>Ga0137415_10002149_pt1 | contig 19618 bp, 17 predicted proteins | sample CZODoug3_1_1_16f_FD_183082 | JGI IMG/M metagenome (GOLD analysis project Ga0137415, IMG submission 183082) | Vadose zone soil fungal communities from Angelo Coast Range Reserve, California, USA - CZODoug3_1_1_16fungal (Hybrid Assembly) | ecosystem: Environmental > Terrestrial > Soil > Vadose...
CTTGAGGCGGCCATGCCGCGCGTGATCGTGATCGATCCGGACCGAACGGCGCTCGCCGCGATGCAGGCCGCGCTGCTGCGGGGCGGCTTCGACGTGTTGGCCGTGACCAGCGGTTCCTTCGCGCTGACGATGCTCGAGCGCAATCGGCCCGATCTCATCGTGAGCCGGGTGGGCGTGCCGGACATCGATGGCTACGAGCTCTGCTCGATCGTTCGCAAGGACCCCCTGATGACGGGCGTGCTGTTCCTCCTGCTCGCGAGCCCCGGCGATGAAGCGGCCGCGACCATGCCCGAGGACAAGCCGGACCAGACGCTCGCCGGCGACTTGCCGCTCAGCGCGATCGTCTCCGAGGTCGCCAACCTGCTGGGGCGCGCTGCGCAGACACCCGTCGCGACGAGCGAGCCGAGCGCGCCCGCCGGCCAGCCCGACGGGACGCACGGCCTGCGCGGATCGCTCGCGGTGATGGAGCTGCCGGATATCACGCAGGCGATCGCGCTCGGCGGCAAGACCGGCCAGCTCGTGGTCGCGCTGCCGTCGGGCCGCGGCGCCCTGTTCTTCGACCGCGGCCGGGTCGTGCACGCGGAGTTCTTCGGGCTGATCGGTGAAACGGCCTTCGCGGCGTTGCTGGTGGCGGCGCACGGCGAGGCAAACGGAAATTTCGCGTTCAATCCGCTCGAGGCGGAGGCGGTCAACGGCGCGAAGACGATTCACCGGGATCTCAAGCAGCTCTTGCTGAGCGCCGCCGCTGAAATCGACGAGGGCCGCGCAGACGCGGCCGTGGCTCCAATCTCCTAGGAGGACGTGATGCAGAAGGTCCTCGTGGTAGACGACAGCTTGAGCGTGAGGAAGGTCGTCGAGAAAGCGCTCGAGGGTCGTGGGCTTCAAGTGCTCGCCGCCGCGTCCGGCGCCGAGGCGATCCAGATGATCGAGCGCGACCGGCCCGACGTCGTGATCTGCGACGTGATCCTGCCGGACAAGGACGGCTATCAGATCTGCCAGTACGTGCGGACCCATCCCGCCATCGGCGCGACGCCGGTGCTCCTGATCTCCGGGATCGACAACGGCACGGTCCAGGCGCGGGCCGCCGAGGTGCGATCCGACGAGGTGCTGTTCAAGCCGTTCGGCGTCGACGACCTCGTGCGGACGATCGACAACCTGCTCGCCCGGAGCTCCAACGGAATGAAGAAGGAGGCTCCAGGGGCTCCGCCCGCGCGGGTGTCCACACCCGCGTCGACGGCGCCCGTGCCCGCGTCGAATGGACCCTCCTCCGCGTCGACGGCGCTTGCGGTGTCCGACCAGGGCCTCAAACAGCAGCTACAGGCGCTCGCCGGCACGCCGGGTATCCGCTTCGTCGTGCTCACCGATCGCGAGGGGTTCCTGATCGAGACCGCCGGCGACCTCGCGCCCGACGCCGAAGAGGTGGCCGGCGCGCTGGCCTCGTGTCTGGCGGAGGCGTCCGACGGCATCGGACGCGAGCTCGGCCAGGGGCGGCTGGTGGGCACCATCCTCGAGTACGAGTCCGGCACGCTGCTGCTGCACGGTGTCGGGCCCTCGGCGCTGCTGGCCGTGCTGGTCGCTGACCAAGGAGCACTGGGCAAAGTGCGCTACTACGTGAGAAAGGCCGTGCCGGACCTCGTGCGGGCGCTTTGATGGCGTGGCCACGCTCCTCGCGGGTGAGGCTGGTCTGGGGGCTCGAGCTCTCGCTCGGTCTCGAGCTCTACGCCTGCGCGGTCCTGGCCCTCCACGCCCGCGGCCTTCGGGCGACACCGCTCGAAGCCTCGCCCGCGCTCGTGCTCCCGGCTCTGGTGATCCCGCCGGTGTTCTATGTGCTCGTCGGCCTCGTCGGCATCCGCCCGCTCTCGATCCTTTCCGTCGCCGGCGCGGCGGGCACGATGTGCGGACTTCACGCGCTGCTCGTGGTGGCGACCGGCGCGCTCTTCATGATGCCCGACCTTCTCGACTATGGCGCCGCGGTCGCGTTCGCGCTCTGGGGCTCGCCGGCGGTGACCTTGCTCCAGCTGACGGCTGCGCCGCTGGTGTTCGCTCGCCTCAAGCCGCTCTTGTCGCCCCGCGCGGCTCGCGAGGCGCGAGTGGTCGTCGCTCCGCGGCGCCCCGAGGCCCCCGCGATCCTGGGGGCGCCCCGGCCACTCGGAGGGCCCACGGCGGATTCGGCCGCCGCCACACGCGCGACGATCGCGCAACAGCGTGAGCAGGCCGCCGCGGCGCTGGCCCAAGCTCGACCTGCAGCGGCGGCAGCGGCCGTCGCCGCGTCGGCTATCGCGCCGGCCGCCGCGCCGACCAGCCCCATCGTCTTGTCGCCCGCGCCTGCTGGCCAGGCGCTCGCGCCGTCGCCGTCAATCCCGGTGGTCATACCGCCACCGGCGTTCGTCAAGCCGCCCGTCGTGAAGGCGCCCGCGCCGCCGCCGTCGCCCGTCGCGGGAGCGGCGGCGCCGCCCAGCATGGTTTCCATGCCGGCGGAGTCGAAGCCGAGCGTCACTCCCCCGAAGCGCGCGCTCGACTGGACGGAGCCGATGATTCGGGTGCCGTTCGTTCGTATCGCCGATCAGCTCCCCGTAGAGATGTTCGCCCGCGGCGGCGAAGGCCTGAAAGACACGTTGCGGCCCGGCGTCTCGCTGCTCGTGCCGCGAAACCTCTTGCTGACGCATCTGGGGGAGGGGCTCGCGCCGGTGAAGTGGGAGGTCGTCGCCGACCAGTTCCCCATGGACGAGCTCGCGCTGACTCACGCGGAGATCGCGGATCGCTTGCCCGACGGCTCGTTGCTGCTGCCTCTCGACGAAGTAGTGCCGCAGATCCCGGTGGCGCTGCTCGCACTTCAGACGCCGCCTGCCGACGTCCACGACATCGAAGAGTTTCCCGCGCCGTTCCAGCCGCACACTCCGGCGCCTCCCGAGGGGACTGCGACCGACGCGGAAGAAACGCCCGAACCGGACCTCGCGGAGGCCGAAGAGACGCGCGAGCCCGAGGCGGTCGAAGAGACCGAGCCCGAGCAAGAGCCGGAGACCGAGGCAGAACCAGAGCCAGAATTCGGGCTGGAGTCCGTTGCCTCAGCGGAACCTGAGCCCCTGATAGCACCCGAGCTCGTCATGGCGGCCGCCGAGCTTCTCGCCAGGCCGGAGCCAGTCGTCGAGCTCGAACCCGCTGCGATCGCGGCGCCCGCGAATGGAGCGGCGGCGAACGTAACGGCTGCGAACGCAGCGGCCGCAAACGTGCCGCCTGAGGCGGCAGAGCAAGAACCCGACGTGGCGGCCAAGAGCGGCAGGAGCGAGCAAGCGCGACGCATCGCCACCTTGCTCGCGCCGCTCCTGAATGGTCTCGAGATCGGCCAGCGAGACGATGCGGGCACCACACTCGTCACGGTCGTCGCGCCGACCCTCAGCGAGGATTCCGTCGTGCGCATGGCGGCGCGGCTCGTACCGTTCCTGGCCGACGCCCGCCTTCCCGGGCCGGTGACACAGGCGACGTTGACGGCGGCCGAGGCGACGGTCGTGCTGACCCCATTCGAGTCGCCCGACGCCGGCGCGATCCTGCTGACGGCGGTCGCCTCGCGCGCGTCACTGGCCTGGCTCGAGCGCCTGTCGCGGACCGCGGCGCGCGAAGCGCAGCTCGGGACCGGCAACGGCAAGCACGCTGGGCCGCGGAGTGGACCGGGTGTCGAGATCGAGCTTCGCGCCGCCAACGTTCCGGCCGCCGTGCGCGAGCTGGCGGGCTCACTGACGGCGTTCGGTCCAGTGTCGCCGACCCTGCTGTGTGACCATGCGGGCGCGCTCAACGCGTGCCTGTTCCTGCCGAGCTCACTCGACGCGCTACCGATCGCGCGATTCGCGCGCGATCTTCACCTCGCACTCGAGGGCGCCGAAGTCGGCCGGGTGGCCTCGGTCATCCTGAAGCTCGGCGCGCATCGTCTGGTCTCGCGGGCGATGGACGGCGCGTCGGGCAACGTGACGATGCTGGTCGGCGTCGGGCGCATCGACCGACCGGGGCTGGCGCGGATCGAGCTCGACCGCGCCGCGGCGTGCCTGGGCGCCCTGGTGCGGAGCTGAGCCATGTCCGTCATCAACTACGCGAACCGGGTCATCGACTTCAAGATCGTCTACTACGGACCCGGCATGGCCGGAAAGACTGCCAACCTCCAGTACATCCACCGCAGCCTGCCGAATTCGAATCGCGGGAACTTGATCTCGCTCGCGACCGGCGACGACCGGACGATCTACTTCGACTTCCTGCCGGTGTCGGCGCTCACCGTGCGTGGGTTCCAGACGCGCTTCCAGCTCTACACGGTGCCCGGTCAGGTCCAGTACGACGCGACCCGACGGCTGGTGCTGCGCGGCGCCGACGGTCTGGTGTTCGTCGCGGACTCGCAGTTCGACCGCCTGCGCGAAAACGTGGAGAGCCTGCGCAATCTGGAGGCGAATCTCCGCGAGTACGAGTCGACGCTCGACGAGATCCCGTACGTGCTGCAGTACAACAAGCGCGACCTGCCGAACCTGGCGCCGGTGACCTACCTGGAGTTCGTCCTCAACCGCCGGGCCTCGCGCGTCCCGTTCTTCGAGGCCTCGGCCATCAAGGGTAAGGGCGTCTTCGACACGCTCAACACCGTCTCGCGGATGGCGCTCGCCAGCGAGTTCGGCGGCAAGCGGGAGAGGCGCGATGAAGCTTCGTAACACCGTCATCCAACAGCAGGACGCGACGCGGATCCGCGAGATCCTGGCGCGCTTTCTCGGCGAGTCAGGCGCCGACGCGGCGCTCCTGATCGACCGCGGCGGTCAGCTCTTAGCTATGGACGGCGTTTCGCAGGCGCTCGACGCGGTGTCCATCTCGGCGCTGGCGGCCGCCGCGTTCAGCTCCACGGCGGCGATGGCCCAGCTGCTCGGCGAGCCTGAATTCAGCGTGCTCTTCCACGAGGGCACGAAGCACTCGATCCACGTCTCGACCGTCGACGACGAGGCGATCCTCCTCGCCATCTTCGACGAGCGCACGACGGTCGGCATGGTGCGGCTCTTCGCCAGCGAGGCCAGCCGCGCGGTCGGGGGGGTGCTCGGTGAAACCCGCGCGCGTCCCAAGCCGCCGGGAGAGTTCGCCGCGCCGCTGAGCGAAACCGAGTCGCGTCCGGCCTGGACACCGCCGAGCTGACATGCGGCAGGTGCGCGTCGGGGGCCGTTACCTGGAAGGCCGCGAGCAGCGGTTGTGGGCCGCGCTCGTCGGCCTGATCGGGCTCGCGACCGTGGGGATCGCGCTCGTCGTCGGTGACCCGGGCTCCGGAGTCTTCCATCCGACGCTACTTCACCTGGGTACCGGGCTCGCGGCCGTCGTGACCGCATTCCGGCTCGGCCGGCCCGTGGCCCGACGCCTGCGGAACGTGCGGACCGGCCGCCTCGGGGAGCGGCTGGTCACCGACCTCCTCGGCGGCCTCCCGGACGACTATTGGCTCGTCAACGACGTGACCCTCGGACTGGCGCGCGGCAACATCGATCACGTGCTGATCGGCCCGTGCGGCGTGGTGGTCCTCGAGACGAAGCGGCTCGCGGGGAACATTCGCTGCTGGGGCGACGACTGGTCCGTCAACGGATATCGACGAAAGAGCATCGGCGGGCAGGTCAACGCCGGAGCGTGCGCCGTCCGATACTTCCTGAGCGAGCGCCATCCCGAGCTGGCGGCCTCGGCCCTGCGCTGGGTGGAGTCGATCATCGTCTTCACCCATCCGCTGTGCCGCGTGGAGGCGAGCGACGCGCGGGCGACGGTCGTCCGCTACTCGCAGCTCTACCAGGCGGTGCTCGAGCTCTCGCGAAAGCACCGGCTGGCGCCGTCGGCGGCGGCCCTGCTCGCCCAGACCCTGGCGAGCTCGCAGGGACGGGACGGCGCCGCGGTGAGGCGCGGCGCCCTCACATCCGCGTCGTGATCCGCTCGATCGCCTCTTCGGTCTGCGCGCGAGAGCCGAACGCGGTCAGCCGGAAGTAGCCCTCGCCGCTCGGACCGAACCCCGCGCCCGGCGCGCCGACGACGTTCGCCTTCTCCAGAACCTTGTCGAAGAAGTCCCACGACGCGACCGAGGGCGGCGTGCGGACCCAGATGTAGGGCGCGTTGCGCCCGCCGTAGACGGTGAAGCCCGCGGCCGTCAGGCCCGCGCCGATGATCCGCGCGTTCTCCATATAGAAGTCGATCAGCGCCCGCACCTGCTTTTGGCCCTCGGGGGTGTACACCGCGGCGGCGGCCTTCTGGATGAGATAGGGCGGACCGTTGGACTTCATCGACGTCCGGCGTGTCCAGAGGGTGTTGAAGCTCATCGTCGTGCCGTCGAGGCCGCGGCCGCGCATCTCCTTCGGCACGACCGTGTAGGCCAGGCGCATGCCCGTGAAGCCCGCGTTCTTCGAGAAGCTCCGGCACTCGATCGCCACCTCGCGCGCGCCCGCGATCTCGTAGATCGAGTGGGGGACTCCCGGGTCGACGATGTAGGCCTCGTAGGCGGCGTCGTACAGGATGGCCGTGTCTTCGGCGCGCGCGTAGTCGACCCAGCGCTCGAGCGCCTCGCGGGTCACCACGGCCCCGGTGGGATTGTTCGGATAGCAGAGATAGATCAGGTCGACGTGCCGATCGGGCAGCGCCGGCTGGAAGTTGTTCTCGGCGGTGCACGGCAGGTACACGATGCCCGCGTAGCGGCCGCTCTCGTCGGCGCGCCCGCTGCGCCCGGCGACCACGTTGCTGTCGGCGTAGACGGGATACACGGGATCCATGAGCGCGACCACGCAGTCCTGCGCGAAGATCTCCTGGAGGTTCGCGCTGTCGCTCTTGCCGCCGTCGCTCACGAAGATCTCGTCGACGGCGAGCTTCACGCCGCGCGAGCCGAAGTCGTGGCTCGCGATCTCGGCGCGCAGGAACTCGTAACCGACGTAGGGGCCGTAGCCCTTGAAGCTCTCGCGCCGCGCCATGTCGTCCGCGGCCTCGTGGATCGCGCGCACGACGGCCGCGGGCAGGGGCTGGGTCACGTCGCCGACGCCCAGATCGACCAGGCGCACACCGGGATGCGCGTCGGTGAACACCTTCGTCCGCCGCCGGATCTCGGCGAAGAGGTAGTTCTGGTTGAGGTTCAGGTAGAACTCGTTGAATCTGGGCACGGGCTCTCCCGCGCGAATTCTAACAGAGCTCGTGAGGCCCGCGCCTTGCGTGGCCACGCTCGATCGTATAAGTTGGCGGCGCGATCGACGCACGAATCGCTCGAATTGTGGTTCGCGCCGCAGGCCGTCGCGGGGCTGGCCCCGCCGGCCGAGGCGCGACTGTAAATAGTGGAGGCGCTCGATGAGGATGGCCGCGATGGTGCGCGCGCTCGTGGTCGCGATGATCGGCCTCGTCGGCTCGGCGGTCTCGGCCCCGGCGCAGCCGGCCGGGACGCTCGTCGTCGGCCTCGTGGCCGAGCCGGTGAACCTCGACCCCGCGCAGGTGACCGACCTCAACTCCAACCGAGTCGGCCGCCGCATCGTCGAGACGCTCGTCACGTTTCCCGAGGAGAGCACGCAGGTCGTGCCGGGTCTGGCCGAGTCGTGGACGATCGCGAAGGACGGTCTGCGCTACGGCTTCAAGCTGCGCAAGGGCGTCACGTTCCACGACGGCACGCCCTTCAACGCCGAGGCCGTGAAGTTCTCCATCGAGCGGCAAATCGATCCGGAGCATCCGTTCAACAAGCTCGGCAAGTATCCGTTCGCCAATTATTTCTTCGGCAACGTGAAGGCGGTCGAGGTCGTCGATCCCTCCACGGTCGAGTTCGTGCTGAAGGAGCCTCGCGCGTCGTTCCTGACCATCCTGACGTCCGCGGCGGCGTCGATCGTCAGCCCGGCGGCCGTGAGGAAGCTCGGCGCCGACTACGCGCTTCAACCCGTCGGCACGGGTCCGTTCAAGTATGCGTCCTGGGATCGCGGCCAGCGTGTGGTGCTGGAGAAGAACCCGAGCTACTGGCGCTATCCGGTGAAGATCGACCGCGTGGTCTATCGGCCGATCGTCGAGGGCCAGGCGCGACTGACCGAGCTCCTGACCGGCTCCCTCGATCTCATCGTCGACGTGCCGCCCGACTTCGTCGGCCAGGTCGAGCAGAGCCCGAAGGCGACGCTCCTCAAGCAGGTCGGCGCCCACGTCTGGTATCTCGGCATCAACAACCAGCGGAAGCCGTTCGACGACAAGCGGGTGCGCCAGGCGCTGAACTATGCGGTGAACAAGGAAGGGATCGTGCGCGACGTGCTCAAGGGCACGGGCTCACTGTCGCGCGGGCCGGTGCTGCCGGCGACGTGGGGCGCCGATTCCGGTCTCAAGCCCTATCCTTACGACCCGGAGCGGGCGCGCAAGCTCCTGGCCGAGGCCGGCTACCCGAGCGGGTTCTCGACTTCTCTCTGGGTGCCGGAGTCGGGCTCGGGGATGCAGGCGCCGGTGCCGATGTCGACCGTGATCCAGTCGAACCTCAAGGCCGTCGGCGTCACCGTGACGTTGCAGACGATGGAGTGGGGGGCCTATCTGGCCAAGCTCAGGACGAAGGAGCAGGAGCTCTTCGCGCTCTCCTGGATGGCGGGCAACGAGGACCCGGACATGGTGATGTACCCGCTCCTGCACTCGAGCCAGTGGACGCCGGCCGGCCCGAACCGGGCGCTCTACAAGAACGAGCGCTTCGACGAGCTCCTGCACCAGGCCCGGCTCACGACCGACCAGGGCAAGCGCGCCGCGCTCTACCGGGAGGCCCAGCGCATTCTCGTCGACGATCCACCATGGATCTTCATCGATCACGAGATCCAGACCGCCGCGCACGCCAAGCGGGTTCAGGGGTTCAAGCTCCACCCGAGCTTCGACCTCCGCGTCGAGACGATCTCGCTGAAGTGAGGCGCTCCGGACGGTGAGACGATACGTCGTCCGCCGTCTGCTGCTCCTGGTGCCGGTTCTGCTGGGCGCGTCCGTCATCATCTTCATGGTGCTCCACCTGGCTCCCGGAGACCCGGCCGAGATCATGCTCGGCTCCCAGGCGACCCAGGCAGATCTCGAGCGTCTGCGCGCCGAGCTCGGCCTGACCCAACCGCTCTATGTCCAGTACGTCCATTGGGTCGGCCTCGTCGCGCGCGGCGATCTCGGACGCTCGATCTGGATGAAGAGACCGGTGCTGAACGAAGTGCTCGGGCGCTTCAAGGCGACACTCGTGCTCACCGGCGCGGCGCTCGTGCTCTCGACCGCGGCAGGCCTGGCGCTCGGCATCGCGTCCGCCATCCGGCCGAACTCGCTGCTCGATCGGCTCAGCGCCGTGGCCTCGCTCTTCGGCGCCAGCATGCCGGTTTTCTGGCTCGGCATCGTGCTGATGGTGGTCTTCGCGCTCTGGCTCGGCTGGCTGCCCGCCTCGGGAATGTTCGCGCCCTACGGCGGAGGCGATCTGCGGGACCTGCTCGTTCATCTGGCGCTTCCCGCCGTCACCCTGGCGGCGGCGTCCGTCACCATCATCGCGCGTCTCACGCGCAGCACCATGCTCGAGACGCTCGGCCAGGACTACATCCGGACCGCGCGGGCCAAGGGTGTCGTCGAGCGCGCCGTCGTACTGCGCCACGGGCTGAAGAACGCGCTCATCCCGATCGTCACGGTCGTCGGGGTCCAGGCCGGCTATCTCCTGGGCGGCGCGGTGCTCACCGAGACGGTGTTCGCGTGGCCGGGCGTGGGCACGTTGATGGTCCAGGGGATCCTCGCGCGCGATTTTCCACTGGTGCAGGGCTGCGTGCTGGTCGTCGCGCTGAGCTTCGTCCTCATCAACCTGGCCGTCGACCTCCTCTACGCGTGGCTCGATCCGCGAATCCGGTACGAATGATGGGTGTGCGACGGTGAGCGTTCGCGTCGCGGGTGTCGGCGATCCGATCGCGCGAGCCGCCGAGACGTCACGATTTCGGCGCGGGATCGGCCGGGTCGCCCGGCGCGACCGCCTGGCGGTGGTGGCCGGGCTCGCCTTGCTGGCGGCGGTGCTCGTGGCGCTGCTCGCGCCCTGGCTCCCGCTGCTCGACCCCGACACGGTCGACACGCCGAATCGGTTGCGGCCGCCGCTGACATCCGGTCATCGGCTCGGCACCGACGAGTTCGGGCGCGATCTTCTGGCACGGCTCGTCTGGGGCGCCCGCGTGTCCTTGCTCGCGGGCGTGGCGACGGCGGGCGCGGCGATGGTGATCGGCGTGACGCTCGGAATTCTCGGCGGCTTCTATACGGGTTGGATCGAGACGGTCGTGATGCGGCTCACCGACATCCTGATGGCGTTCCCGTACATCCTGCTGGCCATCGCCATCGTCGCGGGGCTCGGGCCGGGACTGCGCAACGCGATGGTCGCCATCGCGATCGTCGGCTTTCCGATCTATACACGCCTGGTGCGCGGTGTGGTCCTCTCACTACGCGAGCGCGAGTTCGTCGAGGCGGCCCGCGCGCTCGGCGCGACCGATCCTCTCATCCTCGTGCGCCACATCCTGCCCCATCTTCTATCGCCGGTGATCGTGGCCTTCAGCCTCGACGTCGGCGCGAAGATCCTCGCCACGGCCGGGCTCTCCTTCCTCGGGCTCGGCACCCAGCCGCCGACCGCCGACTGGGGAAGCATGCTCGCGACCGGCCGACAGTTCGTCGTCCTGAGCCCCCACGTCGTCCTGCTCCCCGGCCTCGCGATCTTCGTCATCGTCCTGGCCCTGAACCTGGTCGGCGACGCCCTCCGCGACCTCCTCGACCCCCGCACCCCCACCCGCTAACCGCAAAAGGTCCGCATATGCCGATCTTGAGGGACGATCGATGTCCACGTCCGTCCGTCGAGGCGAAGGGATGGGATCGATTGATCGGTACACGAGCTACCTCAGGCTGGCGATCTCGGCTCGACGGGACGACGGCGGCGCCGGGTGGGTGCGGTAGGGGTCGGACGGACCCGTTCCCTCCAAGCGAGCTGCGGACGTCGCGCGCCGGGATGGAGCCCAGCCGGCGCGGAGCAGCGCCCGCGTGCCGCGTGGTCCGCTCGACCCCTACCGCACCCGCCCGGCGCCGTCGCCTCCCAGCGAGGCGAAATCTAAACGGCGACGGGAGAATCAGCACGAGCATAGCTGACCGTGAGAATCTCCCAGAGATGTCCGTCGCCGTCTTCCCAGTAGACGTTCTTCCCACCGAGGCGGCGATTGATGAGCATGTCGTTCTCGCCGCGCGGGTGGCTCCGGTACGCGAGCCCGGCGCTCTGGATGCGGCCGAAGATCGCGTCGAAGTCGGCGTCGGTGACGCGGAAGCAGAGATGAGAGCGCTGGAACTGCTCGCGATCGGCGAAGTCCACCGTCAGCGACTCGTTGACGTACACCGGCGTGAACTCGCCCCGCGATGCCTCCCAGGGCACGCCGAGCAGGTCGGCCAGCAGCTTCGCCGAGGCGAGCCGCTGGTGCGAGGGCACGATGATGTGGTCGAGCTGAATGGCCATGGCCGTACCTCCGGCTGCGTGAGATCGTTACGGCTTCTTCAGGCGCATGTCTTCCCAGGGCGAGGTGAAATAGAGCTGCTGGCTCAAGCCGACTCCCGCTTCCTCGACCCGCGGGCCGATCCCGTGCAGGGTGGCCGGCTCGAAGATCCCTCCGTACATGACCCGGTCGTACATCAGGCGCTGGATCTGATGCAAGAGCGTCTCGCGCTTCTTGCGGTCGCGCTCCTGCGCCTGCTGGCGGAACAGGTCGTCGATGTCCGGATGCCCGCCGGTGGCGAAGGGCGCGGTGCTGATGACGAAGTTCTCGATGCGTGAGGCGGCGCTGCCCGGCGCCGCGGTGACCACCACGAACACGCCCTGCCGGGTCCGCGTTCGCCACGCCTCCATGAAGGTCGCGCGCTCCATGCTGCGCACGCGGCCGCGAATGCCGACCGCGCCGAGATAGTTCGCCACGCTCTCGCCCATCGTGACGAACGGGGGCAACGGGGTGATCTCGCCGGCGTCGAAGCCGTTCGGGTAGCCGGCCTCCACGAGCAGGCGCTTGGCGTGCGTCGGGTCGTACGGATACGGCTCGATGCGCAGCGCGAACTCCATGACGCTGGGGATGATCGAGCCGGTCAGGCGCGAGAAGCCGAGCCGCTCGGCTTCGTTGAGGGCCTGCTTGTCGACCGCCATCGTCGCCGCGAGCCGCACGCGGCGATCGTGCCACGGCGATTTTGGATTGAACTGCTCCGGGAAGTCGAGCCACCACGTCGCCGGTGGAATCACGCGTGCGAGCCGAAGCTTGGAGTCGGCTCTGATAGTCGAGGCCTCGACGCCGACCATCAGGTAGCCGATGTCCGCCTCCCCGGTCTTCAGCATGGCCAGGCGCGTCGTCCGATCGGGCACGCCCTTGATGACGACGGTCTTGATCGACGGCTTCTTGCGCCAGTACTGCTCGTTCGCCTCGAGGACGAGCTCGACGCCCGGCGTCTGGCGCACCACGCGATAGGGCCCGAGCCCGACGGGCTGGCGACGGAAGCCCTCCTCGCCGACCTTCTCGATGTACTTCCGGGGCACGATCCAGGCGGCCCCGGTGGCCGGCGTCGCGTAGAACAGGAGAAAATCGGGCCACGGCTTGTCCAGCACGAATCGGACGCGAAGCGGATCGAGGACGTCGACCGACTTCACCCGGTCGTGCAAGAGCTTCGCCGACGCGCCCTTGTAGCGCTGGAAGGTGAACTTCACGTCCTCCGCGGTGAAGGGATCGCCGTTGTGGAACTTGAGGCCGGGGCGCAGCTTGAACTCGTACGCGAGCCCGTCGGGACTCTCCTTCCACGATTCGGCCAGGCACGGGGCCATGTCGTTGCCCGGCAGCGGCTTGATGAGCGCGTCGTGCATCGCGTAGAGGAATACGAACGGCGTGCCGATCCCCGGCGTCTCGGCCGGATCGAGGAACACGGGCGCGATGGACGCGTCGAACGCGACGGTCAGCTGCCCTTCGGGCTGACCCTGGGCCGCGGCGGTCCCGATCGACGCCGCGACGATGAAGGAACCGAGGAGGATTCTTCGCGTGACCGCGCTCATATCCAGCCTCCTCACGATTTGGGTGACTTCCGGCGCTCGCTCGCCGCGCGCCAGAGATACCAGGCGGCGACGGAGCGATGAGGTTTCCACCGCTCGCCGATGGCGCGCAGGGCCTTTGGCGTCGGCCGCTCCCGGAGCCCGTACGCGAGGCGGTAGCCCTCGCGCACGCCGAAATCGTCCACAGGCAGGACGTCGGGTCGGCCGAGGGTGAAGATCAAGAGCATCTCCACCGTCCACCGCCCGACTCCGTGGATTCGCGTCAGCTGCTCGATGAGCGCCTCGTCGGCCAGACGCCCTGCGGCTCGGCGCGTCGGCACCACGCCCGCGAGCGCGTGTCGCGCGATGTCCTTGATCGCCTTCACCTTGCCGCGCGAGAAGCCGGCCCGGCGCAGCCTCGCGGCGCGCGCCGCCGAGACGTTGGCCGGCGAAGGAAAGCGCCCGTTGTCGAACAGGGCGACGAAGCGGGTGAGGATCGTCTCCGCGGCGCGGCCGTTGAGCTGCTGATGGGCGATGGCGCGCGTGAGCGCCTCGTACGGTGACCACCCCAGGGGGGCAAGGGCGCAGGGACCATGATGCCGGATCAGCCGGCGCATCACCGGGTCGCGCGAGAGGTGACGGTGCGCGTCGGTCAGGGAGGCGCTGCGGCCCATCGAGACCGGATACAGCGCCGGTGACGACGGAGTCAAGCCCGAAGTGCGGCTCGAGGCTACGAGGCCCCGTTCAACCCCAGGTGCCGCTCCCACCGCATGCCGCACGCTGGGCAGCGCAGCCAGGCGACACCCCACCGGCCACCGTTCGCGGTCATCTCGAGGATGCTGCCGGCGAGCCCGTCACAGCCGCGATGCTCGACCAGGTGGCCCTCGAAGCTCTCGAGCAGGTCGGCGATGGCTATCTCGCGCCGCCCACAATCCGTCGGCACGGGCTCCCCGGCGGGGTCGGTCAGGGGAACTGGCGCTCGTTGACGGGCGGCCTGGTACCGGCAGGGAAGTTGATAGTCGCATCGCCCTGCGGGGTTCGACCGGTCAACGGAGGCGTATACACCTCGTGGTCGGACAGTCGACGTTCCCAGTGTCCGGGTACGAGGACCTGTCCGTCCGTGCCCGGGACCTGGACGAATCGATCGGGCACCCAGCTCATGTCAGGCGGGCGGACGCTCGGCGCGGACGTCTGCGGCAACGGACGCGTGGTCGACTCACGCAGGCGGTCGAACATGCCGCCGCCCGGGGTGGTCCCGCCCGGCGGTGTCCGCGTCTGCGCGAGCGCGGTGTGGAGCGAGCCCGCGCTCAGGATCATCACCGCCCCGACCAGCGCGACTCGCCACCGCATGACTCGATTGTCCCACTCTCCGCGCCAGCGCGTAGCCCGACGCCTACTACCGTCGCGCGAGCGGTCCACGCAGGAACTGACCCGGCAGCGCGCCTGTGTGCTTGCCGTCTCGGAGCAAGACCTCGCCGTTCACGACCGTCGCCGCGATCCCCCGTCCGACAGGGCAGGCCATAAATTGCCAGCGCGAGCTCGGCGCGCGGCCACCGACAGCTCAGCTTCGATCCACGACCACGCGGCTCGCGCGGCGCCAGGGGCGCACGGCGAGCCAGGCCGGCCGCCACCAGTTCCACCGGCCCAGGAGGCGCATCGTGGCCGGCACCAGGAGCGTGCGGACGATCGTCGCGTCGACGACGACCGCGACGCCAATCCCGACGCCGACGGCCTGAATGATGACCGACCGCGCCAGACCGAAGCCGAAAAAGACGGTCGCCATGATCGCGGCGGCGCCGGTGATCAGCCGTCCCGTGCGCTCCAGGCCTGCGACCACGGCGCGCGCGTTGTCACCGCTTCGTTCGTATTCCTCGCGCACGCGGCTCAGCAGCAGGACCTCGTAGTCCATCGAGAGGCCGAAGACCAGGCAGAACATGATCAGCGGCGTGGCCGTCTGGATCGGCCCGGGCGTGAAGTCGAGCCAGGTGGACAGATGGCCGTCCTGGAAGATCCACACGAGCGCACCGTAGGAGGCGGTGATCGAGAGCAGATTCATGACGATCGCCTTGAGGGGAAGCAGCACGGAGTCGAGGAGCAGGAACAGGACGACGTACGTGACGACGACCACGAGACCGATCGCGAATGGAGCGTGGCGGATCACGAGCCCGATGAAGTCGAGATCGAAGGCGGTCTGTCCTGTCACCAGCACCTCGCCGTCGTAGGGCGGATGCGCCTTCCGGATGTCGCGGACCAGCGCTCGCGCCTCGTCGCTCGTCGGACGCAGATTCGTGGTCGCCACCAGCATGGCGGCGTGGTCCCCGAGCGTGTGCCGGAGCGCCTCGACGAGCTCGGGCGGGCGCTGGGCCGGCGGCAGCGCGACCATCTGCTGGTACGTCGCGAGATCGAGCGAGGGATGGAGGTCGACGAAGCTGTCGACGCGCTGGACGTGCGGACGACCGGCCAGCCAGCGGCTGAAGGCGTAGGTCTGGGTGACGCGGCCGGCGTCGAGCGGCGAGGCGTGGCCGGCGTCGAGCACGACCACGACACGGTTGGCGTCGCCGCCGGGAAACTCGCGGCGCAGCAGCTCGTCTCCGCGGCGCGACTCCGCTTCAGGCGGCAGCGACGTCGCGTCGCCCGAGCCGACGCGCAAGTGGAGGAAGGGCAGCCCGAAGAGGAGCAGCAGGCCGACCACGGGCACGAAGACCCGCCAGGGATGGGCCATCACCGTCGCGGCCAGCCGATGCCAGAACCCGTCCCCGCTTCGCTCGCTGTGGAGGAACGGCACGCGCAGCGCGTTCACCCGCGGGCCCAGCACCGCGAGGAGCGCCGGCAGGGTCGTGAGGCCATAGACGACGGCCAGGGTGACCACACTCGTGCCCGCCCAGCCCATCGAGCCGAGATTGCCGAGACCAAGGAACAGCATGCCGAGCAGGCCGATCGCCACCGTGAGACCCGAGAACAAGATCGCGCGGCCCGCGGTGGCGACCGTCCGGGCCAGCGCCTCCGCCGGCGCCCGCTCGCGGATCTCTTCGCGGAACCGGCTCACGACGAAGAGCGAATAGTCGATGGCGACGCCGAGCCCGATCATGCTGACGATGTTCGGCGCGTAGATCGAGACCGAGACGAAGCGCGCCAGCATGAGCGTGGTGGCCATGGCGCCGGTCATGGCCAGGGCACCGACCGCCAGCGGGAGCGCGGCCGCGACGACCGAGCCGAAGACGAGCAGCAACAGCGCCGCGACCGCCGGGAGAATCAGCATCTCGACCCGGCCGAGGTCTTTCCGGGCGACTTCGGTGAAGTCGTGGTTGAGCGCGACGTTGCCGACCGAGACGACGTCCAGGGTCTCGGAGTGAACCAGCCCGCGCAGCGCCGGGTACAGGTCGGGCGGAAGCGCCGAGAACTCGAGCGAGGCAAACCCCGCGGCCGTCCCGCGCAGCTCGACCATGACGAGCGTGCGTCGCCCATCCCGCGAGATGAGAGGAACGGCCGCCGGCAGGGGGCCGGGCGGGTCGTACGCGGTTCGCAGGCGCGCGACTCGCGGGTCGCGACGCAGCGGCGCCAGCGCGCGCTCGACCTCGTCGCGGAAGGCCGGGTCGAGCGCCTGCTGTGTCTGGCTACTGAAGATCAGGCTGAACGAAGGCGGCTGCCCCGGCAGCTCCTTCTCGAGCAGCCGTCGCGCGCGCCCGGATTCGGTCTCGGCCGGGATGTCGGGTGGATCGAGCCGGCCGCCCACGTGGATCACCCACAAGGACGCGCACAGCGAGAGCGCCGAGAGCGCCAGCACCGTCCAGCGCACGCGGTAGACGAGCCGACCCCAGCGCGCGAGCAGGACTCCGCTCTCGCGGCCCGCCGACGATCGCGGCATGCTCATCGCGCGGCGGCCGCTCGGGCCCGCAGGGCCGGCGCGACCTCGGTCGCCAGGCGACGGAGGTGCGCGAGGTCGAGGCTCGGCACGCCGAGCATGAGCTTCGTGATGCCGGCCTCCACATGCTCGATGAGCTGCGCGGCGACTTCGCGCGGTGGCCCGAAGATGGCGTGCTGGTCGACGTCGAAGCGTGCGCCGTAGTAGCCGTGGAGAAATGCGCGGAGCGTGTCGCGCGCGCGGCCGCGGTCGTCGTCGACGGCGACGTACAGTAGCCGGCCGGCGACCAGCGTCTCGGGTTCTCGGCCGGCCGCACGCGCGGCGTCCTGGACCGCGCCCCAGAGGCGAGGGAAATCGCGCACGGTGCCGAACGGGCTCATGATCCAGCCGTCGGCCAGCTCGCCGGCGCGGCGCAGCGCTCCCTCGGCATGGCCGCCGAGGTAGAGCGGGACGCGCGCGGCCGGGCGGACGGTCGCCTTCTCGAGACGGAAGAACTGGCCCTGGTAGTCGACCGGCTCGCCGGCGAGCAGCCGCCGTAACACGGTCACGCTCTCCTGAAATACCGTCACCCGACGGTTCATCGGCACCCCGACGGCCGCGTACTCTTCGGGCCGACCACCGAGCGAGACGCCCAGAGCCAATCGCCCGCCCGAGAGATGGTGGAGCGTCGACACCTGACGGGCGACGACGGCGGCCGCGCGCAAGGTGACGACGAGGACCGCAGTGCCCAGCTCGATACGGCGCGTGCACGCGGCCGCCGAGGCCAGGAGCATGAGCGGGTCGAGCATGTTCGCGTCGTGGAAGATCCGATCCTCGGTCCACACCGCGTCGAGCCCGAGCCCTTCGACCTGACGGAAAAACTCCGCGTAGGCTTCACCGGAATCGAGCGGGGCGACCGCGGAGCTCGGCACGTGGATGCCCAGCGAGACGAACGGGGGCACGGCGTGGCTCACGCGATCGCGTCGAGCAGGGCGCATTCGAGGTCGGCGCGAGGGTCGAAGATCCTCTCGGCGAGGTGGTAGGGGATATGAGTTTCAGGCGCCGCCGCTGCGGCATGTGCCAACTCGACTGGACCCGCGCATTCGATGCAGAACTTCGCCCCGGGAGGATTCTCGTGGCGACATCGCGGACGGGTCAGGGGCGACGCCACCAGTGCAGTCCGCGATCCTACTCTTCGAGCGACCTGGACGTCGTGTCCTCCATGCCGGCCCTCCTAGCTTCGTTTGAAGGCTATCACATCAGGACTTCGGGGCCGACCTTGGGCCGAAGGGCTCCGGCCGGAACCCGCCGTCCCGGGCCTCCAGAAACGCCTTCAGGCCCCCCGACTGCATCGCGGCGATGAGCTCGGCCCGCTGGGCGTTGTACGAGGCGTGCGCCATGGCTCGAGAACGGGATGTTCATCAGCATGCCGGCGCCCAGGCCCATCGCGAGCAGCCCGTAGGTGACCGCCTTGTTGAGCCGCACGGAGGGCTCGGGCACCTTGGCGATTCGCTCGGCCCATCACCCGGCCGTGCACGGCGGCGCGTTCCGGCTCGGAAGAGTCGTCAGCGAATATTCTCAGGCGCCCTCGTGTGCGGCTGCAGATACGGGCTCGCCGGGCCGGCGTACGGAAAGTAGCGTGTGGTGCCCACGACTTCCTGATTGTCGCCGGTCAGGCAGGTGCAGCCCACACCGAACGGCGCCGTGATTGACGGAAGCTGGCACCAGCCCCACGGCGTCGTGCAGATGTTCGCGCCCGGCGGGGGCGGCAGGGAGCTTCCGGGCGGTGGAGACGGAGGTCGCGGCGTCGGCGGAGACGGTCTCTGCTCGGGCCGCGGCGGCGGCGTCATCTGGGCGGACGGCGAGCCCGCACGGCAGGCGAGGACGAGCGCGGCGAGCGCGAAGACGACGAACGATCGAGCTCTCACTGTCTGCCGGATGGCGTCGCGCCAGCCCCCTACTTGAGCCGTGGATCGAGCGCGTCGCGCAGGCCGTCGCCGAAGAGATTGAATCCGAGCACGGTGACGAAGATCGCGATGCCCGGGAACAGGGAGATCCAGGGGTTGGACTGGATGAACGCCACATTGGCCTTCAGGTCCCAGCCCCAGCTCGGTGTGGGCGGCTGCGTGCCGAGCCCCAGGAACGACAGGGTCGCTTCCACGATGATCGATGTCGCGATGCCGAGCGTCGTCGTCACGATGATCGGCGCCAGGCAGTTCGGCAGGACGTGGCGCAGCAAGATCCACGGGTCGCGCACGCCGACGGCGCGGCACGCCTCGATGTACTCCTTTTCCTTGATGGACAGCACGCTGCCCCGCACCAGACGCGCGTAGATCGGGATCCGCACGATGGCGATGGCGCCGGTGACCTTGATCGTGCCGACGAGCCCGGCGGTCGGCGCGAAGATGACCATCAGGATGATGGCGAGCAGGTAGATCGGGAACGCGAGGATCAAGTCCATCACGCGCATGATGAGCGAGTCAGCGCGGCCGCCGTAGTACCCGGCGATCATCCCGAACGGAACACCGATGAAGAGAGCCAGCAGCACCGACGAGACTCCGACCGCCAGCGAGATCCGACTGCCGTGAATCACGCGGCTCAGCATGTCTCGGCCGAGTTGATCCGTCCCGAAAGGATAATCCCAGCTCGGTCGCTCGAACGTATGAGTCTGGTCGCTGACGATCGGGCTCTGGGGCGCCAGCACGTCGGCGAGCAGCGCGACCACGAGGAGCACGGCTACGATGACCGCGCCGATGATCGCGGTCGTGCTGCGCCGGAGT
>Ga0137415_10002150_pt1 | contig 19614 bp, 14 predicted proteins | sample CZODoug3_1_1_16f_FD_183082 | JGI IMG/M metagenome (GOLD analysis project Ga0137415, IMG submission 183082) | Vadose zone soil fungal communities from Angelo Coast Range Reserve, California, USA - CZODoug3_1_1_16fungal (Hybrid Assembly) | ecosystem: Environmental > Terrestrial > Soil > Vadose...
CTCGGTGCTCAACTTCTGCTCCTCGGCACCGTCGGCCACCTCGATCAGCGCGTGGACCTGGGCGCCGGCTGGAACGGCGGACAGCGCGGTGGCGATGGCCGGCAGCGCGGACTCGTCGCCGGCCAGCAGGTGCCAGTCGGCGGACGGGTCCGGGGCGTAGGCCCCGCCCGGGCCGAGGACGAGCAGCTCGGTGCCCGGCTTGGCGGCGGCCGCCCAGGGTCCGGCCAGCCCGACGTCGCCGTGGTACACGAAGTCGATCACGATCTCGCCGGCGACCCGGTCGACCTCGCGCACGGTGTAGGTGCGCAGCACCGGCCACTGCTCCCGGGGCAGCTCGCGCGCGGTGGCCATGTCGAACGGCTCGGGGTAGCTCACCCCGGGCAGGCCGAACACCACCTTCACGTAGGCGTCGGTGTGCGGGGCATCCGCGAAGCGGTCCAGGTCGCCGGGCTCCGCCGGGGCGGCGGCGATGCGAATCATGTGCGGAGTGACCCGTTCGGTCCGGCGCACCACGAGCCTCGTGGTGCGCGGCGCCCTCCGCTCGGGGCGTTCTGGCATAGATACTCCGATCTTGAGTGAATTAGCTAAGCCTACCCTCATTCATTGAGGCGAGATGTCGCACGATGCGCGTGACCTGATCCGCGTACGCCGCGCGGAACTCCGCGGAATCCGGCTCTACGTCCAGTATGCGCCGGACGATCTGCGGCAGCACCGTCGGTGCGCTGGACATAGCGAACAGAGCCACCAGCAGGTGGCCGGGATCCAGATCCGCCGGGAACTCGCCGTCCGCCTGGCGTCGGCGCAGGTCCGCGACCTGCTCGCGCAGCGGATCCGGGCCCTCCTCGGGCGAATTCTCGGCCGCGCGGTCCTCGGTCGCCGGAGGGTTCGTCCCAGCCGGGGAGCCGGTCGGGCCGTCGCCGAGTGCCTCCCATACGAGTAGGCGCCCCCAGGCGCGGTGCTCGCCGCTCACCTGGACGAAGTCTCCGGCGATCTCAGCCATCGTCCGCTCCGGCTGAGTTACCGAGGTGATCACCCCCCGCCAGCGGCCGCTCAGTGCCCGGTACAGGCCGGCCTTGCCGTCGAAATAGTAGGAGATCAGCTGGGCGTTGACCTGGGCTCGCGCGGCGATCCGGCCGACCCGGGCGCCGGCGTAGCCGTGCTCGCCGAACTCCTCGACGGCGGCGGCCAGGATCCGCTCCTTGGTGCGCTCGGGGTCGCGGCGGCGCTCGGCGTCGGTCGGGGAGCGACGCGGACGGCCTTCGGCGGACTTCCTGGTTGGCACCCCGCGAGCTTAGCCTGATCATGAAGTGTCAAACAGCTGTCTGAATTAATCATTTATATAATTGACAATGCTACTCAGTCGAGTGACACTCGTTTCGGCGACGACGAGGACGGGAGCGGGGCCATGCGAGTACTGGTCATCGGCGGCGGCATCGGCGGGCTCTGCCTGGCGCACGGGCTGCGCGGGGCGGGCATCGATATCGAGGTCTACGAGCGCACCCGGGTGCGCTCGGACTGGCTGCAGGGATACCGGATCCACCTGAACCCGAACGGCTGCCGGGCGCTGCACCGGTGCCTGCCGGCGGCGAACTGGGCGGCCTTCGACGCGACCGCCGGCACCGACGAGGGTGGGTTCAGCTTCTATGACCAGCGGCTGCGCCGGCTGGCGACGGTGGACCGGGAGCTGCTCGCCGCCGGTGAGTGCGGCCCGGTGGCCCGGCACCGGTCGGTCAGCCGGATCCGGCTCCGCGAGGTGCTGTTGCGCGGGTTAGACCCGGACGTGCTGCACGAGGGGCGGGAGTTCGTGCGCTATGAGCACACCGCGGACAGCCGGGTGCGGGCACACTTCGCGGATGGGAGCACCGCGGTGGGGGACCTGCTGGTCGGCGCGGACGGCAGCAACTCGCGGGTGCGTGGCCAGTACCTGCCCGAGCTGCGCCGGTTGGATACCGGGGTGCTCAACATCGCCGGCCGCTACCCGCTCACTGAGGCCAACGCCGCCCGGCTGCCCGAGCAGCTCCAGTGGGGGGCGGCCAACGTCATCCCGCCCAGGTCGGACTGGATGTTCGTGGCGGCATGGCGGACTCAGCGGGCAAGCGCCGAGGGCGCCGGCCCGGACGGAGGTGGCCGGGCCGTCGCGCGCGCCGACTCTGAGGACTACGTGCTGTGGGCGTACGCGGCCGCGGGGAGCACCTTCCCGGCGGGCGTAACGGCGCTGGACGGGGCGGCGCTGCGGGACCTGGCGCTGTCCCGGATGGACGGCTGGGCCGACGGCCTGCGCACGTTGGTCGCCGGCGCGGACCCGGCCACCGTCGACACCGTGACACTGCGCAGCATGCCCAGGCTCACGCCGTGGCCGGCCAGCCAGGTGACGCTGCTCGGCGACGCCATCCACAACATGACGCCGATGGCCGGGATCGGGGCGAACACCGCGCTGCGCGACGCCTCGGTGCTGCGCGACGCCCTCATCGAGGTGTCCGCTGGCCGCCGCGAGCTGGTGGCCGCTGTGGCCGACTACGAGGAGCAAATGCGCACCTACGCGAACCGGGCGATCCAACTGTCGCTAGACAACGCCCAGCGCGCGGTGTCCGACGCCCGGCTGCCCCGGCTGGCCTTCCGGTCGGTGCTCCGGCTGGCCGAGGCGGTACCGCCGCTCAAGCGCGCCATGTTTTCCGACCTGGGCACCTGAACAGCCGTGAGTGGTAAGTGGTCCCAGGGGACCACTTACCACTCACGAGCTACTACTCCGCCAGGAACTTCAGCAGCAGCTCGGAGATCTCATCGGCGTGCGTCCACAGGAACCCGTGCGGCGCCCCCTCGATCTCCACGTACCTGGCGCTGGGCAGCCGCTTGGCGAACTCCCGACCGCTCGCGTCGATCGGCAGGATCCGGTCGCCGGTGCCGTGCACGATCAGCACCGGCACGCCGCTCTGGGCGATCTTGGGGATGTCCGCCCGGAAGTCGGTCAGCCAGCTGGGCACCACGGCCCAGGAGGCCTTCGCCCCGGCGCCGGCGGCCACCGCGAAGCTGGCCCGCACGACCTCGTCGCTGATCCGGGAACCCAGGTTCTCGTCCAGGTTGTAGAAGTCGTTGTAGAACTGGCCGAACCAGGCGTAGCGGTCGGATCGGGCGGCGGCCTGGATACCGTCGAAGACGCTGCCGTCCACCCCGGTGGGGTTGTCGTCGGTCTTGAGCAGGAACGGTTCCAGGGAGGCCAGGAAGGCCGCCTTGGCCACCCGGGAGGCGCCGTGCCGGGCGATGTAGTGGCCCACCTCGCCGGTACCCATGGAGAAGCCGACGAGCACCACGTTGGTCAGGTCCAGCGTGGTCAGCACCGTGTCCAGGTCGTCGGCGAAGGTGTCGTAGTCGTAGCCGACGCTGGGCTGGCTGGACTGGCCGAAGCCCCGGCGGTCGTAGGTGATCACCCGGTAACCGGCCTCCAGCAGCTTGTCCTCCTGGTTCTCCCACGAGGCGCCGGAGAGCGGGTAGCCGTGGATCAGCACGACGGGCTGGCCGGTGCCCCGGTCGGTGTAGTGCAGGTTGATGTCGGCCGTGTTCTCTTGTCCGACCTTGACGTACGGCATGACAGATTCCTTTCCGGGTCCGCTCGGTGGTCAGGGTGGCCTCCGATGTAAATGAAGATATTACCGAACGACCGGTAAAGCAACGTGTCGAAGACGACTTCACAGGCGTGGCTGAAGCACTTGAGTCTTTACCGTTCGTTCGGTAAATTGGCTGGATGGCGCGCCCACCTTCAGTCCCCGACGACGAGCTGTACGACCGGCTCGCCGGGGTCTTCCGCATCGCCGGCTACGAGGGCGCCTCGCTGGGCGCGCTGGCCGAGGCCACGCGGCTGCGGCGGGCCAGCCTCTACCACCGCTTCCCGGACGGCAAGGCGCAGATGGCCAACGCGGTGCTGGACCGGGTGGGGCGGCTGTTCGACTGGCTGCTCGAGCCGATGCGCACCGACCCGGACGCGCACGCCGGCATCTCCGAGGCGGCCGCGCGGATCAGCGAGTTCTACGGCGGCGGCGTGCTGTCCTGCGTGCTGGACACGCTCCCGCTCAGCGGAGCGCCGGACTCGGTGCGGGCCAGGGCAGCCGGCGTGGCCGAGGTGTGGATCAGCGCGATGGCCGACCTCGCGCGGCGCGAGGGACGCCCGGCCCCCGAGGCGCGCACGGCCGCCGAGGACGCGTTCGCGCGGATCGAGGGCGGGCTGGTGTACGGCCGGCTGTACGGGGAACGGGGGCCGTTCCAGCGCGCGCTCGCCGAACTACCCGCCATGCTGCTCGGAAACCAGACCGCCCACTCGCCGAACTAGGGCGCGGCCGGCCCGGCCGCCGAACTGGCTCTTGGCCAGACCGCCCACTCGACCCTCAGCTGGCCTGCACCTGGCGCATGATCGGCTCCCAGAAGCCTTCCGGCGCCGGGTAGGGGCTGTAGAAGCCGCACCGGGTGAATACGTCGCCGAAGCGGCCCAGCAGCTGATCGGCGATCTGGTCGGGCGGTGCCACGATGGCGAACGCGTGCAGCACGTCGTCGTCGATCCGCCGGCCCATCTCGTCCCACTCGCCGCGCTTGGACAGCAGGTTCAGCTCCTCGCCGAGCGAGCCCCAGCCGTGCGCCTCCAGCACCGGGCGGTATGCCGGGGTGGAGCCGTAGAACGCGATCTGCTTGCGCACCGCCGCGTCCGCCGCCTCGGTCTGCGCGGCCGTCTCCCCGGTCACGATGAACGGCAGGCCGCTGATCTGGAAGCCCTCCAGGTCGTTGTTCCCGGCAGCCGCGCGGCCCTCCAGCAGCGCGGGCAGCGTGGTCTCCCGCAGGTAGCGCTCCGTGGTGAACCCGTGCACGAAGAAGCCGTCGGCCACCTCGCCGGCCACCTTGGTCATCAGCGGGCCGACGCCGGCCAGGATGATCGGCGGGTTGCCGTGCGGGTTGGGGCCCGGGTTGAAGAACGGCGTCATCAGCGTGTGCGTGTAGTGCTCGCCGAGGAACCGCAGCGGCTCACCGGTGGCCCAGCTCGCCCAGATCGCCCGCACCGCGAGCAGGTACTCCCGCATCCGGCCGGCCGGCGCCGACCACGGCATGGAGAAGCGCTTGGTGATGTGCGGCTTGATCTGCGAGCCCACGCCGAGCACGAACCGCCCACCCGAGTACAGCTGCAGGTCGTTGGCCAACACCGCCAGCGACATCGGGTTGCGGGCGAAGGCCAGCGCGATGGCGGTGCCCAGCTCCATCCGCTGGGTGCGGGTGGCGGCCACCGCGAGCGCGGGGAACGGGTCGTGCTTGATCTCGCTCAGCCAGCCCCCGTCGTAGCCCCGACGTTCCGCCTCGGCGGCCGCATCCCAGTCCCCCGACTTACCCTCCAGGGTGAAATCGACCTTCATTGGTCCTCCACTCGTGCGCCTGGCGGTACTGATATACGGCGCCGTTCGTCGCACCCTAACCGCTCGTCGTCGGGTGGCGTGCGGCCACGGACACATAACGTCCTCACAGCTCCCCAGTGAGGAACGCTCAGCGGCAATAGGGCAACCTGGTTCTGGGTTCAATGTGAGCGCGAACCGCCATGGCCCGCGTACGGCGGGTGGGAGAAGGAGGATCTGGCAACCATGTCGGTCGGCTACCTGGAGAGTTCCACCACGGTGCTCGAAGGGACCCCGTCGGCGGGCGGCTCGGTATCGAGCACCGGCCGGGTGGCTGCCCCGTCGCGCACCGGCCGGGTGGCGGAGCCGTCGATCACCGGCCGGGTGGCTCGGTCGGGTGGCGGCCGGGTGCGCCAGATCGATGCGTTGCGGGTGCTCAGCTGCTTCTCGGTGATCACCGTGCACGCGGTGGGCGGCCCGTTCCCGGCGGACAGCGTCGGCCTTGGCGAGACCAGCTTCCTGTTGCACTACAGCCGGGAGGTGTTCTTCTTCGTCTCCGCACTGGTGCTGGTGCGCACCTACTACCCGAGGCTCGGCCCGAACGGCCGGCTGCCCGACGAGACCGGGTTCCGGCTGCGCCGGCTGCGGGTGATCGGTGTGCCGTACCTGTGGTGGACCACGCTCTACCTGGCGGTGTCGATCTTCCATACCCGCAATGCCGAGCCGTTCTCGCAGACCCTGGACGACCTGCCGTTGCGCTGGCTGTACCTGGTGGCCACCGGGAACGGCAGCTACCACATGTACTTCCTGCTGGTCACCCTGCAGTTCGCGGTGCTGTTCCCGGTGGTGCTGCGGGTGCTGCGGCATACCCAGGGCCGACACGGCCGGGTGCTGCTCGCCTCGGCGGTGCTGCAGGTGGCCACGCTGGCCTGCTACCACTGGGTGCTGCTGCCCGACGACGGCTGGCGCGGCCTGTTCGGCGACGCCAGCTTGCCCGCTTACCAGCTGTGGCTGATGGGCGGCGCGATCGCCGGGCTGCACCTGGAGCAGTGGCACCGCTGGGTGGTCGCCCACAAGGGGCTGGTGCTGGGCGCGGTGCCCCCGGCCGCCGCCGTGCTGCTGTGGGTCTACTGGGCGCAGGTGCCCAGCATGGGCGGTCTGGGGGCGAGCAGCCCGCTGCAGCCGGTGATGGTGCTCTGGTCGGTGGCCGCGCTCGGCGCCCTGTACCTGCTCGCCGTGTGGATCATGGAACGTGGCTCGCGCGGGGTGCGCAATGCGTTCAGCTACCTCGCGCAGCTGTCCTTCGGCGTGTACCTGGCCCATCCGATGGTGCTGGACCTGGTGCTCGCCGGGCTGCGGCGCGCCGGGCTGATGGTGCCCTCGGTGTGGGTGTCGATCCTCGCGCTGGTGCTCACCGTGGTGCTCACCGTGGCCATCTGCAGCGCGCTGCACCGCACTCCGCTGAGCCTGCAGCTGATGGGCCGCGGCCGGTTGACCCCGACGACGGCCAGCGCCGGCGCCCCGGTTCAGTCCCTGCGCGCCTGGCTGCGCCGGTTACGGGCCCGGGCGGCCACCGTGCCGACCGCGGTGCTGGCGGTCAGCGTGCTGGGGGTGCTCGTGGTGGGCGGCGACCAGACCTCGCCCGAGGAGACCGGCGCCCCGAGTTGGCAGGCGACCGCGGTGGCCAGCGATCCGGTGCCGCCGGCGGACGAATCCTGCCCGGCGGCGGTGACCGCGACGCCGGCCACCGCCGACGTTACGAACGAATGCACCTCGGACCACACCACCACCGAGGCGTCCTCGGCGGCCTCCGCATCGAGCATCTCCGGTCGCTGACCCGCCCCGTTCCGGCGGACGTGTGCGGCGACACGGTGGCCTGATCACCCGGCCGGACCCGACATTTGAGACAATGGTGACTGGGTGTGCCTGATGTGCGCCCTGACGCACTGAGGACAACCGTCCCAAGAGTGCTTCTCGAGAGAACTGACGAGACCCGACGCTGTGAGCATTGATGTTGCCGAACACCCGCACGCTATCGCGCTAACTTTTGCCGACCTTCCGCTCGACCCCGCGCTGCTGGCGACGGTCGCGGAGCTCGGTTACGAGCAGCCCAGCCCGATCCAGGCCGAGGCGATCACCCCGCTGCTCGAGGGGCACGACCTGCTCGGGCAGGCCGCGACCGGCACCGGCAAGACCGCTGCCTTCATGCTGCCGATGCTGCAGCGCCTGGCCGACCGGCGCCTCGAGCAGCCCGGCCGCAGGGGCATCTTCGGCCTGGTGCTGGCGCCAACCCGGGAACTGGCCATGCAGGTCAACACCGCCGCGGCCCGCTACGGCGAAGGCATCGGCGTGCGCACCCTCGCGGTGTACGGCGGCGCGCCGATCGGCCCGCAGCTGGGCGCCCTGCGCCGGGGCGTCGACGTCGTGGTGGCCACCCCGGGCCGGGCCATCGACCTGATCAACCGCGGCGGGCTGAAGCTGGACGAGCTCGAGGTGGCGGTGCTGGACGAGGCCGACGAAATGCTCGACATGGGCTTCGTCGAGGACATCGAGACGATCCTGGACGCCACCCCGGACACCCGCCAGGTGGTGCTGTTCTCGGCGACCATGCCGAGGCGGATCGAGAAGCTGGCGCAGAACTACCTGCGCGAGCCCGTCACCGTGCGCATCGCCCGCGAGGTGGTCGCCGAGGGTGCCGCACCGCAGGTCCGGCAGAACGCGTACCTGGTACCTCGCTCGCACACCACCGCGGCGCTCGGCCGGGTGCTGGAGCTGGAGCGGCCCCGCTCGGCGATCGTCTTCTGCCGCACCAGGGCCGACGTGGACGCGGTCACCGAGGCGTTGACCGGGCGTGGCCTGCGCGCCGAGGCGCTGCACGGCGGCATGGACCAGGAGCACCGGGCGCGCGTGGTGGAGCGGCTGCGCAGCGGTCGCACCGAGCTGCTGGTGGCCACCGACGTCGCCGCCCGGGGGCTGGACATCGACCTGCTCACCCACGTGGTCAACCACGACGTGCCGCAGACCGCCGAGGCCTACGTGCACCGGATCGGCCGGGTCGGGCGGGCCGGCCGCGAAGGCGTGGCGATCACCCTGGTGCCGCCGTCCAAGCGGTACATGCTGGGCGCCATCGAGCGGCTCACCGGGCAGCGGATCACCGTGGCCTCGGTGCCGTCGCTGGCCGACCTGCGCACCGCGCGGCTGGACCGCACCAAGGCAGAGCTGGTCACGCTGCTGGACCAGGCCGAGAGCGAGCCCGCCGAGGCTCCCTCCGACCAGGTCCGGGCCATGATCTCCGAGCTGTCCACCGAGTACGACCCGCTGGCTGTCGCCGCCGCGGCCGTGCGGCTGGCGCAGAACGCCGCCGGCGCCCCGGCCGACGAGGAAGAGATCCCGGTGATCAGCCCGAACCTGTCGGCTCGCGGCGGGGCGGTGCGCTCGCTGCGCGGCTCGCGGCCGGAGCGGGGCCCCGGTCGGGAGCGCGGCGCTGGCGACCGTCCGCCCAAGGCCGGTACCGCCCGGCTGTTCGTCGCCGCTGGCCGGGCCGCCGGCATCCGCCCGCAGGACATCGTGGGCGCGCTGGCCAACGAGTCCCAGCTGTCCGGCCGCGACATCGGAACCATCCAGATCCACGAGCGGCACGCCCTGGTCGAGGTGCCCGAGGCGGCCGCCGACGACGTGCTGCGCGAGCTGCGCGGCTCCACGATGCTCAAGGGCCGGCGGGCCAACGTTCGCCGGGACCGCGCCCTCTGACCTCGCGGCTGCCGGACGTCGATCCGCCCACGCTGCCGGGCGACGATCCGCCCGCGCTGCCGGACGGCGATCCGCCCGCGCTGCCGGGCGACGATCCGCTCGCGCTGCCGGACGACGATCCGGCCGCGCTGCCGGACGACTGGGGCCGCTGGCGGGACCAGGTCGACCTGACCGGGTACGACGAGCGGTGGCGGCGTATGGCCGAGGCGGGGCAGAACCCGCACGGCGAGGCCGACCTGGTCAGCTCGTACCGGCCGGCCTCGGTGTTGGACGCCGGCTGCGGCACCGGGCGGGTGGCCATCGAGCTGGCCCGCCGGGGTATCCGGGTGTGCGGGGTGGACGCCGACCCGGACATGGTCGCCGCCGCCCGGGCCAAGGCCCCGTCGCTGGACTGGCGGCACGCCGACCTGGCCGCCCTCCAGGTGGCCGAGCGATTTGAGCTGGTCGTGCTGGCCGGCAACGTGGTGCCGTACGTGGCTGCCGAGCGCCGGTCCGCCGCCGTGCTGGCCTGTGCGCGCGCCCTGACGCCAGGCGGCCGGTTGGTTGCCGGGTTCACCCTGCGCCCGGACTGGCCCTCAGCCGACGAGTACGACCACATGTGCGCCGCCGCCGGCCTGGTCGCCGAAGCGCGCTTCGCCACCTGGGACCGCGTCCCGTTCACCGGCGGCGACTACCTCGTCGCGGTGCACCGAGCTCACCGTCCCTGGAGCGACCTGGCCGACGGGGTCGTGAGTGGCTAGTGTCCTGTAGCGGACCCTTGGACACCTATGGCGTACCACCAACGACCAGTGCTTTTCACCGGTGGCTGTCCGGGATCTGCCCGAGCAGGGTGCGCCGGTAGTCGAGGAGCACGATGCGTGCCTGCTCGGGGGTGAGCTGGTCGGTGATTCCGCGGCTGAGCAGCCGCAGCAGGTTGGTCTTGCCGCTCTCGCCGTCGGCGAAGCAGAGCAGGTGCGGCTCGGCGTCGAAGTCGAGGTGGACGGGTTCGAGGCGGGCTTCGTCGATGCCGATCGGCAGGGCGCGCGGCGAGCTCGGTGGGGTGACCCCGGCGGCCGCTGATGCGGCGGCTCTGGCCAGCATCTCGTAGTGATCCGTAGTCGCCGACGCTGGCCAGGTTGCCCGCCGCGCGCAGCGCCTCCTGCCGGCGGGTGATCTCGCCGGCCAGCGCGTCGGCCATCCGGTCGACCAGGGCCAGCTCGTCGGCGAGGTTGGTGATCACCGCCGAGACGTGCGGCAGCTCGGCCATGCCCAGGAACGTCGCGCCGCCCTTGAAGTCGATCAGGACCATGTTCAGCCGGTCCGAGGCGTGCGTGGCGGCCAGCCCGAGCAGCAGCGTGCGCAGCAGCTCCGACTTGCCGGAACCGGTCGCCCCGATACACAGCCCGTGCGGCCCGGAGCCACCCTGCGCGGACTCCTTCAAGTCCAGCAGCACCGGCTCGCCGCCCTCGCCGACCCCGAGTGGCTCTGCGCTCGCCACGGCGGCCATTGCCGCTCGCCCTGTATGCCGCTTTGCCGGATATGGCGGTGCGCTGTCAGCGTGATCTTCACTGGATACGCTAGCTGAGTGAGCGTTGTGATCAGCGTGGCGGCTGTGGTGGTCAGCGTCGTGTTCGGCTACTTCACCGCGTTGCGGTCGCAGTACGAGCGCTTGATGAACGTGATCGACTTCGTGGGTTCCTCGGAAGTCGGTGAGGCGCGGCACCGACTTGGCCTGATCGTCCACGCGGGCTCGTCTATGGTCATGGATGACGGTGACCGAGCGGACCCCCTCTCGGCGTGTCGCTCCACCGCAGCTCACACCACAAGAGCCACGACTTTGCCGATGCTCTGGGCCGCTTGCGGGTTGGAGACCACCGCTGCGGGGTCGGCTCATGGAGCCTTGGTGGGATCGCCCATGGCCCAGGCGACCCCGTCGCCACGGTCCATCTTCTCGATCGCAGCCATGTCCTCGTCGTCGACGTTGAAGCCGAAGATGTCGGCGTTCTTCCGGATGCGGTCGGGGTTGGTGCTCTTCGGAAGCACCGGATACCCCTTCTGGATGGCCCAGCGCAGTAGGACCTGCGCCTCACCAACGCCGTACTTCTGGGCCATGACCTTGAATGGAGCGTCCACTTGCTCACCGTCGGCCTTCATCTGGTCCGACTTTGCGCTGTCATGTCCATCGGCGGTTCTCCAGGTGGAGAGCGGAACCAGGCTGCTGTAGGCGATGGGTGTGATCGCGTTGTCGTTGAGGTATCGAACCAGCTCGGGCTTCTGCGACCACGGATGGATCTCGATCTGATTGGCAACCGGCATGGGCAGGCCCGCTGCCTTCAGTTCCTCGATGTGCCTGATGCTGAAATTGCTCACGCCGATGGCACGCGCCTTTCCCTGCCGCTGCAGCTCGACGAGACCGCGCCACTGGGCGAGTCTCTGGTCGCGTTCGAACGGCACATGGATCAAGTAGAGGTCCACATAGTCCAACCCAAGCCGTTCGAGGCTCTCGTCGAGCGATGTTACCGTGGATTCGGTGGTTTTCGCCGGCTGCCCCCACGCCGGGTTCCCGGGCCAGAGCTTCGTGGTGACGAAAAGATCGCTTCTCGCCAACACTTCGGACTCAAGCGCCTGTTTGATGCCCGCCCCGACGCCCGATTCGTTCTGATAGCCCTCTGCGGTGTCGATGTGCCGGTAGCCGGCGCGAATGGCTTCACTCACCACTGCAGAAACCTCGCCGTCGGCGATGAGGTACGTGCCAAAGCCAAGGTAGGGGATTTCGACATCTGTGGTCAGTGTTCGGGTTCTCATTCGCTTCTCCTTGAAACTCGACTGGGACGAACACTACCCACCCAAGGGGCCGCGGCGCCTGCCCACTCCTCCGAACGGCTTGCCTATTCCTATGCGCGTTGAGAGAATGCTTCCCGTCCACGCGGGCTGGTCCAGCGGTCCGGTCAGGACGTCAATGGAGGCCGAAGCGTGCACTTGGAACGACTCATCGAAGATGCTTCCCGTCGTCTTCTGACGGCTGAGAACGGTCATCAGCAAGTCACTCAGCCGATGAATGGTCTCCAGATCCTCCGGCAGAGCTTCCCAAGTTCATTCGAAGCCTCGCTGTACGAGCCCATCCTGTGCTTGACCCTGCGAGGTGAGAAACAGGTCGCGATCGGAGAGCAGACGTTGTCGTTCCGCCCGGGGGAGTGTCTCCTGGTGAGTCACGATCTGCCTGTGTGCTCCAGAATCACGAAGGCACCCTACCTGGCACTGATCCTCGAGGTAGACGTCGCTACGATCAGGGAACTCTACGACAAGGTCGCCGATTTAGCGCTCGATAATGAACGCGCCCGCGCAGCGCAGACACATCAGGCCGATCCGGGGCTGCTGGATGCTTTGCGTCGATACCTGGCGCTCGCTGACTCGCCTGCGGATGCGAAGGTACTCGGCACGCTCACCTCGAAGGAGATCCACTACCGCTTGCTGATGGCTCCGTTCGGTGGAATGCTTCGCAGTCTCATTCGCCACGACAGCAACGCGAGCGCCATCGCCCGCGCCATTGGTTATATTCGCGATGACATCCGCGCGCCGATCGCGGTCCCGGATCTCGCACGGCGAGTCGGAATGAGCGCGTCGTCATTCCACAAGCACTTCAAGACGATTACCTCAACGACGCCACTGCAGTACCAGAAGGAGCTTCGCCTGCTCGAGGCACGGCGACTCCTGAAGACGGGGGGCGCCTTGGTAACCACCGCGGCCTATGATGTCGGCTACGAGAGCCCGAGCCAGTTCAGCCGCGAGTACGCACGCAAGTTCGGGGTCCCCCCGAGCCAAGACTCGCTAAACGCGACCGGCTAGGTGCAATGCTGCTCACTTAGGTCATCTCGGCTGGTCGCCTACGGTGTTCTGGCTTCGAGGGTGGGGTGATCATGACTGCGGTGTGGGGTGGTCGGCTGTGCTGGTGGCGTTGTCGGTGGTGGGCTCTCTTAACAGGGAAGTTGCTCATCTTCCGTTTGGTAACGCGGGGGTAGCTGCGGTCTCGTCGCTCGATGTTGATCTCGTCGGCCACCTCACGCAGGAGGAGATTTCAGCATGTTTCGAACGTAGAGACGGCGATAGATGTCCTCGCTAACTCCCTATTAGTAACTCGCGCAGGGAGCGGCGTGACACTACATCCGCTGGTTAGGATGGTAACAAAAGATCAGCAGAAGCATGTCCTTCCTTGGCTTGAAGTTGGTCTTGGAATTGTTTCCTCAGATCACTTCGAGGAAAGGGGTGTGGTGTATTTTGACTCCGTTGTGCCGCATGTCGCTCCACTGATTGAGACAGCGATCAGCAGAGGCTACGTTGGCTCAGGCTTTCTGGTGGTCTGTGAAGCAGTTTGTGATCGCACAGTTAGGTGACCCCGTGGAGGCGTGCCGCTTTGGCGACTATGCGCTTGAGACAGCCGATGAGATTTGGACTAGATGTCGAATCGGTCCACATCTCATATTTAGTGTTCGAGGTGCGGCTGCCCGTGCAAGATACTGTGCAGGTGACCGTGAATCAGCGGCGCGAAGGGCTAGTGCCGCGCTTCAGTTGATCGAGGGCAACGCCGATATATCCGATGAAATGAGGCAACTTGCGTACGAGGATGCAGGTCAGATCGCCCGAATTTGTGGAAATCATTACTCACGGAGGCCGGCGCACTCGAATGCCATCCTTGATATTGGACAGAGGCGTGTGATCCAAGCTGAGTCAGCAACCGTTCTTGGGCATATTAACGCGCTTCACGGAGTGGCCGATGCCGCCATTGAGGCTCGCGAGTTTGGGCTTGCCGAGGCGAGGTTGCGCGAGGCAATTGAAATTTCCAAGAAGCAATACGGTGAAAATAGTACCGCATACGCACAGATTGAAGGGGGTCTCGGGAAGGCTGAAATTCGTTCAAGGAATGCACGGAGCAGCTCTAATGCAGCTTGAACACTCCGCTGAAGTGCTCAGCACTCACTGTCCCTCATTTCATGAGCAGCTGCCGTTGGTCCTTATTCATCTCGCGCAGGTCTATGGGAGACTGGGCATGTTGAGGAAGACTGGAGAGACCGCGCGACGCGCCTACGAAATGGATCTTAGTGTGTACGGTCCGGATCATCTCGAGACCGCGTTTGATCTCGACATTCTTCGAGCGCTGGGTGGGTGACTGACAGCGGGCATGCCATCTGGCGATAATCGCGCAATGTGGCAGGGCGACGGGCGCACATCTTCCCAAAGGCGTTCATGTTGCGTTCATGTTGAGGACCACTCGTCGCCGACCACGTCGGGTGAAGCGGGGTGGTGGCCTGCTTGGTCGCGCGCCGATGTTCGAGCCGGCATTGAACGATGAGTACGGCCGCTCCGGTGCCGAAGTCGTGTCTAGGCACTGAATGAGTTGGGCGCCGCATTCGTCGCTGGCCCCGTGGCGGGGCACTGAGCGCCGTATCGAGTCGACTGAACTGCTGGTGTCGCGTACCGGGTGTTCGGGATGCGGCGCGGTGGCGCGCTGGCTGTGGGCGCTGCGACAGTGTTCGACTGAACGATCCCTGCTCCGACGTTACGGCGTGGCGCCGACTGTATCGCTTCTAATCTGGGCGGTTTTGATCTTGCCGATCCAAAGTCGATCGCGGGGATGGGTGGAGGCGACGTACCCTCGTTGAGCGTGCGCGATGTCGTGGTCGGTCGGTTCCGTACCGGAGTTTGTGGATCGTGGCACGGTCAGATCGGCGAGGACCTTCCATCGTCCAATTTCATGTATCGCGCCGGGCAGACACCTCGAACGCCTGGTTACCTAGCCGACCTCGACTGGTTCACCGCCACCCCCTACCGGCTTGCCGTGGCGGAGGAAGATCGCCAAGCCCACTCCGGCGAGGGTGAGGATGCCGGTAACGAGGAACACGTTGCTGTAGGCCTGCGCTTCGACCTCGGTGCTGAGTTGCTGCCACAGCGGGATCAGGCCGGCCTGACCCTGCTGCTCCATCGCTAAGATGCGCGGATCCAGCGAGGGGCCTTGGGACTGCAGCAGCGCGGAGCGGTCGGCCATGAACTGGGCCTGTTGAACGGTCGCTAGCGCGGTGAGCACTGCCAGCCCGAGCGCGGAGGAACCCTGCTGGACGAGGGTGTTGAACGCGCTGCCCGCACTGGTGAGGCTCGCGGGCAACAAGGAGATCCCACCAGTCATGATTGGCATCATGGCCAGCCCGAGGCCCATGGCCCGGACGATCATCCACCCAATCAGCTCTGGGCGAGTCATGTCGACATTGATCCTGGTCAGCAGCAAGGTGCCACCCCCGACGAGTAGTAGCCCGATGACCGCGGGCAAACGCGGGCCTATCCAGTCGTAGATGCGACCTGCCAGAGGCATCATCACCACCATCACCAGCGCCTGTGGGAGCAGGGTCAAGCCGGTGTTCATCGGGGTCAAGTTCTGACCCTCCTGAAGGAAATTCGGCACGTAGAACAGGATCGCGAACAAGCCGACCGACAGAATGCTGATCAAGAGCAACGAGTTCACAAACGGCCGGTGACGAAACACCCGCACATTCAGCAGCGGCTGTTTGGTCTGCAACTCGATCACCACGAACAGCGCGAGGGAGTTCGTCGCTATCGCCAACAGGATCAATACCCGATAGCCGGTCCAGCCCCACTCCTGACCTTCGGACAATGCCAGCAACAGCGCGAACAAGCCGATCGCGATGCATGCGAACCCCGGCAGATCGAGCCGGCGGCCAGCGCCACCCGGGAACCGCGGCAGCACCGCCACGGCGAGGATCGCGCCGAGCAACCCGATGGGCACGTTGATGTAGAAGATCAGCCGCCAGTCCACGTACTCGACCAAATAGCCGCCCAGCGTGGGGCCCACACCGGGCGCGACGATGATGCCCAGCCCGTACAGGCCCATCGCGGTGCCGATCTTCTCCCTGGGCACGATCTTGTACAGGATCGTCAGGCAGGTCACCGGGATGACCCCACCTGGGATAGCCTGCAGGATCCGGTAGACGATCATGCTGTTCAGGTCGCCGGCCATCCCGGCAAGCGCCGAGAACCCCGCGAACGAGATCAGCGAGATCAGATACAACCGGCGCAGACCGATCCGCTCCCCCAGCCACGCACTGGTCGGCACGACCACACCCAGACACAGCGTGTAGGCGGTGCTAACCCACTGAATCGAGGTGGTGGAGACGCCGAACTGCTTCTGCATCGTCGGGATCGCCACGTTCACGATGCTCGTGTCCAGGGTGGACATGAACATCCCGATCACCACGACCGCGAGCGGTACGACCCAGTTCGTGCTCCGCGTCGGTCCAGCCGAGCCCGAAGCAGGCCTCAACGCCGGCTCGGGCGGCCGACGCTCGGGCGGCGAGGGGGGAGTCTGCCTCGGCACACTCGGTGTCCCAACATCCCTGGCGGTGCTCGACCGCAAAGCCGTGGTGGTCCCGGCGCCACCCTCAGCCCTGGTCCCAGCACTGGTCATGCCTAGCGGGCTGCCCCCGCTGTAGCCCAAACGTTTCATAGCTCGAGGAAACCCCTTCGCAAAACTAATTAGCAACCAGTGCTTCGTCACACCTGCTACGACAGGTCCGAGGCGAAGGTCTCTCACCTCCACTCGAATCACAGCGCCTCACGGCGCAAGGCCCCGCTCCTTCAGGGATGACCGATGGAATAGGAATCAATCGCGAGCAGTGAACTGCCCACCGCACACGTGATGGAGGTCACTTTACACACGTTTATCAACGGGGTAGTGTTGGCCACGCCAGGAGTGCATCGAATGGCGCTGTGGTATCGGCGGATGCGGCTCTATGATGTGGCCGAAAGGGAGACATGACGTTCTTTGATATTGCGAAGGGCGACCCCGATCGGGTGGCTGTGATCGACTCTTCGGGGCGTGTGAGCAGCTTCGGTGAACTGGCCGGCCGTGTCCATCAGATAACCCGGGGTTTGCGCAGGCTGGGACTGAGCGCGGGCAGTCGTGTGGCGGCCGTGGTCGGCAACGAGCAAGCTTATCTGGAACTGGCGCTGGCGACCGGACAGGCCGGAATGTACTTCACACCAATCAACCGACGTTCCTCGATAGAGGAGATCGCCTATGTGGTGGCGGACCTGGGTGCGGAGGTCGTAGTCGCGGACTCCGCGGTCGCCCGCGAGTGTACCTCGATGCTGGAATCGCACGGTGTGAGTGTGGAGTACCGATTCTCCATCGGCGCGGCCGAGGCGTGGTCCGACTACCAGAATCTGGGAGCGGGTGAGGCTGACTCCGAGCCTGGAGACAGAGCCGAGGGCGCCCTGTTGTTGTACACGTCGGGGACCAGCGGACGGCCCAAAGCGGTGCATCGACCCCTGCTGGAAGGGCCGCCGCGGCTCAGCCCCACGGCAATCGGCCATTACTCGCGCATGGGCATCGAGCCGGGCCCTGGAGTGCACCTGGTGGCGTGCCCGCTTTATCACGCCGCGCCGGGCAACTTCAGTCTGGGAACCCTGAATCTCGGCCAGACGCAGGTGCTGATGGATCGGTTCGATGCAGAGCGAACCTTGCGGCTCATCGAACGGTATGCCGTTACCACTACGCATCTGGTGCCGACGATGTTCCATCGGATGCTGAGGCTGGCGGCCGATGTCCGCACCGGTTACAACCTCGCCAGCCTGCGCAGCGTTCTGCATGGCGCGGCACCGTGTCCCCTCCAGGTCAAACATCGAATGATCGAGTGGTTGGGCCCCGTCGTATATGAGTACTACGGTGCAACTGAGGGCATGATTTCGGCGGTCGGCCCGCTGGAATGGCTGGAGGCTCCGGGGACGCTCGGCAGCCCCCTGTCGGGTGTGCGGGTCAAGGTTCTGGATGAACGTCGGCGAGAGGTTCCGGCCAATGAGGTCGGTACGGTCTACTACACCTCGGCTCAGACGGACTTCGTCTATCTCGGTGACGAGGCGAAGACCAAGGCCGGGCGGGATGGCGAGTTCGTCACTGTCGGCGACCTCGGCTACCTCGATGACGAGGGCCGGGTCTACTTGTGTGACCGGCGCACCGATTTGATCATTTCCGGTGGGGTGAACATCTACCCGGCGGAGGTCGAGGCAAGGCTGCTGGAGCACCCCGATGTGGCCGATGCCGCCGTGCTCGGCGAGCCGGACGAAGAATGGGGCCAGCGTGTGGTGGCCTACGTCGAGCCGATCCCGTCCGCACTCGGCGACGAGACGCTGGCCGCTCGCCTCGTCGAACATTGCCAGACGGGGTTGGCCGGCTTCAAGAGACCTCGGCGGATCGAACTTCGTGAACACCTGCCGCGAACCGAAACAGGGAAGCTGCGGCGCCGGCTCATCATCGCGCCACAGCCACAGGCAGGAGGACAGTGTCCGAGTCCAGGCAAGGCCGAGCTGAGGTGGACATGGTCGACGTAGTAGTCGTCGGAGCCGGCGCGGCCGGGCTGTATCAGCTGCACCGGCTGCGTGAGCTGGGGTTGCGTACCCGGGTGATCGAGGCTGGCGCGGGCGTCGGGGGCACCTGGTACTGGAACCGATACCCAGGCGCCCGGTGCGACATCGAGAGCATGTCCTACTCGTACTCGTTCTCCGTCGAGCTGGAGCAGGACTGGACCTGGACCGAGAAGTACGCGACGCAGCCGGAGATCCTGAACTACCTGGAGCACGTCGCGGACCGCTTCGACCTGCGCCGCGACATCACCTTCAACACCCGGGTGCGGCGCGCGGTGTACAGCGAGGTGGACAAGCGCTGGCAGGTGGAGTTGGACAGTGGGGACACCGTCGACGCGCAGTACCTGATCATGGCGACCGGTTGCCTGAGCGTGTCCAAAACCCTCGAGCTGGACGGTGCGGAGAAGTTCCACGGCGAGATCTACCACACCGGGCACTGGCCGCATGAAGGCGTGGATTTCACCGGTCGGCGGGTCGGCGTGATCGGCACCGGCTCGTCCGGCATCCAGTCCATCCCGATCATCGCTGGACAAGCGGCCGAGCTGACCGTCTTTCAGCGCACGCCGAACTTCTCCGTCCCGGCCGGCAACCGTCCGCTGCGGGAGTCGGAGGTCGCCCAGCGGAAGGCGAAGTACCGGGAGTGGCGGGCAGCCCAGCGCACGTCCAAGATCGGAGTGCCCATTCCGGCGGCGACGCGGTCCGCGCTGGAGGTCTCCGCGGCCGAACGCACCGAGGCCTACCGCACCGGCTGGAGGCAGGGCACCCTGTACGGAATCACCTCCGCCTACACCGACATCATGTCCGACAAGGCGGCCAACGACACCGCCGCGGAGTTCATCCGGAGCCAAATTCGCGCGATCGTCACCGACCCGGAGCTGGCTGAGACGCTCTCTCCGCGCAGCTTCCCAGTCGGCGCCAAACGGACCTGCCTGGACTCCGGCTACTACCAAACCTTCAACTCCGAGCATGTGCGCCTGGTCGACCTGCGCAGGTCACCGCTGGTAGAGCTCACCGAGCGAGGCGTGCGTACCGCGGAGCGGGAGTACGAGTTCGACTCGATCGTGTTCGCCACCGGATTCGACGCGATGACCGGGGC
>Ga0137415_10002151_pt1 | contig 19613 bp, 20 predicted proteins | sample CZODoug3_1_1_16f_FD_183082 | JGI IMG/M metagenome (GOLD analysis project Ga0137415, IMG submission 183082) | Vadose zone soil fungal communities from Angelo Coast Range Reserve, California, USA - CZODoug3_1_1_16fungal (Hybrid Assembly) | ecosystem: Environmental > Terrestrial > Soil > Vadose...
CGGGTCGCGGTGCACGGCGCGGGTGGCCGCGGCCTCCATCACCGCGATGCCGTGCCACCAGAAGTTGCGTACCGAGGCCGCCAGCGCGCCGGCCTGGTCGAACAGCGCGAGCGCCTGTTCGGGGTCGGACTTCTTGAGCACCAGGCCGAGCGCGTAGTGGGCCATCGACCGGGCGGTGGGGTTGACGGTTCCGTCGGCCACCCGCACGCACTCCCGCGCGGCGGACACGCCACGCTCCGGGGTGCGCCGCACCGCGTGGCACACGGCGACGTAGTAGAGCGTCCACACCAGACGGATCGGGTCGGCGTCGCGGCGGGCTCGGGCCGCCTCGGCCGCATAGTGCTCCAGCGGGCTCGCGGCGTCGCCCTCGTACAGGGCGACGTCCGCGAGTACGTCGGCGGGATAGGCGATCCGGCCGGTGCCACGCGCGGGGAACCGTCCACCGGCGCGTTCGGCGAGCTGGCGGGCATGCGCGAAGTCGCCCCGGTTCCACGCACCTCGGGCGGCCGCCCCCACCGCGGCGGCAAACAGCGGGTGGTCGTGCGGCGCGAGATCCAGGGTCCGCTCGGCCCAATCGGCCGACTCGTAGCCCAGCCGCAGGTGCACCAGCTCGGGCAGCGACGTGACCAGCCGCAGCGCGAGATCGACGTCCCGACCGGCGGCGGCGCACTCGAACGCCGCGCGCAGGTTGTCGTAGTCGGGCAGCGTGCGCTCGACCCAGGCCTGCTCGTCCTCGGTGTGCAGGCCGCGCGCCGCGCGTTCGGCGAGCTCGACGAAGTACCTGGCGTGCCGCTGGTCGAGCTGCTCGTGGGGGCCGGAGTCCCGGAGCAGCTCGCGGCCCCGGGCTCGCAGCGTCTCCAGCACGCGGTATCGGGACCGACCGGCCCCGCTCAACGTCGTCACCATGGACTTGTCGACCAGCCTGGTGAGCAGGTCGAGCGTGGTGTCATCGGTCGTCCCGGGCTCGGCGCACACCTCGTGCACCCCGGGCAGGTCGAAGCCACCGGCAAACACCGACAACCGCGCGAACAGCCGCTGCTCGGGCTCGGGCAGCAGGTGGTAGGACCAGTCGATGGCGGCGGCCAGGCTCTGGTGGCGGGCCGACGCGGTGCGCGGGCCACCGCTGAGGAACCGCCCGCCGTCCAGCCGCCGAGCGATCTCCGTGGCGCTCATCGCCCGCATCCGCGCGGCGGCCAGCTCGATGCCAAGCGGCAGCCCGTCGAGGCGCCGGCAGATGTCGGCGATGGCACCCGCTTCCTCCCGGCCGGGCCGGAAGTCGGGCCGGTTGGCCTGGACGCGCTGCACGAACAGCCGGCCCGCATCCTCGCCGGGTAAGGGCGATACCGGCCGGAGGTGCTCGCCGTCGACGCCGAGCGGCTCCCGGCTGGTGGCCAGTACCGCCACGCTCGGGCACTCCCGCACGACCTGGTCGACCAGTCGCGCGGCCGCGTCCAGGACGTGCTCGCAGTTGTCCAGCACGAGCAGCAGCTTCCGGCTCCGCAGGTACTCGATCACGGTGTGCTCGATCGTGAGGCCGTGGCGCTGCTGCAGCCGCAGCGCGACCGCCACGGCGTGGCCGACCGGACCCCCGTGATCGAGCGGGGCGAGCTCGCACAGCCACGTCCCGTCGGGATACCGGGCCCGATCGTGCCCGGCAACCTCCAACGCCAGCCGGGACTTGCCGACGCCGCCGACGCCCGTCAACGTCACCAGCGGCGTACCGGCGAGCGCGGCGGTGACGTCGCGGATCTCCCTGGCCCGGCCCACGAAGCTGGTCGCCCTCCTCGGCAGGTTGCCTCCTCCGGCGGCCGCGCGCAGCGTCGGGTCCTGTCCCAGGATCCGGCGGTAGAGCGTCTGCGCGGGCTCCGACGGTTCGACCGCCAGCTCGTCATCGAGCCGCCGGCGCAGTTCGTGGTAAGTGGCCAGCGCCTCGGCTTGGCGGCCTGACGCGTACAGCGCGCGCATCAGGGCCACCACGGTCCGCTCGCGGGTGGGGAACCGGCGGACCAACGTCTCCGCCTCCGGCAGTGCCTCCTCGGCGCGCGCCAACCGCAGCAGGGCGTCAATCCGCTCCTCGGCGGCGCCGAGCCGCAGTTCGTCCAGCCGGGCGGCCTCGGCACGGGCGAACTCGAGGTCGGTGAACTCCGCGAGCGCGTCCCCCCGCCACAGGCTCAGTGCGGCATCCGCCAGGGCAAGGGCCCGGTGGGCGTCGCCGACCGCATCGGCCGCCGCGACCGAGCGCGCCGCGCGGAGCAGCCGCTCGAACTCCGCCGCGTCCAGCTCGTCGTCGGCGACAGCCAGGGTGTAGCCGGGGGCGCGGTAGTCGAGCCGTACCTGGTCGCCGAGCGCGGCCCGCAACCGGGAGGTATAGGCGCGCAGCGCGCTGATCGCGCCACGCGGGGGCTGGTCGCCCCACAGGGCCTCGACCAGTCGGTCGTCCGAGACGACGGTGCCGTGCCGGATGAGCAGGGCCGCCAGCAGCGTCCTCGGTTTCGGGCCGCCGATGTTGACGATCGCGCCGTCGGCCTCGACCTCCAGCGGGCCCAGGATGCGGAAGCGCACGAGACCTCGCTCCGTCCCTACTCAGCGGAGTGCAATCGGATTGCAATCCGGCCGGCCCACCGTAGCGACCAGACGCAGAGGAGGACAGATGCCGATCCCGACCGCCGAACGGCCCGCTCCGGTCACCCAACGCCGCGAGCTGTCCCACATCGCGTACGGCTTCATGGCGTCGAAAGCGCTGTTCGCGGCGCTCGAGATCGACCTGTTCACCCACCTGGCCGGCGGGTCCCGGACCGCCGCCGAGCTCGCCACCGTCACCGGCGTCGCACCCAACCGGCTGCGGACGTTGCTGCACGCACTGGTGGGGCTCGGCCTGGCCACGGTCGACCCGCATGGCTACGCCAACGCCCCGGCGTGTCAGCGGTACCTGGTCCATGGCGCGCCGGACGACTTCGGCGATTACTTCCGGCTGCAGATCTCCCGGCAGATCTACCCGGCGCTCGTCCACCTGGACGAGGGCATCGCCGGCACCGGGGAGGCCTTCCACACGCTCGGCGGGCTGCTGTCCCATCCCACGGACGCGCGGACGTTCACCCGCGCGCAGCACGCCGGCTCGCTCGCCTCGGCCCGGGTGCTCGCCGAACGAGTCGACCTCACCGAGGCTCGCGGCATGCTCGATGTCGGCGGGGGCAGCGGGGCGTTCTCGATCGCGCTGTGTGCGCACAATCCGGCGCTCGGTGCGACGGTCCTCGACTTCCCCTCGGTGCTCGACATCGCCAGGGAGTACCGGGAGGAGGCCGGCCTCGCCGACCGCATCACCCTGCTCGCCGGCGACGCGGTGCACATCGCGTGGCCGCCGAACCAGGATGTGGTCCTGCTGTCCTATCTGCTCAGCGCGCTCGGCGCCGAGGAGATCGACGTAGTGCTGGCCAAGGCGCACGCCTGCCTGCGTCCGGGCGGGCTGCTCATCGTGCACGACTTCATGCTCGACGACGACCGGTCGGGCCCGGCACTGGCGGCGCTGTGGTTCCTGCAGTACGTGGCCTACCGGCATGACGGTGTCTCGTTCACCGCCGACGATCTCGCCGCGCGGCTGGGCACCCTCGGGTTCACCAGCCCCAGCCGAGACGTGCTGATCCCGGAGATCACCAAGGTGCTCCTCAGCAGAAAGGTGACCCGACCATGACCGACCTCGGTTCGGCCCGGCCGCTGGGCGTGGCACTCACCCCGCTGGAGACCCGCCGGGAGGTCGTGCTGCACCTGGCGGTCCGCGCCGAGGAGCTCGGCTACCGGGAGTTCTACCTTGCCGAAGGGTGGGGGCACGACGCATCGGTGCTGCTCACGGAGGTGGCCACCCGAACCAGCCAGATCCGGCTCGGCACGGGTGTGCTCAACGTCTGGGGCCGCAGCGCCGCCAGCCTGGCGATGCTCGCGACCACGCTCGACGAGGTGTCGGGCGGGCGGTTCACGCTCGGGCTCGGGGCAGGCAGCCCGCAGCTCGCCGAAGGTCTGCACGACGTGTCGTTCAGCGGCTCGGTCCAGCGGCTCGAGACGGTGACCCGGCAGGTCCGCCGGCTGCTGGCCGGCGAGCGCCTCGCGCCGTCCGCACCCTGGACCCACCGCCCGCTACGGCTCGGGACCAGAACCTCGGCCACAGTGCCGATCCACCTGGCCGCCCTCGGCCCCCAGGCCATCCGGCTCGCCGGCGAGCTCGGGGACGGCTGGTACCCGTTCCTGCTGCCGGTGACCGCGCTCAAGGCAGCCACGGCACTGCTCGAGGAGGGTGCCGCCGGCACCGGTTCGAGGAGGGCGCTGCCGAGAATCTGTCCGTGCCTGCCGACCGCGGTGGCGCGCGATCCCGGCGAGGCACGGGAGCTGGCCTCGTGGTGGGTGACCTTCTACCTCACCAGCATGGGTCCTCTCTACCGCCGAGCGCTGCGCCGGTTCGGCTACGGTGCGGCCGTCGACGCGGTCCTCGCCGCGAACCCGACGCATCGCACGGCCGAGGTACCCGCCGACGCCCAGGAGCTTCTCGACGAGCTCACGATCTGGGGCGACGCCGGCTCCGCGCGGGCAGCGCTGGATCGGTGGTACCTCGAGGGCGCGGACCTGCCGGTGCTCGCCCTGCCACCGAACCGCCCGCTGGCCGAGCTGGACTACATCCTGGAGTCGATGCGGCCTCAGCCTTGACTCTCCGGCGCCGCCCGCTTACCAATGCCAGGCATCGCCGCCGACGTTGGCGATGGTCTTTTGTAGAACAGAGATGGCGGTGGCGAAATCCTCCGCCGTGATGCCCTCCATCCGCTCCTCCTGCAGTGCCCGCTGTATCGCCGCGGCGCGTTCGAACTGTTCGGTTCCGGCTTGCGATGGTCGGAGGTGCGCGCCCGCCGCGTGGATCCATCCCTTCCCGATCGCCGAATCGATCGCCGAATCGATGGCGGCCGGGGTGTCGTTCGGGCCGATCGTCTCAATCATCGTGGCCCGGCCGACGCCCTCCGGGTGCACGGAGAGCTGGTGCAGGACCCACCACTCCGGTTGCGTCACCCCGATCTCCCTGAGCGCTCCGCGCGTACGGGCGCGGATCGCCTCGCCGGCGCGGGCGCTCCAGAAGCCGATCGGTTGACGGGAGGGAGGCTGCATAGGTTGTCGTCTCACAACGTCGGACGCTATGACCTCAACCACGGTTGAGGTCAACCGAACGGACGGGGGCTGTGCTGGACTTCCGGACGATGTGGGCGGCCCATGACGTCAAACGGAAAACGCACGGCACCGCGCAAGTCTGACTCGGCGCCGCGTCATTCGTCCGTCCATGCATCGGCGGTGAGTGGGTCGTAGAGTTCCTCGATCTCGGCGCGATGGCGCGCGGCGATCACCGGGCGCTTCAGCTTCATCGTCGGGGTCAGCTCGCCGGTCTCGGTGCTCCACTGGGTGGGCAGCAGCGCCCAGTTCTTCACCTGCTCCACGCGGGAGAGCGTGGCGTTGCCCGCGCCGATGGAGCGGGCCACCTCCAGCCGCACCCGTCCGTTGGCAACCGCGTCGGTGAGCGAGTCGACCTTGATACCCCGCGCGGCGCACCAGTCCCGCCAGCCCGGGTCGAGTGCCACGAGGGCCACCAGGCAAGGCTTGTTGTCGCCGTGCACGTAGACGCTACCGACCAGCTCAGAGCTCGACGACAGGGCGAGCTCGACGTTCCCGGGTGAGATCGTCTTCCCGGACGCGGTGTTGATGAGCTCCTTCTTGCGGCCGGTGATGGTCAGGTAGCCCTGCGCGTCCAGCACGCCGATATCGCCGGTGTGCAGCCAACCCGACGAGTCGATCGCCTCCGCCGTCGCCTCGGGCAGGTTCAGGTAGCCCGGGGTGATGTTGGGGCCCTTCGCCAGTACCTCGCCGTCCCCGGCGATCCTCAGCTCGACGCCGTCCAGCGCGCGTCCGACGCTGCCCAGCCGCGGCGCGTCCAGCGGGCTGGCCACGAGCATCCCGCAGGTCTCGGTCATCCCGTACACCTCGATGATGGTGATGCCCACCCCGGCGAAGAACGCCGACACCTTCGGCGGGAGCGAAGCCGCTCCGCTCACCGCGAGCACCACTCGATCCAGCCCGAGAGCCGCGCGCAACCGCCGGTAGACCAGGCGCTCCATCAGGGGGTATCGGCGGCGAATCCACCAGTGCGCCGTCTCGCCGGTCAACCGCGCGACGCCGGCCTCCTGGGCCACCGAGAAGGCCGCGCCGACCAACAGTCTCCGGAAGGGGTTCCTCGAGGCTGTGCCCCGCTCCCGGATCGTGGCGTAGATCCGTTCCCACACCCTCGGCACGCCGAGGAACAGGTGCGGCCGGGTCTCGGCCAGCACGTGCGGCAGCCGCGCGGTGTCCCGGACGTAGCTGGCGGTGACCCGCCGCACGATGGCCTGGTAGTGCGAGAACAGCCGCTCCGCCACGTGGGCCAGGGGCAGGTAGGACACCGTGGACCAGCCTGCCGGACACGGGCCATCGAGGTGTTCGACCAGTTGCCTCTCCACCTCGTCCAGGACCCACAGCGCCGCGCCGTGGGTAATGACCGTGCCCTTCGGGGCGCCGGTCGTGCCCGAGGTGTAGACGATGGTCAGCGGGTCGCTCGGGAGGACCTCCGCGCTGGCCCGGTCGACCTCGGCGCCGCGCGTGCTCAGTCCGTCCGCCGCGACTGCCACCAGCTGTTCGAACCGCGTGACGCCGGCCGGCGGCTCCGCATCCGGTGGCAGGTCGAGTACGAGCAGGTGCCGCAGCTCGGGCAACCCGTCCCGGATCTTCAGCCACAACGGCAGCTGGACCGCATCGATGATCACGGCCGTCGCCGCCGAGTCGTTTGCCACGTAGGCGAGCTGGTCCGCGGCGAGGGTGTTGTAGTAGCTGCACGGGACCGCACCTGCCATGAGCGCGCCGATGTCGGAGAGCACGTGCTCCGCGCGGTTCACCATGTGCAGGCCCACGACATCGCCTCGAGCCACACCCAGGTCGAGCAGCACCAGCGCGATGGCTCGGGCGTGGTCGCGGTACTGGGACCAGCTCAGCCGGCTCCCGCCATCCAGGATGGCCGGCAGCTCGGGATCAGCCGCCGCGTTGCGATCCACCACGTCGAGCAGGGTGAGTCGGCCGTGCCGGTTCCCCACCCGTGACCTCCTAGCTCCGATGATCAGTGCACTCATTGCAGTATTGGACAGTCACCCGAACGTGGCAACTCGATGCCTCAGGCGGCCGATCAGGATGCGGCAGATGGTGATCCTGGTGGGCACGATGCGCAGCTGGCGGGTGGCCAGTGGCAGCAACCGCTGGCTGTGGTGCGCCGCGATCGTCGCAACCGAGCTGAAGAAAAAATGTCGCGCGGGCTGTCACAGGCTGAGGGGCTGTCCGGTCTTACCTGGTGAGCGGACGCACCGCGCCTTCGGCTACGAGCTCGCCCGCCGTCAGGACCGCCGCGCCCCGCGTACGAACTGATCCCGCTCCGACAAACCCGAAAGGTCAAAAAAAATGAAGATCGCAGTCATTGGCGGGACCGGGCTCATCGGCTCGCAGGTGGTTACGATACTGAACACGAGTGGGCACGAGGCTGTGCCGCACTCGCCGTCCACCGGTCTGGACCTGCTCAGCGGGCAGGGCCTGCCCGAGGCGCTGAAGGGGGCCGACGTCGTCGTCAACCTGACGAACTCGCCGACCTTCGACGAAGCCTCGCGCGCGTTCTTCCAGCAGAGCATGGACAACCTGCTGGGCGCCGCCAAGGACGCCGGCGTCGGCCACGCGGTCATCCTCTCGATCGTGGGCGCCGACGAGGTGCCGGACCTGGTCTACTACCGCGCCAAGGTGTTGCAGGAGGACCTCCTCAAGGCCGGCCCCGTGCCGTACTCGGTCGTCCGCGCCACGCAGTTCTTCGAGTTCATGGACGCGGTGCTGTCCTGGACGGCCGACGAGAACACCGTCCGGCTGCCCGCCACGCCCGTCCAGCCCATGGCCGCGGCCGATGTCGCCAGGGCGGTGGCCGACGTCAGCGCGGCCGCCCCGCTGCAGGGCACCCGCAACATCGCCGGCCCCGAGGTCTTCGGGCTCGACGAACTGGGCAAGATCACCCTGGCCGCCCACGATGACCAGCGCACCGTCGTCACCGACAACAGCGCCGGCATGTTCGCCGCTGTCCCGGGCGATGTCCTCATCGCCAAGGAGGGCGCCGTCCTCGCCAGCACTCGCTACTCGGACTGGCTCGCACGCTGAGTCGGTGGGCCGGGCCACCCGAACCAGGAGCGACTGCGTCCGCTGTGGGTGGCTCGGCTTCGGGTGGTTCAGCGGGAGGACCCCCAGCCTGATACCACCGCGCGCCCCGTGGTTACGCGGGAACCGCCTCCTGCTCGTCGCCCGCGATGATTCGGGCGGCCGCGATCGACCCGGCCAGCGAGATCAGGGCGATGATCGTGAGCAGGGTCGCGGGACCCCAGGAGGCGTTGCCCGACCGGGTGAGCAACCAGGTGGCCAGCGCCGGCATGAACCCGGCGATCACCCCGGAGAGGTTCGCCGACAGCGCCAGGCCGCTGTACTGGACCTTCGCCGGGAACAGCTGGGAGAACATGGCGCCGATGGGCCCGTACGCGATGGTGGCGAGCCCGAGGGTCGCTACGTACCCGAGCGTGATCAGCCCGGCCTGCCCGGAGTCGACGGCCAGGAAGATCGGGAAGGCCATCAGTACCGCGAAGACGGAGCCGAGCACGACGGTGCGCGGTGACCCGAACCGGTTCGCCAGCCGGCCCGAGACCAGCAGCCCGACGACCTGGCCGAGGGCCCCGATCGTGAGCGCTTCGAGGATGAGCCCGGTCGGCAACCCCCGCACCCGGGTGGCGTAGCTGATCATGAACGTGGTGATGATGAAGAAGCCGGCGTTGCTGAACAGGTAGGTCGCGATGCCCACCACCAACCGCCCGGGAACGGCCTTGAACAGCTCCACGACCGGCGCCTTCTCGGTGCGATGCGACGCGGCGAGCGCTCGGAACGCCGGGGTTTCCTCGATCTTCCACCGCAGCCACAGCGCCACCAGCACGAGCACGACCGACGCCAGGTACGGCAGCCGCCAGCCCCAGCTGAGGAACTGCTCCTTCGGTAGCGCGCTGACCAACCCCACCGCGGCGGTGGAGAGCAGCGTGCCGGTGGGCGACCCGATCTGGACGAACGACGCGTAGAAGCCGCGTCGCGCCGGCGGGGCGTACTCGATGGCCAGCAGCGTCGCGCCGCCCCACTCACCGCCCGTGGCGACGCCCTGCACCGCGCGCAGCACGGTCAGCAGTAGGGGCGCGACGATGCCGGCGCTGACGTAGGTGGGCAGCAGCCCGATCGCCGTGGTGGCCACGCCCATCAGGCTGATCGTCACGACGAGCGCGAGGCGCCGCCCGTAGCGGTCGCCGATGTGCCCGAAAATCACGGCGCCGATCGGGCGGGCGACGAAGCCGACCGCGAAGGCCAGGAACGCCGAGACCGTGGACAGCACCGGATCGTGTCCCGGGAAGAACAGCGGCGCGAAGACCAGCGCGGCGGTCGTACCGAAGAGGAAGAAGTCGTACCACTCGAGTGCGGTGCCGATATAGGCGGCAACGACGATCTTGCGGACCTGCTTCGCGGAGGGAGCCGCGGCGTCCGGCGCGGTCGTACCCGTGTCCGTCACGTGGACTCCTGCAGTGCGGAGGGGCACGCCGGTTCCGGTCGCGCTTCGGTGGCTGAAGGTTACGACGACCGGCAAGCCTGCACCGTCCGCCCGTCGTCGCACTCCTCGACCTGGAGGTGCCGGTGTCGACGACGGCGAGGAAGCACCGCAGGCGGTGGAGGTTCACCTGGCCACCATGCTGCATTGGCATGGTCGGCGGCCAGCATCGGTGTTCGCGGCGCTGGCTGCGCAGCCGCGGCACGAGGCGTCGTCGATTTCTATGCGCCGCCCGGCAAGGATGTGCCCGCGGTGTCCGACGAGGCCACGGAGGCGAACGTGCCCGCTCCGGACCCTCGGGCCAGCAGCGTGTACGACCCGAGCGCGAGCACGCCGGCGCTGAGCATCAGCACCGCCATCGTCACCGGGTTGGCGCCGACCAGCGGTGACACTGCCGCGCCGAGCCCGTACTGCAGCGCGCCGAGCAGCGCCGACCCGGTACCGGCGATGTCCGGTACCTCCTTGACGGCGAGCGCGGAGCCGTTGCCGAGCACGAAGCCGACGCTGAACACCGACGCGAACAGCAGCGCCAGCACCGGCCAGCGCGGCGCCCCGGCGAGCACCACGACCAGCAGGATCGCCGAGCAGCCGACCAGCGCGGTCACCCCTCCCAGCGCCAACCGGCGCGGGGTGTACCGCCCGACCAACCGCACGTTGAGCACGCTCGCCGCGGCCAGCCCGACGGCGTTGACGGCGAACGCGAGGGTGTACTGGGCCTGGGACAGCCCGAGTACACCCTGCAGCACGAACGGCGAGCCGGAGATGTAGGCGAACAGCGCGGCGAAGGCGAGCGCGTAGCCCAGCGTGTAGCCGACGTAGCGGCGGCGGCGCAGCGCGGACCCGAGGTCGCGCGTCATCGAGGCGATGCCGCCGGTACCCCGACGCTCCGCCGGCAGCGTCTCGGGAATGGTCGTCAGCACCCCGATGAACATCACCGAGGTGACCCCGGTCAGCACCCAGAAGATGCCCCGCCAGCCGACAGCGGCGGCGAGGGTGCCACCGAGCAGCGGCGCGACGATCGGCGCGAGCCCCTGAATGGCCATCATCACGGAGAACAGTCGGGCGGCCCGGTCGCCGGTGGTGCGGTCGACGACCACCGCCATGCTGAGCACCACCCCGGCGCCGCCGGCGAACCCCATCACGAACCGGGCCGCGATGAACACCCACACATTCGGAGCGACCGCGCAGGCCAGGGTGGCCAGCGCGCACCCAGCGGTGCCGCCCAGCAGCAGCCGCCGGCGGCCCCACCCGTCGGAGAGCGGCCCGAAGACGAGCTGACCGACCGCCAGCCCGACCAGGAACGCGGTCAGGGTGAGCTGGACGTTGGACGCGGTAGTCCCCAGGTCGGCGGCGAGCCGGGGGAAGGTGGGCAGGTACATGTCGGTCGCGAGTGGCGCGATGGCGGACATCAGCGCGAGCACGCTGATCCAGACCGCCAGCGGCGCTCGACCTGGCGCGGGTAGCAAACGGTGCGGCATCTGGACTCCTCGGTCCCTGGTCAACCTCCGGGTAATTAGTTATGATAATATACATAATTCATGGACTAACGTAGAGAATTGTGACGAACACCGTGCAGAGCTCCGGGTACGGAGTCCGTTGATCCCGGCGTGTCCCGTCCCAGACCTGGCCCGCTGTGCCCAACGCTGCGGCGTATGACGGAGAACCACGTCGGCGACCGGTACCGCGGCTACCTCGCCTGCTTGAACGAGAAGCGCTTCGGTGACCTCGCGGAGTTCGTGCACGATTCCGTGGCGCACAACGACCGGATGCTGACCGTCGTCGAGTTCCAGGACCTGCTTCGCCGCGACGCCGCAGAGATCCCGGACCTCTACTACGAGATCGAGCGGCTGGTTGTGGAGGGCGAGCAGGTGGCGTGCCGCATCCGGTTCAACTGCACCCCGGCAACGAGCTTCCGTGGCCTGCCTTCCGCCGGCCGACCGATCTCGTTCGTCGAGCACGTGTTCTACCGGTACCAGGAGGGACGGATCGCGCAGATCTGGTCGTTGATTGATATGGACGCGATCCGTGACCAACTGCGCGCCGACCGGTGAGTACCGCGTCCCAGCCCGCCGGCGCGAACCAACGTCGGAGAGTCTCCGGGTCGAGCCACGCGCGGTAGACCCGTGCGGGTGGGGCCGGAATCGTCCGCTCGAGACGAACCGCGCTGCCGGCGCTGGTCTTACGACGTGGGGACGTTGACGAGCTCAGCGAGTAGTTCGCGGACGCGGCGGTCGATTTCGTCGCGGATCGGGCGAACCGCTTCGAGGCCTTGTCCGGCGGGGTCCTCCAGGTCCCAGTCGAGGTAGCGCTTGCCTGGGTAGATGGGGCAGGCATCGCCGCAGCCCATGGTGATGACGACGTCAGCGGCCCGGACGACGTCGTCGGTGAGTGGTTTGGGGAATTCCTGGGAGATGTCGAGACCGATCTCGGCCATTGCTTCGCGGACGGCGGGGTTGATCTCGTCGGCGGGCGCGGAGCCGGCGGACCGCACGTGCACGGCGCCGCCGGCGTGGTGGTCGAGCAGGCCGGCAGCCATTTGGGAGCGGCCGGCGTTGTGGACGCAGACAAAGAGCACTTCGGGGGCGGTCTTCACGATTGCTCCCTGGGCTTGGGCGAATGCGGTGAGCCGGTCGGTGGCGAACCGCGGGTGAGCGGGACACGAAGTGGCGTGTCCGTGGTGGTCCAGCGCCGGCGCGCCCACAGTGAGACATAGACGAGCCCGACCAGGACCGGGACCTCGATGAGGGGGCCGACGACACCGGCCAGTGCTTGGCCGGAGGTGACGCCGAAGGTGGCGATGGCGACGGCGATGGCGAGTTCAAAGTTGTTGCCGGCGGCGGTGAACGCCAGCGTGGTCGTGCGTTCGTAGGTCAACCCGACGGCGCGGCCGAGGGCGTAGGAGCCCGCCCACATCAGGGCGAAGTAGACCAGCAGGGGCAGCGCGATCCGGGCCACGTCCAATGGTCGGCCGGTGATCGCTTCGCCCTGCAGGGCGAAGAGGATGACGATCGTGAATAGCAGCCCGTAGAGGGCGAACGGGCCGATCCGGGGCAGGAATTTCGCCTCATACCAGTCCCGGCCCTTCGTGCGTTCCCCGAAGCGGCGGGTCAGGTAGCCGGCGACCAGCGGGATGCCCAGGAAGATCAGCACCGAGCGGGCGATCTGCCACGCGGAAACGTTCAGGTCGGCCTGCGGGAGACCGAGCCAGCCGGGCAATACGTGCAGGTAGAACCAGCCAAGCCCGGCGAAGGCGAGGACCTGGAACACCGAGTTCAACGCCACCAACACCGCGGCGGCCTCGCGGTCGCCGCAGGCGAGGTCGTTCCAGATGATGACCATCGCGATACAGCGGGCGAGCCCGACGATGATCAGCCCGGTGCGGTACTCGGGCAGATCCGGCAGGAACAGCCAGGCCAGGGCGAACATCAACGCCGGGCCGACGACCCAGTTCAGCACCAACGACGGAATCAGCAACCGGCGGTCGCGGGTGACAGTGTCGAGCCGGTCATAACGGACCTTCGCCAGCACCGGGTACATCATGATCAGCAGGCCCAGGGCGATCGGCAACGACACCCCATCGACCGAGATCGCGTTCAGAGCCCCACCCAGGCCCGGGACCAGTCGGCCGCCGACCAGCCCGACGACCATTGCGGCGATGATCCAGACTGGCAGGAACCGGTCGAGGGTGGACAGCGTGGCCACCACGCCGGCGTCGGACCCAGCGGCGGGCGTGGCGGCCAGGTGGTTGTCGCCGCTCATGCCGTCGCTGTCGGAGCCGCGTCCGGCACCAGGACCGCCGACAGACGGCCGAGTGCCTCAGGATGGACCCGGTAGTAGACCCAAGTGCCGCGGCGCTCGCCGGAGATCAGCCCGGCCTCGCGCAGCACCTTGAGGTGGTGACTGATCGTCGGGCCGGTCAGCTCGAACACGTCGGTCAGGTCGCACACGCAGGCCTCGCCGCCGGCGTGGGAGGCGATCAGTGACAGCAACCGCAACCGGACCGGGTCGCCCATCGCCTTGAACAACCGAGCCAGCTCCACCGCCTGATCGGCCGACAACGGCTCACGGACCAGCGGGGAACAGCACCCCACCGCCTCGGTCAACACCGTCAACATCCGCTCTTGATTCGACACTCTTCTACCTTGACAGTTCTCTAATCAAGCCGCAAGGTCTGTCTTGACAGTTATCGAAACAAGACTGGAGGGCTCTCCGATGTCCCGTGTTCAGCTCGCGCTACGGGTCTCTGACCTCGAGGGATCGATCGCGTTCTACAGCCGTCTGTTCGGCGCCGAGCCAGCCAAACGCCGGCCCGGCTACGCCAACTTCACCATCACCGAGCCACCACTGAAGTTGGTGCTGATCGAGGGCGAGCCCGACCAGCCGACGGTGATGGATCACCTTGGGGTAGAGGTCGAGTCCACCGAGGAGGTCCACAGTGCGACCGGGCGGCTGTCGGAGCTGGGCTTGTTCACCCAGGTCGAGAACGACACCACCTGCTGCTACGCGCTGCAGGACAAGGTCTGGGTGCACGGTCCCGGTGCCGAGCCGTGGGAGGTCTACACCGTCAAGGCCGACGCACCCGACGCCACCAGCATCCACACCCTCGGACAACCCGACTCCGGCGAATGTGTCTGTGGCACACCGAGCAGCAGCGCGGGAGAACAACTGTCTACCTGCTGCTGACCCGTGCCCCTGCCATCCTCGCCGCCCCCGAATGGCGTCGCCCCTGAATGGCGTCGCCCCTGAATGGCGTCGCCGCTCGTAAACGCGGCCGGTCCGAACCCGCCGCGCCGGCGGCTTGACCTCGTAGGTGGGTACGGGGTTAACCATGTGGGCATGCGTACCAGCGAGCTGGCCGGGCAGGTCGGGGTGAACCCCGAGACATTGCGCTACTACGAGCGGCGTGGCCTGCTGCGCGAGCCGCCCCGCACGGCGGGCGGCTACCGGGACTATCCGGCCGCGGCGGTGACGCTGCTGGGGTTCATCAAGCGGGCCCAGCAGCTGGGTTTCACCCTCGACGATGTTGAGGAGCTGCTGCATCTGGACCGGGGTGGCCCGGAAGGCTGCGACGCGGCCCGGGAGCTGGCCCAAGACCGCCGGGCGGACCTGGAGGCGCGGATCGCGGACCTGCGGCGGATGCACAACTCCCTGACCGAGCTCATCAGCACGTGCGGCCTGCCCCGGACGGATCGCAGCTGTTCACTCTTGGCGGCGCTGGAGGAGCAGCCGGCCGACGCCCCGTCCCGAGCCGGTGACGAATCATGAACCTGGAAGTCCTCCACGTCGCCCAGTGCCCGAACCTCACCGCGATGCTCCAGCGGCTCGGGCAGGCCACGGACCTGCCGGTTACCACGCGGGAGATCAGCACCGCCCCGGACGCGGCCGCGTTCGGCATGGCCGGATCACCAACATTGCTGATCGACGGGGCCGACCCATTCACCACGAACCACGCAGTCGGCGCACTGGCCTGCCGGCTCTACCGCGACGAAAACGGCCAACCCGTACCCGTCCCCTCCCTGGCTCAGCTGCGCGACGCCATCGCCACCGCCGCCGACACTCCGACCGCCGGGCCCGGTGACGTGCTCAGCGCGTGGCGGGCGCGAGCGATGCCGCAGGACCCGGTCCACCGGGCGGTACACCAGCTGGTCCTGCGCGATTTCGCCACGACCGGGCAACCACCAACAGCGGCGGACCTGGCGGCCACCATCGCCGGCTCCGGGCGTACCAGCGACGAAGTACTGGCCGCGTTGCATGATCTCGATGCGATCCGCCTCGGCGCGGACGGCCGGATCGAGGTGGCCTACCCGTTCTCCGCTCACCCGACCCGGCACCGAGTCCACCTCGCCACCGGCACCGACACCGACACCGACACCGACGTGTACGCGATGTGCGCGATCGACGCCCTCGGCATCGCCCCCATGCTCAACACCGACACCCACATTGACTCGACCGACCAGACCACCGGCCAGCCCGTGCGCATCACCACCACCGCGGGAAAAGCCCACTGGGAACCAGCCGGCGCGGTCGTATTCCTCGCCGCCACCACCGGCGGCGGTCCCTCCGCCGACAACTGCTGTGACTACCTCAACTTCTTCACCGACCCGGCGACGGCGAACGCATGGACCACCGCGCACCCCCACGTCCCAGGTCAGGTCCTCAACCAGGAGCAAGCCGAGACCCTCGCCACCCAGCTGTTCGGAGCACTGCTCCGCTAGAGATCAGCTCAGGCGGAACCAACCGGACCGGGTTTGTCGCTTTGCGGGATGGCTGTCTCACGGACCCGGGTTGTGGACCCACCCGCGACCCGGAGGACTGCTTCGAGCCCTTCCGGGGTTCCGGGCCAGTGTTGTCGGAGGGCATCCGTGCCGGCTCGGCGGGTGATGGAGCGCAGGGCGAGCGCGATGATGATTGCGTCGTCGGCGTAGCCCAGCACTGGGATGAAGTCCGGGATTAGGTCGATTGGGGACAGCAGGTAGACCATCAGCAGTCCGAGGCGGACTCGCACCCCGCGCGGCAGCGCAGGATCGGTGGCCAGGCGGCGCAGCATCCTGATCACGTCGGGCAGCAGACGCAGTCCATCGGCAAGCCGGGCCTGTTCAGGCCGGGTGCGCCACAGCACTGCCAGCAACGCCAGCCAGAGCAAGACGAGCCCTCCGGCCACGGCGAGCGGGATCTGCCACCACACGGCCATTGTCGTCCTATCCCGACACCGGCGCGGGGCTCGTCGCACGGCTGGTCCGGGCGGCGATCCGGGTGAGCGGTCCGCGTAGCACCAGCCAGCCGGCCAGGCTTACTCCCGCACCCAGCGCCAGCCCCGCGAGAGTGTCATGCGGGTAGTGCACACCCAGGTAGAGCCGGGAAAACGCGATCAGCAACGCGGCGAGTACCCCGATCCAGGCCAGCAGCCGGCGGGTCACCAACAACAGCCCGACTATGACCGCGCCGGCCGCCACCGCATGATCGCTGGGGAACGAGGAGCTCTTGCCGCATTTGCCGATCGCCACAATGTTCGGCAGCGTCCGGCACGGACGTTGCTCACCGACCGCGGCGCCGATCGGCATGCTGACAGCTGAGGCCGCCAGCAGCCCCATCGGCGCCCATACCACCGCGGCGAGCGTGCGCGGGCTGCCCTGTTGGCGGGCGACCCAGAACGTACCCACCCAGAGCACCGCGTACACCACCAGGGCGTAGGTGCTCAGGATCAGCATCGGGGCGTGCAGCCACGGCGTGGCTCGGGCAAAATCGTTGATCTCAGTAAGTAACAGCAGGTCAGGGTTCACAACCGGTCCAATCGAAGTTAGGAAGGTGCACAGCGGGGAGACACTCGGCTCCCGGCGCCGAGCTACATCTGACGCAGCGCGGCGAACACCCGCAACGTGTACTCGTCCAACCGCTCGGTGCAGTGCTTGAGCTGGATATCGGCGGCGGGGGCGGCGGGGGCACCGAACACATCACGGGCCTTGAGGTCGCGGTGCCAGCGGCGCAGCCGCTCCAGGCTGTGCTCCTCTTCTTCCAGCTCCGCCATCGTGAACTTGCCCTTGCCGATCTCCTTGTCGATCTCGGCGTCGAACTTGGCGCAATCGCCAAGGAACTCCACCCACTCGTCCTGGCGCTCAGCGGTGAACAGCTCCGCAAGCCGGGCCGTGTCGGTCTCGCCACGCCCGGCGGCCTCCAGCACGACCACCTCGCCCTCGCCGCGCTCAGCCAACTCGATCACCCGAGCGATGCCCGCGGCGAAGACCGGCACATCCGGAACCACCCACCCTCCCTGCCCCAGCGGCACCGCCCCGATCCGCCGCAACTCTCGCCACACCGCCACCCGATGCCGCGACGGCGTCGGAGGAATCCGCACCACCAACACCACCCACCGAGCCGAGCCGGTTTCCATCACCCGAACCACTGTAACTGCGGTTACATAAGCATCGGCTGTGAGTGGTCGGCGAGCCCGGTCAATGCTTGCTGCTCGAGGGCTGTGTCGTGCTCGGTCCAGCCGGCGGTGGCGGGGTTGTCGAGGTGCCAGCGCACGGACGCCGTGACTCGTTCGTCTGGATCGCCTGGGTTCCAGTCAAGCAGTCGTTCGGCCCGCCGCGTGTCGACGAGGAGGTGTTGCGCCGGGGCGGCGAGCACCGCCAGGTCGGGTGGGAGAAGATCGTCCCGTACGCGGACCAGCTGAAGGTCGGCGCCCGCGGCGGCGATGATCTGTTCCACCCATACGCGCATCGTGGGGGTGGTCTTTTCGCCGAGGTTGAGTACCTGCCCTCGGGCGCGTTGGGTGTCTAGCGCCGCGAGCACGGCGGTCGCAACATCGTCGACGTGGGCGCGGCTCCACAGCAGGTTCCCAGCGCCTATTGGCATGTGTCGACGACCTGCGCGAACGCGCCGCAACACAAGCTCCTCGCGAGCTTGCCCATCGTGGGGCCCGTACACCATCGGTAGGCGCAGCACGACCGCGCCGCGAGGGCGCCACCGTTCCTCGACATCGAGCTTGTCGTAGTCCTCGGGCACGCCTGGTAGCCCATGCCCGCGATAGGGATAGCGTTCGCGGCGCAGCTCGGCTTCTTCGGACAGCGGGACCGCAGCCTCCTGAGTGCCAGTGCGCAACCCCACAGCGGCTTGGTAGACATCCTGGCTGGACAGCACCACAGCCGGCACATCAGGCAGCGCCGGGAGTACGTCATCGACATCCGCGGCGGTCATCGCGTAGGTGTCCACGACCGCGTCCGGTGCGAACTGCCGCACACGATCGGCATGTGCGGTCAGAGCGTGCCGATCTGAGTGCAGGTGCGCCACGGGCACCCACATCGGAGGTTCGCAAAGTCCGCGGTGCACGAGCAGGACCTGGTCGCCGCGCTCGTGTAGTCGTTCGACGACCCGCCGTCCGATGAACCGAGTTCCCCCTAGGACCAGGACGCGCATCGCGGTCACCTAGATCGGCGGCCCAGTGCCGCGAGCAGCCGCTCGGTCTCGGTCGCGCCCTGCGGAACGGGCAGCGCAGGGGCGTACATGCCAGTCGCGACCAATTCGTTCCCGACCTGTTCCACGCCCCTCAGCAGGGTGGCCACCATGCAGGCGTCGAGCGTCTCGGGTTGCCCGGTGGCCACGGCGAGGTCCCATGCGTGGATGACCGGCTCGATCAACGCGATAGCCAAAACCTGTTCCACCCTAAGCAGACCTCGCGCTGTGCTCACCGATGCTTCCGGGCTCAGATTGCGCAGGCTGACCTCGACCGCTCGTGCGCTTTCGTGCAGCGCGGCGGCCGGGTCGCCATCGGCGAGCTCGGCCAGGGCAGCCGGATCGCTCTGGCCGACGATGCGCGTCGCACCCTCGATCAGGGCCTGTACCTGCCTCTGACCGTCGATGAGGTGCCCGGCCACTTGATGGGCGGTCCACTCGGCGCACGGGGAGGGTCGTTTCCACGCTGACCGCGAGGCGGAGGCGGCGACCGACTCAACGCGTCGCCAAGCACGCCGGTAGTCCTCGAGCGCTCGGCTCATATCGGGGTTCCCTCCGTCCCGGAGCCCTTCTCGTTGCCTCTGAGGATCGGAGCTAGGGCTATCCACGCGGCTTCGGCCAGGTCGTCGGTGATCTGTTCCAGCGACCAGACCTCGGGTGCGGCCAACCACTGGCGACTGCACTCCTGCGACGGGCCGATCCACAGGGCGAGCACAACGCGAAACTGCGGCCGCTGCTTCCAGCCGTGCCGACCCAGCCAGTCGGCGACTGCCGTGAAGAACTCCCGGTTGGCGTTCAAGACCGGCTCGGATACTGACGCTCGCAGTGCGTCGGGAGGTGTGCTCAACAGCAGTCGGGCCACACTCGGGTTGTCCTGCACCCAGCGCAGGTGACGACGGACCGCCCCAGACACGCCTGTACGGGCGTCCCCGGTCAACTCCGCCAACAGCGC
>Ga0137415_10002153_pt1 | contig 19603 bp, 9 predicted proteins | sample CZODoug3_1_1_16f_FD_183082 | JGI IMG/M metagenome (GOLD analysis project Ga0137415, IMG submission 183082) | Vadose zone soil fungal communities from Angelo Coast Range Reserve, California, USA - CZODoug3_1_1_16fungal (Hybrid Assembly) | ecosystem: Environmental > Terrestrial > Soil > Vadose...
TAATCGCTCGCGGCACCCCTCCTAATCCAGGAGGGGAGTTCCTGCTCCAAGCCCCGCACAAATGGCCAATCTCCAGTGGCGGTCATAGACCGCCGCTACAGTGTCCTATGGTGATGTTACAGCGCTGGCACGAGATCAGCTTCTTTCACTGGTCGTGTCTCGATGCCGCTCGGCGAATTGCCGTGGCGCTGCCAGGGCGAGCTATGGCTTGCGAAGTCCAGCATGCGCCCTGGGACTTAGCTCAAGTTCGCATCTTGCAGTTTGAGGAAAATGTGCGAAGAGCGATGGGCGTGAAATTTCCGAGCAAGGATTTCGTGGCCCACTTTTCAACCGGCGTCGACGCCAAGATCGGCCGTCGCACGCGCTGTATAATGTGAATTTAAAGACATAAGTTTTGTGAATGTGTTTTCCCACAATTTGTGAATCCCCTTTCCGTGTCCAATAGGGCGCGCCCCCTTCAGTCAATGTTCTGTATGGCTTGAGTGATGCGCCGTCATGGTGCAGCAGTTGCATCTGCAGAAGAGCGAAATAGCATACTTCGGATGCATCTCGATTCGTCGAAGACGCGAACTGTCTGGGGGGCACGTCAGATCGTGCTGTTGATTTACGCAAGCGGCTAACCTGAATGGTACGCATTTCAGTTCTTGCGTCCCATCCGCGTCCAACCCGGCCGCATAACTCGTTTTCAAGAAAGTTAAGGTGGGATCTTCTGTGAGACTTGCTTACACCAAAGCTTTGTTTTGGATTTTATGTTGGGCCAGCATTTCTCCGCTTCAAGCAGCGGGCCCTCAACTGCCTCTCGGAAGCCTGATCGTGAGGATCACATCTCCGGCTTCTGGTTCGACTGTCGCCGGTGCGATCACCGTGAGCGCGAGCGTTACCGAACTGGGTGTGCTTGCTAGAGGTGTTCAATTCAAGCTCGATGGTGCTGACTTAGGCGCGGAAGACACGTCGTCTCCGTATTCGGTTCCGTGGAACACCATCCCCGCCACTAATGGGGTTCACACCTTGACCGCCGTCGCCCGAGATGCGCTGGGTATCCGATACACTTCGGATCCGGTGACAGTCACGGTCTTTAATGACAAGACGGCGCCCACGGTCGCGATTACTGTTCCCAGTGCCGGCTCCATCGTTTCCGGCACGATCACCGTCAATGCGAGCGCCTCCGACAATATCGGTGTCACCAGTGTTCAGTTCAGGCTGGATGGCGCTAATCTGGGCGGGGAAGACACGGCCGCGCCGTACTCCGTTCCGTGGGATACGACGACGGCGACGAACGCATCTCACACGCTGACTGCCGTGGCGCGCGATGCTGCGGGTAACCAGGCGACAGCGGCGGCCGTGACGGTCACCGTCTTCAACGACACGACGCCTCCGGCGGTCTCCATCACGGCTCCCAGTGCCGGTGCTACCGTTGCCGGCACGATCACGGTGAGTGCGACCGCGACCGACGACGGGACGGTGGCGGGTGTGCAGTTCAAACTCGATGGCGTCAATCTGGGGGCCGAATCCACGGTGGCGCCGTACTCCGTTCCATGGAATACGACAACAGCGACCAATGCTTCTCACACTCTGACTGCCGTCGCGCGCGATGGCGCCGGCAACCAGGCGACGGCGGCTGCGGTCACGGTCACCGTCCTCAACGACACGACGCCTCCGGCGGTCTCCATCACGGCCCCCAGTGCCGGTGCTACGGTTACCGGCACGATCACGGTCAGTGCGGACGCGACCGACAACGGGACGGTCGCGGGTGTGCAGTTCAAACTCGATGGCGTCAATCTGGGCGCGGAAGACACGGCGGCGCCGTACTCTGTTCCATGGGATACGACGACGGCAACGAATGCTTCTCACACTCTGACTGCCGTCGCGCGCGATGCCGCCGGCAACCAGGCGACATCGGTCACGGTTACAGTTACGGTTTCCAACGACAATCCTGTCGTAGTCGAGAACCGGCAGCCGGGTTCGGCGAACTGGCAGATGTGGCTCGGCAGTTTTCGTCCGGCAGACGATGTCGGCAAGCAGATCAAAGGTTATGCGTCCGCCACGAGTGTTAACAAGGGCGGGTCGATCACGTTCCAGGTCACAGTCAATCCCGCGCAAGCATACACCATGGATGTGTATCGAATGGGCTGGTACCAGGGTTTGGGCGGGCGGTTCATGCAGCGCATCGGTCCGCTCGACGGCGTGCCACAATCAGTATGTCCAGTCGACGCGACGACCGGGCTAATCGAGTGCGCGTGGACGCCGAGCTACACGCTGACCGTGCCGGCAAACTGGACCAGCGGTGTGTTCCTCGTGCAGCTCACGAACGCGCAGGGCTACCAGGGCTACATCACGTTCGTGGTGCGCGACGACACTCGCCGCGCGGATATCCTTTACCAGCAGTCCGTCACCACTTATCAGGCCTACAACAACTACCCGGATGACGGCGCAACCGGCAAGAGCCTCTACAACTACAACAGCTACGGCGCAAACACCATCTCGGGGATTCGCAGCGCGGTGAAGGTGTCGTTTAATAGACCGTACAGTCTGAATGGCAGCGGCCAATTCTTCAATTGGGAGTACAACTTCATTCGTTGGCTGGAACGGTCCGGTTACGATGCGACTTACTCAACGAATCTGGATACGCACCAGAACAGTGCGCGTTTGCGCGACAGTAAAGCGTTCCTTTCAGTCGGTCATGACGAGTACTGGTCCAAACCGATGTACGACGGTACCGAAAGGGCACGCGACGCCGGCGTGAATCTTGCTTTCTTTAGCGGGAATGCCGTGTATTGGCAAGTTCGATTCGAGGCGTCGCCGGTGAGTGGCACCGCCGACCGTGTGATGGTTTGCTACAAGGACAAAACGCTCGATCCAGTACAGGATTCGACGACCACCATTCTGTGGCGCGATCCATTCATCAACCGCCCGGAGCAGCAACTCATTGGCGTGCAGGCCGCCGGAATGGTGGCCTCGAACGTGCCGTATGTGGTCACAAACAGCTCCAACTGGGTATACGCAGGTACGGGACTGGCCGACGGCAACAGTATTCCGGGGCTTGTCGGTTACGAAGCCGATTGGTCGACGTCGAGCGTCCCGCTTCCAACTTCCGTCGCCGGCACGTACATCTTGCTATCGAATTCTCCGTTCGACGACGTCAGCGGTCCGAGGCTGTACTCAAACTCGTCGATTTACCAGGCACCGAGTGGTGCCTGGGTTTTCGGAGCAGGGACGATCAGCTGGAGCTGGGGACTGGATCACCCCGCCGTCGGAGACTCGCGCGTCCAGCGGATCACCGCGAATTTGCTCGATCGCTTCGTGGCTGTTCCACCGCGGCAATAGCGGTAACAACGCTGCGTCGGGCATCGCATGCGCGAGTGGAGAATGAGTGGTTTGCAGACTGACGCACCCCGTCTGCGCCTTCTAGAGGAACGGATCAATTCTATTGATAGCGCAGCCACCCCTCCTTTCCAAGGAGCGGAATCCATTCTCCATGCCCATTCATTGCCCTCCCCCACCATGCAGTAGATTAGCTTTTGGCGTCGTAAGCTTCCCCCGGAGTACCAATTGATTTGTGGCGAGGGGTGGCTTAGAATCCCGGAAAATCCCTGAAAATCCAAGAGACACACGATGTCGAGGAGGCGCAACATGCATAGATATTTTTTGGCGGCCGTCCTGGTCGTTACTTTGGCGGCTGTCTATTCTCAGTTGTCGCCGGTCCGCTCCCTGGCCGCAGAGGACTCACTGCTGCGCGGCAGGGTTAGTTCCTCCAGTGGACAGCCCTTGGCGGGAGTCCCGGTGCGCGCTCGTCGGGAGAACAGCAATATCGCGGTGAGTGTCTACACCGACGGCCACGGGGATTATTTATTCCCGGGCTGGAGCGATGTGTCTGCGGGCTCCTATTCGATCGGCATCGACCTTCCTGATTTCGAGCCGATCAGACGGGAGGCCGTCGCGCTTTCTAACGGGAAAACGGCGCGAGTCGACTTCACTTTGCAATCCCGGCAGCCGTCGATCACAGACGCGACGGCTTCCGAGATCGTGGCTGCTCTGCCCGGCACCGATGACCAAAAGCACTTACTGATCCAGTGTGACAATTGCCATTCGTTGCAGTTTGCTTTACGGACACCGCGTACGAAGGAAGGATGGACTCAGATCATCCGGCGGATGGCGGGTGATAGAGCCGTCTCGCGCGAAACCCCCGGAACCCGTGCGTTCGGCCAGAAGAAGTACGTCGAGCCGCTGGCCGAATACCTGGCTTCGATTCGCGGACCAGGCTCCTCTGATCAAATCCCGTTCCGGCTGCGTCCCCGGCCAACCAGTGATGCTGCCACTCGTCTTGTCGTGACCGAGTACGACATCCCTAGAGGCGGGATCCGCGACTTGAGTATCCTTCGCGGCGACCGGCGGTTTGTCTGGCCTCACGACATCGTGTTGGACCCGAGCAGCCCGTACGCCTATTACACGGACCATTTCAGCTACCGTCTGGGCCGGCTCGACCGGAAAACCGGTGAAACCAGGGAATTCCCTTACTCCGTTCTCCCAGGTATGGGAAGGGAGGGCATGGGGATCGTGGCCGAGGGACAACAGCGGGCCGGCAATCCCGGGGGCGGAGCGCATGACATGACATTCGACCCCCAGGGCAATGTTGTGTTTGGTATGGGCGGAGGCACCGTTCGTTTCAATCCCAGAACGGAAGAATTCACACCCTGGGCTTCCGGCAGCAACATGTTTGGCATGGATCCGGCCGGCAATGTCTGGTACCTCGACAAGGGGTTGCACAGGCTCGATCTGAAGAGCGGCGAGGTGAAGCATTACACGGTTCCTGACGGGACCGATGATGACACCTATGACATGGAGACGGATGCGCAGGGCCGCTCGATCATGAACCTTTTCCGGCTGGGCAAGATTGGACTTTTTGATCCGCGGACAGAAGAATTTGCCGCCTATCCCACCCCCACGCCCGGCTCAGGGCCACGGCGCGGCGAACTGGACGCGCAGGGTCGTTTATGGACGGGCCTCTACTGGGCGGGCAGGATCGGCCTGTTCGACTCCGGCAAACGCGCGGTCACGGAGTATGCGCTCATCCCCGGCAACAAGCCCTACGCCCCACCGTTTCCATCGCCCTACACCGTTGCCGTTGACGATAAGAACCAGATCGTTTGGACGACTGACTTCAATAGCAGCCGCATCTACCGTCTGGATATGAAAACGGCGGAGTCCACGGAATTCTTCATGCCGGCTCCGTATGAAGTCCGCGATCTGACGGTGGACAAGACTGCCAGCCGTCCAACTCTATGGATTCCCGCTTACCGTCCACCTTCTCGGATGGTTAAAGTGCAGGTTCGGTGATCGGAGGATTACGTTGATGAAAAATCTGAAGTGGATCTGTTTGCCGGCGGGAATGTTGTTAGTCCTATCGATGACTGTCACATCTCTCTATGCACACCACGGCCGGGGTGCAACGTATGACATGAGAAATTCGTCTAGAACACCACCTTTGCAGCAAACTGGATCTGACGCTGCGCGCCGGTTTGTGACTGGAACGCTGCGCGCGAAATGGTTGCAAAAGAGCCGCTCGCCGCACTTTGGTTTGGCTGCGCGAAATTTGGGTGATTCGCGACGTTGAAGAATTCGGACCGGAACTGCAGCGATACTCGGTCCGTAAAGCGGAAAGATCGCGACAGTCCCAGATCGATATTCTTCAAGCCATCACTCCGCAGGATATTCCGCCCTGCATTGCCGAATGTGCTGAGCGCATTGATCTGCCAGGCCGGAGTATCGCCTGGCAGACAATTTCGCTGGGCACCATTCGCGAGCAGAGTGCACGTGTTGAACCACCGGTCGGGGCCTGGGCCTGGAATGTTGGGGTTGCCGATAAGGTTCGGGCGATCCTGTGTTGCACCTCCTCCGGTATTGCTCTCATCGCGGCCCGAAAAAACCGTAAACGGCGGCCCGGTCTGCAGAGTCAATATTCCGGTCAATTGCCAACCAGCGGCGATCGCGTGCAGCGTTCTGTTCTGAGTCTTTCCGAATGGCACATCATAAACCGTGCTGAATACGAACCGGTGCGTGATGTCGTAATCGGAAACCGAGCGTTCGACACGAAGATTCCTGGCATCCTGTGCAAAGATGCCACTCGCGTCGCTACTGGTGGAAATGCCGGCGTTATCATCGATGGATTTTGACCACGCATATGAACTGATGAAGCTCAGTCCTTTCGTCATGCGCCGCTCGGCACGCACGCTCAGGCCATTGAAATTCGAATTTCCGATCGAAGCAATATAGCCGCCGGTGATGTTCCCATAACCCGGAAACGGCCGCCGGCTGGCGACGGAACCCGGTCCAGGAAGCGCCTGGTTGATATTCCAGGGTATCGGAAGTTTATGGCCTTGTGACCCAAGGTAAGAAACGTCGAGAATCAAATTCGATGCCAGCTCGCGCTGGACCCCAAAGCTCCACTGATTCACATAAGCCGTCTTGAAGTTCGGATCGATTCCGGGCGCGACGACTGAAGGAATTCCGGAGAAGGCATTCACGAGGTCCGGACGATCCGTCGCTTGAAATGGTCCCGACGTTTGCCGCAACCGGAACGGCGAGTTACGCGAGAGTGGTGTCAGGCCATTCCCTACGATCTGGTGGTTATAGAAAGTCCCGAATCCAGCTCGTACAACGGTGCTCGTGCCTCCGAACGGACGCCAGGCCAGACCAATTCGAGGAGCGAAATTGTTTTTGTCTGTCGACCAGAGCCGCCGTCCGATCTCGGGCCGCGGGCGCGAGCTGAGGCCTGTGGGACTGTTGTTATCGATGTAGTACTCGAGGCCGCCGGCGACTTTGATCGTGTTTCGGGCGGGATCGAACGATGCAATCTTATTGACGCGTTCGGTTTCCGGGAGATCCAGATCGTATCTTAGGCCGAGATTGAGCGTCAGCTTCGGCGTAATCTTCCAGTCGTCCTGGAAGTAGTATCCCGACGAGAACGTCATCGAGTTGTGAAATGGCGTGCCTAGATTACGATCGGCTTGCCGGGGCATTCCCAACAAGAGGTCGGCGACGGCATTGCCGGTGAAGGTGCCATCAAATTGGAATGCGCCGCGGCCGAACGAAGTGAAGAAGGAGTTGAACAGGAATCGCCGGATGTCGAAACCAAATTTCATCGAGTGCTGACCTGTTATGAAAGTCATGTTCTCGATGTAGTTATACGTGTTGTCGTGCCGCCCCTGGGGCAGGTTGGTCGGACCGCCGATCGTCGCATACCCGGTCACCTGAATTTGCGGCGCTCCATTGTTGAACGGGGTCACGCCGGCATCGGTCAGGCCGCCGATTCCGAGCGGCTGAACGACGTTGATGTCGCGGTCCTGTTGCAGGCGGTAGAAGCCGAATCGTGTGTAGCCGATGCGCGCTTCGTTGATAAGGCGCGGAGAAAAAATGTGCGTCCACGCGACGACAGCATGTTGCGTTCGTTGCAACTCGTCGCAACCCCATCCAGGCACATCGCGCGCTGAGCAGAGCGGATTGGACAGAGCATAGAATTCCGAGGAGTCCGCGAATTCATATGCTCCATAGACGTTATCGTTGATGCCGAAACGGTGATCGACTCTGGCAGACCATTGATCGATGTTGAAATGACCTGCGGCGGCAGAATCGAAGTTCGGCGAACCACTACGATTTGGTAAGGGATAAAGCGCAAGAATCCCAGCGCCCTGTTTGCTCCACATTGATTGAGGAATCCGGTTTCCTGGAAACGGACTATTTCCATTAAAGGGATTGCGGACCGGCGTTGAAAGGGAGCTGAAATCGCCATTTCTGAACTCAGCCGCAGGAACGGTCGCCAGGCTCGCTTCCTGCTGTCCGCGGCGTTGCCCCTCGTAACCGGCGAAGAAAAATGTGCGATCTTTCTTGATCGGCCCGCCCAGCACGCCGCCAAATTGATTTCGTCGGAACGATGGCTTTTGCGTTGCGAAAAAGTTGCGGGCATCCAACGCCGAATTCCGGTGAAATTCCCACAGGGAGCCGTGAAAAGCGTTCGTTCCCGCTTGAGTCGTTACGATGACCTGGCCACCGGCCTGCCTGCCGTATTCCGCGGAATATGTTCCCGTGAGAACTTTGAATTCGCGTACAGCATCCAGAATCGGCCGGTGCAACGGCTGATTTGTCGTCTCGTCGTTGTTGTCGACGCCGTCAAGGATGTATTGGTTTGCAATTTCGCTGTTTCCCGCGACATTCAACCCGCCGCGGAAACCAAGTGTCGAGTTTGTCGCCGGCGCGAAGACGTTCGGCTGCAGGAATGCGAGCTGAAGATAGTCGCGGCCATTCAGCGGTAACTCAACAATCTTCTTCTGGTCGACGACGTTGCCCAATGCCGCATTTTCCGTGGTCACGAGGGGCGCGGCGGCGCTTACCTCGACTTCCTCCGAGACGGTGCCTACCTTGAGAGCAATATCGATGCGCGCCTGCTGGCCCGTCTCCAGGACGATGCCGGAGCGAACAACCTTATTGAAGCCCGCGTACTCGGCCGTCACGGTGTACTGTCCCGGAGCGAGTTGCGGCACTGCGTATTCTCCGCTGTCGTTGACAATCACGCTCCGGCTGTCGTTCGTGCCGACGTTGGTGATGGTAATCTTCGCGCCCGGCACGACCGCTCCGGTATCATCGGTGACCCGCCCCACCACTGTGGCGCGAACTCCTTGCGCTGTGACCAGCGACACGAATACCAAGGTCGCGATGAATCCATTTCGTAGAGAACGCATACTTCGCCCCCTTTGATTTCTTGATGATCAATTCTAAACCACTGCAACGATGCGTTCCGAACTCACTCCTGATCGGAGATTCTGAACGCCGGAATCCGCCTGCCGTCAACGTCGGTGAATCCGTATTCCTCGGCCAGATCACCTACTGCCAGAACCTTCCCGGATTTTTCCAGCACTTTCTGATCAGACGCCAGTGCGACGATTGCCCGCCCACGTATTAGACCGTGTCTTTGCGGCAGCATCAGCGAAGCGGCAAAACGACTGGCAATCAGGGCGGCGCGCACACCGGCGGTGAACATTCCGTCCCAGTGACGTAGCGGCTGTTCGTAGAATGGGGCAGTGAATTTCCTGTAGTCGTGCTGCTCATAACCGCCCCACGCGTTGTTGACCAGCAGGTCAAGTCGTCCCTGCTCACGTTGCACGCGCACGAACAACAGTTCGACATCGGAGTCAACCGTATGATCACAACGCACGGCAATCCCTGTGCCGCCGCGTGCCGTGACGGTTTCGGCAGTTTCGTCAATCGTGCCAGGCAGATTTTCGGTAGTCGCTTCGCCCCTGACGCTGCGACCAGTCACGTAAACGGTGGCGCCCGCCTCGGCGAGTGCGAGCGCGATGCCGCGTCCCGCGCCGCGACTGGCTCCCGTAACGACGGCGACTTTGCCCTGCAACGATCCTGCCAGTGGACGATCTAATGACTTCATGGACTATTTGCGGATACGTCGTCAACCACTCGGTATCAGACTTTTATTCGTTTTCCTGGACCGAGCTTTCGGCGCTTCCGCGCTGGCGGCCGGGCCGCGGCGTTTCGGGTCACAAACTTGTGGGCCATGCCGAGCAAGTCCCGCAACACATCGGGAGTGACGCGAGAGAGGCGAACCAGCACGGCGTTATAGCCGACGTAGTGGTCAGTCACGTAGTAAACATCGGGGTCCGCAGCGATCAACTCAGCGCGATCATCGAAATCCACGCGAACGGCAAGCGAGCCAGGTTCGGCCGAGCGATTAACCGCGATACACGCCAGGAGTTTTCCATGGACCTTGAGCGCCGGGGACCCGTACGCTGTGCTCTCCTCGACGCCGGGCAACGCCAGTCCGATATTCCGTACAGTGTCGAAGTCGATTGTGCTTTTAGGCATTGTTCGGCGCGATTTCGTAGGACCCACTGTTCTTCTTTGACTCGGTATCGGCATCGATATGCCTCCGCAGGTTGACGTGGTTGTGATTATCCCCGAGAGCCTGAACCCTTTCAAGACTAAGTCCCGACAGGACTCCGCATACTAAAACCAGGGGTTAACGATGGTACTTCCTGTTAGCCGACAAACCGTCCGTCCGGAATCCTCCGTGGACCCGAAGGGAATTGGCCGGTCACCGCACTTCGACAAAGCCCACCAGGGCGACAGCGATCATCAAGAACTCGTCGCCAACTAATGCAATGAAAACGGCCACTTCGAAGCGCGCTTCCTTCTGTTAGACTGAACGGACGAATACAACGGAGTCTGGGAGCTTTCAGCCGCCGGCAAACCAGAGGCGGCTGGCGCAGTAGTGCTTGTCCTGATGGCGGTCCTGGGATTTGTCGTCATAATCTGAAAACGAACGATTGGAAACTCTGAACGATGCACTGGCAACCCTATTGGAAGCTCAGAGTCTTCGCAAACTGGACTTGAAGCGAACTGCAAAATGACGGTTCCAAGGCTAGCCCGTACGCACGCACTTATTCAACCATCAGCCAAATCCCGCCAAATCGACGGGATTGCGCAGATAGGCTGTGGTCTGCGAAGGAAAATATGCGGCCTACTTAACCACATTGGGTGAATTCTTACCAAGAAGTACGACTAATCGCGTATACTGATAGACTACTTTCAGTTAAGCACGAGAAGGAAAGAGAGCGACAGTCATGGATGTCTCTCAATTAATTCAGCAGAAGGTGAATGAGTTGGGGTTGGAGCAGCGGGACCTGGCCGACGCGGCAGAGGTCACGGAGTCCTATATTTCGCAGTTATTGACCGGAAAAAAAATGCCTCCGGCTCCGGATCGGACTGACATTTACGAAAAGCTGGGAAAAGTTCTGAAGCTGCCGGCCGGCAAACTCGCCGGCCTGGCGGACGTCCAGCGAAGGCAGGAACTCAAGAGAAAAATAGAGACGCCGCCCCTGCCGTTGTTCAAGGAAGTTCGAAAGTTGATCCTCGATAAATGCAAAAGGAGCAAGCGAACCCAGGTCCGAGCGATTTTTGAAAAGGAGCCGTTTGGCGAACTTGAACGACTGGTCACACAGAAGCTCCTGGACGTGGTCAAGACATTGGCCACGGAAGAACTGGGACGCGAAAAGTTTCTGCGCCTGGTGGCCCGGGTGAGCGATAGGAACTATAAGCAGGTGCGCGTCGTTGTGCTCGAGTTCCTGGACTCCGATGTCTTCAGCATATCCCCGGAAAGTTGTGGAGCGTTCCTGGAGCCGTTGATCGCATCGTGGGACATCGATCTTGTTTCGTTTGGTCTGGAGATCATTTTGAACCGCAGGATAGCCTCGGCGCATTTGAAGAAATTCGAATTTGTTGAAAGGAAAGAGCAGGAGCCGGTTGGCGTAGAGCCGGGATTACACGAGTTCCTTAAAGATCGTCTCCTTAGCGGGACCGCGACCACGGAAGAAGTCGACTTCCTGAAACGAATTCGCTTCACAAATGGCCCGCGGCCAATTGCGCTATATTACTACCGCGAACTGCAAAACCTGCGGGACCCTATCCATTTCCGTCGGAAATAGTGTAGTGGACAGATCTATGAAACGCTTCTTGATCGGAGCATTTGTCGTGCAGGCGATTATTGCTTACCTTTTGCTCCATTACGGTTAGGCTCATTAAGTACTCAACTCATTTCAGCAGGGTGCCTTTCTTATGAATATTTCGCGATGGCCCAAGTCCGATGCAAGGTGGTATCTCGGCGTGCGCTGTCAAAAGTGTGAGGCGCCGATTCTCTTTGCTCTGGACCGAAGCGAGGGAGAAGGTGAGCCCTTTCGGGCTGAAAAGCTCGTTCTGACTTGCTCCCAGATCGCATGCCGGCACCAGGCGGACTATAGCGCGGCGACGGTTTCACGGTTTCAAAAAGAGCAGGCAGCACCGACAAACGAAAGCGAGTAATCGCGATTGACGGCAAGTGGGATCCAAACCGCGCTCCTGATGATGTGTGGCGCGGCCGCGCTGGTGGCGCAGGCACCGTCTGCCGAGCCGGAGAACTTCCTCCGCAAAGAACTTGCAATCACCACAGGTGAACTCGCCTCATTGGAAAAGGGACAGATCATCGTCAGGCTCCCAAAGACGCCCGAGACAAGAGAAGTTGCGGCATTCGCCATCATGAGACTCGATGTTGCCGACGGTTTCTTCATCGACCAGATGCGGGATATCGTGAACTTCAAGAAAAGCGAGAGCGTGCTGCAAATTGGGAAATTCAGCAATCCTCCTCGATTGGAAGATCTGGCGGGCCTGTCACTGGATTCCGGCGACATCGAAGCCATCAGGCGATGCAGGGTCAACAGTTGCGATGTAAAACTCTCCGAACGGTTCATCGAACGGTTCCGTAAAGACGTGAACTGGTCCGCCCCGAACTATCGCGACCGCGTGACGGCGCTCACACGCGAGATGCTGCTGGAATGTGTCGAGACTTACCTGCTTGGAGGCAATACCGCTCTTGGTGAATACAGAGATAAACCATATCCGCTCCGGCTTGCCGATGAATTCCGCTCTCTTCTGCAGCCCGTGCCTTATATGTACGAATATGCGCCGGAGTTCCAGAAGTATCTACTCGGCTTTCCTGATGCCCGCCCCGCAGATGTCGAAGACTTCATTTACTGGTCAAAGGAGAAGTTGGGACTGAAACCCGTTATCAGCCTGACGCACGTCACGGTTTACAAGCAACATCGCCCGAATGGAACGGACCTTCTGATCGCGTCCAAAGGTATTTATGCCAATCACTATCTCGAGGTTTCACTGGGACTGACTGGATTCATCCACAGCCAGTCATCGGATCCGGACCGTACCTATTTGATATACGTCAATCGGTCGCGTGCAGACGCGCTGCGCGGATTGTTCGGCGGTCTGAAGCGGTCGTTGGTGCTGGGCAGCCTGCGCGATGGTGTGAAAAAGAACATGGAGATGATCAAGGACAAGCTCGAGTCTGACTACGGGAAATATGAAAATAAGGCTACGGAATTGCAACTTAACCGCAATAGGTGAATTGTATTAGATAATCAGACTCAACTGTGGTGTATAGTAGACCAATACTAGTTAAGCACAACCATTAAATGGTTAAGAAACGAAGTTAACATTTCCGATCTCTAGGGATCTCCTGCTCTTGCCCGATAAGCCCTCAGGCCTTTCCTGCAAGTTCCCGAAGCTCCTTTCAGATAAAAGGTAACCAAATGAAAAAGAAACTCTACGTTGGAAATCTGTCGTTCGAAACGACGGAAACAGAACTCAAGGATTTGTTCGCGCAAGCAGGTCAGGTTGAAACCGTTCGTATCATCACGGATCGTGACACCGGTCGATCCAAGGGCTTCGGCTTTATCGAGATGCAGGATGGTGGCGACAAGGCTATCGCCCAAATGAACGGTAAGGACTTCAACGGACGAGCCCTGACTGTCAATGAAGCACGGCCGATGGCTTCCCGAGGCGGCGACTTCAAGCGGTATTAAGTTCTTTCAGAGAACGGACCTGCGTTCGCTACTGATGTGAGCCGAAGGAGAAGCAAGCCGCGGACTACGCCAATTACACGAGTCTAATCCCCAGCAATGAGCTGCCGTTACGGTCGGAACTCTTCAGTACCGATCAGATGGAGGAGCACGGAAAAACTCTTGCAGGCTCGCACAAGTTAAGTACCGAACGAGCGGCTAGCCGGCTCCTCCGGCGGCTAGCCGAGAACGAAGAGGTCCTCTTTGAAGTTCACGGCCTCTTAACCGAGGCCGTGACAGGAGACCGTCGGATCGCCCCGGCCGGAGAGTGGCTTCTCGACAACTTTTATCTAATCGAAGAACAGATCCGGACGGCGAAGCGGCATTTACCGAAAGGCTACAGCCGCGAGCTTCCTCGCCTCGTGAATGGCCCATCGGCCGGCCTTCCCCGGGTTTACGACATCGCGCTCGAGACGATCTCCCACGGAGACGGGCGTCTGGACGTGGAGAGTCTGGGCAGCTTCGTTGCGTCCTACCAAACCGTTACGATCCTGAACCTGGGCGAATTGTGGGCAATTCCCACCATGCTGCGCCTCGCACTAATCGAAAATCTTCGGCGCGTCGCAGTGACGATGGCCGCCGGCAGAATCGACCGAAACCGCGCCGACCACTGGGCAGATCGGATCACCGAAATTGCCCGAACAGATCCGAAGAGCCTGATCATGGTTATCGCCGACATGACACGCGCGGACCCCCGGTTGTCGAGTCCTTTTGTTGCGGAGTTTGTTCGCCGGTTGCAGGGGCAGAGCTCGGCGCTGGCATTACCGCTGACGTGGATCGAAGAGCGGCTCTCGGAAGCCGGCCTGACGATCAAACACCTGGTTCAGTCGGAAAACCAACAACAGGCCGCCGATCAGGTTTCCATCAGCAACAGTATTGGCAGCCTGCGGCTTTTAGGATCGACAGACTGGCGCAACTTCGTCGAATCGGCGAGCGCTGTCGAAAAGATATTACGGGGGGATCCCGCCCAGGCGTACGGGCGTATGGATTTTGCCACGCGCGATCGCTACCGGCACGTTATTGAAAGAGTCGCCAGGCGCGTCCGTCTTCCTGAAATCACTGTCGCACGCAAAGCCATCGAGCTGGCAGGCGAGACTGCCGCGCAAAAAGGTAACAGTGACCGAGCCGCACACGTCGGGTTTTACCTGACTCATAGAGGGCTGGCGGACCTTGAAATAAGGACGGGCGTACGACGGACGCCTTACGAGCTTATGCGAAGAGCTCTCGGACGATTTCCGTTGGCCCTTTATGCAGGTGCGATCGGGTTGATCACCACAGTCCTGGCGGGAAGTTTGTTATGGAATGCATTCACCTCTGGAATCCATGGCGTCACGCTTGGACTGCTTGGAGCGATTTGCCTTCTCTCGGCCAGCCACCTTGCGGTCGCGATGGTGAATTGGCTGGCCACAGTATTTGTTCCTGCGGATTCGCTGCCAAGAATGGATTTCTCCAAAGGGATTCCGCCGGAATCAACTACGCTGACGGTCATTCCGACAATGCTGACGAGCCCCCACTCCATAGAGCATTTGATCGAAGCGCTTGAAGTCCGGTTCCTTGCTAATCGGGATGACAATCTCCATTTCGCTTTGCTGACCGATCTTCGAGATGCGACCCAGGAAACCCTTCTGGAAGATGAGCCGCTGTTGCTGCTGGCAAAGGCGCGAATCGAAGAGCTGAATGAAAAATACCCGGGAGCGAACGGTGACACGTTTTTTCTGTTTCATCGCCCGCGCCTGTGGAACCCGCACGAACGGATCTGGATGGGTTATGAACGCAAGCGCGGCAAGCTTGCCGATTTGAATTCACTGTTGCGGACCGGGTCAACGGACTGTTTCTCACTTATCGTCGGTCAAACCGGGATTCTCTCACGCGTGAAGTACGTCATCACGCTCGACACGGATACGCAGCTGCCGCGCGACGCTGCACGGCAGTTAGTGGGGGCCATGGCGCATCCGCTGAATCGTGCCGGGTTCGACGAGACGCTGCAGCGAGTCACCGAGGGTTACGGCATCCTTCAGCCTCGCGTGGCGGTGAGTCTTCCGGGTACCAACCGGTCGCGGTACGCCCGGATGTTCGGAAATGAGCCCGGCATCGACCCTTACACACGGGCTGTCTCCGATGTTTATCAGGATGTGTTTGGCGAGGGCTCATTCATTGGCAAGGGCATCTACGATGTGGATGCGTTTGAACGCTCACTCCATGGCCGGCTGCCGGGCAATCTGATTCTCAGCCACGATCTTCTGGAGGGCTGCTACGCGCGCGCGGGACTGCTAAGCGATGTACCGTTATACGAGGAATATCCATCGCACTACAGCGCGGATGTCAGCCGGCGGCGACGTTGGATTCGTGGAGATTGGCAGATCGCACAGTGGATGCTGCCGCGCGTGCCCGGCCCCGTCCACAAATCCCAGAGGAATCCGATTTCAATGTTGTCGCGTTGGAAGATGTTTGACAACGTTCGGCGGAGCCTGGTACCTGCGGCACTGACACTTCTTTTGTTGCTGGGTTGGACCATGCTGCCCCAGCCGCGGTTCTGGACCCTGGCAGTGGTCGGAATCATCCTGCTACCCACGTTGTTAGCAGCCATCCTGGACGTGTTTCGGAGGCCGGACGAAGTTCCCCTGCGCCAGCATCTCTTCGCATCGGCGCGTTCGGCCGGCCGCCGCTTTGGGCAGGCAGCATTTTCGTTCGCGTGTATTCCCTACGAAGCGTTTTTCAGTCTCGATGCGATTGCTCGAACCACCGTTCGAATGTGGTTTACCCACAAACGGCTTCTGCAATGGAATCCGTTCAACAACGGTGAGGGCGATGGCGGGACGAACATCGTCTCGATATGCCGATCCATGTGGATCGGCCCTGCCATTGCGGCCGCGGTGGCAATCTACCTGTCGCTCGCAAGGCCGGGCCCGTTGGTTGAGGCCGCACCCCTGCTGGCCCTCTGGTTCTTCTCGCCGTTGTGGGCAAGTTGGATCGGCCGGCCACTCACCCCGCGTGCCCCGGCGCTTACGGCCGAGCAGATCACTTTCCTTCAAAAGCTTTCCCGAAAAACCTGGGCATTCTTCGAGACGTTCGTCGGTCCCGAAGATCACTGGCTGCCGCCAGACAACTTTCAGGAAAATCCGATGTCCGTCGTCAGTCATCGGACATCGCCGACGAATATGGGCCTGGCCCTCCTCGCGAATCTTGCGGCATATGACTTTGGGTACATCTCTGCAGGAAAGCTCATCGAACGCACGGAGAATGCGTTCGGGACGATGGAAACTCTGCAACGTCATCGTGGCCATTTCTATAACTGGTACGATACCCAGACCCTGCAGCCGCTACAGCCCCTCTATGTTTCAACCGTGGATAGCGGCAACCTTGCGGGTCATCTCCTGACGTTGCAGAAGGGTCTGCTCGAACTTCCTGCCCAACCCGTACTGGCGCCGCGATTCTTTGAGGGGATCCAGCACACTCTAAGCGTTTTGATGGATGTTGCCGGAGTCGATCTCCGGAACATTCTCGATGATGCCGGCACAACCTTGGAAATTTGTCTGGAGCGTCTGGAAGGGGCCGTTGCCGGCCTCAATTTGACTCCAGGTAGCGAAGCGGAATGGTGGGCGGATGCGCTCTTGCGGCAATGTCGAGACGGACTCGATGATTTGCGCGAGCCCGCAGCCGAAAGAGTGAAGGCTATTCGGTGCCTTGCGGTTCGAGCGGAGCGGCTCGCAAGCATGGAATATGACTTTCTGTTCGACGAAGAAAGCCGGCTGCTCTCCATCGGCTACAACGCAAGTGAACGCCGGCTCGATTCCAGTTACTACGACCTGCTGGCATCGGAGGCGAGATTCGCGAGTTTCGTGGCGATCGCTCAGGGACAGGTACCGCAGGAAAACTGGTTTGCTCTCGGACGTTTGCTCACAACTTTCGGCGGAGATCCGGCTCTCGTTTCGTGGAGCGGCTCGATGTTTGAATACCTGATGCCTCTTCTGGTGATGCCGACTTATGAAAACACGCTCCTCGATCAGACCAGCAAGGCGGCCGTAAAGAGACAGATCGACTATGGCAAAGAGGTTGGGGTGCCATGGGGTATTTCGGAGTCCGGTTACAACATCGTCGATGTTCACCTCAATTACCAGTACCGCGCATTTGGTGTGCCCGGCCTCGGGTTCAAGCGCGGACTGGCCGAAGATGTGGTGATCGCGCCGTATGCGTCGGCCCTCGCGCTGATGGTGGTACCGGAGGAGGCGTGCTCGAATCTGCAGCGCCTCGCTTCTGCGGGCCTCGAATGCAAATACGGATTATATGAAGCCATCGACTACACTCCATCGCGGCTGCCCCGAGGCCAATCCAGCGCCGTCGTCCGATCGGTCATGGCGCATCATCAGGGTATGACTTTCCTGTCGCTTGCTCATCTCCTCCTGGAGCAGCCAATGCAGAGGCGATTCCAGGCGGATCCATTGTTTCAAGCGACCCTCTTGTTGCTGCAGGAGCGCATTCCGAAGGCGGTCCGGCATTATCCAACTACGGCCAGATTTTCCAGCTCACGTATAGGTTCGAACGATCAAGAAGCACCGGTACGGGTTTTCAACAGTCCCAACACGCCGGCACCGGAGATTCAGTTGCTGTCCAACGGCAGGTATCACGTGATGGTTACCAATGCCGGCGGGGGTTACAGCCACTGGAAAGACATAGCGCTTACACGTTGGCGCGAGGACAGCACTCGCGACAACTGGGGCACGTTCTGCTACCTCCGCGATGTGACGAGCGGAGCAGTCTGGTCCGTTGCTTATCAGCCGACACGGAGTGAACCGAAAAGTTACGAGGCCATTTTCTCGGAGGCGCGAGTCGAGTTTCGCCGGAGCGACAATGACATCGACACGCACACGGAAATAGCCGTTTCGCCGGAAGATGACATCGAGTTACGCCGCATCCGTATCACCAACTCCTCTCGAACTCGCAGGGTGATCGACGTCACGAGCTACGCGGAAATCGTTCTGGCGCCGCCTGCCGCCGACGCACTGCATCCGGCGTTCAGCAATCTGTTTGTCCAGACCGAGATCGTCCCGGAGCGCCACGCCATTCTCTGCACGCGCCGTCCTCGATCGGCCGGCGAAGCCACGCCATGGATGTTTCACCTCATAGCCGCTGAAAGCGCAACGGTCGACGAAGTGTCCTATGAAACGGATCGCATGAGGTTCATCGGCCGTGGAAAGACAGTTGCAGATCCACAGGCCCATGCATCGGATGTACTCTCCGGCACCGATGGCTCGGTGCTCGATCCGATTGTTGCTATCCGCTGCCGTATTACTCTCGACCCGGACGAGACGGCCACTCTGAATGTCGTCTCGGGCGTAGGCCAGACGAGGGAGTTGTGCATGGGGCTGGTCGATAAATACCGGGACCCGCGTTTCGCGAGCCGCACCTTTGACCTTGCGTGGACGCACAGCCAGGTGTTGCTTCGACAGATCAATGCCACAGAGGGCGATGCGCAACTCTATGGGCGCCTTGCCAGCTCTGTGATCTATGCGAATTCGACACTCCGCGCCGCTCCCAGCCTGCTGGTCAAGAACCGCCGCAATCAATCCGGGCTGTGGGGCTATGCCATTTCCGGCGATTTGCCGATTGTGTTGCTGCGAATCGGCGATCCAACCCACATCGATCTCGTCCGGCAGCTCGTGCAAGCGCACGCCTACTGGCGGTTGAAAGGGCTTGCGGTCGATCTGGTGATCTGGAACGAAGATCAGGCGGGCTATCGGCAGCCACTCCAGGATCAGATCATGGGACTAATTGCCGCCGGTACGGAAGCCCAAACGGCGGATTGGCCCGGCAGCATCCTCATCCGCATGGCCGATCAAATATCGGACGAGGATCGGATCCTGCTCGAGACGGTTGCCCGCGCCATCATCAGCGATAGTGAAGGCTCACTGGCGAAGCAGCTCAGCAACCCCCGAATCCCTCTGAGAGATGGTGCCCGAAGGGCGGGTGAGGGTCGCAGGATGTGGCCAATCTTGCGTCGCTCACCCGGAGCGCCAGAGGCACGCGTCCCTCTCCCAGAGGGAGAGGGACTGGGACTGGTCTTCTTCAATGGCCTCGGCGGATTCACGCGGGACGGCCGTGAGTACGTCATAACGACGACACGGAATCAAATGACGCCCGCGCCGTGGGTCAATGTG
>Ga0137415_10002154_pt1 | contig 19601 bp, 17 predicted proteins | sample CZODoug3_1_1_16f_FD_183082 | JGI IMG/M metagenome (GOLD analysis project Ga0137415, IMG submission 183082) | Vadose zone soil fungal communities from Angelo Coast Range Reserve, California, USA - CZODoug3_1_1_16fungal (Hybrid Assembly) | ecosystem: Environmental > Terrestrial > Soil > Vadose...
TTCTTGCGCGACGGCGCGCGTGATGCGGCCGGCGGCGCGCACCTCCGCGAAATCGCGAGCACGGCGGAGGAGGCGATTCGCTACGCGTGGCGTTCCACGGCAGCGGCGGGCGATTTCTTCGGCGCCACCTTCGTCCATCTCGATGGCAAGAATTTTCGCGGAGCGATGCAGGATGATGAGGAGATCTTCCGGCTCGTAGAAGTCGAGGCGATGGACGATGCCGAAGCGGGAGCGCAGGGGAGCAGTGATGAGTCCAGCGCGCGTGGTCGCACCGATCAGGGTGAAGTGGCCGAGGGGAAAGGGATGAATGCGGGCGCCGGGGCCTTGGCCGATGATCAGGTCGACGCGGAAATCTTCCATCGCGGGGTAAAGGACTTCCTCCACGGCGGGCTGCAGGCGGTGGATTTCGTCGAGGAAGAAGACTTCTTTGGCTTCTAATGAGGTGAGGATGGCGGTCAGGTCGCCCTTGCGCTCGAGTAGGGGGCCGGCGCTGGTCTTGATGGGGACGTTGAGCTCGTTGGCAATGATTTGGGCGAGTGTGGTCTTGCCGAGGCCAGGCGGGCCATAAAGCAGGACGTGATCAAGGGCTTCACCGCGTGTGCGGGCGGCCTGGATGGCGATCTGGATATTTTCTTTGACGCGCTTTTGGCCGATGTATTCGTCGAGGCGCTTGGGGCGGACGCTGGCTTCGATGCGGGCGTCTTCGTCGATGGCTTGGCCGGAGACGATGCGGGCGGGCGGTTGGTGAGCCATCATGCGTTTGGTGCTTGCGTCTGGCATGCGGGCAAAAGATTAACACACCGATAAAGGCAGAGGAGAAAAGATAACGCAGAGAGGGCCGAGGGCGCGGAGGGCACGCAGAGAAGAATAGGCATCTGCTAAAGTCGTGCAGAGTGTGCACATTACCGGGGCGGATTGTGTGAAACAGAAGGTGTACTTGTCGCTCGGATCCAATCTGGGCGACCGCGATAAGAATTTACGCGACGCAATCGCTGCGCTGCCCAAGGCAGGCATCGACGTGACGCGGATTTCGTCAGTGTACGAGACCGAGCCAGTCGATTATTTGGACCAACCTTGGTTCGTGAACTTGGCCGCGGAAGCCGAGACGGAACTCGCTCCAGCCGCATTGCTGCAAGCCTTGCGCGGGATCGAAAGACAAATGGACAGCAAAAAATTAGTCGAGAAAGGTCCGCGCCTCATCGATATGGATATCTTGTTGTACGGCGACGAGGTCATTGATACCCCGGAGCTGCAAGTGCCGCACACTCGCATGCATCTGCGCCGCTTTGTCCTGGAGCCGCTGGCCGAGATCGCGCCGAATTTGCAGCATCCAGTTTTGGGGCTGAACGTTTCGGAAATGCTGGCTCAGACACCGGACAAAAGCGTCGTACGTAAATTGTAGGCCTCGTTCAGGACGTGCGAAGGAGCAGAAGGCGGTGCAGCGTCATCGGTTTAGGCTGCAGCGCGTCCAGCTCGATTAATGCCAGGTGACCTTCCGTGATCTCGCGCCAGCGATACACGCCGGCTTCGGTTTCCTGCACTTCGCGGCCGTTGGGCCGGCGGAGAAATTCGCGGGCGTCGTCGAGCGACGCGGTCTCGCGCAGCGTGGGGCGCGCGAGCGCTTCTACCGCATAGCTGCGCAGGAGCTTACTCCAGTACTGATGGAAGAGATCGCTGGAGGCGAAGATGTCGCTCCAAGCGACTTCGCCGCCATAGGCGACGACCACGCCAACCACGCGCTCCCCCTTCAGGCCGGAAGTGGCGCGAGCGAAGCGGCGCTGGAGTTGATCGACGAAGGTATCGACCGAGCCGCCGATGCGTGTGCCTTCGTAAATTTTCCGGTAAGACTGCGTGGGAGCTTCGGACGAGATGGTGTCTGCCAGAGCATCAACGCTGACACGCGGGGCGGGCGCAGGCGGCGCGGCGGAGGAGCTGGCGGGCGGTTTTGCTTTCGAGCCGCCAGTAACCGCGGCCCATACCTCACTTTGCTTTTGCTCAACGGCGGCTTGCTCTCGAACGCTGGGATGAACGATCGTTTTCGACGCACTGAATTGCGAGCTGCTGCCGACCCAGCGGCCATGCTCGACACAGAAAACATCGAGCGGAAGCGGCTCGGCGCCCACGGGCACGATGCGATCTTTGCCGATAATGCGGTCCTGCTTGCCGCCACTGACGAGTTCGCCTGCCAGAAGCAGCAGCGGACGCTTGCTGCGGTTGATCAGCACGAGCTGATTCACGGAAGCGCCTGTGTCGTATTGCGGTACGGCAATGGGACGGACGTCGCCACGATGGCGCACAATGCCCACCGCGCCACGCTCGCTGACGATTACTTCGCCGCTGGCTAGACCTTCTTCGAGTGTGAGGAAGCTGCTGGTGTCCTGCGAGGAGCCGCTGACCACAGGGAAGATGGAAATGTTTTCGTAAGTGACTGGGTCGAGGATGCGCCAGTCGCCCTCTGGACGCTGGGCTGCCTTGTTCGCATGCGGAGCGGCCCAGACGAAGGCCAGGCTTCCGAAGGTGGCGATAACCGCTAAGGCTGAAACGGTGACAGCCAAGAGGGAACGTTGCATGAAACCTCCTTGCAGTTTGGAAAAATGAACCTGCTCAAGAGTTAGAACGGCTCAGCTGACATTTCTTGCAGGGCAATGGAGCAACCGGTCGCTGAGCAACAAGGTAGGCATGTTTAAGCGAGGGTAACGGATGGCTATCCGTGGGGATCGCCGAGATTGAGGCGGCCTTTGGGACGTTTGTTCTTTAGGGCTTCGCCTTCTTCGCGCTCGTATTCGGCGATTTCCTCCTCGGTGTAAGAGAAGGAATCGCGTGAGGCAAACATAGAATTGGACTTGGCGGCCTTTTTCTTCTTTTTGCGCAACTCGCCAAATTCGTAGCGCACTTGGCGCAGAGGCGCTTCAATGGCCTTGATTTCGACGAGCAGATCGCTGACTTTTTCCAGGAAATCGTGAAGGTGGAACGGCCGCAAGACGTAGGGAAGCTTTGCGCGCTCGAGCGGCTCGACGAAATGCTCACCGTTTACGTCCGGAACGAGATAAAGAGCGCGGAGGCGACCGCCTTCCTCGGCAGGGACATTGGTGAGTTCACGCAAGGTAACGAAGAGGGGGCTCTCCGTACCGGTGATGGTCACATTGGCGATTACCAGCGACCATTCGCCGGTGCGCAGCTCGGCGAGAAACATCTTGGTATCTGGTACGACGCGCACACGCCAGCCCTCGGAATCGAGGATCTGCTTCAGCGCACCCTGGCTTTGAGCATCGTCATCGAGGATGAGGATGCCGACCTGCCGGGGCTCGATTGGAGCCGCAGGGGTACCCATCGTCAAAGTATAGCGTTCGGGTTGGTTGCGTAGTGAGGGAAGGCTAGGGCAGGCGGCGTATCGGCTAACAGGGCGACAAACGCTTTAGGCTACGGCTACTGACCAACAGCGAAGTCGCTGGCGGCTACATATCGTTTCGCGGCCGAGCCGTCCCAGAAAACGCGGTAAGTCATTGCTGCGCCAGAAGAAAGGTGCGTCGTGTAGAAGACTTGAACGCCGTCTCGAGACCATTCGCCGTGATGCGCGGATTGGTCCGGTGGGGTCAAGGCTACCCGGCGCTTGGTGCGTAATTCGTAGAGGAAAATGCCTCCGAGGGGCTGGTTGGCGTTGCTCGCAGCGCCAAGAGGGCCCGCCAGGTAATTAGCAGATATTAGCAGCAGGTCGGGATTGCCGGGATTGACGCGGATGGTGTCTGATTCGCGGACCTCGAAATTGGTCCCGTAGATATCTCGCAGGGGCACCGTTTGCGTGGGTTTGCCGTCGTCTGCGATCCAATATGCGTTCTGCAGGTCAGTGGCGAAGAGCAAGTGCGTGTCAACCCAGCCTTGTAACGCGTTGACATTGTTCGAGTAAATGGCTGTTGGAGTTTCCGGCGCGGCGGGGGGAAGCGTCCAAATCTGCCATTTTTGCTCCAGATTCGAGAGATAGGCGATGCGGGAATCATCGGGCGACCAGAAAGGTTGGCGAACGCTGCCGTGAACCAGGTCGCGGGAGCGGCCGCTGTCAAAATCGTAGAGAACGATAGTGCTTTCCGAAGCGGATTTAGTGTCCGCACGGACGTATAGGAGCTTTTTTCCGTCGTGGGAAAGGGCGAGATCAGTTCCGACGGGGGCGGCGATCTTCTTTACGGCTCCACGACTAACGACGACCTTGCCGGTGGACGCGACGTACGCAACCGCGGTAGGCGGCTTGTAATTCGTTACAGTCGTGTCTGGGACCGGCTTTTTCTTGGCTGGATCATCGGAATCGTCTTCGCTTTGATTGGCGATGCGGGGAAACAGCTCCGCAGCGATGCGCGCGCAGCCATTCAGCGTGCCAAGCTGAGGATCCTCAACCACGGTGCGAAATGTGTACTTTGTGGCGGACATACCGTCGGAGCAGGCTTCGCGTGACAAATGGATCGCGATGGCGGCTCCGGTGCCCATGTCTTTGGCATGGTAGGTCCAGGCATCGCCTGCGGGTACGTGCGTTACTTCGGCAGCTTCGAGGTTGATAGGCGGGTATCCGGGGCGGTCGAGCCGCTCTGGTCCTTTTTGACCGATCCGGAGGCTCCAGGCCGGATTGTTGCCGGAAGCCAGGAGGAGAATCGGGTAATGCTTGGACTGAGGTGCGCTGGGAGCAGCGGGGGCAGAAGGAGGGGAAGGCGGCTTCTTGTTGGGGGCCGGTGCCTGCGCCCAAGCGGTGCAGGACGCGACTACGGATACGATTATTGCGCGAGAGAAAGCTGACCGTGCTCGCAAGGGCATGCGCCTGGATGAATCCTCCGCAGAGAGGATACCGCGCCGGAGGGAGAGGCACAAATGGTGCTGGGGCCGCGGAGAGCCTAGAGCAAAAAAGAAAAGCCGGCGGTCAACAAATGAGCGGACCGCCGGCTGGTCGGGCTGCAACCTAGATCAATTCAGGTATGGAGGGCGATCATCGCGATCGCGGTCTCGGTCTTGGTCGCGGCGGTCGTCGCGGTCGCGGTAATCGTCGCGGTCCCGGTCATGATCGCGAGAATGGTCACGCTCCCAGCCGCGGCGGTCGTCGTCGTTCCAGTCGCGGGACCATTCGCGCCACTCGCGCTGGCGGCGATCTACGATCTCGAAGTCGGCGCGGCAGCCGCGATCAACCCAGATGCGGTCGCGATCGTAGCCCCAGGTGCGATTGAAGACGCAGTCGGCTTCGCTGCGTTGGCGGATGATGAAGACGCCGTCACGCGTGTCAACGGGACAGAAAGCGCGCTGCATGTAGTCGGACGGGCAGTAGATCAAGGCGGCGGCGTTTCTCTGCCAGTCTCCGGTAACGCGGAAATCGGCACGGCAGCCGCGGTCGACCCAGATACCGCGCTTGCCATAACCCCAGGTTTGGCCTTCGATGCAAGCGGCTTGGCTGCGCTGGCGAATCATGCGCACGCCGAAGCGAGAATCGGCCGGACACCAGGCGCGCCCCATATCATCGGAGGGGCAGTAAACCATGTAGGATTCGCCCCATCCGCGGAAGTCGCCATCGCGATCGCGACGGCCGTCGTGGTCTCGGTCGTGGCCGCCATCATGGCCGATGACAACGGGTGGAGCTTGGGCGCCTACTTCGAATTCCGCACGGCAGCCGTGATCGACCCAGATTCCGCGATTGTCGTAGCCCCAGGTGCGATCTTGAACGCACTTGGCCTGGCTTTTTTGGTGAACCATTTGAACGCCGCCGGTGGTATCCACGAGGCAAACGTGCCGGTGCATGTCGTTCGAATTGCAAGACATTCGCAGAGCGGCTTGCGGGGCTGGCGCTGCGTAAGCGGACCTGGTCCCGGAAGCGATTGTGAGGATGAACGCTGCGGGAAGGAATGCAAGCAACGTGAGAACCAATTTAGTAGAAACGGAATGAACGCGCTTCATAACGGAATCTCTCCATTTCGCGACCGGACCGGCGGGCATCTGGTTTCGGACGGATTGCCGGGTTGGGTCAGCTAAGGCTTATTCACTCGACGATAGAGAAGAAAAGGTTGTGTCACCAGAGGCATTCAGTAACATGGTGCGGCAACGGTAACAGCCCATCAGGCCGGGTGACGCTCAGATTGATAAAGGGCGAAGAAAAGACAAAAAAGAACTTGACATAGGCGAAGATAAAGCGAATACTTCTCGGCGATGTGAGGTGGGCCATGTCCCCAGTTCATTCCAACTCGACGCCGGACTCTCGGCGCCGCCCCGATCAACAAACCGCGCTCTTCCCTGCCGATTCCACCCAAGTTACGGAACAAGGCTCAAAAGCTCGGACCGGATATGATCTTGCCCCGATCGTGACTGGTCCTGGCGGCAGCATCTCGGGTTGCCCCACGCCGGATTGCCCCCCGGCGTACTCGGCTGAACATGGCGCCCCACGCCGTGAAGAAAGCCGGACCCGAGATGCCGCCGCGCGTTGTGGCGCGGATTCCGTTGGATGTTCGACGGAGACTCGAGCGCCTCTGGTTGGCATCGCCCGCCTCGCAGCCAACTCTCCCGCCGCGGAGACGCAGAGGAGTTCGCCGGAGCGTCCGGAATATTTTCTGTTGCCGGTGAAGTCGATATTGAACCGGTGCGATTCGAAGCGGGTGCCGTTCGAATGGACGATCAACCCATATCGGGGCTGCGAATTTGCGTGTAAATACTGCTATGCGCGGTACACGCACGAATACATGGAGCTGGACGGCTCGGAATTCGAGAAGAAGATTTTCGTGAAGCAGGATGCGGCGCCGCTGCTGGTGCAGGACATGCGGAAGTATTCATTTGCGTCGAAGAGCTCAGGCGGAGTCTACCCTGAGCACATTGCGATCGGGACCGCGACCGACCCTTACCAACCGGCGGAGCGAGAGTATCGAGTGACGCGGGCTTGCCTGGAGGAACTGGCGAAACGCGAGGGGCTCAGCGTGTCGTTGATAACGAAATCGAATCAGATCGTGAGGGATATCGATCTTTTCAAGAAGATTGCGGAGCGGTCGGAATTGTCGCTAAACATCACGATTACGACGCTGCGTCCGAGGTTGGCGCGCTTGCTGGAGCCGCGTGCGCCTCGGCCGGATCTGCGCCTGGCGGCAGTGAAGCAATTACGGGACGCGGGCTTGGCCGTGGGCGTTTCCGCGTGCCCGCTGATACCGGGAATGACGGATCGTGAGGGGGAGTTGGAGGGCGTGGCCGCGGCGGCGAAGCACGCCGGCGCGCAGTGGTTCTTCTCCAACGTGCTGTTTCTGATGCCGTCGTCGGCGAAGCAGTTTCTGCCCTTTGTGCGCGAGAAATTTCCGAAATTGGCTAAGCAATATGAAGCCTGGTACGCGAAAAACGGGTATGCGCCGGACGGGTATCGGAAGCAGATGTCGCAGCGGATATTGAAGATTCGGCAGGAGTACGGGTTTGTTTCCCGACCTTGGGAGGAGCGGACTCGGAAAACAAAGCAGCCGCAACTTTCGCTGGTTTTACAGGGTAGCGCGGCTTAGGTTGCTTCTAGCTGGGCGGCGAGCCGAATGAGAATTTTCCCAGGACAGCCAGAAATGGCTGTCCCACTGTGCATCAGGGGACGATGATGCGGGATTCTTCGCGCTTTAGTTCTTGCGCTTCAGGGAACTGGCTGCGGAGGAATTCGACGTAGCGGCGCGAACGAGGGCGTCCGTTCGTGCGCAGCAAGCCCATGCGGTAGAGAAAAACCAAAAGATAAAAAATGTCGGAGTCTTTCAGGGCGGAAAGTCCAGTGCGTTCGGCTTGCTGCTGTTTTACTTCGGCTATGAAATTGGTGAGTGCGGCGTAGAGCTCGCGGGGCAATCGCGCGTCTGGCGGCTTTTCGTAGTAGATGCCGGTGCGCAGCGTTCTGTAGGTTTCGGCCAGCGCCTGGATTGCAGCGAGAACGTCGGAGTCGGTAGCCTCGCGCTGGGATGCGCAGAACTTCGCGACCGTGAAGGCGAGCGCAGACATCAATTGCTGCTGCGTGTGAACGATGTCGGAAGGCAGATTGACGTCCAGCAGAGGTGTGCCCGGTGGCAGGGAGCGCGGGTGCTCGTCCTCGTAGCGGTGCGCGGCCAGCAGGTGGGCGCAGTCCGCAGGGCAATCAATCGTGACTTCCCGGCCTGTGCCGCAGCAAACGGCGCAGATCGTTTCTCCCTTGGCGGGACAGTAGCGAGCGCCTTTGCGCTTTTCGCAGATGGGACAGATCACACAGTCTCCGACAACGTAAACACGAAAAAGCAGAATACGCCGCGCTGAGGCAAAAAGCCAAAAGTGGCATCAGCAGCGCTATGGTGATGAGTGGACATCCGGCGTTCTTACGTGCTCCGGGCGGAAACCAATGCCAACCAGTCGCGCGGGGATGCGCTGCAGGAGCGGCCAGCGGTCAACAAGCTTGAGAAGCCAAGGCGCCTGGATACGCGAGCCGCGGAGCACACGCCTGATCACGCTGTTTTGAATGAGAATTTGCATACGCTGTGTGGCGCGTGTGGGGAATTCGCGCCGATTTTGCACCGCGGCAAGGTCGCGGTCACCTGCCCCCGGGCCCGTTTGCAGCGGCTTTGCGAGAATATTGGCGGCGGCGACGGCATCCTGAATGGCCAGATTTATGCCGACGCCGCCAATCGGCGACATCGCATGAGCCGAATCGCCGATGCACAGGAGGCCGGGCCGCCACCATCGTTTAAGGCGATCCACGATGACGGTTAGCAGCTTGATCTGGTCCCAGTCGGTGAACTCTGCAACGCGGTCGCGCAGAAAGGGAGCCAACTGGGCGAGCTGTGCCTGAAACGCGGGCAAGCCACGCGCTCGAAGGTCGTCGTAAGCGCCCTTGGGAATGATGAGAGCGCACTGCCAGTAGGTGCCGCGGTTGAGCAACACGAGGATTCTGCCGAAGTCCACGCGCCCGAGCGTAATCGGCGGATCGCTCTCCGCTCGCGAAATGCGCATCCAGAGGACATCCATAGGCGCGCCGAGATGGATGCTTTCCAAACCAGCTCTTTGACGAAGGATGGACTGGCGGCCATCCGCGGCTACGGTAACACCAGCGCGAATGGCAAGCGGGCCCTGCGGTGATTTGGCGCGGACGCCGGCAACCAGCCCGTCCTCGACAAGCAGATCCGTGGCTTCCGTATTCGTCAGCAGGCGAAAGGAAGGATAGCGCTTGGCTTCTTCGGCGAAGAAATTCAAGAAATCCCATTGCGGCATGAACGCCAGGAATTTGCAGTGGGTTGGCAGGTGCGTAAAATCCGCCATACGCAAATGCGAATCGCCAATCCAGCCAGTGAGCTGGCGCACTTCGTCGTGCGGTCGCTGGAGGAATTTCTCCAGAAGACCTAGCTCGTGGAGCAGGTCGAGCGTGGAAGGATGGATTGTGTCACCGCGGAAGTCCCTGAGGAAATCAGCGTGCTTTTCGAGGACCGATACTTCTACGCCGGCGCGGGCCAAGAGAAAGCCAAGCATCATGCCGGCAGGGCCGCCGCCAACAATGCAACAACGAGTGTTCAACTGTTCCAAGTGCGCCTCTCCTCGGCTTGCGCAAACACTTGCAGCGATTGTATCTGACTCGCGCTTTCGTCTTGGCCCGGTTCTATGGCTTTACGGCGAGGCGGGCGAAGTGCTAAGTTTTCCCGGCTGGTGTCGCTGACGTTTTCCCTCAGTTTTCCTAATATCGGGATCGGGCAAGAACCTTCGATTAATCGAGGAACGTATGGAAAGAAACGATTCGCAGGCGCGGCGAGTGGGAGTTTTCGCAGTCGTTCTCGTGGCGGTGGCGTCGATATCGCTCGCGCAGAGTTTGCGATATCCGGCGGCGCGAAAGACGGAACAAACTGACACTTATCACGGCACGAAGGTGACCGATCAATATCGCTGGCTGGAGGACGACCATTCCGAGGAAACGGCGCAGTGGGTGAAGGCCGAGAACGAACTGACGTTCTCTTACTTGGACAAGATCCCCTACCGCGCGCAGGTGATGAAGCGGCTGGAGCAGGTTTACAACTATCCGAAATATGTCCAGCCATTCCGCCGAAGCAAACTTTATTTCTTTTCGAAGAACGATGGCCTGCAGAACCAGAACGTGTTTTACGTTCAGACCGGGCTGGAGGGAAAACCGGAACTGCTCCTGGACCCCAACAAGTTTTCAGCGGACGGCACTTCGCGGCTGCACGCGCTTACGGTATCCAAGGATGGCCAATATTGCGCGTATGCGGTGTCCACGGGAGGGGCCGACTGGGAAGAGGCGCATGTGATGGATGTCAGCACGCGAAAAGTGGTCCCTGACGACCTGAAGGGCTTGAAATTTTCAACACTGGCCTGGGCGGGGAAAGGATTTTTCTATAGCCGGTTCGACGCCCCTAAAGAGGGGCAGGAGCTTTCTTCCAAGAATGAGTTTCAGAAGGTCTACTATCACCGGCTGGGCACGCAGCAATCCGAAGATGAGTTGTTTTATGAAGACAAGGCGAAGCCGGAGCAATTCTACAGCGTGTATACGACCGAGGACGAGCGCTTCGCGATCATGGCGATGGGTGGCAAGGGTTCGAAGGGTAACGCTCTCCTCTTTCGCGATCTGTCGAAGGGCGACAAGAAGTTTACCGCGGTCGTGCCGGAAATTTCAGACGACTCCTTTCAGGTAATTGATAATCTCGGCGACAAATTCCTGATTTTGACCAATCGCAAATCACCGAACTATCGATTGACGCTTTACGATCCGGCCGCGAAGGACTCTGCCTGGAAGGATGTGATTCCGGAAGCACCGGAAACGCTGCAGGACGCGGCCACAGCGGGTGGGAAGATTTTTGCTACGTACATGAAGGACGTGACAAGCCGAGTCTCTGTCTACAACCTGGAAGGAGAGAAGGAAAATGAGATCGCGCTTCCGGGCGTAGGAACGGCTTCGGATTTTGGCGGCAATCACGACGACAAGATCACTTTCTTTTCGTTCAGCTCGATGAATTACCCTCCCACGATATTTCGTTACGACATTGCTTCTCGAGAAGCAAAGATCTTCCGCTCGCCGGAAATCTCCGGCTTTAAGGCGGACGATTACGAGACCAAAGAAGTTTTCTATTCAAGCAAAGATGGCACGCGCGTTCCGATGTTTCTAGTGTACCGGCGAGGATTGAAGCTGGACGGGAACAATCCAGTCCTGCTTTCCGGATATGGCGGATTCAACGTGGTCGAAGCTCCGGAATTCAACGCGCTGCGGCTGGCTTTGCTGGAGCAGGGCTTCGTGTACGCGTCGGCAAACATGCGAGGCGGCGGAGAATACGGGGAAAAATGGCACGAAGCAGGAACAAAGCTGAAGAAACAGAATGTCTTCGACGATTTCATCGCGGCAGGTGAGTGGCTGATCGCGAATAAATACACTTCGCGCGAGAAGCTGGCGATCCTGGGAGGCTCGAACGGAGGATTGTTGATTGGCGCGGCGATCAACCAAAGACCGGAGCTTTTTCGGGCAGCGGTTGCGCTGGCAGGCGTGATGGACATGCTGCGCTTTCAGAAATTCACGATCGGGTGGGCTTGGGTCGCGGATTACGGATCGAGCGACAACGCAGACGAGTTCAAGGTGTTGTATGCGTATTCGCCGCTGCACAATATTCGCGCCGGGGTGAAATATCCGGCAACGTTGATTACGACTGCGGATCATGACGACCGCGTGGTTCCGGGACACTCGTTCAAGTATGCGGCGACCTTGCAGGCAGCAGCGAGCCACGAAAATCCAGTATTGATTCGGATTGATACGAACTCCGGACATTCGGCGAGCAGTACGACGAAGAGATTGGAGCAGACGCGAGATATTTATTCGTTTTTGTTCTACAACCTGGGAATCACGCCGAAGTTTTAGCGCCCCCTCACATTTGTGAGGCTAAAAAAGGGCTAACCAGCGGCCAAGAGCGGCGCCCAGAGCTAGCTGTTCCACCGCGTCTGCAAGTCTCCTCATGCCTGCCGGCATACCCTTCTCGAGCTCCGGCGCGGCCGTGGAAATATAATCCTGCGCGCGCTCACCCTCGATACTGACTCGCTGCGTCATACGCACTGAGCGAACTCCGCGATCCTCGAATCGCCACGCAAAGCGAAGGGCAGCGCCTGAAAGATGAATCACGACGATTGCGCTGCGGCCGACGTGGACGTCCTCCAGTTGCCAGTGAACGGCTTCGCCACCACGCGGTTTGGTAGTTCCCTGGGCACCGGATTCGAATGGCCCGTCCAGTGTGGCCGATTCCACGGAGGAGTCGACTAGCGGCCACTTGCTGACGTTGGTCCAAAACTGCCAGGCAAAATCCCTGTCCACTTTACACTCGACGGAATGCTCGAAGGCCCACATAGCAGCTACGCCATGATTACTTTCTTTTGGAAGCGGCGAGCGGCGACGACGAGCAAGAAGGTGCCCATAACGAAGAGGGCGAGCGCGTCGGGCCAAAGATGAGACAGGCCCGCGCCGCGGAGGATGATGCCGCGGGTGATGTTGATGTAATAGCTGGCGGGAACGAAATAGCTGAGGACGTAAAAGAATTTCGGCATCGTCTCGCGAGGAAAAATGTATCCGGAAAAGAAAATGCTGGGAAGAAAAGTGAGGAACGCGAGTTGTATGGCTTCGGACTGCGAGTTGGCCTTGCTGGACACGAGAATGCCGATGGAAAGTGAGACGAAAAGGTACGGCAAAGAGAAGAGACCGAGGAGAAAGACGTTGCCGTGGATGGGAACCTGAAAAACGAAGCGCATGAAGGTGACGATGGCGCAGAGTTCCGCGAATCCGATCACAAGGTAGGGCAAGAGTTTGCCGAGGAGCAAGCCCAACGGCCGGACGGGAGTGACGAAGAGCTGCTCGAGCGTGCCACGCTCTTTTTCGCGAACGATGGAGAAGGCGGTGAGGAAGGTGGTTACGTTCAAGAGCAGCACGGCGGTGAGGCCAGGGAGAAAGAAATTCGGTGAGCGCGAGTCTGGATTGAAGAGGAGCTTGGGGCGCATTTCGACGGCCATCGCGCCGCGATTTTGCAGAACACGCTGAAGGGATTCATCGAGACCGATTGCCGTCGTGACGTTGATGGCCTGGCCGGCCACTGAGGAATCGGAGCCGTCGATCAAGACGAGGACCTGTGCGCCGGTTTGGTGCAGCAGGCGATCGGAGTAGTCAACCGGGATTTTGATGCCGACGCGCGCATGGCCGGCGATGATTTCACTGTTGAGGTCGCGATCGTTTTCGACATAGCGGCGAATGTGAAACGTGTCGGAGTTTTTCAGGCGATCGATGAGCTCGCGGCTTTCGCGGCGGCCGTCCGCATTGTAGACGACGGTGTTGACCTGGCGGATGTTGGTGTCGATGCCGAGGCCGAGTACGACCATTTGCAGCAACGGAATCACCAGCGAAAAGAAGAGTGTGGAAGGATCGCGGCGCACGTGCAGCGTTTCCTTGAAGAACACCGCACGGAAACCGCGAAAGAGATCAAACACGAGCCCCCTCCGTTTGCGCCTGGTGCTTGTAGGTCAGCTCGACGAAAACATCTTCGAGGCTCGCCTCGAGCGGGTGAATTTCACTCACGGTGATTCCGTTTTTGAGAAGCTGCTCGCGAAGATCGTTGAGGTCGAAATGTTCTTCGACCAGCGCGTGAATAGACTGGCCGAAAATGGTGGCGCTGCGAATGCCGGGGAGTTGCCGGGCGAAACGCAAAGCACGGGTGACTTCTGGGGTCGTGATTTCGACGCGCTTGGTGCCGGGGGGCTGCACGTCCGGAAGCTGGCGCAACGAATTGGGAGTGCCGTCGGCGATGAGCTTGCCATAATAAATGTAGGCGACGTGGCTGCAGCGCTCGGCCTCGTCCATATAGTGCGTGGTGACGAAGAACGTGATGCCGTGGCCGGAAAGCTCGAAGAGCAGATCCCAGAGCTGGCGGCGCGCGACGGGGTCGATGCCGGCGGTGGGCTCGTCGAGGAAAAGGAGCTTGGGCTCGTGCAGCATGGCGCAGCCGAGGGCGAGGCGCTGCTTCCATCCGCCGGAAAGCTGCGATGCGAGCCGAGTGAGGTAGGGGCCGAGGCTGTTGAGCTGGATGATTTCGTCCATGCGGCGCTTCAGGCGATCGGGCGCCAGGCCATAGATGCGCCCGTAAAAAAGCAAATTCTCCGTCACGGTAAGGTCGTCGTAGAGGCTGAACCTCTGCGACATGTAGCCGATGCGCTCGCGCACTCCTTCTGGGTCTTCCCGTACATTCAACCCCAGGACGTTCGCATCTCCGCCGCTCAGGGGCAACAGGCCCGTGAGCATCTTGATCACGGTTGTTTTGCCGCTGCCGTTTGGGCCGAGGAAGCCGAAGATTTCGCCTTTGCGCACCTGGAAGCTCACGTCGTTGACCGCGACCACCTGGCCAAAGCGCCGAACCAAATGTTGGGCGTCGATGGCGAGATCGTCAGAGGGTTGCGCAAGTTGGGTCATTTGTCTCAGCTACTGTTTCAGTTTGCGGCTTTCAGCTTGACGTCAGCGGCCATTCCGGCGCGAATTTGACCGGAAGGATCGTTGATACGGACCTTTACCCCGAAAACCTGGTGAACGCGTTCTTCACGCGTCTGCACGTTGCGAGGTAGAAATTCAGCTTGTTGATTGATCTGCTCAACGACGCCGGCGAAGGCTTTGTTCGGGAAGGAGTCCACACGGATTTCCGCGTCCTGGCCGACTTTCACGTGGCCCAGTTCGGTTTCCGGAATGTAGATGCGCACGTAAATCTGATCGGGTTCAAGGAGCGTTGCGACAGGAGTGTTTGGAGCAACGAGGTCGCCGGGGCGGACGTCCAGGACTTCGACGAAGGCCGTGCTGGGGGCGACCACTTGGCGTTCGCGGTAGCGCGCCTCATCGTAAGCGAGCGCTGCTTTTGCTGCCTCGACGTCTTCCCGGCGATTGCCGTGCTCGTATTTTTCGAGCGTTGCGAGCGCCTGGTGGTAACGTGCCTCGGCGCCGGCAATTTCCTCCGGCCTGAATCCGCGTTGCAGTTCCGTAAGCTTATGCTGCGCGCTGTCTAATTGAGCGAGAGCAACTTTCCAATTGGCTTCCGCGCTGTCCCGCTGCTGCTTTGAGACCAGGTCCTTTTTCGCGAGACTTTCGTAGCGGTCGAAATCCAGATGCGTGCGAGCCTCGTCGGCCTTTGCGCGCTGTACATCCGCTTCCGCTGCGTCGATGTCTTCCTTGCGATAGCCATTCTTGTGCATCTCAAAATCCGCTTTGGCCTGTTCGACGGCGGCACGGGCCTCCGCGATCTCTTCCGGCCGATAACCTCGCACGGATTTCTCCGCAGCGGCACGAGCTTGCTGGAGCGATGCGAGCAATTCTTTGTCGTCAAACGTGATCAGCGTCTGACCGGCTTCTACGCGATCGCCCTCGCGAACCAGCACTTTATCAATTCGCCCTGCGATTTTGGAACCGACGCGAACATCGTGCGCTTCCACCGTGCCGGAGCCTTGCAGAGCGGAGTCGTGCCGGAACCAGCCCGCAGCGTAGACGGTGACGGCGAGGGCGGCAGCGATCAGCACGATTACGATGAGGCGTTTGCGATTCATACGAACTACTCTCCCGACCGCACTGACAACGAGGCTAAAGGAGATTTTGTAGGGGCGGAACGCGGCACCAGGCCGGACCACAACACATTGAACGCACTCTCAATCCGGGCGTGCAAAGTGGCGTCGCCATAGAGGGACCAAATCAAGAGCGTGCCGAAAATTGTTTGGCGAAAGACGTAAGCTATATCCGCGGCTGGGAGGTCACTGCGGATCTCGCCACGCTCCTGGCCCAGCTGAATCATTTGCGTGTGCAACGCATGGACGCGATTCTGCAGGTCGATCATGGCTTCGCGCACCGGAGTGGTCGAGAGATAAGCCTGGAGAAGCGCTCGGATGATCGCCGGGTTTCGAGTGGGCTCCTGGGTCATGCGCGCACCCAGCGCACGGAGAAATTGGGGCATTGGCTCGTTTGTTCTGCGCGCGATATTGATAGCTTCCTGCAGCTTGCCGAGCTGCATTTCGCCAAATGCCAGGAGAATGTGGTCCTTGCTGGGAAAGTAATTGAAAAACGTGCCTTTTCCCACGTCGGCCGCGTTGGTTATATCTTCAACGGTGGTTTCAGCGAAGCCCTTTTCGGCGAAGAGCGTGAGAGCTGCGTGGAACAAACGTTCGCGAATCTCGGCGCTACGACGCTGGCGGCGATCAGGACCAGGATCAGAGCCGCCGCGTGCAGAGGAAGTACGGGAGTCGTGCAGTTTTTGCTTGGCCATTATGACCGCCAACCGTTTATGACTATAAGTCATAAATGAGCATAAGTCAATCCGGTGGCTGCCTACACGCCTGGCGCAGGGTTGACCGCAATCGTGCTTTCAGTTTGTCGACAAGCGCCGCTACTTGGTTTTCGGCGATTTCTGGTTTAGCAATGCGATCAGTTTTTGGGCGGACGGAGGAACTGCGACGGCGCCGTTAAAAACGATGCTCTCCGCCTCCACTTTCTTCCCATACACGCGCGCATTGGCATCATTATCGGGGCGAACGGAGGAGCCTGCGAGCGAAACGCCCGCGAATAGGCCACGCGCCCGCGAATAGGTCAGTATTTCGGCGCGCATTGTGACATCGGTCTCCGCCGAGGCATTGCGTCCGATGGGGCCTGCGGCTGCGGAAGCGTCTGCGCCAAGCTTGACCTTGCTCTTGAGAATGGCATGTGCTCCCCGGTCGTTCATGACCAGAAGGACGAAATCAGTGGCTTGGCCGCCGATCTGAAATCCGATGCTGCCACCTTCGAGGGCCATCATCGTCGGCGCGCTCCATGGACCAGTGAAGTGCTCGCCGGTGCGGCAGGTCATAGCGCCACGGCCATAGCTACCGCCTAAAACGAAAGCGGCTTTCAGCACGGACGGATAGACGATTACGCATTCGGACTTGTCGAGCAGGTCCTGCGGAATGTCGTCGGGAATGTCCAGAATTTCCTTCAGGATCAGTCCGCAATTTTCCAGGCGGTCTACTTCTTTCTTGTTGTCTGCCGCGGATAGCGGCACGCCAATGGCTAGCGCCAGAAGGGACGACAGTAAAGGCTTGAACATCAATTCACCTCGCTAAAATTTTGGGCGATGCGATTTTACGTTCCGAGGTTTCTGGGCGCAACCGCGGAGCTTTCCAACCCGGATCTTCGCTCAGGTCCTCCACACACGCCGCCGAGGCGAAGCCTTTTTGCTGTTTCGACTATACTTTCCCGGAACATAATTTGCCAGAGGTGAAGGGTGCGGGCCGGACTTGCGATGGCGATGATGTGCGCTTGCGGTGTGATGCCGGGCGGGGTTTCGGTTGCTAAGCAGCTCGGGCAATCGAAAGCCACTGCTGCGACGGTTTCGAAAAGCAAGAAGCCGCGCGTCGCAGCGGCAACGCGGAAATTTGGTGAGCGCGCTGACGGTCTTTTGGCGTCGGTTCCTGCGAGTAAGGGCGAATGGGGGCTGCTGATCGTCGACGCGGAAACCGGCGAGACACTCTATGAACTGAATGCCGACAGGTATTTCGTGCCGGCTTCGAATATGAAACTCTTCACGACGGCGCTGGCCCTGGCCAAGCTCGGTCCCGACTATCGTTTTCATACTACTCTGGAAACGCACGGGACGGTTTCGCCGGAAGGTTTGCTTAATGGTGATCTGTATCTAGTGGGACGAGGCGATCCGAACCTATCGAACCGGAAGTTTCCCTATGATCTCAAGGAAGAGTTTGATGGCGCTCCGGAGAAAGTGCTCGCGGAACTGGCCGACGCACTGGTCGCGAAAGGCGTGAAGGAGATTTCCGGCGACGTAATTGGTGACGACAGCTATTTCCCGCGCGAGCCATATCCCAGCGGCTGGGAAATCGACGACATGGTATGGGAATATGGCGCGGCGGTTTCCGCAATCGTCGTAGATGACAATACGGTCGCGCTTACATTGACGCCTGGGGATTCGGCGGGCGCGCCCGTGCAGGCGGTTGTGACTCCGGGTACACCGGATTTTATTGTCCAGAACGCTGTGGTTACCTCGGCAGCGGAAACGAAGTCAGACTTGACCCTGACTCGAGAGCCCAATTCAAAAATCGTGGTGATTCGCGGCACGATGCCGGCGCACAGTGCCCCGCGCAAGCTGGTCCTGGCGCTTCATGATCCAGCGGAACATGCGGCGGCCTTGCTGAGCCAACTCCTGGCGGCACGCGGAGCAAGAGTTGCCGGAGGCGCAAGATCAATACACATTCCGGAGACTGCTGGAGCAGCTCCGCGCGCGGTACTCGCCGAGCACGTCTCGGTGCCGCTGAGGGAATCGATAAAGTTGGTGAACAAAATCAGCCAGAATTTGCATACCGAGATGCTGCTGCGGACAGCGGCTCGCAACACCGCAGTGTGGAACACGCCCGACGATCTAATGAAGTTTCCTCAGGATTTCTATGCGGCGGCGGGAATTGCGCCAGGAGATGTGATTCAAACCGACGGTTCGGGGCTTTCGCGGCACGACTTGGTGACGCCAAGGGCGATTGTGGCGCTGCTGAAGTATGCGCAAAGCCAGCCGTGGTTTGCGCCGTACTATGCGTCGCTGCCGGTGGCGGGAGTCGATGGGACGTTGGAAACATCGATGAAGAACACCCCCAGTGCGGGGCATATTCACGCGAAAACAGGTTCGGTGGAGCATGTACGGACCCGTTCAGGATTTGCAGACACCTCGGGCGGACGGCGGCTGATTTTTTCCTTTATGAGCAACAATCAGGGCGGAAAGAATCATGAGGCATCGGATGCGCTTGACGGATTGTGCCTGGCAATGATGGAGGAGTTTGATCGCAAGCCGGCGGCATCCGGAGTTCACGCAGGCAAGCGCACACATTGATTCATGGATTTGGAACGAATTGTAACAGTCTTCGGAAGTTCACGGCCGCGGGAGAGCGATGCCGAGTACGAAGAGGCGCGTGAACTTGGCCGAATACTGGCAGCCAGCGGATTCTCTGTATGCAGCGGTGGCTACGGCGGGGTGATGGCGGCGGTATCGCGCGGCGCGAAAGAAGGCGGAGGCAAAACCTACGGTGTGACGGCGGAGTTCTTCAATGCCCCGGCGAATTCGTGGATCGACGTGGAAGTGCGCGTGTCGACCTGGCAAGAGCGGCTGTTTGAATTGATCCGGTTGGCGCACGGATTCGTGGCCTGCAAAGGCGGCACTGGCACGCTGGTGGAACTTGCCGTAGTTTGGGAGATGCTCAATAAATCGGTGATGACCGGGAAGCCCCTGTCGGTGCTAGGGCAATTCTGGTCGCCTATCATTGAATGCGTGCGTTCTGTGGAGCTGGCGCACGGCTCACCTTGGGGCGAGGCCCATGAGCGGCTGATTTATGTGGCCGCGACGCCGGAGGAAGCGGCGCGACATCTAAGAGATAAATTGAAGTAGGAAGTGATGGCACGAACGGCGCAAGACGTTTTGGAATTTGACAAGCTGCGGGAATTGCTGCGGCTGCGCACTACGTGTGTGCTCGGCAAGAAGGCGATAGACGCACTGGAGCCTGGCACCGATCGACCGTTGCTGGAAACAGCATTCGCGCAAATTCGGGAAGCGCGAGAGTGGCTACGTATTGGCAACGAGCTTGGTTTTGGCGGA
>Ga0137415_10002155_pt1 | contig 19593 bp, 17 predicted proteins | sample CZODoug3_1_1_16f_FD_183082 | JGI IMG/M metagenome (GOLD analysis project Ga0137415, IMG submission 183082) | Vadose zone soil fungal communities from Angelo Coast Range Reserve, California, USA - CZODoug3_1_1_16fungal (Hybrid Assembly) | ecosystem: Environmental > Terrestrial > Soil > Vadose...
AGCGCCAGATCCAGCTCGGTGCCAGCCTGCTGGTGATCGGATTCGGTGTGTTCCGGCTGCTCAACCGGCGCCATCCACGGGCGCTCGCCCGGATAGCGCCGACGCAATTGGGGCTTTGGTCCTTCGCGGTGGCGATCGCCCATGGCGCCGGCTTGATGCTGGTGCCGATCTATCTCGGGCTGTGCCAGACCTCCAGCTTCGACGCCGGCCACGCGGCGGCAGCTACCCTGATCAATGCCAATCTCGGTCTGGCGCTGCTGGTCTCCGTTGCTCACTCCGCCGCAATGATCGTTGCCGGCGGATGCACGGCATGGCTGGTCTATCGCTATCTCGGCCTGAAATTCGTGGCGCGGAGCTGGTTCAATCTGGACATGATTTGGGCCGTCAGCCTCATTGTGGTGGGCGCGGTTGCGCTCGGCTTCAGCCTTGCCGACTGATTTCCTGTCGCACCGGCGTTTGACATTTGTCGTCAAAGCCAACATCAAACCGGTGCAAATCGGTAATCAACATCGCGCATCAGCGGAGACCCCTCGTGAAGATCGTCGATCTCAGCCGTGAGCTCTACCACGCTACGCCGAGCTATCCGGGCCATCCTCCCGTCATCCACGGCATCTGGAAGACCCACGAGGAATCGTTCGCCGAATCCGGCAACGTGCACGGGCTTTCCTCGATGTTCATCTCGATGCCCGACCACGCCGGCACCCACATCGACGCGCCCAGGCACTTCGGCAAGACCGGCCAGCCGATCAACGAATACCCGCTGGAGAACTGCATCGTGCCGGGCATCTGCATTGACCTGCGCCACATCGCGCCGCGCGCCGAGATCGCGCCCTCCGATCTCGAAGCCGCGGTGGAGAAAGCCGGCGTGCCGGTGCCGAAGGGCGGCACCGTTCTGCTCTGCACCGGCCATCACGAACGCACCTTTCCGCGCAAGGAATATGCGACCGACAATTCCGGCGTGAACGTCGCCGCCACCGAATGGCTGGCGAGGCAAGGCGTCGTACATTTCGGCATCGATTCAATGCGACCCGGGCCCGAAGGCAAGGTCAACGCGCTCGTTCACAAAGCGTGTCTCGAACTCGACATCACCCATATCGAGAGCCTGTGCAATTTGGAAGCGCTGCTCGGCGAAGGTCCATTCACCTTCATCGGGCTGCCGATGAAGTGGCGCGGCGGCACCGCCTCGCCGATCCGCGCGGTGGCGGTGTTCGATATGTGAGACGCAGATCAAGGCTGAAGAAAACAGACCCGACGCAAGCCGGGCGGCGCATGCAGGGAGAAACACAATGTCCGACGAAAAATCCGCGCTGCCGTCGCGCCGCGAGGTTCTAAGGGCCGCCGGTCTCTTGACCGGCGCCGCCGCGACCTCCGGCCTCTGGCCGGCGCGGGCAAAGGCGGCGGGCTATCCCGAACGCCCGGTCAAGATCATCGTGCCGTTCGCGCCGGCCGGACCGACCGACATCATGGCGCGCATCCTCATTGCGCATCTCGGCGAGGCCATTGGCGGCACGGTCATCGTCGAGAACAAGCCGGGCGCCGGCGGCAATATCGGGATCGGCGCTGCGGCGCACGCCGAGCCCGACGGCTACACGCTGCTGATCACATCCAGCGCCTATGTCGTCAATCCCGGTCTCTACGCAAGAATTCCCTACGATCCCTATACAGATTTCGCGCCGATTGCCGAGCTCGCAACTTCGCCAAATGTGATTCTGGTCGATCCCAGGCTTGGCGTAAATTCGATTGCCGACCTGATCGCGCGCGCCAAGGCCAATCCCAACGAGCTCAATTATGCCAGCCCCGGTATCGGCACGACGCCGCATCTTTCCGGCGAACTGTTCAAGATCGTCGGCGGCATCGAGATCACGCACGTGCCATTCTCAGGCGCCGGCCCCGCGATCCAGGCGATACTCAGCGGCACCACGCAGGTCGCCTTCGCAGCGCTGCCGCCGGCGCATCCGCATATTGAATCCGGCGCGCTAAAGGCGCTCGCCGTCACCGGCGTCCATCGCTGGTTCGATCTGCCTGATGTGCCGACGATGGTCGAACTCGGCTATAAGGATTTTATCTCCGACACGTTTCAGGGCTTTCTGGCACCTGCGAAAACCTCGCCAGCCATCGTCGAGCTGTTATCGGCCAGGTCGATCGAAATTCTGAAGACGACGAAGATTGCGGAGCAATTGCGCAACAATGGGTTCGAGGTCATCGCCAACGGACCCGACGGCATGCGAAGGCGCATCGACGACGAGGTGCCGAAGTGGCGTGACATCGTCGCCAAAGCGGGCATCAAGCCGGTCTGATCGCGCACTCGGCGGGCTCGATCCGGGTCGTCGTCAGGTTCACTCCGGCGGCGGAACATCGATGCCGTGAGCCGAGTATTCGGCGATCTTATTCCGCAACGTGCGAATCGACATTCCGAGCACACGCGCCGACGCGGTGCGATTTCCACGGGTGCTGGCAAGTGTCTCGAGCACGAGATCGCGTTCGACATCTCTGACAGGTAAACCGACCAGCCATCGCGTAAGACGGCGCCGTGAGGCGTCAGATATTGGCAATTGAGGGTCCGGTCGCAACATTTGCGATACTCCACTGTACGAACGATTCTCAACCCCGCCCCAGAGGACAAGAACGAGGTTAACGAATTCTTAACGGGGTGGTTAGATTTGAAACCGTACAAAAGGCGGGCGTCGTATGTCGGCCACATTCTTGGGCAGACAAGCCGATCGATTCGCCCATCAGCAGGCGACAAGATTCGAGTTCGCGTTGGTCCGGCTTTCAGAAGTTGATCGCTTTGGATCGGAGCTAGCCCAGCCGCCAGCCGACCTCGGCGGCAAAGCTCTGGAAGAATTCGGCGTCGTATGCGCGCTCCGGCGTTTGCCGCACGCGCTCGTCGAGACGGTGGGCATCGTCGCCGACCAGAATGCGCCAGCGCTCGGCCTTGACGCCATCGAGAATAATCTTGGCGGCAGCGGCGGCCGTCGTCGGCGCGTCTTCGCGAAAGCTGCGGGCGCGTTCGGCCGCGGCGGCCTGGACGTCCTCGTCCGACATGTTTGACGCATCGACGCCGGCCGCGGCAAGCCGCACGCGGGTCTGCGCGATTTCGTTCTCGCTCAGGCGCTCGGAATCGCTGCCGTTCTGCACTTTTCGGGAATTGGAAACGATCGAGGTGCCGATATGGCCGGGCATCACGACAGAGCATTTGATGTGCGGCGCGTTGAGCCGAAGATCGTTGATCAGCGCTTCGGTGAAACCTTTCACCGCGAATTTGGCGGCACTATAGGCGGTGTGCGATACGCCAAGTCCGACGGAGGCCCAGAACCCGTTGACGCTGGAGGTGTTGACGATGTGGCCCTCATCGGCCTTTTGCAACATCGGCATGAAGGTGCGGACACCGAGGTAGACGCCGCCCCAGCAGATGTTGAAGGTCTTTTCCCACTGCTCGCGCGTATTGGTGAACAGGCTGCCGCCGCCGCCGATGCCGGCGTTGTTGAACAGCAGATGGATCTTGTCGGTCGCCTGCTGCTCTGCGAGCTCATCGCGAAAGCGCAGCAACTGGTCCTCAATCGAGACGTCGGCGACATGCGTGGTGATGCGCAAGCCCTGCGGCAGCTTTTCCATCTCGCAAAGCCGCCTGGTCTCAGCCATCGCGCTCGCCGAGACATCGCACATCGCGACATTGCAGCCCTCGGCGACGAGTTGGCGCACAAGCTCGCGGCCCATGCCCGTACCGCCCCCGGTGATGACAGCGATCTTTCCAGCAAAATCTTTCATGGGGGGATAGCTGACCTTTCCGGTTCTGATTATGAGATTTTGATCGGAGCGCGCGGATTGAGTCTCCGACTCCCGTAGTCTCCCAGACTTTAGATTTGGTGTTTCACGCTTATCCGGACTAGTGCACAAGCCACACTGCAACTCAAATACTTTTTCTTCATGTTTTCGAGGGGCGTGCAGGTAGTTTCGCCATTCAATCATGAAGGCCGCGAGGTCGCCGCGATAACCCCTTGGAGATTGAAAAGCCGCCGCTAGCGCGTTGAACCGGCGACGTTTCTGGTGGGCGCTCCCCAAAACAAACCTGTCCACGCATCGGCAGGAAAGCCAAGCGAGAAACCAAAATGTCCGGCTATCCGGTCGTGCGGCACCGCTTTATTTCTTGCAATGAATTTTAAACTTGGCCCGTCAATGCGAACGGAAAGTCGTCGGCACCATGTGCTCAACGTCTTCAGATACTGGCGCGGATGGCTATGTCAAACGCACGGTTTGACGCGCCGCCCGGATCGGGAAATGACTTTCAACCTCTGTCGATGGGCTAATTGTGCAAGCGCTGGTCTGCACAACATACCAGATCAGGTTTCGGTTTCTTCGTCGCGGCGGTGGCAACCGCTGCTGCCTTGCGCCATTTGCTTCACGGGCAAGTCGGCTTCAGCCGCGAAGAAATTCGCTGGGGGCTTTTGATAACCGCCGCCATCACCATGTTTCTCGCAGTGATTTTCTTCCGATGGAGGCGCCGGCCGTGAAAGCGTTTGCGCGCGGGCGTCGGGCTCCTCGTACTCCACCATGATCGAAACGTGCGGAACATGCTTGCTGCCGATACGCGTCAGCAAGGTCCGCGGCTCTCGCTTCACTCCGTGAATCCTGACAACCTTAACGGCAGGATTTTGTGACAGCCACAGGTCTCTCTGCAATTCGGCATCCCGATTGTCGGTGCCCAGAATAAGGTGCTCTTTCACAAGATTACCCAGACGTTCCATCGGCCCGCACTCTCAACTCGAACTCTCACAATGACGCCGGTGTTTCATTTCGTGCACCCCAAATGAGCCGATTTGGCACACCGGGAGCGTCCATCGCATGTTCTGCAAAAGCATTCGCAAGAACCGTGCCAAGCGGAGGCAAGCCCTGGAAAGGCACGTGTCGCATATTCTGAGTACAGGGAGGTGACAGTCGCGGTTAGAAAAATCCGGCGGACAATTTGCGGTTCCGAGTTTGAGACAGGTCTTGTGATGTTGGATCGCCCGTCAGCCGGTCACTTGCGGCATGCCGCTGGATCCTTCGTCGTCAGCCAATTCTTCATGTTTGCAGCAACGCGAAGTTGTCGGGCTTTTCTGATAGCTTCCAATCGCATCGACCCGGGCGGCAACTTTTTTGCCTGTGCCAGAGCCTCGGCTGCCCGGGCAGCCCAATCGTGATTATCGAGATCGTTGCGCGTCAATTCGGTCATGTCATCGTCCTCACTGTGGCGCTCCCAGGTTGTGCTCCCAGCCGTGAGCATCGGACTTCGTTGGCGGCTGCAATTCGCCAACGAGCCAGCCAACATCTCCCGACTTCATCGGATCCAACGCAATGACGACTTTTTCAACATGATCGCATTTGGAACAGTCGAACGTGCGAAGTTCGAATCCTGTAGGCCCCGGCGAGATGCGCGCCAGCCTCATGCGAGTCTTACATTTCGGGCAGCGAATTCGTTGAATTGCAAGCAGCGGGATTGCGGCTGGATAATCGGCCATAGTCCTCGACCTCAGATCAGGGGGAGCGCAAAACTCTCAGTCAGCGGTGGATGCCGAAGACGAGCGATGATGAACAGACATTGCCTTCCGGGTTCCAAAGCCGCTGGTCAATATTGCTCAGTTCCTGAAATAAATGGAACTTGCGCGCCTGTTGATCGGATTCGTGCCGCAGCTGCTCGCCGCCTCTGCACACGGTTGAACTTATGAAACAGCGAGCGATCGCGGCGTATGTTTTTGTGATCGGCGCTAGCCGCGCGCCCAAGAGAGAAATCCGATGTTGCGAGTTCGCTCAGCCACATGGACCGGATGGCCGATCGCGTCGGCGGGCGGCTTGTCGCCTTGGAGGCTCTGGTCAGCATGAACCTGAAACAGGCTGTCGATGAGGGTGGTTTGCGCGGCACCCTGCTGTGCCAAAAATTCGGCAATCTCGAACTCGTCTACACCGCTGTGACCGGCAGCATGCCATTCGTGACGAACGAAAAGGCGGCCGGTCGCGCGATCGAAGATCAGCACCCACCAATCCTCGTCACGGGGCGACGGACCGCGGGCGCTGCGATAAAACTCTCGCTGGATAATAGCCATGTTCGCTCCCCTCGCATGCTTTCCGGTAAGCATATGGCGACGGGTGGCTGATGCTACAATCGGGTCAACAGCGGCCAATTTCAACCTGAGACACGTCCCGCGGCAAGACTGTCTCACGAACGACGCATATCCGTCCGGTCAGTCCGGGGACCTTTTATGGGGCACTTGCTGTCCGCAATTGCCGGATTATTCCGATTTTCCTTCGGATTTCGCGCTGGCGCATCGATCAGATGAAATGAAAAAGCCCCGCATTTGCAGGGCTTTTCTTGGTCGGAGCGAGAGGATTTGAACCTCCGACCCCTAGTCTCCCAGGCTGAATTTTGTGAGTTTCGGCGGACTACATGAGATCTCCTGAGACTAAGTTTCCCTTTATTTTCAAAGGTTCCACCGTCTCATAGTGACCGGTGGATATCAGGCTATCACGGCATTTCCTTCCCCCGGGGGAAGGCGATACAAGGGATTTCAGGTCTCTCGTTCAGTGTTCCCGTGTCATGCCGAAGTTGACCGATAGCTCCATCAAAGCGGCAAAGTGCCCGCCCGACAAGGATCGATTAGAGCTATCGGACGCCGCCTGCCCAGGGCTCGTTCTACGTGTCACAAAGGCGGGTTCCAAGACGTTCTCGTTCAAATACTGGTCGCCGCTGGGCAAGACGGTGGCGCTCACGCTGGGCTCCTATCCGGATCTCGAGCTGGCCGCCGCTAGGTCTAAGGTGGCTGACCACCGCAAGACGATCGCGGCCGACGACGACCCTCGCCGGCTCCAACGCGAGGAGCGGAAGAAGGCCGCTCGGGAGCAAGAGCTCTCGTTCGACAAGTTAGCTGACAGATACATCGATGAATACGCCAAGCCGAACAAGAAATCCTGGAAGAACGACGTCGGCTATCTGAAGCGCCCGCGCGAAGAGTGGGGCCGGCTGCCGGCGGCCTCGATCACCGATGACGACGTAGCTGATCTGCTCGACACGATAGCCGAGAATGCGCCGGTGTCGGCCAACAGGACGCAGTCGATCCTTCACAAGATGTTCAAATGGGGGATGCAGCCAGGCAGGAAATACGTCCCGTCGAACCCGCTGGCCGGACTGGAGCGCCGCGGCGGCAAAGAAAAGAAGCGCGATCGGGTGCTCAACGACGATGAAATCCGAACCCTGTGGTGGGGTCTCGATCGAGACGGCATGCCGGCCGAGCGACACGTCTGCGTCGCGATCAGGATGATCCTGACAACCATGGTCCGCCCCTATCAGGCCGCCGGCGCCCAGATCTGCGAGCTCGCCGATCTTGGGACAGCCAGCGCGCTCTACGACATGCCGCCAGGCCGCGTGAAGAAAGACCGCGCTGTCATTGTGCCGCTGTCCGACTTGGCCTGCACGATCATCGACGAGGCGATCCAGGACAAAGCGCAGAAGGTGCTCTTCCCGTCGAAATTCGACGAGACCGGCAGCACCTCGATCGCGCGCGCGTCGATTAGCCAGGCGCTGAACGGGAAAAAGAATGGCAAAAAGGTCAACGGCAAGACCGAGGATCGCATTGGGATTCGAGAGTTCCTGGGCATGGCGCACTTCACAGCCCATGATCTGCGCCGGACCGCGGCGACGATTGCTCGACGCGCTGGCGCTCCACGGCCCGACGTCAAGGCGCTGCTCGACCATCTTCAGGGCGACGTAACGGATGTCTACGACAAATACGATATGCTGCCGGAAAAGCGGCGGGTCGTGGATATTCTAGCTGCCGAACTTCGTCGGATCATTGATTCTAGCCCTTAAACTCCCGACTGACCTCGTGCGTTTTCAGATGTCCGGCAGCTCTTCCGGCGTGAATACACACGGCTCGCTAAGCTTTCGGACATGATCGAAAGCCGCCATGCGCATGAGCTTGTCAATGTCCACGTCAGCCATTGCGCTGAAGCCCTGCCTCCGGCGACACCCAGCGCCCTGAATGATGAGAATGGTGCGCTCGGAGGGCGCACGCATTTGTTGTGATTTCAATGGGTTGCTGCGATCCCTTACAGCATAAGGTGCATTTCGAACCCAAAAGTTCTTTCAAGAGGGGGCGCTTTGAGATCATCCCCAAGGCCACCTCCGCGCGTGCGAATCTGGCGGGGGATTCCCCGGCTTGCACCGAGCGTCCGACCGACCGTGGCTGATCCCGACGTCCGTTCTGCTGCGGATGACCGGGCTTGATGCGCTCGATCGCAATGCCGAGCCTAAGCCACCAAACTGAGAGCCTTGACAGGTTGAACAGCGCGTTGGGACTGGCGAAGGGAACGCCGTTGTCGGTGCGGATGGCGTTGGGCAGACCGAACTCCTTGAATGCATTCTCGAAAACAGTGAAGGCATAGACCTCCTTGGTGGCTGATCGCCGGCGTGTGGACATCCGGATAGAGCCGCGCCAGCCGTTCCCGTATCTTCGGGGCTCCCCAATGAGGCCGCTCCTGCTTGCTTTGCACGATCAGCGTCTCGATCTGAATCGGTAGCTGGTTGGCGTGGCGATAGGGCCGGCGCGAGCGGTCGGTCAGCCCTTCCAGCCCGCAACTATTATAGCGGTTGAGAATCTTGTAGCCTGTCTTGCGCGAGATACCGAACCGACGGCACAGGACTGCCATCTTCTCCCCGTCCAGCAGTCCGGCAATGAACTTCACCCGTTCATCCATCTGGTTACACTCCTGCCAGGGCATTTTGCTCTCCTCGCAAAAGGCCCTATTGTGTAACCCATGTCTCCGGAATGAACTGTCACCCTTCTCTCAGGAAGGGCAGTCGATATGCAGCCAGTCAATCATGCGCGAATGCGCGAAACGCGCGATTTTACCCGTTCAATGAAACTCGAACGCTTTTCTAGATTTGCATTTTCCATTCCATATAGCGCAAGCCAAAATCGCTCGGCTCTCGGCGCGACCAGCAGCCGCGCGAGGCCCCGCATCAAAACCTTTCGGGATGGATTACCCATATAGATGCGTGTGAACCATTCCGGCGCACCGGTTGTTGTGACAACACCAAATAAGCGAATGCTGCTAAGCAGCGGCCTAATGGCTTGCGGACCGAACTCGAATGCCACCCCCGGGAGCCAGACGCGATCAAAGTATCCCTTCAAAATAGCGGGCATCCCATACCACCAAGATGGAAATACGAAGATAGTGCCTTCCGCCTGCCGCAGCCTCTGAACGTGATCCGACACAGCCTTGAAATTAGCGGATGTGTCCTTGTAAGCGCGCCGCTCGTGCGCAGACAAGATGGGGTCAAACTCCTCTTTATAGAGTTCGCACAGATCAATGGTGTGCCCGCTGGCCTTTAGCGTCTCCACAATAGAGTCGCGCAGCGCGGCGGCATAGCTGTCGTCGAGTGGATGAGCAAAAACTACCAATATGCGCATGGGCCACCCCCTTCGATGCAAACACCAATCGTAGCTGGAAGCAAAATCGGTTTCCAGATTTCGGGTAGAATCATCCGCGGCGAGGCATCAGGTTGCAGGTTTTTCGGATCCCAAGTCGGCCAGGTGGCGCCCCGCGATGTACCCAAAGGTCATGGCTGGGCCGATCGTTGAGCCGGCGCCCGGATACGTGCCTCCCATTACACTCGCGGCATCGTTGCCGACCGCGTAGAGACCCATGATCGGCCGGCCGTCGCCACCGGTCACTTGCGCGTTGGCATTGGTCTGGATGCCAGCGAACGTGCCCAATTCGCTCGGAATGATGCGCACGGCGTAGAACGGCGGTTTATCGAGTGGGGCAACGCACGGGTTGGGCTTGTGGCCGGGCGCGCCGGTGAAGCGCTGGAAGGCGTCGGAGCCGCGTTGGAACTCGGGGTCCTCGCCCCGTTGCGCGGGGCCGTTGAACTCGCCGATTGTGCGTTCAAGCCCGGCCGCATCGATCCCGCAAGCCTCGGCGAGTCCTCGCACGGTATCGCCGCGCTTGATGTATCCCGATCGCAGGAAGGGCCGCACCGACAGGGGCGCGGGGCCCAGGGCGCCGAGACCAAAGCGGCGGATTGCGTGATGGTCGCACACGATCCAGGCCTCCGCTTGCTGGTCGCCGCGGCAGGCTTCGATCAGGGCCGGTACGAACACGTGATACGATATCGCCTCGTTGACGAAGCGGCGGCCGCGTCGGTCGACAATGATATAACCGGGCTTGCCGCGGTCAAAGAAATGCGGGAACGGGATGATGGACCCATCCGGCTGCGGCACCAGCGACGCTGGCGCCCACGCTGCAGGCTGGTGAACCTCCTCGTGAAATGAGCCGCCAACGGACTGGGCCAGCCGGAGGCCATCGCCAGTATTCCCAGATGGCGCCAGCAAAACGTGGCTCGTGTCGGCCGCGACGTGCGCGTAGACGCGTCGCTTAAGCTCGTCGTTTGCGGGAAAGCCCCCGCACGCGAGCACGACACCGCGGCGAGCTTTGATCTCCAGGCGCTCGCCGTCCCGCTCCACGACCGCCCCAACGACACGGTCACCGCCGTAAACCAGTTCGACGATGGGCGAGCTGAGCCACAGCGGGATGCCGCGTTGGAATGCATTCGCCGCGAGGCGGGCTATGAGCGCATTGCCATTGACCAGGCGCGTGCCGCGGCTGTGGCTTAGACGGTCGCGGGCGTGGCGCGCCAGCATGCGTCCGACGTGCAGCGCAGATCGCATCGAATGCGTCATGTTGAACACGTGCGGGATATCGTTAGTGCCAACCATCATGCCGCCGAATACGGTCATGGTCTTGATCGGAGGGCGCAGCTTGGTGAACCACGCACCAAGCGCCCGGCCATCGTATTCGTCCGACCCCAGTGAGCGGCCGCCTTGTGAGCCACCTGGTTCGTCTGGATGGTAGTCGGCCCTGGTGAGCGCCAGCGTGAAGGCGGCAATACCTTCGCGTTCGAACAGGTCGAGCATCACCGGAGCGCTGTCTAGGAAGGCCTCGGCCTTGGCGCAATCCAGCCTGTTGCCAACATGGTGCGTGAGATAGGTAAGTGCATCCTCTCGGGTATCGGTGACGCCAGCCGCCTTCTGATGGGAGTTGACAGGAATCCAGATCACGCCCGCGGAATAGGCGGTGGTCCCGCCAAACAGCGACTCCTTCTCGACCATGATCACATCTAGCCCGTGAAGGCTGGCTGTCAGCGCGGCGGCAAAGCCTCCTGCACCGGACCCTGCAACCAGGACATCGCATACGCCGCTCTGAAGGCCCAAGTTCCCCACCCTTCCAGCTGACGATCCTTGCGAATGTTAGAGGGCTTCCGAATTGACGTAAATCCCCGGCGCATCGACCTCCGCAGCGGGTCAAACTGCGAAAGCCGCCGCGAAGGCGAAGCGCCGTGCCGTAGTCCATCGGAGTCTTGGCGATCGGAGCGTGCAACAGGCTGCTGGATCATAGCGCCACGGCGAAACTATAGTGCCCATCTTCATCCGCCGTGGCGCGCCATTTTTCCCTTATTTTACCGCGCGATATGCGCGCTTGGACTGAGACTCCAGCTCTGCCTCGTTCGAGCGAGTAAGCAATCTGGCCGAAAATCGTCGCCAAGTGCAGATTGCTTGGAAATGATGTCGGTCGGAAGCTCGCCAGTCTAAGAACAGCGATCGTGAAAGCGGCTTGATGCGCAAATCAACTTACGGCTTCGGCTTGCTGCTGATTTAATGCAAATCATTGCGGCTCGACGTTTGGAGCAATGCCCGACGCCGGCAGCCACTGCGAGGCAGAGACGCTGCAGAAGCGCGCGCCTCGTGCGCGCCGCTGCCGACCGGCTATCGGCGGCATTCGGCTACGCGAGCGAGCCCGAGCCGGGGGGTGAAGGCGGCGGTGCAATTTTGCCGTCATTCCGGGACGGCACGTAGCGCCGGACCCGAAATCCAGATACAAATTCGGTGCCTGTTTCTGGATTCCGGGTTCGCTCGTTCTGCTCGCGCCCCGGAATGACGGGGAATCGGAGGCGAGCCATGCCCCGGCATGTGAACTATGTCCCGCACGGCGTGATCCCGGCGGTGCTGCTGCCATTTGATAACGATCTCGCCATCGACGAGGCTAGCTTCCGCAAGCACCTTCGAGACGTGGCCTCCGTCGAAGGCCTCTCGGCCATCACCGTCAACGCGCACTCGACCGAGGTCGGCTCCTGCAGTTTCGAGGAGCAGCGCCGCGTGCTCGACATCGCGCAGGACGAGATCGGGGCCAAGCTGCCGCTGATCAACGGCATCTGGGCCGACGGCAGCCTCGAGGCGGCGCGCCTTGCGCGCATGGCGACGCAAGGCGGCGCGTCCGCGCTCTTGGTGTTCCCGCCGGCGCCGTTCACCCTTGGCCAATCGCCGCAAATGGCGCTCGCGCATTTCAAGCGCATCGCCGACGCGACCGACCTGCCGCTAATCGTGTTCCAGTATCCGCTCGCGACCGGCCAAGGCTATCCGAAGGACACGCTGCTGAAGCTGTGCGAGGAGGTGCCGACCGTCCGCGCCATCAAGGACTGGATCGGCAACGTGCCGCATCACGAGTGGCACCTGCGCACGCTGCAGAATCTGCCGCGGCGGGTGAATGTGCTCACCACGCACAGCGCCTGGCTGTTCTCCTCGCTGGTGCTCGGCTGCAATGGATTGCTGTCAGGTTCCGGCAGCGTGATTGCCGATTTGCAGGCGCGCCTGTTCCGCGCGGTGCAGGGCAACGACCTCGCCGAGGCCAAGCGGCTCAACGACCGCATCGAGCCGCTGATGCGGGTGTTCTACGCCGATCCCTTCGTCGACATGCACAACCGCATGAAAGAAGCGCTGGTGCTGCTCGGCAAATTGCCGCGCGCAGTGGTGCGCCCGCCGTTGGTGAAGATCGAGCGCTCGGAGATCATGCGCATTCGTCAGGGGCTGATCGAGGCCGGTTTGCTCGACAAGACCGCGCGCGATGCGGCGTAACCTCTCTCCGTCGTTCTGAGGTGCGAGCGAAGCGAGCCTTGAAAGATGAACGGCCCGGACCGTCGCCCTTCGAGGGCCGCGCTGCGCGCGGCCGCCTCAGGCTGACGGATCACATAATCGCGAATTTCGGAATTCTTTCGGTCCGTTCACCAGCATGCTGCCGGGGTAACCCGTGATGCAGAACTCCGGCCTCACCGTCGCAATCAACGATTGCGGCGTCACGCCGCAGGCCCAAAATACCGGCAGCTCGTCGTCGTTGACCGGCACCGCGTCGCCGTAATCTGGCTTCATCAGGTCGGCAATGCCGATCAGTTCCGGCTTGCCGATGTGCACTGGCGCGCCGTGCACAGCGGGAAAGCGCGTGGTGATCTGCACCGCGCGGATCGCATCGGCCGGTCTCAGCGGCCGCATCGATACCACCATCGGCCCATGGAACGGGCCTGCCGCGTGGGCAGCGATCGAGGTGCGGTACATCGTCACGTTGCGGCCGCGCGCGATGTGACGCAGTTCGATGCCCTCCGCCATCAGCGCTTCTTCGAATGAAAACCAGCAGCCGATGACGAAACTCACCAGATCGTCGCGCCAGAGGTCGCGCACGTCCTCCGATTCCGCCACCAGGTCGCAGTTCCGCCACATACCATAGCGCGGCAGATCGAAGCGAATGTCGAGGTCCTCGCCGAGTTCCGGCACGCGCGGATCGCCCGTGGCCGAGGTGCCGATCAGCGGACAAGGCTTCGGATTGAACTGGCAGAACCGCAAAAAATCGCTCGCCAGCGGGGCAGGAAGGATGGCGAGATTACCCTGCACAAAGCCGGGCGCGAGCCCCGCGGTCGGCCCGCGATGGCCGCCCCCGTATCGCGAGCCGCGCTGCATGCCCGCTGCCGGCAGCATCGTCGCGGCGAAGGGCGGTGACGTTCATGGGCGGGCTCCGATCCGGGCAAATCGCGCGCGGCAAGTCGAGCATCCGCCGCCGGTTGCGCGAGCGGCGCTTGCTCATTTCGCGAGCAACATATTCGACCAAGTGAGTACGTCTATGGGTTGAAACTTGCCCTAGATCGCGTTTGCTAAAGAGAGCAGATTACTCAGCAAGAGCCCGCCAAGGGCCGCAAGAGGGAGGATGGTCGATGCTGGCTCATGCCGCCTGCGTGCATGGAGTTCCAAGGTCCGCAGCTGTGCTTTGCATTGCACGGCACGTGCGGATGACGACATCGACTGACCGACTGCACACTTGGCTCTTCCGCATTGCCGCCCGCACAATAGCGCGGGCGTAATTTTATCGACCGACCTGATCGGAACGCATGGGAGGAACGGATTATGACCGAGAAGTTGAAAGACGAAGAATGGGCGCAGGACATCTGGTATCGCGGCAAGGTCACGCGTCGTCGCATCGTCGGTTGGGGCGGCGGGGCAATCGGCGCGATGATGCTGGTGCCGGCGCCCTGGCGCGCCGCCTTCGGCGCCGCCAAGCCGTACAAGATCGGCTCCGAGCAGCCCTTGTCCGGCGCCGGCGCCGCCGGCGGCAAGACCGCGCTGGTCGGCCTGCAGATGGCGGTCGACCGCATCAACCACATGGGCGGCATCATGGGCCGGCCGATCGAGTTGGTGATTGCGGACGACGAGTCCAAGCCCGACGTTGCCCGCCGCAAGACGCAGAAGATGGTGGAAGAGGACAATATCGACGTCCATGTCGGCGGCTTCCTTTCCAATATCTGTCTTGCTTGCATGCCGGTCTGGGAAGAGGCCAAGATCGTCAACATGATTAGCGTGTGCCTCGACACCACGCTCACCACCTCCAAGTGTAACCGCCACAGCTTCCGTGTCCACGACTACGCTCCGGCGCAGGCGGTCGCCTTCGGCCCGATGCTCGCCAAGATGGGCAAGAAGTGGCACATCGCTTATGCTGACTATTCGTGGGGCCAGTCGACGCGCGACGCTTACGCGGACGAGATCAAGAAGAACGGCGGCGAGGTCGTCGGCACGACCGGCATCCCGCTCGGTACCGCCGACATGACGCCGTTCCTGTCGAAGATTTCCGGCAACTTCGACGGATTGTTCGGCATCTTCTTCGGCAAGGACGGCGTGACCATCGGCAACCAGGCCTATGATCTCGGCCTCACCAAGAAGTACAAATGGGCCGGTGACGGCGCCATCTGCGAATCCGTCAATCTGCCTGCGCTCGGCAACAAGATCGACGGCTTCGTCGCCATCAACCGCTACATCCCGATCTTCCAGGGCGCGCTGGATACGCCCTATCACCACCGCTTCTTCGACGAGGCCAAGAAGCGGCTGGCCGAGATCGATCGGTCCGGCCCGCTGCCCGACCGTTACGTGCAGTCGAACTACGAGGCCATGAACGCGCTCAAGCACGGCATGGAGATGTCGAGTTTCGCGACGCGCGAGGACACGATGAAGCTGATCGAGGCGTTGGAAGGGCTCGAGATGAAGCTCAGCGACGACTTCCCGCAGGGGGACAAGACGCTGCGCAAGGCCGATCACCAGGCCTTCCTCAACGAGTTCCTCTATACCGTCAATGGCGGTCAGTTCCATCTGCTCGAAATGGTACCGAAGGAAAAGACGGTCGTTCTTCCGGCCTGCAAGTTCCCCGCTGCGTAAGTGAGCGTGGAAGCGGTCAACGACGTGCGCTCCCCGGCGAATGGCCGGGCAGCGGCGTCGGCTCCTGTACTCAAGATCGAACTGTTGACCGTCCGATTCGGCGGCCTGGCCGCGCTTTCCAAGGTCAATTTCGAGGTTAAGCGCGACGAGGTGTGCGCCATCATCGGTCCGAACGGGGCCGGCAAGAGCACCTTCTTCAATTGCTTGACCGGCGTGCTCAAGCCCACCTCCGGCCGCATCCTGTTCAACGGCGAGGACATCACCGGGCTGCCCTCCAACGCCATCTCGCAGAAGGGCATCGCGCGCTCCTATCAGATCACCAACATCATGCCCAACGCCTCAGCGCTGGAAAATGTGCGCATCGCCGCGCAGTCGCGCCGGCATGCCTGGAACATGATCTCGCATCACTCCGCCTTCCCCGACATCAACGAGAAGGCGGAGGCTGCGCTTCAATCGGTGGGCTTGCTCGAGAAGGCGGACCAGCTTGCCGCCAATCTGTCCCACGGCGAACAGCGCAATCTGGAGATCGGCATTGCGCTTGCGACCGAGCCGACCTTGTTGTGTCTCGACGAGCCGACCGCCGGCATGAGCGCAGCGGAGACGCATGACACCATGCAGCTCGTGCGCCGCATCGCCAAGAATTTGACGATCCTGATCGTCGAGCACGACATGCAGGTGGTGATGGAGCTGTGCCATCGCATCACCGTGCTCCATTACGGCGAAATCCTCGCCGACGGCACGCCGGAGGAGATCCAGCGCAATCCCAAGGTGCAGGAGGTCTATCTCAAGACATGAGCGAGACCGCGCCCCGCACCGAGCCGATCGTCCTGGTCGAGGATGTGCACACCTATTACGGCAAGAGCCACATCCTGCACGGCGTCACGCTCCACGTGCAGCCGGGCGAAGTGGTGGGCCTGCTCGGCCGCAACGGCGTCGGCAAGTCGACCACGCTCAAGACCATCATGGGCCTGGTGCAACCGAGCCACGGCAGTGTGCTGCTCGACGGCAATGCCATCACCGGCTTGCCCGCGCACAAGCTTGCCCGCCTCGGCATCGGCTATGTGCCGGAGGACCGGCGCATCTTCCGCCTGCTCACGGTGATGGAGAACCTGCGCACTGGGCTCGACCGCAACGGCGTCAGCGAAGAGCGCAAGGCGGCGCTGCTCGACAAGGTGTTCACCTACTTCCCCGTGCTCGCCGAGCGGCGCGACCAGGCCGGCGGCACGCTTTCGGGCGGCGAGCAGCAGATGCTGGCGATCGCGCGCGCCATGATGCTGGAGCCCAAGATCATCCTGCTCGACGAGCCGACCGAAGGGCTGATGCCGCGGATGGTGTCGCAAATCCGCCAGATCATCGACGTGCTGCATCGCGAGGGCGTCGCCATCCTGCTGGTCGAGCAGAACGTGCCGCTGACGCTCGAGGCGAGCGAGCGCGTCTACATCATGGAGAAGGGCCTCGTGCGCCACCATTGCGCGGCGTCCGAGATCAAGGTCGACGATCCGGTCATCAAGCAGTATCTGGGGGTCTAGGGATGGACGCGGTCGCGCATTTCTTCCAGAGCATTCCGGTCGACTTGCTGATCATCCAGACGGTGAACGGCGTGGTCACCGGCATGATCCTAGCGCTGGTCGCCTCGGGTCTGACGCTCATCTTCGGCATCATGGACGTGGTCAACTTCGCGCATGGCGAATTGTTCATGCTCGGCGCCTATGTCGGCGTGCTGGTCTTGACCGCGACGGGGAGCTTCTGGATGGCGCTCGTGCTGTCCGCCTTGATCGTCGCACTCCTCGGCGCGGCCATGCAGATCCTCACCTTGCGTCCGCTGCTCGGGCGCGATCCGCTCAACACGATTCTCGTCACCTTCGGCATATCGTTGATCCTGCAGAACTACGCATTGTGGCAATTCGGCCCGGTGGCGCGCAAGATCGGCGAGCCGATCACCAGTCACTTCAACCTGTTCTATCTCACCTATCCCTGGTACCGCATTCTGATCGCGGTATTGTCGGCGGCGATCATCGGCGGCTTCTGGCTGTTCCTCAAATACGGCAAATACGGCGTCTGGATCCGTGCCACCACGCAGGACCGCGTGATGGCGCAGGCCATGGGCATCCCGGTTCCGATGGTGCACACTGCGGTGTTCGCGATCGGCGCGGCGATGGCGGCGGCGAGCGGCGTGCTGTTTGCCCCGCTGGTCGGCGTCAACCACACCATGGGCCTCGACTGGGTGCTCAAGGCCTTCATCGTCGTGGTGGTCGGCGGCATGGGCAATCTCGGTGGCTCGATCGCGGCGGCGATCTTCATCAGCCTGCTCGAAGCCTATGCGGCGATCTGGGTCGATCCCTCGCAAGCGGTGATCGTCTCCTTCGTGGTGCTGATCCTCACGCTCCTGTTCCGGCCGACCGGCCTCTTCGTTCCGACGCCCAAATGACAAGCGCCCCGCTCAGCAAATCGATGCCGCTCAAAACGAAATTGAGCCACACCGCCGTTTTCTGGATCGGCTTCTGCGTGGTCATGGCGCTGCTGATTGTCGCGCCGCTGGTGCTGCCCGAATATTGGCGGCGCTTCCTCACCGAAATCCTGATCTGGGGCCTGCTTGCGATGTCGTCCGATATCCTTATCGGCTATACCGGCATGGTCTCCTTCGGGCATTCGGCCTTCTTCGGACTCGGCATGTATGGCGCGGCGGCGGCGCTCTTGATCGTCAGCCCGCCCAATCTGTGGCTCGCCATTCTGTTCGGGCTCGGCGGGGCGGCGGGCGCGGCGCTGTTCGTTGCCTATTTCTCCACGCGCCTGCGGGACATTTACTTCGCCATCACTACGCTGATCTTCTCGCAGATCTTCTATGTGATAATCTTCACCTGGACCGAGGTAACCGGCGGCGAGAACGGGCTGATCTTCTCGCGCCCGCATTTCACGATCCCGTTCCTTTATGACACGCGTTTCTCAACCGCGACGCTGCACTGGTTCGTGCTGTCGGTGGTCGCCGGCTCCTATGTGCTTCTGCGCCGCATCATGCAGTCGCCCTTCGGCATGGTGCTGCAGTCGATCCGCGAGAACGAGGCGCGCACGCGGGCGATCGGCTATCCGGTCGAGCGCTACAAGATCGTGGCGGTGATGCTGTCCGGCCTGTTCGCTGGGCTTGCCGGCGTGCTCTACGCCGTGCAGAACCAGTTCGCCGCGGCGGAATTCGTATTCTTCACCACCTCGGGCGACACCGTCATCTTCAACGTCATGGGCGGTATCGGCACGCTGGTCGGCCCCATCGTCGGCGCCGGCTTCTTCCAACTCCTTCGCGAGCTGCTGTCGCGCATTTTCGGCGATCAGTTCCCCTATCTCATCCCGCTCGGCGTGATCTTCATCGTCATGATCATCTTCCTGCCGCAGGGCCTGCTCGGCTTTGCCCGGCGCTGGCTCAATCGCTAGCGTCACCGTGCCCGTGGCCGCCAGAATCGTGCAATGCTCGTTGTGAATTTACCGACGCCCGAGGGCCGGACAGCAGAATACCGGCTGAAGGAGCCCGCGCGCCTGGAATGGCAACGGCGCGCGCAAGTTCGACCGTATCGCGCTCGCCGCTGCCCATATCGTTGCTGACCCGCTCGCCGATGTCGATCCAGCCCATCGGGCAATCGTTTGAAGATCATTCCCGGCAAGCAGACCCGCGCTTTCATCGTGCGGTTTGTGGACTGAGTCGCGATATATGAGCCCGATTTTGGCCTGCACCCAAGGCACTTTGAGGGAGAAACCCGCGCGCAGGACGACGGGACTGCCGCTACTATCCGGCTATGCAGCAAGCTTTGGAATTTCCCGCTCAACCGATCGCAAGAATCGGGTGTTGCGGGCCCCCGCAACCACTTTCATTATAACTCGCTCACCGTCCCGGTCTAACGGCTGGGACGGGCTTAGATTTTTCTTAGGAACGCGGAGCGGGCGGCTAGTTGAGCGGGCCGGTGCTGACCACCGCGCCTGCTCGGCGTTGTTGACATGTTCGGCCACCGCCGCTCGGTCAACACCAACGCTCATTGATTACGAATCTGGG
>Ga0137415_10002157_pt1 | contig 19577 bp, 14 predicted proteins | sample CZODoug3_1_1_16f_FD_183082 | JGI IMG/M metagenome (GOLD analysis project Ga0137415, IMG submission 183082) | Vadose zone soil fungal communities from Angelo Coast Range Reserve, California, USA - CZODoug3_1_1_16fungal (Hybrid Assembly) | ecosystem: Environmental > Terrestrial > Soil > Vadose...
CTGTCGGTCAAGCGCTTCGACCTGATGCAGCAGATCCAGCTGCGCGGAACGTTCCTGCTCACCCGAGCGTCGTTGCCGCACCTGCGCAAGTCGCCGAACCCGCACATCCTGTCGCTGTCGCCGCCGATCAACCTCGACCCCAAGTGGCTCGGCGCGTATCCGCCGTACACGCTGGCCAAGTACGGGATGACGCTGTTGACGCTCGGCTGGGCCGCCGAGTACGCCGAGGCGGGCGTCGCCGCCAACACGCTGTGGCCGCAGACCCTGATCGCGACGGCGGCGGTGGCGAACCTGCTCGGCGGCGACTCGTCGATGGCGGCGGCGCGGTCGCCCGAGATCGTGGGTGACGCAGCGGTGTTGATCCTCACCAGCCCGGCGCGCGAGAACACGGGCCACAGCTACCTCGACGTCGACGTGCTCGCCGCGGCCGGCATCACCGATCTCGCCAAGTACGGCGGCGGCGCCGAACCCGTCTACGACCTCTACGTCGACCCGCCGGACTGAACAACTCCGGACGGCGCTGCGGAAACGTAGTGCTTCGGGTCGGCGCGGTGCTGCAGCGGCGGCAGGTTGCGAGCCGGTGTCTCGACGAGTGGCGCCTCCGCCGGCGTCCGGCCGTGGGCCCGCCGCCAGGCATCGCGCGCCCGTGGGTGATACCGGCGCTCGGGCGGCACGAGCCGCCACGTCATCCGAACGGCGCGACCCGCCGTCCGTAGGGCGATCTCGTCCCGCCGCGTCCAGTGGAAGCCGAGCCGTCCACGTACCGCGTCCGGGTACATGCCGACAGTGATCCACACGAAGCCGCGGCTGACCGGAATCCGGAGCACTCGCCACATCCGATCCGGCAGCCAGGACAGCGCCGGGGGCTTGGCGATCCGCGCGATGTCGAGCACGTCGCGGGTGGCCTGGTTGTCCTCGAGGACGTTCGTGCACATGTCGTCCCAGTACCGCTCGAAACTGGCCCAGTCGGTTGGGACGTCGTGCTTGTTGATGCCGTACAACGCCCACCACTGCAAGCCTTCCGTCCACGCCTGCTCCTTCTCCGCGGCTGTGTACGGCACGCCGAAGTGCTCGTAGGTGAGGATCGGCACCATGACGAACGTGCAGTGCGCCCAGAAGAAGGTGTCCGGGTTCAGCGCGCTGTAGCGCTGTCCGTGCTTGTCGACGCCGTGAATGGTGCGGTGGTAGTCGCGTACCTGCCGCGCGGTCTCCGGTGCCCGCGGACCGTCGTAGATCATGCCGAGGATCGGGTAGATGGACCGGTACAGCCGCTGCCACCGCTCGTCGAAGAAGTTCGAGTGCTCCTCGACGCCGGCGCCCAGCTGGGGATGCATGTTCTGCATCGACCCAGCCCACAGCGACATCAGGATCGTGCGCCAGTCGCCGCCCCGTTGCCAGGCCAGCGAGGCCGGTCCGAGAGGTTCCGGCATGTGAGCTCCTAACTGAGGACGCCTGTCCTCAATGTAAGGTTGCGGACGAGCTTCGCCGACCGTGACGAGCTGTTGCTTGCCATCTTCGACACGGTGATCGGCAATCTTGATATCCATGTGCGGTCATAGCCGCACCTGGATATCAAGATCCACAAGGCAGTGCTGCTCGATCGGTAAGGGGCTTGCCGGCGACGGGTATTTGCCCTTAAGGTCTGTTAACCCCCGATGCCCCGCGACCGCATGGACTCGCATTGGGGAGTTTTCATGCTCGAGCAGGTCGCAGGTGCACGACGACGCTGGGCGCGCATCCGGTGGGCGGTGCGCAGCGCACGGGTTCTCAACCGAGCCGGGCTGTTCCGGCCGACCCATCCGATAGCGACGATCCGCCTCGCGCGAGACGTGCGTCGCTGGGGTCCACTGGCCGGCGCCGTCCGGATCGCGGCGCGGCGATGGCCGGATTCGATCGGTCTCGTCGATGACCGAGGGGCGCTCACGTTCGGCGAGCTCGATCGCCGGTCGAACGCCTTGGCCTGGGCGTGGCGCGGTCAGGGCATCCGACAGGACTCGGCGATCGGCGTCCTCTGTCGCAACCACCGTGGCCTCGCCGACGCGATGTTCGCGGCGGCCAAGCTCGGTGCGCAGGTGGTGCCGATGCCTACCGAGTTCGGTGCCGAGCAGCTCGCCGCCGTCGTCCAACGCGAGGGCGTGACCACGATCGTGTACGACGAGGAGTTCGGGCCGGTGGTCGCCGCGCTGCCCGAGCGCGTCGGGCGCTACCTCGCGTGGGTCGACGGCTCTGGCGAGCACGTCACGCTGAACGAGCTGATCGCGGCGGCACCGGCACACCCGTTGCCCGTTCCCGCCGAGCCCGGCGGCCTGACGCTCGTGTCGACGGTGGCCGCCGGCGTGCCGTGTCGGGTGAGCCCGGCCGTTTTCGCCGCACAGTTCCTCGACCGCATCCCGATGCAGCCGGGGCCCGCCACGCTGATCGGCGTCCCGCTCCTGCGCGGATACGGGCTGGCGCCGTTCCTCGTCGCGCTCTCGCTCGGCTCCACGGCGGTCCTGCGACGTGACGCCGACGCGCAGCACCTGCTCGCGCGAGCCGTCCGGTACCGGTGCACCGCGATGGTCGTCACCCCCCGGCTACTGTCCGACCTGCTCGACGCGTCCGGCCCGGCGCCCTCGACCCTGCGCGTCGTGCTCTGTTCCGGCGCGCCGCTCGCGCCCGACCTCGGCAATCGGGTGACGCTGCTGTTCGGCGACGTGCTCTACAACTGGTACTGCCCGGCCGCGTCGCTCCTGGCCGCGGTCGCAACTCCGGCCGACTGGCGGGCCGCGCCCGGCACCGTGGGATATCCGCCGTTCGGATGCCAGGTGGCGCTGTTGCACCCATCAGGTCGGCGAATCGTCGAGCCGGGTCGATCCGGCGATGTGCACGTCGGCAACCTCGTTGCGGACGGGCTGCTAGCGTGCGGCGCGGTAGGACATTTCGACCGGGCCGGGCGGCTCTTCCTCGACGGTGTTGCCGGTGGCGACTGAGCATCCTGTGTGCGGGCGAAGGGCCTGCTGGGCGACATCCCGGGATACACCGCGGAAATAGGGCTGCAGCGTGTGGGGGTATGCACCGCCAAAGGGGTTTGTGCGTATTCTCACACTCGCCTGCGGCGCCGGTGCCGTGTAGGAACTAGCGGATCCGGCGCCGTTACCGCCGGGTAGCTTTCTCGTTAAAACGTTACGCCGGTCACACGCGAGTGTCGGCCTGCCGGAAAACAGGAAGGGGACAGCCGTGGGCGTTGAAGTGGCCGTCTCGAATCTCAGCAAGTCTTTCGGCCGGCAGCTGATCTGGGGCGACGTGACGCTGACCCTGCCCGCGGGTGAAGTGTCCGTCTTGCTCGGCCCGTCCGGTACCGGCAAATCGGTGTTCTTGAAATCGCTTATCGGCCTGCTCAAGCCCGATAAGGGTTCGATCATTATTCGAGACGTTGATATCGCGCACTGTCGCGAACATCAGCTGTACGAGACCCGAAAGCTGTTCGGCGTCCTGTTCCAGGACGGCGCGCTGTTCGGTTCGATGAACCTCTTCGACAACATCGCCTTTCCGCTGCGCGAACACACCCGCAAGAGCGAGCGTGAGATCAAGGGCATCGTCATGGAGAAGATGACGATGGTCGGCCTGGAGGGCACCGAGAAGAAGCTGCCGGGCGAGATCTCCGGAGGTATGCGCAAGCGGGCCGGGCTCGCCCGCGCGCTCGTGCTCGATCCCGAGATCATCCTGTTCGACGAGCCGGACTCCGGCCTGGACCCGGTGCGCGTGGCCTACACGAATCAGCTCATCATCGACCTGAATGCGCAGACCGACGCGACCTTCTTGATCGTCACCCACGACATCGGCACCGCGCGAACCGTGCCCGACAACATCGGCATGCTGTTCTTGCGGAAGCTCGTCATGTTCGGGCCCCGCGAGGTGCTGCTGACGTCCGAGGAGCCCGTGGTCAAGCAGTTCCTCAACGGTCGCCGTGAGGGGCCGATCGGCATGTCCGAGGAGAAGGACGCGGGCCAGGTCGCAGCCGAGCTCGCGTCGCTCGAGAACGCCGCCGAGCCGCACCCGCTCGCCGGGCCGAAGGGTTCCGCCGGTGGACACCACGGCCTCCCCCCGCAGCTACAACCCTCGGCGGGCCTACCTGAGCGCAAGGCCGCCGCGCGCCGGCAGCAGCGAGTGCTCGATCTGCTGCACACCCTGCCGCCGCAGGCACAGGTGGCCGTCCGGGCGGCCCTGGACGAGGAGCACCAGCAGGAACTCTCCTACCAAGACACGCTCGCCCATGGCGGGCTTCCGGCCGAGATCAGCGCGTACTCCGACGGGGACTAGGAGTGATGGACGTTCGTAACCTGTCAGCCGCGCGAGACGGCCAGACCTCGCGGGGCCGGGCCTAGTGGCGACATTCTCTCCCGTCGCAGGGGTCCGGCAGAGCGGCCGGCTCTTCGCGCTGTTCCTGGACGTCGTCCGCATGACGTTCAAGCGACCGTTCCAGGTCCGCGAGTTCATCCAGCAGGCCTGGTTCGTCGCGAGCGTGACGATCTTGCCCACCGCGCTGGTCGCGATCCCGTTCGGCGCCGTCATCGCATTGCAGCTGGGCAGCCTGACCCGACAGCTCGGTGCGCAATCGTTTACCGGCGCGGCCAGCGTGCTCGCGATCATCCGCGAGGCCAGCCCCATCGTCACCGCGCTGCTGATCGCGGGCGCCGGCGGGTCGGCGATCTGCGCCGACCTCGGCAGCCGCAAGATCCGCGACGAGATCGACGCGATGGAGGTGCTGGGCATCTCGGCGATCCAGCGGCTGGTCGTGCCCCGGATGCTCGCCTGCATGCTGGTCGCGATGGCGCTGAACGGTCTGGTGAGCGTCGTCGGCGTCGCGGGTGGCTACTTCTTCAACGTGATCCTGCAAGGCGGCACGCCCGGCGCGTACTTAGCCAGTTTCTCCGCGCTCGCCCAGATCCAGGACTTGTGGGCCGGTGAGCTCAAGGCGCTGATCTTCGGGGCGATCGCCGCGATTGTGGCGGCCTACAAGGGATTGAACGCGGGCGGCGGCCCCAAGGGCGTCGGCGACGCGGTGAACCAGTCTGTCGTCATCACGTTCCTGTTGCTGTTCTTCGTCAACTTCGTGATCACCGCCGTGTACCTGCAAATCGTCCCGGCCAAGGGGTCATGATGAGCGCTCGCACGAAGAGGGTGCGCTAGTGGCGAGCAACGTGACCGTCGAGCGGCAGCGGAGTCGGTTCGTGACCGAACTGTCGGCCGGTACCCGCCGGGCCGTCCAGGCCCCCGGCGCGTCACTCGACGCGCTCGGCGAGCAGATGTCGTTCTACCTGCGCGCGATCGCGTGGACCCCCCGGACCCTTCGCCGCTACAAGAAGGAAGTCCTGCGGCTGCTGGCCGAGGTGACGTTCGGCAGCGGCGCGCTCGCGGTGATCGGCGGGACGGTAGGCGTCATCACGTTCCTGTCGTTCTTCACCGGCACCGAGGTGGGCCTGCAGGGTTACGCCGCCCTGAACCAGATCGGTACCGGCGCGTTCACCGGGTTCATCTCCGCGTACTTCAACACCCGCGAGATCGCGCCGCTCGCCGCCGGGCTCGCGCTCTCGGCGACCGTGGGCTGCGGGTTCACCGCCCAGCTCGGCGCCATGCGCATCAGCGAGGAGATCGACGCCCTCGAGGTGATGGCCGTGCCGAGCATGCCGTTCCTCGTGACGTCGCGGCTGATCGCCGGCTTCGTCGCGGTGATCCCGCTCTACATCATCGGCCTGCTGTCGTCCTACCTGTCGACGCGCACGATCACGACGTACTACTACCACCAATCCGCGGGCACCTACGACCACTACTTCCATCTGTTCTTACCGCCGTCGGACATCTACCGGTCGTTCGTCAAGGTGCTGTGCTTCGCCATCGTCGTGATGCTCGTGCACTGCTATTACGGCTACACCGCCAAGGGCGGTCCGGCCGGCGTGGGCGTCGCGGTCGGCAAGGCGGTACGCACGGCGATCGTCGCCATCAACGTCATCGACTTCTTCTTGTCGATGGCGATGTGGGGCGCCAACACCACCGTGCGGTTGGGCGGGTAACCATGGCCGCAAGGGACTTCGGTGCCACCGTGCGACGCCGGTCGCTCGGACTGCTCCTGCTCGTGCTGGTCGCAAGCCTGGTCGCGCTGTCGATCGCCGTCTACAACAAGGTGTTCACCAAGGTCGTGCTGGTCAAGCTCGAGACCGACCACACCGGCAACCAGCTGCTGACGCACTCGGACGTCAAGGAGCGCGGCATCATCGTCGGCGAGGTGCGCTCGATCAGCTCGCACGGGGACGGCGCCACGATCACCCTGGCCCTCAACCCGGGCAAGGCCAAGGCGATCAAGAACTACCAGGTCGCCCAGTTGCTGCCCAAGACGTTGTTCGGCGAGCGCTACGTGTCCCTCGTCGTGCCGTCGGACAACGCCGCCGCCAAGCCGGCGTACTGCAAGCCGACCCAGACGCCCGGGCCGGTCAAGGGCGGCCAGACGATGTGCCAGGACAACTCGGCGCAATACGCCGAGATACAGAACGTCCTCTCCGACCTGATGCCCCTGCTGACCGCCCTCAAACCGGCCGAGCTCAACGCGACCCTCAACGCCCTGGCCACCGCGTTGAACGGCAACGGTGAACGGCTGGGCCGCGACATCACCTCGCTCGACAACTATCTGAAGGCGATCAACCCGCACGTCCCCCAGCTGGTCGACGACCTCGACAAGCTGGGCCAGGTCGCCCTCGAGTACAACGGCGTCGTCCCGGACCTCTTCGACTCGCTCACCAATCTGCAGACGACGTCCAAGACGCTCGTCGAGAAGCAGGCATCACTCGACGCCTTGCTCACCGTCGCGACCAGTACGTCGAACACCCTGACGCAGTTCCTCAACGCCAACGCGCAGAACCTGATCACCGTCACCGACACGTCGAACACGATGTTCACCCTGCTCGCCGAGTACGCGCCCGAGTACGGATGCCTGCTCAAGGGGCTGGCCGACATCGACCCGCGGTTGGAGGAAGCGTTCCGCGGTGATCGGCTGCACGTCACGCTCGAGGTGGTCAAGAGCCGCGGCAAGTACGTGCCGGGCAACGAGCCGAAGCTGGTCACCGACCGCGGGCCGCACTGCGCCGGCCTGCCTGATCCGCAAGTGCCGTTCCAGATCCCGCCGGAGTACCAGAGCCTCAACGACGGCGCGCCGCTGGTCGGCGGTCCGGGCACGGGCGCGTTGGCCTCGCCGATCCGCAATGCCTACGGGCCGGGGTCGGCCGCCGAGACGGCGATGGTGAACTCGCTGATCGCCGGCCAGTACGGCACCACGCCGGACAAGGTGCCCGCGATCGACACCATCCTCGCCGCACCACTACTAAGGGGAAGCGAGGTGACCGTCAAATGAGTCGAGCGAGAGGCGACCACGCACGAGGTGACCACCACGCGATTAGCGCTCGCGCGAAAGGCGGGATGGCATGAGGGGAGTTGCTGCTCCGCTTATCAAGCTGACGATCTTCCTGGTGGTCACCATCGTCGCTACGTACATCCTTGCGGCGACGATCTCGAACTCCTCCTACGGCAAGGCGATCACTTATCGAGCCGAGTTCAGCGACGTCACGGGCGTGGTCAAGGGCGATGACGTGCGCGTCGCGGGAGTGCGGGTCGGCACCGTCAACAGCATCAAGCTCGTCACCGTCGGCAGCCGGCGCCTCGCCCAGCTCAAATTCAGCGTGCAGGAAAGCCGCCGGCTCCCGCTGCTGACCCACGCGCGGATCCGGTACCGCAACCTGGTCGGCCAGCGCTACGTCGAGGTCTCGCCGCCGACGTCGGACGAGGTCGCGCAGGCGCACGTCGATCCGAACGCGGTGCTGGCCAAGAACGGGCTGATCCCGTTGCAGCGCACCGAGAACGCGCTCGACCTCACGACGCTGTTCGCCGGGTTCCAGCCGCTGTTCCAGGGTCTGGACCCGAGCGACATCAACTCACTCTCGCAGGAGATCATCCAAACCCTGCAGGGCGAAGGCGGCTCCGTCGACCTGCTGCTGCAGCAGACGGCCGATCTGGCCAACTCCATCGCCGACAAGGATCAGGTGATCGGTGACCTGATCGATCACCTCAATTCGGTGCTGACGGCGGTGGCCGACCGCGACGATCAGCTGACCGACCTGATCAACACCTTGCAGCAGTTCGTGTCGGGATACGCGGCTGACCGCGAGGCGATCGGTGGCGCGATCGACGGCGTGAACAAACTCGCCACCGAGACGACCAGCCTGCTCGTCAAGGTCCGGCCCGGCATCAAGAAGGACGTGACCGATCTGACCGCGCTGGCGAAGAACCTCAACGCCGGCGCGCCGACCATCGCCGGCGTGATCCAGCGGCTACCCAGCAAGATCGGATCGTTGACCCGCACCGCCAGCTACGGCGCGTGGTTCAACTTCTACATGTGCCAGGTCGGTGGCACGCTCACGCTGCCGGGCAACGTCACGCTCAATCCGAGCGTCAGCTCTCCCCGTCCGAGGTGCTCGTAATGGCCGAGTCGACGCCGCGCCGGCCGCGGCCCAGCCCGCCGGAATCGAAACCGAGGACGGCGATGAAGACGCGCCGGGCGCCCCGCGGTCGATCGTTCAGCAGTCGGAATCCCACGGTGATCGGCGCCATCGGGCTGGTCGCCATCGGGGCACTGCTGTGGGCCGCGTTCAATGCAGCCAAGCTGCCGATCATCGGCGGCGGCACCGTCTACTCGGCGCAGTTCAGCGAAGCCGCCGGACTGCGCGCGAACGACGAGGTGCGCGTCGCGGGGGTCAAGGTGGGCACCGTCTCCTCGGTCGGGCTCGAGGGCGACCACGTCAAGGTCAAGTTCCGGGTGAAGCACGCTTACATCGGCGACCAGAGCACGCTGGCCATCAAGATCAAGACATTGCTGGGCGCCAAGTACCTGGCCATCGACTCGCTCGGTGACGCCAAGCAGAAGACGAGCAAGGAGATCGGTCCACCGTGCTCGGACGGCACGCTCAAATCCGGCTGTCGCACCACGTCCCCGTACGACATCTACCCGGCATTCCAGCAGTTGACGGAGACCGTCGGCGACATCGACACCGCGAAGCTCGGTCAGGCGTTCGAGACACTGGCCGAGACGTTCCAGAACACACCGGAGTCGGTGCGGGACGTGGTCAGCGGACTGTCCCGGCTCTCGCACACCGTGGCCTCGCGCGACGCCCAGCTGCGCAGCCTGCTGGCCCAGGCCAAGAACGTCACCGGCGTGCTGGCCGATCGTGACCAGCAGATCACCAAGCTGCTCAGCGACGGCAACCTGCTGCTGGGCGAGCTCACCCTGCGGCGTGACTCCATTCACGCGCTGCTGCAGAACACCTCGTTGCTCACCGCGCAGCTCGAGGGGCTCGTCTCGGACAACCAGGCGACGCTGAAGCCGGCTCTGGACCAGCTGCACGGTGTGCTCCAGTTGCTGCAGGACAACCAGGACTCGCTCGATCGTGGTCTGGCCGTGCTCGCACCGTTCTACCGCGTCTTCGCCAACACGTTGGGCAACGGCCGCTGGTTCGACACCTACATCCAGAACCTCAGCATCCCAGGGCTACTCGGCCTAGTGGGGGTGGGACACTCGTGATCGGCAGCCTGTCCAAGCGCACGATCACGATCGTCGCGGCGGTCGTCATCGTGGCGGTCCTCGTCGGTGCCGGGTACTACGTGCTGTTCCACAAGTCGGTGAAGAAGGTCACCGCGCATTTCACGGCCGCTGTCGGCGTCTACCCCGGCTCGGACGTCCGGATGCTCGGCATCAAGATCGGCAAGATCGACAAGGTCACTCCCGAGGGCACCTCGGTCGAGGTTCGGATGGAGTACGACTCCAAGTACAAGCTGCCGGCGGATGCCATCGCGGTGATCATCCCGCCCTCGATCGTCAGCGACCGGTACGTCCAGGTGGCGCCGGTGTACAAGAACGGCCCCGTGCTGCCCGACCACGGCGACATCCCGCTGAACCGGACAGCCTCGCCGGCCGAGCTCGACGACATCTACAAGGCGCTGAACACGCTGTCGACGGCGCTCGGCCCGCAGGGTGCGAACAAGGCGCCCGCCGCGGGCAAGAACGGACCCTTGAGCGACCTGGTCAACGTGCTCGCCGCCAACCTCAAGGGCACCGGTACCCAGCTCGGGCAGACCGTGGCCGACCTCTCGCAGGCGACGACGACCCTGGCCAACGGCCGCGAGGACCTGTTCGGCACGGTCAAGAACCTCCGGGCCTTCTCCGACGCGCTGGTGAAGAGCGACGCGCAGGTGCGGAAGTTCAATGACCAGCTCGCGCAGGTGGCCCGCGACCTTTCCGACGAACGTCAGTCGCTGGCCGCCGCGCTGCACAACCTGTCGGTGGCGCTCACCGACGTGTCGGGGTTCATCAAGACCAACGAGGGCAGCTTCCACTCCGACGTTGCCGGGCTGAAGGTCGTCACGAACATCCTGGTCAAGCAGAAGGGTGCGCTGGACGAGGTGCTATCCGTCGCGCCGGTCGCGCTGGCCAACCTGGCGCACACGTACAACCCGTCGAGCGGCACCCTCGACAACCGCGCGAACATCGACTCGCTCACCGATCCGGCCGTTCTGTGCGGCACGCTGCAACTGCTCGGTGAGCTGCCCACGGCGCTGTCCGACCCGATCACCAAGACCTGCCTGGGCGTCGCCTCGGTGCTCAAGACCACCATCGACGGCCTGGCCAAGGTCGTCTCCGGCCTGCAGGATTCGCTGCCGTCGATCCCTGGGCTGCCGGGGGCCGGCTCGGCCAACAAGTCCAGCGCCACCCTGCCGACCATCCCGGGGATACCGCGATGAGATGCGCGCGCGTCGTAGCGGGGCTGACCGCCGCCGGGCTGCTGCTGTCCGGCTGCGGGTTCAACGGCCTGTACAGCGCGCCGCTGCCGGGCGGCGCCAACCTGGGCAGCCATCCGTACACGGTCACCGTCGAGTTCCTGAACGTGCTGGACCTCGTGCCTCAATCCTCGGTGAAGGTGAACGACGTGGCGGTCGGCAAGGTCGAGTCGATCAAGCTCCAGGACTGGTACGCCCTGGTGAAGCTCAAGGTGAACGGCAATGTGACGCTGCCGGCCAACGCGCGCGCCGAGCTGCAGCAGACCTCCCTGCTCGGCGAGAAGTACGTGCAGCTGGAGCAGCCGCCGTCCAATCCGACCGGCAACCTGCGCGACGTCAAGACCACGCCGAGCATTCCGATCGAGCGCACCGGGCGCAATCCCGAGCTGGAGGAGGTGCTGGGTGCGCTGTCGCTGCTGCTGTCCGGTGGCGGGCTACCTCAGATCCGCACGATCACCCACGAGCTCAATACCGCGCTGTCCGGACGCAGCGGCGCGGCGCGTGACCTGATCGCCCAGCTCAACACGTTCGTCGGCAGCCTGGACAAGCAGAAGGACAAGATCACCACGGCGATCGAGAACGTCAACGTCCTGGCCGCCCGGCTCGACAAGCAGAAGCAGGTGCTGATCAACACGCTCAACACGCTGCCGGCCGCGCTGAAGGTGCTCAGCGGCGAGCGCACCCAGCTCGTCAGGCTGTTGAAGAGCCTGGACAAGCTCGGGGCCGCGGCCACCAACGTCATCGAGGCCACCTCGGACACGTTGACCTCGGCGCTTCGTGAGCTGGATCCGGTGCTGACCTCGCTGACCAATGCCGGCCAGGATCTGCCGAACGCCCTGGAACTGGCGCTGACCTTCCCGTTCCCGAAGGGCACTCGCGGCGCGGTCAAGGGCGACTACACCAACCTTGCCCTCAGCCTCGATCTCAACCTCAGTGATCTGCTCAGCAACCTGACCTCGCCGACATCGAACACGACCGGCCAGTCGGCACAGGCTCACGAGTTGCCCACCATCCCTGGAGCCGGCAGGTGATACGGCCATGTTGAGACGAACCGTCAAGATCCAGTTGGTCGCCTTCGTGGTGTTGTCACTGCTCGGCATCACCTACGTCTCCTCCCGCTACGTCGGGCTGACGAGCTCGCTGTTCGGTTCGAGCGCCTGCACGATCAACGTCGACTTCCCCGATTCCGGCGGCATCTTCTCCGGCGCCGAGGTCACCTACCGTGGCGTGGGGGTGGGGCGGGTCGGCCAGCTGCACCTGCTCGACAACGGGGTGCGCGTCGAGGTGCGCCTGAACAACTGCGGCCACCCGGCGGTTCCGAAGACCGGCACTCTGGCCTACGTCAGCGACCGGTCCGCCGTCGGTGAGCAGTACGTCAACCTCGTACCCAAGACCGACAGCGGCCCCTACCTCAAGGGCGGGGACACGCTGCGCATGACCGCGGCGCAACTACCGGTGCCCACGCAGGTGCTGCTGACCAACCTCGATCTGCTCGTCCGGTCCGTCGACACCACGAACCTGAGCACCGCTCTGGACGAGTTGGCCAAGGCGTTCAACGGACGGGGCCCGGACCTGCAGCGGCTGCTCGTGTCCGGCGACGAATTGCTGTCGGCCGCCCAGGAGAACCTGCCCGACACGATCGCGTTGATCAACTCGAGCAAGACGGTCCTGCAGACCCAGCTGGACGAGGGGCCTGCGATCCGTAGCTGGACCCACGACCTGAACCTGCTGACCGCGCAGCTCAAGGCCAGCGACAGCGACATCCGCACCCTGCTCGACACCGGCCCGGACAGCCTCGCCACCATCAACCGGCTCGTGACGAACAATCGCGACGACCTCGGCGTGGTGCTCTCCAACCTCGCCACCGTCGGACAGCTGCTGGTGCGGCACAAGGACGGCGTCGAGGAGATCCTCGAGATCTACCCGCTCGCGGTCGCGGGCGGGTACACGGTGGCGCCCGGCGACGGCACCGCGCACTTCGGACTGGTGCTGAACCTCAACGACCCGCAACCCTGCGTCCAGGGCTACGGGGGCACGGTCAAGCGCAAGCCCGCCCAGACCGGGCCCATCGCGACCAATGCCGGGGTGCAGTGCACGCTGCCCCGAGGCAACCCCTCCACGGTGCGCGGGGCGCAGAACGCACCCGGCGGCGATCCGATCGACACAAGTTCGGGCGGTACGGTCTATCCCCGTGCGGTGACCGACAACACCGTCGCCGTGGGCGGAGCGTCGAGCGCCGGGGCGGCGGTACTGGGCGACAAGTCGTGGCTGACGCTGCTGACCGGCGGGCTGCACTGAGCCGTGACGACACGAGAGGATGAACGTGGCTGACGCGCGAAGCGAGGGCCGGGTGGCCTGGCTCACGGCGGGCGTGCTCGGCGTCTTCGTGCTCCTGCTCGGAGCTGCCCTGGGTGTGTTGCTAGTAGTCCGCAATCATCACGCGAACCCGGGACTAGACGGCCGCGAGCAGGCCGCGGTCGACGCGGCCAGCCGCGAGATGATCAACCTGCAGAGCTTTCGCCTGGCCCATTTCGACGCCGACTTCACCCGCGCGAGCAGCGGCCTGACCGGTGATCTGCAGAAGACCCTGGTCTCGAAGAAGGCCTCCCTGCAGGACGGTCTCGAGAAGAGCAAGCTCGACACGACCGCGTCGGTGTCCCAGGCGGCGTTCGAGCAGAGCAAGGGCGGCAACGCGGTTGTCCTGCTGACCGTGAACAACTACCGGGTGGACGCCAAAGGCAAGAAGACGCTGTTCGGCTCCGGACGGTTCGAGGTGACCGTCAACAACGTCAAGGGCAAGTGGCTGGCGAGCAACCTCACCTCGGTTGGCCTGATGTGATGACCGACGACGAGAACCCGACCGGCCCCTCCGGCTTCGACGACGCGACGTCGACGGACTACGCGTCGAACGACTACGCCTCGAACGACGTCCCACGCCCATCTCGTGCAACCGCTGCGGCGGCCAGCCGGGCCCGGCGTATCGGGGGCGCGGCCCGTCCGGGCCCGGAGGCGGTGGTGGAGACGGCCGCTCCCCGGCCCAAGCCCGGCCCGACGCAGGAGCGGGCTGACACCACCGAAGCCGAGCCGGCCCCAGCAAAGCCCCGGGTCGCCGGGTCGGCTGCCCGGCGACCCTCGCCAGGCACTCGTATCGATGCGCTGGCCGAGGCCGACCTCGAGCGGGCGATCAGGAAGTCGCGCCGGCGCCGGTGGATACCCGCAGCGGTCGCCGTCGCCCTGGTCGTGGCCCTGGCGATCGTCGATGGCCTGCTGTGGCAGGACTGGCGCAACCAGCCCGGCAAGGCCGAGCGGCGGGAACGACTCGTGGCATCGGTGAACACCGGCGTGGCCAAGGTCCTGTCCTACGACTACCGCCATCTGGACGCCGATGAGGCCGCCGCATCGGCGTACCTGACCGGCAAGTTCAAGGATCAGTACATCGCCTCGATGAACACGACCATCAAGCCCGGCGCCCCGGACGCGCACGCGGTGGTCATCGGCGAGGTGGGCTCCTCGGGCGTCACGTCGGTGAGCGGCGACGGCAAGCAGGCCGTGTTGCTGGTGCTCGGGCAGCAAACGGTGACCAACACGACGCAGAAGCAGCCGCGCTACGACGTGGTCAGCCTGCGGGTCACCGCCCAGCTGGTGCACGGCAAGTGGCTGGTGTCCGACCTCGCCACCCTGTGATTCCGGCGGTTTCGGGCGCCAGGGTGCTTGACTCGGGGGCTACCGCGAGGCACCCTTTGTTGGCACCCAGTGCACTTGAACGCGTACTCGGGAGGTGTGTGGAGATACCTCCACCGTCAACCGCGCGTCAGGGAATCCGGGGTGGCCTCGACAGGCATGCCCGGAGTCGCTAGACTTCTACTTTGCGCTGCCCTCTGCTACCCCCTGCGGCCCGACTGGTGTGTTCACCCAGCGGACCAACGTCGTGGTGCGCTCGCCGGGCACAGGTGGCTGCGCAAGAACGGCAACCGCAGCTAGTCCTTGGAAGGACGCGTCTTGGCAGTCTCCCGCTCCGGTAAGACAGGAACGTCACAAGCGATTGAAGCCCAGAAAAACGGGTTCGGAATTCCGGGAGCACCGCCCCGGACGTCGTTCGCGAAGATCCGAGAGCCGCTGGAGGTGCCGAACCTCCTAGCCCTGCAGACCGAGTCGTTCGACTGGCTCGTCGGCAACGACACCTGGAGAGATCGGTCGGCGCGCACCGGTGACTCGCCGAACTCCGGGCTGGACGAGATTCTCGGTGAGATTTCCCCCATCGAGGACTTTTCCGGCTCGATGAGCCTGTCCTTCTCCAACCCGCGCTTCGAGGACGTCAAGGCGTCCATCGAGGAGTGCAAGGACAAGGACATGACCTACGCGGCGCCGCTGTTCGTCACCGCCGAGTTCACCAACAACACCACGGGCGAGATCAAGAGCCAGACGGTGTTCATGGGCGACTTCCCGGTGATGACCCGCAAGGGCACCTTCATCATCAACGGCACCGAGCGGGTCGTGGTGAGCCAGCTGGTCCGCTCGCCCGGCGTCTACTACAACCGCGACCTCGACAAGACCTCCGACATCGACGTCTACAACGTCCGGGTCATCCCCGGCCGCGGTGCGTGGCTCGAGTTCGACGTCGACAAGCGCCAGACCGTCGGCGTGCGCATCGACCGCAAGCGGCGCCAGCCGGTCACCGTCCTGCTCAAGGCCCTGGGCTGGAGCGCCGACCGGATCCGCGAGCACTTCGGCTGGTCCGAGACGCTGCTGGCCACGCTGGAGAAGGACCACATCGCGACCTCGGACGAGGCGCTGCTCGACATCTACCGCAAGCTGCGTCCGGGCGAGCCGCCGACCCGCGAGTCCGCGCAGGCGCTGCTGGAGAACCTGTTCTTCAACCCCAAGCGCTACGACCTGGCCAAGGTCGGCCGCTACAAGGTCAACCGCAAGCTGGGCATCGACCAGCCGATCTCGCACGGCACGCTCACCGAGGACGACATCGTCGCCACGATCGAGTACCTCATCCGGCTCCACGCCGGTGAAGAGGGCTACGAGCTCGACGACATCGACCACTTCGGCAACCGGCGCCTGCGCACGGTCGGCGAGCTGATCCAGAACCAGATCCGGGTCGGCCTGTCCCGCATGGAGCGCGTCGTCCGCGAGCGGATGACCACCCAGGACGTCGAGGCGATCACGCCGCAGACCCTGATCAACATCCGCCCCGTGGTGGCGTCGATCAAGGAGTTCTTCGGCACCTCGCAGCTGTCGCAGTTCATGGACCAGACCAACCCGCTGGCCGGTCTGACCCACAAGCGCCGGCTGTCCGCGCTCGGCCCGGGCGGTCTGTCCCGTGACCGCGCCGGCATGGAGGTCCGCGACGTCCACCCGAGCCACTACGGCCGGATGTGCCCGATCGAGACGCCGGAAGGCCCGAACATCGGCCTGATCGGTTCGCTGTCCTCCTACGGGCGGGTCAACTCGTTCGGGTTCATCGAGACCCCGTACCGCAAGGTCAACAACGGCCGGGTCAGCGATCAGATCGACTACTTGTCCGCCGACGAGGAGGACAAGCACGTCATCGCGCAGGCCAACGCCGTGCTCGACGCGCAGGGCAAGTTCGCCGAGGATCGCGTCCTGGTCCGCAAGAAGGGCGACGAGGTCGACCTGATCCCGCCGGACGAGGTCGACTACATGGACGTCTCGCCGCGCCAGATGGTGTCGGTCGCGTCCGCGATGATCCCGTTCCTCGAGCACGACGACGCCAACCGAGCCCTGATGGGCGCGAACATGCAGCGTCAGGCGGTGCCGTTGCTGCGTAGCGAGTCCCCGCTGGTCGGCACCGGCATGGAGCTGCGCGCCGCCGTCGACGCCTCCGACGTGGTCGTCGCCGACAAGGCCGGCGTCGTCGAGGAGGTCTCGGCCGACTACATCACGGTCATGGCCGACGACGGCACCCGCAACACCTACCGGCTGGCCAAGTTCGCCCGCTCCAACCAGGGCACGAGCTTCAACCAGAAGCCGATCGTCGACGAGGGCGCTCGCGTCGAGGTGGGGCAGGTCGTCGCCGACGGTCCGTCCACCGATCTCGCCGAGATGGCGCTCGGCAAGAACCTGCTCGTGGCGTACATGCCGTGGGAAGGCCACAACTACGAGGACGCGATCATCCTCAACCAGCGCCTGGTGCAGGACGACGTCCTCACCTCGATCCACATCGAGGAGCACGAGGTCGACGCCCGCGACACCAAGCTGGGCGCCGAGGAGATCACCCGCGACATCCCGAACGTCTCCGAAGAGGTCCTGGCCGATCTCGACGAGCGGGGCATCGTCCGCATTGGCGCTGACGTGGTGCCGGGCGACGTGCTGGTCGGCAAGGTCACGCCCAAGGGCGAGACCGAGCTGACCCCCGAGGAGCGCCTGCTGCGGGCGATCTTCGGTGAGAAGGCCCGCGAGGTTCGCGACACGTCACTGAAGGTGCCCCACGGCGAGGCCGGCAAGGTCATCGGCGTCCGCGTGTTCAGCCGTGAGGACGGCGACGAGCTGGCGCCCGGCGTCAACGAGTTGGTCCGGGTCTACATCGCCCAGAAGCGCAAGATCCAGGACGGCGACAAGCTGGCCGGCCGGCACGGCAACAAGGGCGTCATCGCGAAGATCCTGCCGCCCGAGGACATGCCGTTCCTCAAGGACGGCACGCCGGTCGACGTCGTGCTCAATCCGCTGGGCGTTCCGAGCCGTATGAACGTCGGGCAGATCCTCGAGTCGCACCTGGGCTGGGTGGCTGCCACGGGGTGGACCGTCGAGGGCAAGCCCGACTGGGCCGCTCGGCTTCCCCAGGCGGCGCACGAGGGCACCCCGGGCACGAAGGTGGCCACGCCGGTGTTCGACGGCGCGCGCGAGCAGGAGATCATCGGCCTGCTCGGCTCGACGCTGCCGACCCGCGACGGCGAGCAGCTGATCGGCGGGACGGGTAAGGCGCACCTGTTCGACGGGCGTTCGGGCGAACCGTTCCCGGAGCCGGTCAGTGTCGGCTACACCTACATCCTCAAGCTGCTGCACCTCGTCGACGACAAGATCCACGCACGGTCGACCGGCCCGTACTCGATGATCACCCAGCAGCCGCTGGGCGGTAAGGCGCAGTTCGGTGGTCAGCGCTTCGGCGAGATGGAGTGCTGGGCGATGCAGGCCTACGGCGCCGCGTACGCGCTGCAGGAGCTGCTGACGATCAAGTCCGACGACATCCTCGGCCGGGTCAAGGTGTACGAGGCGATCGTCAAGGGCGAGAACATCCCCGAGCCGGGCATCCCCGAGTCGTTCAAGGTGCTGCTGAAGGAACTGCAGTCGCTGTGCCTGAACGTCGAAGTGCTCTCCTCGGACGGGGTCGCGGTCGAGATGCGCGACTCCGACGACGACGTGTACCGCGCGGCCGAGGAGCTCGGCATCGACCTGTCCCGCCGCTTCGAGCCCAGCTCGGTCGAAGAGGTCTGATCCATGAACGGTTTTGGCCGCCCGGACCGCGCTCCGCGGCTCGTCCGGCCAAAACCGTCGACAACTCCGCATTAACGCTTTTCCAAGAAGGTAGGAACCTTGCTCGACGTCAACGTCTTCGACGAGCTACGTATCGGCCTGGCCACGGTCGACGACATTCGCAAGTGGTCCCACGGCGAGGTCAAGAAGCCCGAGACCATCAACTACCGCACCCTCAAGCCGGAGAAGGACGGGCTCTTCTGCGAGAAGATCTTCGGGCCTACCCGGGACTGGGAGTGCTACTGCGGCAAGTACAAGCGCGTCCGGTTCAAGGGCATCATCTGCGAGCGGTGTGGCGTCGAGGTCACCCGCGCCAAGGTGCGCCGTGAGCGGATGGGCCACATCGAGCTGGCCGCGCCGGTCACCCACATCTGGTACTTCAAGGGCGTCCCGTCACGCCTGGGCTACCTGCTCGACCTCGCCCCGAAGGATCTCGAGAAGATCATCTACTTCGCGGCGTACCTCATCACCAAGGTGAACGAGGAGGAGCGCCACCGCGACCTGCCGACGCTCGAGGCCGAGGTCAGCGCCGAGAAGTCGACGATGGAGAAGAAGCGCGACTCCGACATCGACGCGCGCGCCAAGAAGCTCGAGGGCGATCTCGCCGAGCTCGAGGCCGAGGGCGCCAAGAGCGACGTGCGGCGCAAGGTGCGTGAGGGCGGCGAGCGCGAGATGCGCCAGATCCGCGACCGCGCCCAGCGCGAGATCGACCGTCTCGACGAGGTGATGGACACCTTCCGCAAGCTCGACGTCAAGCAGCTGATCAGTGACGAGCTGCTCTACCGTGAGCTGCGCGACCGCTTCGGCGAGTACTTCGAAGGCGGCATGGGGGCCGAGTCCCTGCAGATCCTGCTGAAGAACTTCGACCTGGACGCCGAGGCCGACATCCTGCGCGAGACGATCCGCAGCGGCAAGGGGCAGAAGAAGCTGCGTGCCCTCAAGCGGCTCAAGGTCGTCGCGTCGTTCCTCAACACGACCAACTCGCCGCACGGCATGGTGCTCGACGCCGTGCCGGTCATCCCGCCGGACCTGCGCCCGATGGTGCAGCTCGACGGTGGCCGCTTCGCCACGTCGGACATGAACGACCTGTACCGCCGCGTGATCAACCGCAACAACCGGCTCAAGCGACTGATCGACCTCGGCGCCCCCGAGATCATCGTCAACAACGAGAAGCGGATGCTGCAGGAGTCCGTCGACGCGCTGTTCGACAACGGCCGTCGTGG
>Ga0137415_10002159_pt1 | contig 19575 bp, 16 predicted proteins | sample CZODoug3_1_1_16f_FD_183082 | JGI IMG/M metagenome (GOLD analysis project Ga0137415, IMG submission 183082) | Vadose zone soil fungal communities from Angelo Coast Range Reserve, California, USA - CZODoug3_1_1_16fungal (Hybrid Assembly) | ecosystem: Environmental > Terrestrial > Soil > Vadose...
TTCGCTGTTACCGCTGTTTTGACAAGTTATGAGTAACTGCAACGCATGCGATCAGCAATCTCAACGGCAAATTAACGTAAAGGAATGTTTCGCATCATTGGCGGTAAATGAGCCATCCTTTTTTCTGATCCATGCCGAAAGGTTGGGCTCCATGCTGAATCTCTCTCACAAACATCCATCCCAGGAATGGCCTTGCAAACAGTCACGCACTCTGTCGACGACGACCGTCGAAAAGTTCCGGGCCGAAAAATTTGTCGATTGTCGGGTTGGGTTTGAGGCGGTGTGGGCCTCGGGCGCAAGATTGCCCGTTGCAGGCCAGTGACCGATATTGAAAGCAGTATTTTGAAGCCGGCCAGATAGACCGGACACCTGCTCATTTGTGCAAGAAGATGGCTCTGCTTGCATTCAGGAGGTGCCGCCGATTCCGATCGATCGATGCAGCACTCAGATGCTGAGGTAGATGACGGAAAGAGATCGCCCGTGAATCCGGTCGGATACAATTGAAAATGAAGGGGCGCCAGCGAGCCCAGAGGAGCTCTTTCCCCACAATATCTTTGGTTTTGAACTGGCTGGATCAGGGATTGATCATCGCATGCTCAATAGGCGCCATCGGAAACCAAAAGGGCAGGGATCGTTACAATCAATATCTTCGCGTCCAGAGTCATCGACCAATTGCGCGCATAAAACGTGTCGCACGCGATGCGCTTGTTGTACGTCGTTGTGCTGCGGCCGCTGACTTGCCACAGTCCGGTGATGCCTGGCCGGCAAGCAAGATAAGCGTTTATCGCGCCGGAATACATGACCAGCTCTTCCTCGGTAACGGGACGCGGTCCCACAATGCTCATGTCGCCTCGAAGGACGTTGAACAACTGAGGTAGCTCGTCCAGGCTGGACTTGCGCAAAATGGCGCCGATCGCGGTCACTCGCGGGTCGTACCGCAGTTTGCGATTGGCGGTCCACTCCGCTGCAGCGACGGGATCTGAGTCAAGAAGTTGGCGCAAACGCTCGGGCGCATCCGTCACCATGGTGCGGAATTTCAGGCAATCAAAATGTTTTCCGTTGAATCCTACACGTCGATGACGGAACAGCGCCGGTCCAGGTGACGTCACAACAGTCGCGACGAAACAGATGATCAACAAAGGAGCGAGCAAGACAATTCCGGAGACCGCCAAGATGATATCAATTACTCTTTTCGAAAGAAGTCCGGTGGGATGCGGTGATCCAGTTGCAGAAAATCGCAGACTGCGTACACCAACCAAGCCGTTCATGTGGGTACTCCTAAAAACAATGTCAAAAACAGGTCTCCTCTACCCCTTTTCTTTAACTCTTTTTTATCAAAGTAATGGGCGGCGCACAATTTTCGCAAGCCTGTATTCTAAGCAAGCTTTCGTTAAGCTGAATCACATAACATTTTGTATTTGTTAACCATTTTTTTGACGCGCAACTGAAATGAGCATGCCACATGCGTTCGGTGGCCAAGAATCAGACGCTCGAAATGCTGCATTGCAATATAGCTTCCGAATTCGCCTGTATCCCAGCACCTAAAAGAGTCGTTAATTTAATCTTTAGCTTGTTTTAGTGAATTGGAACAAGATCTTTCTGCGGTGATTTTGCATCAACCTCGTGTGATCAAGATGGCTCCATTAAGGAATTCAGGCGTTTGAAATCGTGCACTTGTCCGCCTCGGAGCCGTTGGCGATCTACTCGCAATCGCCGGATCAGCGCCGGCCCGTCCTGTGTTAGCCGCTGCCGCCACGAAAAGGTTCAATGCGGATACAGAGGTTTCGGAGTCGGCAAGAAGTCACTGGGCTGACGCTCTTCGCTGTCGCGCCCGACGAAGACAAAGAAGCCCCGGCTGGTTGCAATGATGTCGCCTCGCTGAAGGCTCGGGTCGTGCATGGCCCGTTGATCTGCAGCCTGGGCGTCTTCCTTGTCGGATGGCGGAGGATCGTCCTTATGCGTACGCGCGTTGGCGACGAATTCCTCAGACCTGCGGCGGGCGTCTTGGACGCGTTGTTGCCATTGCTCGCCCGTGAGCCCGGAATCAGGAAAGTCCTCTGACTCTTGCGCGCAACAATACCCTGATAACGCCAACAGGGACCAGCCAACGAGCAGAGCCATAGTCCGAAGTGTCATGACAAGAACTTCGCGAGTTCGGGCTGACCAACACATCGCCGTCGCCTTATGACGGTCTGTTAAGTTATTATTCCTGATGTAAATGATCCGCAACAGGAACTCGGGATTTGCGAAAAAGCCCGTTAAGAACGGATTTTTTGCAATGCTTCCGAGAAATTTTTCTGCCGGGGCAGGTCGAGCTGTTCGATTTGAGATTGCAGCAGCGATCGAATGGACCATGATGCGGTGAAATAGCAGCGGGCTGCGTAATCGACAAATCCATTGCGGATAAGTTGCTGAAACTCAAAGAGGATCTTTTGCCGAACCGGTTCAGGCGCGACAAGAACGAGAGGCATCGCAACAATAATCCGGCGGATTGAGATCCATGCTTCATTCGGCGAAGTCTCGTAGGACATCGCCAGCAGCTCAAACGACTGCTCGTTCAATCGCCCGTGCAGAACTTCCAAGTCGAACGCCAAAAGCCAAACGAATGACTCGCGCGGCGCGCAGCCGAGCACCTGTCTGGAACGAGCTTCAAGCGACTGGACATGCCGGTCGAACTCGGCGGAGGCCCCGGATCGCAACGCAGCCTCCGCCAAAGGCATTTCCATGACCAGAAGTGCTCTCTGAGAATGGGTGTCGCAAGGGCTCAGGTCGCGCGAAATCTGGCTCTCCAACGTCTGCATCAATGACGCACGATTGAAAGTCTCCGCACGCAGCAGACGACTTTCGATATCCCGGAAATCGTCAGCCGCCTCGCTCCGCGGAAGAGCGAAAATTCCCCAAACCAATCCCAGGCAACCAACTGCAAGCGTCAGGACTCGCCGAACGATTATTCCCAGAGGAGTCGTTGATGCAGGACTCAAGGCCTAGACGGTTTCCGCCGATGCTATTTCATTTGTGTAATAAGTATAACGCCGATCGGAATAACCCTCGAAGCGGCGCATCACAGCTTCATCGGCTTTGTTGAGGACCGCGCCCAGGAGTCGCTCCGACAGAATAGGGGAGGCGCCGATCGCCTTGAGAATTTCGTCGGTCGAAGTGCTGCCCCACTCAACGACCAAAACAAAGGCGTCGAATAGATGGGCCACTGCCTTCACATCAACCACCGGAAGGATTGGAGGCAAGTCGACCAGGACGTAGTCGTATTTGCTCTTGGCCGCCCTCAGCATATCCTTCATCGTCGGCGAGTTCAGGATATCGGAGCTGTTGGCGGGCTTCATTCGCGAAGACGGCAGGAAATCAAATTTGAATTTGGAGTCCGTGATTACCAAATCGTTAAAGTCAGATTTGTCTGCAACCATGTTGACCAGGCCTGGCGCATTTGAATAGCCCAGAGCTCTGGTCATCGAAGGATTTCGCAAATCGGCGTCAATCAGCAGGGTACGGGCGCCGCTCTTTGCCACGAAAGCCGCAAAACCCGTCGCGACAGTAGTCTTTCCTTCGCCCGGTAGTGCGGAAACGATCCCGATAACCTTGCCCCCGGTCGGGTGAAGATCGATGGCTACCTTGATGTATCGCAGCGCCTCCGCGGTTGCTGAAAATGGCGCGACTTCGCTTATCTGTCGAAATGCTCCTGAATCCTGCGTGGCACCCAGCTTGCGGAGCATAGGTTTTTTCTGGGGAAACGCCGGCAGAACGGCAAGACAAGTGGTTCCCAGAAGGGTTTCAAGTTGCGCGCGCGTATGGATCTGGCGGTTCATCTGTTCGCGGGCAATTGCCGACATCAGCCCAAGCCCCAACCCGCAAATTGCGGCTAGCGAAAGTGTCAAGCCGATCTTCGGCGAACTTGGCGAACGGGGAGGGGTCGCTACCGTGACAACCCGGGCCTCGGTCGAAGGAAACGACTGTTGCTGTACCGATTGAGTGAACCGCGACAAGAATGTCTCGTAAATACCGCGATAGGTGTTCGCGGCAGTTTCGAGTTCGCGCAAGCGGACCTGTGACTGTCTCGTCGCGCCGGATTTTTGGAAAACCTCCATCATGCGTTTGTCGATGGATTCTTCCTGGCTTTTCGCGATCTGCAGCTCGCTTTTGTAGCTTTCGGCGATGCGGGAAATTTCATCCCAGATCGCGCGCTGCAGAGCCGCCATTTCCGCCCGGAGATTTCTGGCGGCCGTGTGATCCGCCCCATAACGGGCGCTCCACTCGGATTCCTTGTTCTGATCGTCGAGAAATTGCTGCCGAAGCTTCGTGATAACGGGATTGCTTAGTGCGTCCGTGACGACCGGATCAGGAATGTTAAAGCTGTTCTCCTTGTCCGACCGCTGTTCCAGAACGCGAGATATCCGGTCAAGTTTTGCTCGGGCCTGGCTGGTATCGGCGCGGGCCTTGGCCAGGGCTATTCCGAGCTGATCGAGCTCGACTTCGCTCGCCAGTTTTCCATCGACACCGATAATAATACTGTTCTCGGACTTGAAATCCTGAACTGCCTTGTAGGCATCGCTCGCCTGCTGGCGCAGCTCTCCGATTCGCTGCTCAAGCCATGCGCTGGCGCGACGCGTCGCCTCAAACTTCGCCTGCAGTTGATCTTCGATGTAGGCATCGGCGAAGGCGTTGGCGATCGTGGCAGCCTTGTCCCGATTAAGGGAGGTATATGCGATCTGCTCGATGTAGCTGCGTCCCAAGCGCGTAACCCGCAGATTTTCTTTAACAGCGGCGAGAACGCGCTGCGTTAGTTCAATGTTCGACGGCTCCTGCTCCGGTCCGGTCAATTTAAATAACGAAAAGATGCGGCGCCTGAGACCCGGACCTGAGCCGACGAACTCGGGATCCTCGGTCAAATGCAACCGGTGGATAACTGCTTCCACCACTTTCTCGGATTTGGTAGTCTCTATCTCGCTTTCCACCGACGCATCTTCAACGTTGCGATTTTCAGACGCCATTTCGGTTTGGGTCCAGGTGACCTTCTTGGTGTCGATGATCATGTCTGCTTGCGCAGTATATTTGGACGGCGAAATTGCGACGTAGCTGGCTCCAAGAACAATCGACAAACCGGTAACCAAGGCGATCAGGCGCCACTGGCGGCCAAGGAAATCGCGTATCTGGATCATGGATAACGTTCCGGAACTTGGATCGTTATCTATCGCCGGTGTGTAGGGTGGAAATTGCCCGGCAAGGTTCATAAACAGTTCCTCAAACTAACCCAGGCCCATTTCGGCCATGTTGCCTCATCGCACAGCGATTTTAACGTGACGGGCTTACCGGTCCTGCTAAAGTGTTTGGGGCGCCGTTGGTATTGGTGACGGCGAGGCCCGGTGCTGCAATCTGGACAAGTGCGGAAACGCCGCCGCCGCCGCCGGGGTTTGTGTTCCTCCCTGGCGATACATTCGGATTGATAATTACCACGCTGCCCACGGAGCTGTCTGCAGAAACCGTCGCTGCCTCCGTCGCGGCGGTCGAGAGATCCCCTGCAACGGCGGCAAACGAAGCCTGGAATTGTCCGTCCTGGAAGCCGGCCACCGCTTGCTGGATAAGCTGCGCCGCTTGCTGGTCGACGGTTGAACAAGCTATTGCGGCCTGGGCGAGACCAGCAGCGATCGCCGTCTGAAATCGCGGGTTGGTTCCCTCTGCAACCTTGATGAGATCAGCAGCAAGGGAAGCATCTGTTCCCGCAAGATCTCGGGTAGTCGCCTCGATGGTGCGAGTATCAGAACCGGGAGCGACCAGAGCGTCGGGGTGAGCTCGGAACTGACTTATCACCGGGTCGGAGGCCGGCGGCTTGAGGCATCCGGCCCATCCCTGGTTACCGGAAATGATGAGCAATGCCGCGACACCCAGCACCGTGAACGTCATTCTGGCACTCATTGAAAGGCCCAACTATTTGTTTCTGATCGAAAATTATTCCACAAGCTACATGAGACTGCAAAACGTATCAACTGTACCCTGTCGTTATGGTTGATCGGCGCGGCCAACACTCCCAAAGTCTACTAATGGGTTGAGAACCTTGATCTTTTTAGGGTATCTTGCCGGAGGAGACATGATCCGCCAAGGCAGGCTCACCATCTAGTTCAAGAAATGTTCGAGTAAGATGGCGGATCAATTTGCGTAGCGCTCCACTCCACAGGTAATACGAAAGCGACGTTACCGAAAGCCGGTATCGCAATGGATTGGTGCGTTGCGTGATCGGAGGGTTCAAGATGCAGATCAAATTGATTTTCCACTTCTGTGGAATCTGTTCGGCAATGGCGAGCTAACGCGTGTTGTCTCCTCTTCCGGGTCTTGGGGAACTCAGAGTACGGGGGCGGCGTCCATGGTTGCCGGCAGGTCTAAGAATCTATGCTATCGGCGACATTCACGGTTGCCTCGATTTGCTCAATGAATTGCTGGCTCGGATCAACGCCGATATCGCGCTCCGCCCGACGGTGAGACCGGTTTACGTTTTTTTGGGTGATTATATCGATCGCGGGTCATCATCGCGCGAAACGATCGACAGATTGATCGAACATGCCGCGACGCATGAATCCGTATTCCTGAAGGGCAACCATGAACTGATCGCGATCAAATGCTTGAGTGACCGCAGCCTGTTCGATCAATGGTTGCGGTTGGGTGGGCTAGAGACCCTTGTCTCATACGGGGTGCCTGCTGAAATCCTGGCAAACGGCAAGCAAATCGCCGAGCTCCAATCGGCCTTTCACCATGCGCTGCCACAAACGCATTTTCGCTTCTTTCGAGATTTGAAAAACTCGTTCGAATGCGGCGATTTCTTGTTTGCTCATGCCGGGGTGAAACCCAACGTCGAGCTATCGCAGCAGAAAGAAAGCGACCTCCTCTGGATAAGAGGAGAATTTCTGTCGTCCGATGACGACTTCGGCAAGATTGTCGTTCACGGACATACGCCCACACGGGAAATAGAGGTGCGACCGAATCGGATCAATATCGATACTGGCGCCTTTGCGACCGGTCGCCTGACAAGCCTCGTGCTTGAGGGCGAATCCCTGTCGGTGATCGATAGTCTTCGAACAAATCCTGAGTTCCTGGAATAAGCCCGTCGGCTGAGCTATTCCGGGCCTCTACCTGCCTCTTGGTGCTATCAATGCGGTTTCAAACGCAAGTGGCATTGTTGGCATGACGCCGTCACGCCAGGCCCGTTCGAGAAGTCTCATCTTTTCATCGAACTGAACCAGTCGATGACCGAACAGCAGGTTCCTTGAGATCTCCGGGGGAGGCGATGCATTTGGGTCGAAGGATGCAGCCTCGGCACGGTAGGCTGCGCTGGCGCCAACAAGGCCCAACGCGAAGAGGCCGACACCGGCGGCGAGCGCACAGCCCAAAATGGCCTTGGGCATGACGGCCAACTCGACATCGGTAAAAATTGCGATCAAGAGTGCGATGATCGCTGGATACATGACTCGCTCGCCCGGATTGGCCATGCCGAAGCCGGTTGGCGGCAAAGCGGCGGCCAGCAGCAGGAGAAGTCCGCCGGCAAGTAGCTGAGGCCTGCGAAGGATTGCAATTGAGCCCGACTTCCTGATCGCAAGGACTGCAAGCACGGCCAGTGCGATCAGGAAGACTGCATCGATTAACAATCCGGCACCCACAAACGCTATTCCGTACCGCTCGGACGCGTTGAAGCTGAATACGATCGGATTGTGAAAGGGGGCAGCCTTGAGGACCGTATAGATCTTGTACGCGAAGATGTTAACGTGCTCGACATGCAGGAATTCGCTCAATGTGCCCGGGTTGATGTTTCGGACCTGGTACCAGGCCAGAAGCGCGATTGACGGAGCTACCCCGAGACAGGCCGCGAGTATGCGGCGCCTAAAGAGCGCGTTGCAGCCGATCAAGGTCAGAATGGAGATGAAAGGCCAGCCATGGGCGAAAAATCCCAGAACCGAAAACAGACATATCCATTTGGCGTCAACCTGCAGGCGTTCGGGCAGTGCAAGGTAGAGCAGGATAACGATCAGGCCGAACTGATATCCCATATAACCGTTCCAGAACGACGAATTCAAAACGACCGCTGAAATCAAAAGAGGCCAGGCGACGTAGGGGTCGAGACGATACCGCGCGATCACCCGATTGATCGCGTACAGCGAAAGACCCGCGTACAAGAATACAACAATTCGACTTGCCGCCATGGGTGAGGCGAACAGCAGGCATGCGCTCGCGATCGTCTGAAACAACGCGTAGGGCACCGGGAAATTCTTCAACGCAAAGTCCGGCGAAGGAGTCCCGGATACAAGCTCATTGAAGATGTAGCCTTGATAGATCCATTCCGGCAAATCCTCGAGCGGGGCATAAGGGAAAGAGAAGGTGGCGAGCCCAAGGATCATCACGACCATGATGGAGAAGATGACCGTCGCGCGCATCGATTGTCGCTGCATCGATATGCCCTGTTTTAAGCTTAGGCTCATGCCCGTCAGGTCTAAAACTGCTCCGCCAATACAGTCCTGCGCGTTTATGTCAGACGTCCTTGGCTGAAGGCATTGAAAAATTCTTGCGACCCGCGACACGCCCGGAAATCGCTTCATATCAACTGGCAATCAGCACGATAAGGACCATCAATATGCCGCAGATGCGGCTATTGCGGTCATAAAGCGCGAATATGATTGGGTCATCGTCAATTGCCCGCCGATGGGCCAGCACCGCTACGCGTGCAAGCCAATAAAGCAGGACGGGACAGATCAGCCAAAGTATCTCCGGATGCCGGTACAGCTCGCGCACGGTCGAGGACGAGATGTAGAGCGCAAAAATGGTGACTGCGTTGAGACCGCTCGCCGCCGCCAGCGCTCCGATGATGGGTAGATCGGCCAGGCGGTAGTTGCGGTTCCCGGGATCGGGCAGGTCCTTGTCGATGCGTACCGCCAGCTCGACATAACGCTTGACCAGCGCGAGGCTTGTGAAAACGAACATTGAAAAGGCGAGCAGCCACTCTGAGGGCACCACCGGGAGAGCAACCGCGCCCGCGATCACGCGTGTCGTATAAAGCATGGCCAGCACGACGACGTCGACGATAAGCTTACGCTTCAGGCTCAACGAATAGGCAAGTGTCAGGGCAAAGTACGCGGCAAGTGCGCCCGTAAGCGCAAGTGACACGGCAACTGCGCAACCGAAGGAGAGGATCAATAGCAGGGGGATTACGATCACGCCGTGCGCGAGCGGGATCGTGCCGAAGGCGAAAGGCCGCTTGTGCTTGGTCGGGTGGCGTCGATCGGCATCGAGATCAACGAGGTCGTTCAGCAGATAGACTGATGAGGCACACAGCGAGAAGGCGGCAAAAGCCAGAAATGCGTTGAGTACGAAATGCGCCGCATACGCATGGGCTGTTAGGAGGGCGATGAAAACCAGGATGTTCTTGACATATTGATGCACCCGGAGCGCCTTGAGCCAGGCGCGTAAGGACGGTTGCGAATCGTCGATGCATTCGACGGCTATCCCAAGCCTCTCGACCTTCCTCATCAGGGCGGAAGAATTGGTCACAACATAAGCCTTCCGCGCATGAGCCCAGATGGCGACATCGCGATCTTCATTCCCAACATAGTCGAACTGGCCGTCTCCGAGCTTCTCAATCAACTGGCGCGCTTTTGCCTCTCCCGACAGATTTGTCTCGCCGTCTGACGCGAAGATTCCGTCGAACTGCCCGAGATGCTCGGCGATCCGCTCCGCGTGGTGGCGATCGCTTGCCGTGGCGAGATAGACTCGGCGGCCGTCGTCCTTGGCTTTTCGTATGAGCTCGACAACTGCGGCGTTGTAGGGCAGCAGCGCATAGTCGAGGTCGGCAACCCCCGCAAGGTAAGCTTTCAGGTTAGCTTTGCCGCGAAAGAGCGCCGCGATGACCGAGCAATTGTGCTTGAAACCGTTTGGAAGGGTGGCGAAAAAACTCTCATATAGCAAATCTGATCGCACCAGAGTGCCATCGAGATCGACGACCAGAGCCGTATCCACCAATGAGTTTTCGGAAGTTTCGGAAACCTGATCGTTCGCCTGCAAAACAAAAACATCCTGGGACATGGTTTCGTCGCCTCGACATGCGCGCGTGAATTCGAGCAATAATGTACCTCTGACGCTCCGCCGGGATATACTCGAACTAAACGATGCCGTGGAGCACCGGTCAAATCAAGGTGCGTCTTAACCTAAACGGTCCTGCTGGAACCGCGCATCAAAGTTCGGCTAGCTCAGCAAGACAGAGGGGCGGCGTAACGGATCGTGCGTAAATCTATCCCCGACGGGATCAATGGCGATGTCGGTCTGCGGCGATGCTTTGAGGGCTTCGATTGCGTCGGGGTGATTGGGCTGTGCCTCGTTTGGAAAGAGCCGTTGTTGATCAGAGGCAGGCCTGCGCAGGCTACTTTGAGCCAGCAAGCCATCGATATGGGCACGCATCTTCTCAAAGAACTGCGCGCGGCCGAATTGGCCGGCATGTGCTGCAATCTTCGCCGGATCGATCTCCTGATTGGCTAGCCTTTTGATCGCCGAAGAGATCGCTTCTACTGATTGCTCGGCGAAGAAGACACCGGATATTCCTTCTGCAACGGTTTCGGTCGCGCCGCCCCGGTCAAAGGCAATGACGGGGCGCCCGCTGGCCATGGCCTCGACGGGCACCATTCCGAAATCCTCCTCGCCCGGGAAGATCAGCGCGCGGCAGCGCGCGTAATGCTGTTTCAGGACCTCGAAGGGTTGCGGACCCATCACGGTGACGGTGGGCCCGGCAATGCGCCGGATTTCATCGAGCATCTCGCCGCCGCCGATCACAACGAGTTTAAGCTTCATGTCGTTGAAGGCGCGGACCGCAAGATCGGGTCGCTTATAGGATACGAGTTCGCCGGCCATCAGGTAAAAGTCGCCGAGCTCTGAAGGCGCTGCGACCGAAAACGCAGCTGTATCGACTGGCGGATGAATGACAACCGAATCCGCCCCGTAATAGCGTTGAATACGCCTTGCTACTGTCGTCGAGTTTGCCACGAAGCTGTCAACCCGGGTCGCGGACATCACGTCCCACATGCGCAGATAGTGCGACAACGGTGGCATCATCAGTTGCGTCAACCGACCGGCGCTGTTCCGATAGTCGTGGTACATGTTCCAGATGTACCGCATCGGCGTATGACAATAGCAGACGTGGAGCGCGTCGGGGGGAGGAATGATGCCCTTGGCGGGTCCGGATTCGCTGCTGATGACGAGATCGTAGCCACGCAGGTCTAGCTGCTCGAGCGCAAGCGGCATCAGCGGAAGATAGGTCTTGTACATCTTCGCGGCGCGCGGTAGCGAATTGATGAACGTCGGGATGATACGGTGCCGGCGAATTCTTTCGGAGACCATCTCCGGAACATAGACGTGCGTGAAGATGTCGGCCTGCGGGTACATCTCGCACAGCGCTTCGATCACCCTCTCGCCGCCGCGCATGCCGACAAGCCAATAGTGAATAATGGCGACCTTCACGAAATTTCTTGCCTTCCGTGGTGCTCGAGACGGGAAAAAGATTTTCCGAAAAGTATTGAAGAATCCTAGTCTGGAAAGCCTTGGATGACAACCGGCCACGGTGGTCGGTCGCTATCACGCTGGGAAATTCAGAGATTATCGTGAATAGAGTCAGAGTCAGGCGCAAGGCGGACATCAGGATGGGTTTCAGAACAAGCTTGTTATGGGCGTCAACATCTGTCTAAAGCTGCGCCTGGTCGTGTTCACGCTCGCTTCGCGCTGCCCGCTCGCGCGGGCAACAGTCAAGAAAGTTCGATCCTGTGCGGTATTTGCTTGGCCGCGATTTTGCGCCGCGTATTCGAGCGGCGGGAACGGTCGACTTGACGGCATCAGCGATGCTTGGTTTGTCGATCATTGACGCCGTGCGACCGGGCATTGGGCCGGGTCGCACTCCCGGTTTCGGTTTTCGCCAAGGAATGTCATATGCTTAGCGTGACAACAGCGGATGATTGCGGCGCGGCGGACAATTACGACGTCATCGTGCTAGGAGCCGGAATCAGCGGGCTTGTTTCGGCGGCTATCCTGTCAAAGGAGGGCTGCCGTAACGTGCTAGTTGTCGATGAGTACGTGCGCGTCGGCGGTAACCATATCGACTGCAGCATCGGCGAATATACGTTCGATATCGGTAGTTTCATATTCCAGGACGATTCACCACTCCTGGCGCACCTGCCGGAAATCCTGCCGCACTACGTTCCGATCAACCCGAGTTGGGGCCGGTTGAATCCCCAGGGTATCGTGACGCGATATCCCATTTCGATCAAGGACGACATCGTAGTCGCCGGCCCGCTCGAGTGGCTGCATATGCTGTCGTCTGTGCTGTTTGCTCGGATTTTTCGCCGCAGACTGCAGAACGCGCGGGATTTTGCGCAGTACTGGATCGGTGCCCGGCTGATGCACCGTTCCGGATTGGAAAATTACATGGCGCGCTTCTACGGCCTGCCTTCAGAGAAGATTGACGTAAAATTTGCCGAAAAGCGTATGTATTGGATCAAGGAGCGCGCATCTCTGCGTGGCATCGTCCGCCGCTGGATGACGCAGGCTTCGGGGGCGAGTGCAAATCAGCAACTGGCGCGTCCACGCGAAGGCTTCAGCCATCTCTATCAGGTCGCGGTGCAACGACTGGAGAGGTGTGGGGTCACTTTCTTACTTGGAGCGAAAATGCTCAGCCTGCAGAAGGATGGCGTCTTCTTTCTTGGGACGGACCGCGGCCGCGCCTCAACGAAACGCGTGGTGTCAACCATACCGCTCGAACGGATCCAGAGTTTATGCGGGATGCCCTCTAACGAGCGGCTCATGACGGTGACACTGATGACCCTGTTCTTCAGTTTCGCCGGTGATAGGGGCTTCACGGATTCCATCCTGTATAATTTTTCCCATGCGGGGTCGTGGAAGCGCCTGACGGTTTATTCGGATTTTTACGGGAAGGCCGATGGTCGGGAGTATTTTGCCGTTGAGGTCAATGCCGATCTTGTTTTTGGCTCCGTTGAAGCGGCAGAGCAGGATTTCAGGCGGCATGTCTCGGAGAACGGCTTGTTCGCCGGTGATCTGAGGCTGGAGGGGCGCCACACCGTTTCGAACGCTTATCCGGTCTATGCGGAAGGAGCCGACGAACAGGCGGCGAACATCATTTCCGCGCTAAGAGCGCTCGGAATAGAGTCGTTTGGTCGCCAGGGCGGATTTGACTATCAGCCGACAGCGCGTGATACCACGCTGAAAGCAGAGGCCGCCCTGCGTCGCCGGTGAAGTGTCTCCAAATTTGGAACTGTGTGAAAACATTGCGACCCCGCCAAAACAACCCCCTTTTTTCAGGGGGCGGCCTTCGAAGTCATGGGATCGATCACGAAGTCGATCACGCGGCGCTCAGCGCCGGCTTTTTGCGGCGACAAGCCACGAACTCGACGCCGACGAGCCCAGGATCAACATGGCCCACGTGGCGGGCTCGGGGACTGCAGAGATCGTCGTTGCGGACAGCGTGAACGTGCCGCCAAGGGGATTTCCAGCCGAACACGACAGCTCAATGCAATCGGTCGGAAAAATTCTTCCGGCGTCGGTCCCTGTATGACTCAATGTGGTTTGCCCGAAAAATAAACTCACTGTGCTATCCGGGGCAAGTTCCAGATAGGCGTCGTTCGGTATATCTTTATGTACTGACGATCCAAAAACCGCTATTGGGAAATTGTTGAGCTATGATGTTGAAGTGGTAATCAAAAGTTCTGGTCGTGGTGAAATCGACGTTGGTAACTGTTTTGGTCGTCCCATCGACGGTCAGCGTACCGGTAATGATGCCTGAGCTATAGGTCCCCGTCGATAAGGGTATAGTCGTAAATGATATCCGCACTCGCCGAGCCGGGAATAACAAACCCCAATGCGAGGCATAATCCGACGACAGAACCGAGCGATTTAATATTCTTTTTAAATCCTAGCCAAATCCCAAGCATTTAATTCAAAAAATCCACCGCCCGTTAAGGTTTCGGTCTGGGAGCTTCACAAGGATCTTCATACAGTTTTGAGTTGGCAGGCTAATGACGAAGCCTTCATAAGTCGCGCTTTGCCCCCAGCGCATCTGCTCTTCCATCTCCCTGAAAGAATGAATTCTATCAGGGATTGTCGATATTCAATTGCGCATGCACTGCGCGGGAAATGGGTCACCCCGTGTGGCAACCGTCATCCAATCATCTCCTTCACGAAACCGAGAGCTGACCGATGCCCCGCTTTAAGCCGGTAAGCCAGAAGGCCCATGCCTTTGCGGTTCGGCGTGAGCGAACCAAGCAAGAAAAAAGCGGCCATAGCGACCTTGTTTTTTGCCGAGAAAGACTGTCCGGCCAGCTTGGTGAGAAGTCCCGGCAGGGCTCTCAATCGGGGCCGTTGCCCGGATGCGATATCAAGACAGAACTTGCGTTCACGATAATAAAACGTCTGGCGGGGATCCACCAATTCTTGGCCCGACGCAAGCCGTCCTATGATCGCTCGCAGATGTTCCATCCTTGCCAGAAAGCGATTGATGTCGCGATCAAGTGAGGAGGCGTCAGGCATGCGCCCGAGCCCGGAATCATTGTTGCCGTGAATGCGATAGCATCCGAGCTCCTCAGAAATACTGAGAATGTCGCCCAGGAACGGCGCGGCGAACAGAATCACACCGTCGACAAATTTGTCGTAATCTGCCTCGCGAAGTAATTCACACACATCTCGGCGGAATACGTTTCCCGACGTTGGCGGGGATTTGTAGACGCCGTTCTTGAGCACCTGGCGGCGGAGGAGATCGCGATCGCGGAAAGCCTCCAGCGACGGAAATGCACCACTGATGACATTGCCGTCTGCGTCGATCCGGGTGAGAGGAAATTGAAATTTGGCAACACCTGGATCGAGGTGGTCGATAATTACGCCAAGCGATCCGGGTTTGAGTTCGTCGTCGGCATCAAGGAAGAGGACGAAAGGCGCGCGAGTCTTGTCTAGTCCGAACAGGCACGCAAGCCGTGCGCCGCGGTTCTCGATCCTGAAGGCCGGCACTCCTAAGCGACTAATAACGTCCCATGAACCGTCCGTCGATCCGTCATCGACTACGACCACCTCGCAGTCGTCACGACCTTGATCAAGGACGCTGCGAATGGCGCGTTCGACGAAGCGCTCGTAGTTGAAGCACGAGATGACGACGGCCAGCTTCGGATTGTCAGACATACAAATTTCCGACCCGGTTCTGTGAGAAAGGCTGTTCTTCTCGCTTTTGGCTGTGTCGAGAAGATAGTTGTACGCTGGCCCAGTCGCAACTGAGCCGGGGTTGGGAGCGGACGAGCCGCAACACGAATTGTTTCGAACTCGTTTCGATGACTGATCGTGAGTTGGCCGAGATCCGGTGATGGAAATTTTCAGTGTCTGCGGAGCAATCTGCTCGATCCGCAGGGCCTATCACTGACCGGCTCGGTCTCGATCGTGTTCGTGGCAAGGAGTTCGTCAAGGTCGCTGCCGCCACCTGCCGCTGCGGCGCAACGCCCGGTTTGGTCCTGGTGCATGCGAGGATGGCGGCTGGGCGAATCTGCTCATTCACACCCCGTTCGCAAAATGCGCATGGGCAAAATCTGTCGCATTCGAAACTTCTATAGGTTGGTGGGATGCTCCAGACAAGTGCAGAACTCCAGCAGTTCTTGCCGGATTCCATTAGTCTTAACCGGCATTCCTGCGCAGCCGCAATTGTTCCCATCGCGAGATCGAGCCATCATCCAGGAAGAGAAGGCTGAAGCAACTGGGAGGCAGGATCATTCTCAGAGCGAAATCATCGATTTAGTCGGCCGCCAGGCCGGCCGCGTTGCCCATTGCCTGATTGTACCGGCTGGCCGCAATGTCCGGGTACACTTTAGTGCCTTCGGCTTTCATGGCAAGATGGCTTGCGTGCTCCTGCGATAGGTGATCCTTTCTTGTTCCATCAATTTCAGTTTATGATCGTGTGATGTCACGATCCGCCGGCTTTTTAAGAGGTACGACATGTTAAACGAGATCACGGCGAATTATGGATCGACATTCTACGATCGTCAGCGAGAGGGATCCCTGAACTCCGCCAAAATCATTCTGCCGATTGTATTCGATTTGGTGAGAACGAAGTCCGTCATCGATTTCGGGTGTGGCGTCGGCACCTGGCTTGCGACCGCGAAGCAGCTTGGCGCCGAACATTGCGTTGGTCTTGAAGGCCCATGGGTCAAGACGCAGACTCCCGCCCAGGCTGATCTCGACATCCGGGAAACCGACCTCGAGCAAACGATTTCGCTGAACGAGCGTTTCGACCTTGCGATGTCTCTTGAGGTCGCGGAGCATTTGAGGCCGCAGCGATCCGATTCGCTCGTCGCTGATCTATGCAAGGCGTCGGACGTTGTCATTTTTAGCGCCGCCGTACCTGGGCAAGACGGTGATGGTCATCAGAACGAGCAGTGGCCTTCCTGTTGGGCGCAGCGCTTTACCCGAAACGGATTTATGCCTCTCGATATTATCAGACCGATTGTTCAGTCGGACGCGAGAGTTGAGGTCTGGTACAGGACGAATGTGATTCTCTACGCCCGGCCCGAGCAAGGTCTGAAAATTCTGGCGAATCTCAAGAGGGAGCACTTGGCCAACCTTGACCTGCCATGTCACCTGGAAATTGTCGGGCTGAAGCGGGCGGCCACGCAATTCCTGGACAGCACGAAGACGCTACTCGACTGGACGATACGACGGACAACTCAGCGTCTGCTGCGACAACAATAGGACCGGGCCAGATGCCAAAATCGGTATCGCCGCTGGGGTTAGTTAGCTCAGGGGCGGGGGCGGGTGGCCCCCCTCAAAAAAATGAACTGACGGCTGCCAGACGCATGTCGATAGATTTGACAGCTGAGAAAGCTCCCGGCAGTGCTCTCTAACGCTTAGCGCGGGGCGGGCGGCGGACCAGGGGGGCAGCCCTCCAGCGGACCGGCGTCCCGTCCGTAAACATGGACGTAGTCGACGAGGAGCGTGGATGGGTTGGGCGTCCGATCGATTGGCCAGCCGCTACCGAGTGCAAGATTGACAATTGGGTAAAGGGGGTAATTGAGTTCGGGCGGCGTCGGTTGGCTCCAGACCTGCTTGCCATCTAAAAAGAAGACGATCGCTTGCGGCGATACATCAACGCCGAAGGTATGAAAGTCCTCGACGAGGGAATTGTTCGGGACGTCAATCTTCTCATTTTGACCTCGAGTTTTGGCAGTATCATTGTACCAGACGTGCCAAACGGCCTGGTAGGATGACGTGAACTGGCCATAATATTCGACGACATCGATTTCGGCATTTGCATCCCAGCCGGAAACCGGTTTGAGCGCTGCCAGCCAAAAGGCAGGCCACGTGCCGGGTCCGGGCGGCATCTTCATCCGTACTTCGAAATATCCGTAACGCGTGCCCGTGCCAGCACCCGTGGCATCGGCCGCGGCGATCAGGCCAGACGTCCAACGCCCGTCGCGATCTTTGGAAGCCGTTATCGAGAGGATGCCGTCCTTCATACTGAATGGACCATTTGGATGGGGATCCGCGAACCTCGCATCGCCAAAATCACCGTTCCAGGGTGTATGCGCGATCCAGCGCGCGGGTCCGATCCGAACCGGGGAGATGCTTTCGATCCGACGGTTAGGCGCGGTCTCCTCGTCAAAATTCTCGATCATGACAGGACGGAGTTCGCACGACTGCGGGGCCTCTGCCGAAGCTGCATTTGCGACTGCGGTATTCAGGGTGAAGAGAGTGACAACCGATATTCCGAGAGCCAAGTTGTTCATCTGACGAGTTCCTCACTGAAAAATGGATTCCATTGTTTGAGCATCAATGTTTTGGGGTGCACTGTTTATCGATATTTGGTCAGGAAGGTCGCTCTAACAAGGTAGCAGACGTTGGAGAAGCCTTGCAGTTCCGGAACGCAAAGCCCGGGCGGGACCGCCAGCTCGATCACCCGACCGGTTGGAGACCCTTGAATCGAACCCCGAGTGCGGACAGCGCGCCCACATAGGCCACGACGCCAAACCCGGCAATAACGCCGAGCTCGATGAAGGTGTTAAGGTCTCTTCCCGCCAGTCCATAGCGGAGCAACAGAACCGAAAGCGCCATTGCGGCGCACGCTGCGCCCACTTTCCACAAATTGCCCAAAACGGAAGCAATTCTTACACCAATAAGATGCCGCGCGGTCAGCAATGACAAGACAAACATGATCAATGACACTGCCACTCGCGCTGCAATGACGCCCATGACTGAATAGAAATAGTAACCTGCCGGAACCAGAACAACTCTGGAAACCAGTTCGACAAGGGTCAACCGAAATACGAGGTTGGTCCGGTTGGTCGCAATCGACAGAGAGTGAAGGGGTTGATAGAACGCGCTCAGCACGACCGACAGAGCGAGCCATTGCAGATAGACGGCCGCTTCGATCCACTTGGCGCCCAACAGCACGTCAACAATCAGGTCTGACGTCAGCGACATGCCAATAGATGTGGGCGCCGCAAGCATCATCGTAAAGCTCGAGGCTTTCAAGTATGCGCTTCGAACTCGCTCCCGATCGTCATTGATTCTCGCGAACGCCGCCACAAGCGGCTGCATTGCCGGACCGATCAGGCTCTGAGTGGGCAAGACAGACAAATCGCTTGCCATCGTGAACTGCCCCAGATCGGCCTTGGAGATGAAGTATCCAACCCATATCCGGTCATATTGCCAGCTTAGGGCTGCAAGTATCTGCGCTGTGCTGAACCACCCCAGAAATGTCGAAAACTCCGAGAACCTGGACAGTGAGAGTGCTGGCCGATATCCCGCAATAAGATACGAAATCAGCGTCGTTGTCACAGAACCGGATACGCTGCCTGCTGCAATGGCCCAATACCCGCCTCCCAGGAATACGACCGAAATGGCGATCGTGGAGGCGATGAGCTTTCCCGCTACTTCCGCAGTAAATCCTTGCCGGAAACTCAGTTCCCGAGCGTACTTGACCATACTGGGACTGTAGAGGCTGCGGGCCATTGGCCCGATGGCAAGGACGGCAACCAGGCTGATGAGACGTTCGTCATGGTAAATGCGGGAAAACGGCCAGGCGGCTGAGAGAACGACGACCGTAAGCACAAGACCTCTCAGAAGGCCGAGCGTGAAGGCCGTGTCCATGTGAGCTTTTGTGACACGGCCCAGGCTTATCAAAGCCAGAATGACCGGAACTTCGAGCACCGTATCCACGACAGAAATTAGGGTCGTGGCGATCGCAGTCAGACCGAAGTCCGCCGGCGTCAGCACTCTTGCCAGAACAAGAATCGTTACGAAGTCAACGAGGCGTCCTGCCAGTCGAGCGGAAACGGTCCAGCCCGCACCGAGAAGGGTCTTGGTTGTTAGCATTAATGTCGCCCTAGGCTCAGGCTCAATGGTCGGGCAGCTTTAGCGTGGTTTGTTGACATTAAGATAGCGGCGAGTGGATTTGAGGTTAGCGCGTTCAAGTCAATCCTTTTGCATGATCCGGAAAAGCGGACTTGGTTTCCCAAGTGATCATGAGATGGATTCCGATTGATTAACCTCATCAATTCATGAGTG
>Ga0137415_10002160_pt1 | contig 19572 bp, 28 predicted proteins | sample CZODoug3_1_1_16f_FD_183082 | JGI IMG/M metagenome (GOLD analysis project Ga0137415, IMG submission 183082) | Vadose zone soil fungal communities from Angelo Coast Range Reserve, California, USA - CZODoug3_1_1_16fungal (Hybrid Assembly) | ecosystem: Environmental > Terrestrial > Soil > Vadose...
GTCCGCACGAATGGTATACACCAGCTTGATTTGCGGTGCGCTTGCAACAGCGCCTGCGCCCATAAGAGTCAAAAGAGTATCAAGAAAGCTGTCCCTAAGAGTCTGGGCACCGCAGTGGGTGTAGAGCTCCTCGAACTGATCGATGAATAGCAGCAGTGCGCGGCTGCCATTGGCAGCAAGAACCTGCCTGAGCAGATAACAAAGCTGCCCCTGCTCTAACACGTCACGAAGCTTTGGCAGTTTAGCAGCACGCGATATCTCGTCCTGATCCGGCTCGAGATGCGGCATTAATGCTGATGCCAGAGACCCGAACGGATCGTTTCCGGGACGGCAGTACAGCATCTGCCAGGAATGGGAGCGCCTTAGTGCCGGGATCAGGCCGGCTGCCACGAGTGATGATTTGCCGCTCCCTGAAGGCCCGGAGACCTGGATGATATGCTTCTGCTCGAGCTTCTCTTTAAGAAGTTCAATGAGCGATTCACGTCCGAAGAAGATCTCCGCGTCCTCTTCCCAAAACGCAAATAGGCCTTTATACGGGCAGCAATTCCGTACTGCCTCGCGGCTCGCGATGAAGGCTGGATTGTCAAGGACGGTTGGTGAGGCAGTGCGCTGCCTTGCCACCGCGTCCGCGGCCGAAGGGCTTTCTTGCTCCGAGGCTGTGGGACCAGAGTCTTGCGGTTGTGGCAGTGCTTCGATTGAGTAGTCGTTGAGGTCCCAGCTTTTGCGGGCGGAGATGAGAGTGGTCATCTGTTTGATGATCCGAGGATCACTAACAACGCGGCCATCCAGAACGACCTCGATGGCGGCCGGCTTTAGCCGGGCCAGGTCAATGTCCACGTAGCGGCCGGTTGCTGGGTAAGGCTTCAGGAATAGCCTCAAAAATGCGCCGTTAGCGAGGGCGCAGATTGGGCTTTTGCTCTGGGATTGCTTCTTTGCGTTACGGATTGTGTCGATGAAACTGGCTGTTTTGGCGGCCCGGATCCGGAACAGGGTCATTTCCGGGCAAGCGCTGTAGGCGCGAAAAAGGAGCAGAGCGACCGCGACGGCCTTGGCCAAATCCCGGTCTTGCGGCGCCTCAGCAATGCATGTGTCGGACCCTGAAATGAAACGTATCGAGTGAAGCCGTGGCAGCTCTTCTCCTCGGAACACCAGCTTCAGTGACACTTGCGGAACGTCCATGTCCAGCACGGTTTTGTCATCATTTTGGCAGCGTCTGATGGTTTTATCATCATTCTGGCCAGCGTTTCCACAATTATCATATGGCAAAGACCGTGCATGAACATGCAGCAGCACACAGAGATAGGCGTAGCTGTTCAGATACGGCAGCTACGAGAGCTTCCGATTAGGGCCTGTTTCGAAGATTATAGACAACATAATATATAAGAGTTATATATATTCGGGAATCATGGACGATAAACTTCTAACCAGAGTGGAGCTAGCGCGAAGGTGGAAGGTCTCGATTGAGACGCTTAAGCGCAGGGAGCGGACGAAAATACTGCGGCCGGTAAGGCTCGATGGACGGATCATCCGTTATCGGATGAGCGACGTACTACGGATCGAGGAGGAGGGCTACGATGGGGAGGTGGATGAGTGACCTTCGGATGCTGATCAAGAAACCGCTCGAGCGCGGCAGCGGTGATCGGTTGCGGGGAATGGCGTCCGATCTCCCAGCCTTGCAGAGTCTTTAGCTTTGCGGGCAGTCCGGCGGCAAGCAGGACTTCTACGGCTTGGGCCTGGCTAAGGTTATTGGCCTCGCGCCAAGACCTTAGCCGTTCAATAACAGGAGCGACCGTCTTGTGTCGTTGTGATGCCAACAATTTCTCTTGTTCGGCAAGGAATCTTTCAAGGGCGGCTGCGGTTACAGTGTGAGGCGCATGCTGGCCAATCTCCCATTGTTGGAGAGTTCTGAGCGCGACCGGCAAGCCGGCGTCTGCTAATACGCGAGCAGCTTTGGACTGACTTAGATCTTTAGCTGTTCGCCAGGCTTTGAGCCTCTCGATAAGTGGCGACAGACGTGAAGGGTTGCTCGGCATCAGACGTCCATGATCTCGATTTGGACCAACTCAGGCAACCTGTCGTCTTCAAAAATTTCTTGAGGAACACGGATGTGAGCAATGGCTATAACTAAGTCAGTTATATATTACCGACTCATATGGGATCATGGAAGCTCACGTAAGGTCAGGAGAGATCAGATAAAAATAGCTGGAGATAGCCTACCAGACTCGATTAAATGTCTATTTTTAGGAAAATGTGGTTGTAACATCGAAAAGGATTAGTCGTGTGCTTGACGCTCATTCCTAAGTCACGTATAGCAGATGCTAATGAATCCGATAGACGATTGTTTTTTATCGCGAGCGGAGGTGATGCGGCGCTGGCGGATCTCGATCGCCACGATCAAGCGCCGGGAGCAGCAAGGCATATTGCGTCCGATCCGCATGAGCACACACGTGATCCGGTACCGGCTATCTGACGTGGTCCGAGCGGAGGATGAGGCGGCAGCCGGACGTGAATGGGAGGAGCCCGGGAATGATCAGAAGGAGCAGGATGATGCTCGAGAGGCGGCATAAGCTCGGTCTTTGCCACCGGGACCGATGGAGAGTCGGCGAAATGCTACGATCACAGCCCGATCTGCGTGAGATCGATCCGGTCCGGGACTTGGATCTGTGGCGTCACCTGTTTGATGCGGACGACCTCGTGCTCATCGGCGAGACAGCTAACGCGGCCGCTCATGCGCCCTCCGCGGAATATTGCTGGGGGAATGTTTGGCGCGACGGACTGCCCATTGGGACAGTCGCATACTGCCTGAGCGCTGCGGATCTATTACGCGGCGCTTCCCATTCGGAGAGGATGAGTCGGCGCCAAGCCTGCGAGGCCGTCCTTGGGCGGCTGCGAGGTGCGGGCATACCCATAGTGATGGTCGTGGACGACGGTGACGGCGGCCTGGAATGCTGGTGTGATGCGGATCCGGCCAGCTATCGGCTGTTGGTTTCGCGGGGACGCTGCCCGGGCGGAACGAACGCCAAGACAGGGAAGATACATCGCGTGCTCTGGGCCGACCCCGGAACCCGAGTTCCTTGGGAGGAGGATTTCGAATTGGTGGCTTAAAGGAGGAGCAAAAATGCAGACCAAAAAAAGAGCGGCAGACCGATGCAAGCGGACTGCCGCCAAGACCCACGTAATGACGTCTCACGACATACGTTGGCAGACATATCTTATCCGGTTCGGTGCACGTGATCAAGGGTCGGCCAACGTGAGGGGAAGCACGGAGCGATGAGTATACGTCTGATGTCGCAAGTCTGGGAGGACACCCGCATCGGATCTCAAGCGGAATTGTTAGTGCTGCTAGCGCTGGCCGATCACGCGCGTGATGACGGGCTGTGCTGGCCTTCGATGCGGAGCATAGCGGGAAAGGCTCGGATCGAGGAGAGATCGGCCCAGAGAATCATCCGTCGCCTGATCGAAAAAGGGTTCGTGGAATTGGTATCGAAAGGCGGCTGTATCGACGGTCAGAACACGCCCAACCGCTACAGAGTCATAGGGGGTGACCGAACGTCACCCCATGGCCCGACCGAGATCCATTCCGGGGTGACTGTAGGTCAGGGGGTACGGGGTGACCGGGAGTCACCCCGGGGTGACTCTGACGACGCAGACGGGGTGACCCAGGGTCGGACTAACCATCATATAGAACCATCAAGAGAGAGAATAACGACGACAACATATCCAGATGTGGATAAGGAAGTGAGCGGAGCGGATGAACCAATAGGAGCGTCGTCGTCGCGTCGTGCTGCTCTCTCTGTTTGTGTAGCGAAGAAGGAATCTGGTTCGCTATGCGATTGCAGGATTGGCTTATCAAGCGCCAGTGCATCGGCTTGGGCAAATCAGTTAGCCACCGAATTTGGACTCAGCAAAAAACAGCGTCAGACGGTCAGCGAGTACTGCGAGTCACGCGGTCAGGAGTATGTTCGCGAGAAGGCCGAGATCGTGAGATCGCAGCCACGTCGAAACGCGGCAGGGGCTCTGCTGGCGGCGCTGCGAGACGATTGGCAGCCGCCTCTTGTCGCAGGCAAGCCGACTGATGCGGACGATCTGGCGCGTAGAATGGGGTGGCAATGGTGAGTGCCAAAAAATCAGCTTGCTGTTGCTGTGGCTGGGCTTTGCCTGATCCTGAGCCAGTCATCCTTTTTGGCAGGACGTTCGTGGTCACGCCTACGATCTGTGCAGCCTGCTGCGTCAAAGGCGAGGCGCAGCCAAAAAAGCAAAGCGCGTGGGAACGTCTGTGTCCGGAGCTGTACCAGCGCACTGACGTTGTTCGGCTTGAGGACGAGTTGCGACAGCGGGGCTACGACACGCGATGGCCGCAAGACGTACTCGGGTGGCAGTACAGATCACAAGGTCTTGTGCTAAGCGGTCCTACTGGTATTGGCAAATCGAGGGTCATGTGGACGCTACTTCGCCGTCTTTTGGAGCAAGAGCATCGTGCCGCTGTATTCCTCAACGCGGTAAGGTTTCGGACAGGGTTGCAGGCAGCGGCTCGTGACGGTGCAACTGAGGAATTTGTGCACCGTTTGGTACGAGCTGACGTGCTGTATTGGGATGATTTGGGTCAGACGCACCTGACGGGAGCGGCGAGCGAAATGCTGCTGCATTTGGTGGAAGAGCGCACATGTGCGGGAATGCCGATATTGGTTACGACGCAATATTCCGGCGAAGGGATGGATGCCCAGTTCGAGCGGAAGGAGATGGGGCAAGCCATCAGACGCCGGTTAAATGAGTTTTGTAAGGTCGTCGTGGTGCGCTCAAAGACAGAGCAATGGGTCCGGAACCCGCTGGCTACGGATAGCCACAAGGAGGCGGCGTGACAACGAACGCAATCGATTTTCTTCTATTTGGTCTCTTGGTCCTGGTGGCGCTTGCACAAGCAACCGCTGCGCTTCTGATGCTATGGAGTGCGTGGGATAGGAGGCCTGCGCCCAGAAGGTCGTTTCGGAAAGCGTCGGCGATCGCGTTAGCGGCGACAGTCGCCGGCGCGATCTTGTATGTTGTTCTTGGTGTGCGAATCGGGATAATCGATTTCAGCGGTCCGCCACGAGGTCGTCTGGCGTCTTTCTATCGGAATAAAGGATGCCTGTTCGAGCGGGAAGCGAAAAGCCTCTCGCCAAATCATGGGACAGAAGTAACTTAATGAGTAGAGCAATGAGCTTGAATGAAATCCTGAAAGAGCTACCGAAATTGACCCAAGACGAAAAGCGGCAGCTCTGGAATGTTCTCGATCACGAATTGAGCAGTGGACAGGACGAGGAAAGCCCGGAAGTTTTGGCTGCCATCGAGAGAGGAATCCGGTCCCTGGAGGCCGGCGAACGCACTCATACGCTCGAAGAGGCGCGGCAAAGAGTTAAAGAAATCGTCGCTAAAGCTCGCCGATAATTAAGCGGCAATATGTATGCCGTAATTTTGTCGGACGCGGCGCAAACGGATCTCGACAATATCGTTCGGCACATCGCTGTTGATAATCCAACAGCTGCTGAAAAGCTCGGATTGGATCTCATCGACGTTGCTATGAGCTTGGAAACTTTGCCCTACCGCGGGTCGCGTGTGCAAAAACATCGTGGTGTTCTTAAGCTGATACACGGCAATTATGTGATCACCTATCGCATCGACGAATCGAACCACACTGTTCAAGTACTCGGTTTCACACACGGTGCGCGGATTAAATAGATCTCGGAGCAATCCAATATTGTGAATAGTGGGGTTCTGATCGTCCGGACTGTCTAGAACGCGGGATGGAACCGACCGAAATTGAATCAAGTTTTCAATCACTAACAAATGGCAATGGCCAAGAAACTGAAGACTCCTCCAGTCAGAGACTTAATTAAAGCCGAGCGCAAGACGGGACGCTTCTTCTCAAAGAACCAGCGCCAAATGATTCGTACGGCGTGAGGTTTACCCACTCCCCCTAAAGCGCGTGGGAGTGCACCACTCAAGTAGAGTTGGCGTGCTAAGCCATTCTGCCGGCGATTCCTCACGTAGTCGCCACATTACAACCGGCGATTGATCAATCAGTTACCGGCCTTCGCCCAGCCGATCACGAAGCGCAGAACTTCATCTGAGTCATCCAATTCGCTCACAGTAGTGTAGGAATGGAACGTGTTTGCCTCTGGATAGATCGCACTCATGACCCCTTCGGCCTTCCGGTCCGTCTCCTCGGTGTTGAATGCCTCTAGATGCACGCATCGCTCGGCAACGCCGCGGTACTCATCACCAAACGAACTCTTCCAAGTTTGGGCGGCATTCACAACAACACGATATTTTGTCATAAGGTCAGCATTTTAAGCGAGATCCAAGAACGCTGCAGTGTCGCGAGACTATGGCAGGGGTACTCTGTATCAATTCGCTTCCGGTTTGGAATTCTGCGAAAAGCATTTTCTCCTTCGCTTCGTACGGAAGAGCCATGTATTCGTTCCGAGTGAGTTGGGAGACCTCGCGCCGCCATTTTCCGGGCACGCGAACAGAAAGCTTTCCGTCCGCGTGAAACACAAGTTTGTTAGACAAATTCCTCATAGGAAATGCAAAGCAAGGAGTGAATGATTGATGGCGATTTCACGCAACCGTTGAAGATGAGCCTTTTGCACAGAGTCACCAGAGAGGACTTTCTCTGCGGCTTCAATCTCTGCGCCCGTCAGACCGTCAAGGCCAAGAATAATCGTGGCGCGCTCTCGCGCATTTTCCAGCGCGGTTCGGCTGCCGGTCTGTTCTTCTTCTAATTCCTGCCGTAACAGGGCGGCTTCGCGTCGGCAGTATTCGGCGCGATCCTGATAGTAGATGGCATCCGCTTCGTATCTGGCAATGTCTCGTTGCAATTGGATAATAGGGTTCATGGCTAAAGAAAATCCCGGAAGGACTGATTAATTGGCGGGGACGTCTTGGAGGGCGTGCTTAGGAACGGAAACGATCTGACCGTAAGCGACATGACGTCTTCGCGGCAGGGTTACTCCCACCGCCGCAAGAATCTTGACGCGGAACTTGTTTGGGTTTCGGCGAGGACTTGGCAGGCGTAGCAGCGCCGGCCGGCCCAAGTTTCTCGAGTGCGATTGCTTTGTTGGTCATGGCGGTGGAGGAAGCGCCGAACCCTTATTGCGGAGCCCGGCGCTTGGAGCCAATCAGATTCCTTGGGTGCGGAGGACTTCGGCCATGTGCCAGAGGGCTTTGTTGAGCCTGAGATCTTCATCGATGCCTTTGATGGCCCGACTCTTGGGCATCCGGCTTCCGCTGGGCAAGCGGCGCGAGCAGTCACGTTGACCGCCGCGGACAAGGTTTTCTTGAACCGTGTTCAAGGTGGTCCAAAGATCCTTTGCTCCGTCTCCAAAGCGTCGCGGATTGAGGAGCATCGAAGGGCTGACCGGAGCCTTGTTTGGATCCTCCCACCGATAAGTTGCCGCGGCCGTGGCCAGGGCAAGGCGTTCCGCATCAGTTAAGACCCGATCTTGGAAGAGCCCTACCTTGTTCATGATATCGGGCACTGCGCTAAGGACTTTAAAAGAGGCGTCGATGACCGAATCCGGGTTGAATCCGGAATGTTTGATCGAGATCCGTTGAAAGCTGGCATCTGCAACAACCATGCCATTAGAGCATACCAACCGGAACAGACCGCAATGAAGTTGGTAAGCGCTGCTTTTATCGTGGCTGTTTAAAAGCACGACTTCAGGCCGGACCTGGTTCTTTTCCCAAGAGTCCAACTGCTCGGCGCGAGCAAAGCGGATAAGATGCTTCTGGAATCCTCGCCTAGCTTCGGTGCGAACGCTTTGCTGTTCAGCACGGACGGGAGCCCAACCGTTTTCCCGCATTCCTTTAAGGATCGAGGAAGTGGCCAGAAAGCTGTACCTATCCGAAACAGTGTCGATAGGCTGAGAAGCGAAGATGCTTGGGGCGCACTGGCGCAATTCTTCATCAGAAAGCGCTACTGCACTGCGGGTCTTTGGGAGATAATTAGAGTAGAGACTCATAATTTGTGAATAGGGTTGTGGTGTCTTGTATCGGTTTCCGGAGGTGTTGTGAGCACCCCCGGTTCCGGGAGAAGGGGTTTTACGCTGCTTTTTTGGAAGCGGCTTTCTTGGTTTCTTTGATCTCCTTTTCGGGAGCGGCTTCGGTGATATCCTCCTGGCGGCGGTACTGAGTGAACTGCCAGTTCTCGGCTTTCAAGAAGTGCTTGGAATGCTTCTGACCATCTTCGGTTTCCCAATCGTTTCGGCGCAATTGACCTTCGATGATGACCTCCTGGCCCTTCTTGGCGAGGGAAGCGAAGTTTTCGGCTGACTTACCCCACACAGTCACGTCTACGAAAGTAGTGATCTGCTGGCGTTCGCCTTCTCCGTCGTTGAAGAACTCATTGTTAGCGATAGTGGCTGAAGCGACTGGAGTGCCCGAGTTAGTTTCTCTCAAGGTCGGATTAGCGACCAGGTTACCACTGATGATGATGCGATTGATGTTCATTGTAATATGTGATTAGTAGTTTGTTGTTTAGTTGAATGGCCGTCACCGTCTCGGTTGGGCCATTGCCTTTGTTCTCTACCTTCTCTCCAGGAATCTTTTGGATTCCGTTTTGGAGAGAAAAATGAGCTTTAGGCGCAATTTTTGTTTCCAAAACGGAAACGCAGTTGACGTTTGAGCACGGCGCAAAGAGGCTCAAGGAGCAAGAGCCCCGAACAGGGGGTCGAGGATTTAAGTGGAGGGCACCGACGCGAAGCGTTGGGAGGAATCTGTTTAAGCCGCAGACGGTACTCTTGCGCCGGAGCCGCGCCGTGGGAGGAGACGACATCCGCCGTAGGCGGACCGAGCTCCGAAAGCCTTCGGGGCGAGCATCAAAGAATGGGTACTCGTAATGGGTGCAGAAGCGAGCGAGTCTCGCTTTCTTGGTGTGCCGCCTTTGGAGCGGAAGAGGCCGGAGGAAGAGGAGTGGTTTTAGGCGAAGCCTCGAGTTTGCGCGAGGAGAAAGAGGAAGGCGAGACGAGGCTCGCCGGGGAGAAAGTCTTTTCTCCCTAATCATCTCCCGAGAATCTCCTGAATGGCAATGTGGGTGACTACACACTCGTTAGGTGGAATGGCACCGGTGTAGAGCGGGATCTCGTAAACTTCCTCGACCACGAGCGAGAGATAGAGCTGGCGAAGGTTAACACCCTGGAGGGTGATGAGGAAGTCGTTGTGATGAAGAACTAGGAGCTCAGGAGTCAGTGTGTAGGCCCGGATATCATAGTAACAGAACGCACGCCAATGGGTACCGTCTTGGAGACTGAGCCGTGAAAGGCCTGGTTGACGCACAGTATAGAAGGCGGTCTTTGCCATAGAACAGTATCATACGTATACTGTTTGCGTGCGTCGTTCAAGTATCAGGAATAGACATGCTGCAGGGAAAACCGTATTTTGGTGGCGAGATATGGACGGCCGAAAGATAGACTGGATACGCAAAGAGCTTGGGATGAGTTGGGTTGAATTTCACCGGGAGTTGGGAATTTCGCGGATGACTTTGTTCCGTTGTAGAAAGGAAGGAGCTCCAAGGCTGATTAGCCTTGCCATCCTGGGACTGTGGTACTCACGCAAGATGGGGGGCCTGTTGGAGGCTCCAGGCGCGACGCAGGGTAAAGGAGCACTAAAGGGATCGGGGAGAAAGAGTCAGAGATAGAATCGTCGGAGAGCAATTACTTCGGGACGATTTTTTTGCTTGCACATAGTATCGTACAGATACTATTTGTATGAATATGTACAGTCTAACGATGAAACCTTTAGCGGTGCTCGCCGTTAAACCGCATTTGGCGAGCGCTGTGTTTCTGGCGGCAGGGTCAATCAGCCAAGCGCTTGGCCAGGCCGGAGGGATTATTAATGCGTTTGCGCTGATCGGCGCATTTGCCGGTCTAGTGTTTGCAGGTTGGGCGGCGAAAATGGGGCGGACCGAAATGATTAAGTACGGGCTTTTGGGGAGCGCGTTGTGCGGCCTGGCATGGGCCATCGTGAGCGCGATGTTTCAGGCAGGCGGGCAGAGCGTATCCATCCAGCTGCAGGCGCCGAATTAAAGGGAAAGGAGGTGAGAAGAGCAAAGCAGACGGCGGGCGAGGTAGCCACCCCGTCCATATCTCGAACGAGGGAGAGCCTCGCCCGCCTTTGTTTGGAGAAGATGAACATGGCGTTTGGTGGAAACATGAACATTGTGGCCGGACTGATTGGATGGGGGTATCGGTGTGGCTGTTAGCGGTTTGGCGATTTGGCTGAAGCGGCCGCAGTACACGGAGCATGAATTGCTAATGGCAGTAGGCACAGGGTTCGCAAACGCAATTTGGCGCTTCTGTGCTGGGTAGGAGGGGTAATGGAACGGCTGATTCACGCGAACGATAACGCCCGGGAAGCCAAGGTGACTTTGTGGATCTTTGAGGGCTCAAGTTTGTATGTGTTGATTGTGTCCGTTGCGCTGGCGTTGGCGGGCTTCCGATACGCGTACGACCGGTTAGGACTTGGGACGTGGGCGAGCGCCGGCGTAGGCGCGGCGCCGCTAGTTCTAGCGAGCGTTTATGTTCTGACACTCAAACTGGGCAAACCCAAATCCTACGATGTCGACGTTTTTCGCTCGCTGGGCATGCGACTGATGCGAGGCGTTGCTAAGACGGGAGTGTTGTTAGTCAAGCTGGAGCTGCACGGGCTTAGCCCGCACAAAAGAGAGCATCCTTACGCATGAACGTGCACGTACCAGATTGTTATTTGGTCGATGATCTCTTGATCTTTGGTGATATCACGAGGGGCGTCATCTGTCAGGGGATCGATGTGAGCATGCCCGATCAGACGAATGTCGAGATGGACGTACTCAACGCGTTGGAGAGCGACTTGAGAACGTTCCTGGCGAACCTGCAGGAAGGGGAGCGGCTGCAGGTACAGTTCTACAAGGATTCAGACTATGGCCGTGAGCTCGAGCGTTATCAGAAGATTACTGACAAAGGCAATATGTGCCGGTTTAGCCGGCGGCACCGGACGGAGCGCTATGAGCGTTATGTCGAGCGCATGGAAAACGACCGGCTGATTCAATCGAATTTGCGGTTTTACATTTCGACAAAAATTCAGGCGGCGAAGTTTCGTGAAGGCGGCCTTTCGCGCCGTGCGCATTACGAGCGTATAGTTAACACATACAAGCAGTCATTTGATCAGAGAGTCCAGGTTGGCGATCAGCTTCTGAAGAGCTACGGGGGCGGCATGAGAGCCTTGGATGGTGTGGGCCATCTGCGGGAGCTGTTACGGTACTTCGGGCCAAGTCTCTCGAAGTTATATCTGGCTGAAGATATCTTGAGCGATCCTCACGCGAACCTGATGCAGCTGGCAAGAGCCGGATCAGCTTCGCCCTTGGAGGGCGCCGACCGCGGGTTCTTCTTAGATGGGAATTATTTCGGCCTGCTGGCGCTTTCGACCATGCCCAAGCAAACGTTCATGGGCATGATGCAGATCGTGACCGGCTTAGCGGTTCCAAACTTTCGCGTTGTGGTCAATTGCTATCCGCTTTCGGTGGAGAAGGAAATTCTCAAAACCGAAGAGGAACAAGAGAAGCTGGAACGGTCGACCGAAAACAGAAGCGGCCGTCAGGCAAAACTGCGGGTGCAAGCCGGGATGGAGAAAAACGCGTTAAGGGTGCGCCGGCTGATGTCGAATCAAGTGATTCCGTTCCGGGCGCAGTTTGTCGTGATCGCGCACGACCAAACCAAAGAAGGATTGCGCTCAAAGATGGCGGCGCTTAAAGGCGCTGTGGGGAAGCTGGGCGGGATTCGGTATTACGAGCCGAGCTGGGAGATTGCGACGATGAATTATTACAACGCCGCGATCCCCGGCTGGAGCTTTGACCCTTACGATGATTTCACGCACAAGCTGGACGACGTGAACCTGGTGGATCTTTTGCCGATCGGCGGGACGCCGAAAGGCGATCTGGAAAAGGCTGAAGCCCTTTACGACGGCGAAGCGGGGAACCTGATGGGGCTGAGAACCTTTTCCGGAGAAGAGGGGGCCGAGTCCCCGCTGCATTCGATGATCGTGGGCTCGAAGGGATCTGGAAAGAGCTTGTTAGTGAACGATATCCTGATCCAGACCGAACCCTCCTACGATTACACAGTGATCGTCGATAATGGATTGAGTTACGGCGTCTATACACAATGCGTCGAGGAAGGCGCAGCGCCGATCATCATTCGCTCGAATGGTAACTACACCTTTAACCCCTTTGATACGCGAGGGCTGCCGCTTAGCAATGAAGTCCTGGGAAACATCACGGCGCTGATGAGCTTGCTAATCGGCGGAGCCGATACGCCTGAAAAAAGGCGGTACCGGGAAGCGCTGATGACGAGCCAGGTGCGCGAGATTTACGCCGATTATTACCGGCGTTACCGGCGCGAGCACGAAGACCGATTGGCGCAAATCGCCAGGCAGGCACTGTGTGTCGAACGATGGCACAAGGAGCGAAGCAGCCAGGGGGACGGATTCGTGGATGCGTTCGTAGAGTTCCGGGAGTTTCAGAGAGGCGATCCGGAAGCGGCTGGCGAATGGCTTGGAAACTATTCTGCGTCCGAGATTGAGGCGTTCGTGCAGAACCCGAAAAGCGAGGCGGTGCTGGAGAACATGGTGTTTGCTCATTTCGGGCCGGAAGAGTTTCCTGCCTTGCACGACGTACAGGACGAGATCCAGGCCCGCGGCCAGAGAAGGCCGGCGACGCCGGAGAGCGAGGAGTACGCAATTATCGGGAAGCTATTGGAGGTGTGGCTCCGGGATGGTCCTTACGGCCCGATCGTAGATGGAGTGACCAATATTCGCCTGGAGGGCAAGATCGTTCATTTCGAGCTGGGCAGGATCAAGGAAAGCGAACAGGAGTTGCTAGCGGTCGCGGGATTTCTGATTACGAACGATGTCCGCAACTACATCATGACGATGCGGCGCGGCGCACGCAAACGGCTGATCCTAGAAGAGCTCTCGGCGTTCCTGGCGCTGGAGAACGGCCCAAAGATTGTGCGCGATTTCTGGGAGCGTATGAGAAAATATAACTGCTGGATGCTGGGTATTCTGCAAAACTTCGCCCGGCTCTATGAACAGAATCCTGGCGTTACAGGGGCGATTCTGTCGAACACTGATCAGGTGTTCTTGCTCAAATCGAATAACAGAAAAGACCTAGACCTCGTAAGCCAGTCTTATCCAATCCCGGAGATCACAAAGGCCAGCGTGATGAGGTTCCCGATTCCGAGCGGGAACGGGAGAGAGGTATTTTCAGGCTTCGGCCTGGTGCAGATCCACGATGGGCGGCCCAAGGTGACAATCGGGCGCAATTATGCGCACGACGAGATGTTATACGTTTCATCCAGCACCGGGTCGGTGTTTGAGGAGCGATCGCGCCAGCTTAAAAGCGAATCAGCCATCGTCGAAGCCATCATCAAATGGGCGAAACGAATGTTCGGGAAGAAAGGAGAACAATGAGAAAGACAAGAAGGTGCAGTGTGCTCGCAGCAGCAAGCGCTATTCTGTGCTGGTGTGCGTCCGGTTGCTCGACCTCGTTGAGTAATAACCGGGCGTTGTTCAAGGGGTCAGACAAAGCGGGGTATGTCGAGGGGCGCTCGGATGAGATAAAGAATCTTTATTGGGCGCAACGCAACATGGGGGCCAAGGACGCCGATCCGCGTCTGAAGCATAAGCTTACTGAGATCGTAGTACCGGCGCATTACGACTCGGACGGCGAATTGATCGAGGCGCACCGCGAAGTGATCGAAGTGGTTCAATGATTTTTTTGAACCGTACAGTATCATAGCAATACTTACATACTCGCTGAATGAGTGTAGTGCTAGATCTACTATATCACCGTGATACCATAATTAAGCTTATGAAAAAATGGTTTGTTTTAGCATTTTGGATTGGGTTGGCGCTCCCAGCGGGAGCAACGATCCCAGTCATTGACTATTCGAATCTGGAGCAACAGATCCAGAATGAGTACTCGAACCTGACGCAATACCTATCCACGGTGTCGAACACGCTGAAAAGCGCACAGCAACTGGAACAGCAGGTCGCGCAGATCGGTAACTACGCAAATATCAATAATTTGCCGGGCGTCAGCACGATCGGGCGGATCGTAGGTGATGGCATGAACCTGTACCGGCAGGGAACAGGGATTTACGGTCAGATCCAGGGGCTTACTAATCCAGGCCAATTTATGGGTCAGTTCCAAGCGCTGCTGTCCCGGTACGGCAACTATCAGAATCTGCTAAGCAGCGTTACGACTTACGGACCGGTATCAAACCAGTACACGATCCCGATGGCGACGGCGACGGCCCAGGCCGTGAACGGCTACCAGAATGCGCTTGGGACGCTGAACAATCAACGTGACCAGCTCCAGCAGCAGCTGGCGAGCACAGTGAGCCAGTTGCAAGGAGCCACCACTCAAGCCGAAGTCGAAAAGCTCAACGGGGAAATTGCGGCGCTTTCGGGTCAATTGAATTCGGTGAATGAACAGATCCAGCAAGCCGCTGAAACCAGCGCTCAGATCGCCCAGCAAAATCAGGCCGCTGCGGATGCAGTCCGGCAGGCCCAGGACGCAGTCGAAGGCGCTGACCTCGCGCAGGGCGCGTCCGGCTACGCGAACCTGCTGAAATTCCATTCGCAGCCAGGTGATTAGGAAGAGTGAAAACACTGACTATCTTCGGAGCGGTATTTGTGGCGGTAGTGGCCGGAGGGATGACGTGCTTGTGGCTCCTTGCGAAGGGATGCGAGGAAAGCGCTCACAAGACGTTTAACAGCGTCACAGAAACCCTGAAGTTCTCGACACCGACGCCGTCACATTCGATCTCACACGATTAAACAGTGATGAGTATACATCTGTTTATTGCTGCAGAAGGTTGGGATATTGCGCAGGTCGTGAGCGTAACCAGGGCCGGGAGCAACGTTGTGTACTCGGCACTTATACCTTGGGTTTTCCTGGCCGCTTTCGGGATGCTTGTTTTCGAAGCGTACAAAGTGTTTCAGGGCAGCACAGCGAGCATCACGGGAGCCCTGTTGCGGATCGCGGTTGCGGTTGGGCTATTGACTAATTTCCACGACTGGACGGGCGAAATCGGTAACGCGATTAACGGGACCGTACAGACAATAGGCAACGGCGGCGGTCAAGATCAGCTGATGGCTGATTATGCCGCTATTTTGCAAAACCCCGGGAAGAACGACCAGAGTAGCAACGTGCCGTTTTGGGATTTCATTGCCAAGGCGGGCGCCTCGGTCGGGGATCAGATGATGCGGGTCATGCTCTGGGTGCTGGGAGCGGTTGCGTATGCGCTCTACTGGCTGATGCAGTTGTTGCAACAATTTTTGTTGTTGATCACGATCGCGGCGGCTCCGGTCTTTATCGGTCTGTGGATGTTGACGGGAACGAGGGGTATCGGGATGCGATATTTTTTGACGTTGATGAGCATCGAGTTGTGGCCGCTTGGCTGGGCATTAGGAAATATCGTTACAAAGCAAATGCTTGCGGCAGTGACCAGCACCGGAGGCGCGTGGCTGCAATTGGAGAGCACCGTGTTTGTGGTGGTTGGTTTGTGGATCATAATCAATGCGGTCTTCTGGCCGATCCTGATTTCAAAAGCGCTGGTCAGCGGCGGTACTCATGCGGGCAACTGGATTTTGGAGTCCATATCGCCTGTTCTGAGTGCCGGGCAAGGAGCAGTAAATGTCGCGACAACAGCGGCGAGCGGCGGCGGCGGAGCGGCGGTTCAGGCTGGCGGCCTGAGCCTGGCTTCCAGGCCGACGAAATCGCCGAAAGCTTGAAGGAGTTATGTCAACAGCGGGCAATACACAAAAGAGTGCAAAGGTAGAGCTCTTTATCAGCAAGGAGCGCCAGGCGCGCTTCTGGATGTTAGTGGCTTTTGCTGCGGTAATCGGGTTCGCCTGGGACCGTCAGAACCTGGTAACTAAACTCGCGAGCAAACCCCTATTCTTCGCGATGGACGCTGAGACCTTTTACGTGTCGCGCCTGGGAACATTCGAAGAGGCGAAGCTCTTCCATGCGGAAGCCTCCAGAATGGCGTCGGCATGCTTGTTCGATCGTAACCCGGCGGTGCCGGATTATACAGAGAGGCTCAAGCTGTTATTTGGCCGGGATGCCTACCAGGAGGCGGAGCATCTGTTTGGTGTGGATGGCCAAAAGTTCCGGGAGCAACAAATTCATCAGAAGATCGAAGTCGGAAAAATCGACATCCTGAAACAGAGTTCGGACACGGTGCTGACTGCGGTGCACGGACAGATCATTCAAGCAGGGGTGTTTGACGGCAGGCAGTTTAGCAACTCGAAAGCGGTGACAGTGTACTTCCAGCTCGGGCTGAATCGGGAAATGGCAACTAACTCACGGTACCCGGAGTTCGTGATGAAGTTTGATATTCACGAGGGCGAAGAATAACTAAAAAATTTTGGAATGAGCAGTCACACACAGATACTGAACATATGGAATGCTCGTACAAGAATCGTAGCAACAGCTATCGCTTTATTCGCTGGCGTATCGCTGGCGTACTGCGGTAATGACCCCCGTGTGGAAACTGTTGTGCTCGATTCTAAGGGGGTGACACAGATTCCTCTGTGCGCCGGCTACGTGACAACGGTGCTTTTCCCGCGCCCGGTGTCGGGAATCGTCGGTTACGGATTGACGAACGATCCGGCTGCTGAGGAAGGCTGGATACAGTACGCCCATCCCGGGGACTCGGGGCTGGTCACACTGCGGGTGCTGAAGCCCGAGCTAAGGGTGGCTTATATGACAGTGTTAGTCGGTGACGATCTGTATAATTTCGCGCTCGCTAACAACCCTAGCCAAGCAGCGCTAAGCGTGAAGTTCACCGATGGGGAGAGGGGGCCAGAGCAGCCGCCGACTGGACAGGCGCCGGTCAATGCGGCTAATGCGCAAACGACACCAGCGCCGCAGCGTGAGCCGGATAAAGAGGACGTCGCAAACGCGCGTCCTGTTTATCATCCAGAAAAGCTGCGGACATTGCTGGAGCTGGCGAAGGAAGAACCCCTTCTACAGGCCAGTTCTCCTGAACTCTATCAGGAATACGAAGAGCGAAAGGTATCCAATGTCAGTGACTACGGCGATGTAGTCGCGACCGTGGAGGAAGTGCATCGGTTTCCGGTCGATGACGCGATAGTGCTCTTCGGGCATATCGAGAATAAGGGCGCTAAAAGTGTAAGCTTCGATCCCGCGGCGATTACAATCGGGATCGGTGACCGGCAATATCCGAGCGCATTGGTAGATTGCGCTTCAGCGGTTAATCCGGGTCAAACAATCAGATTCGGCGTGATCGGTCAGGGGGACGTGGACGGAGGGCGTGCGCATCTGGCGATACGTAATACGTTTCGGGTGCTATTGCCGAAGTATTCGGCGCCAGCCAGCAGTCCGGCTCCAGCGCAACTCCCCAAGCGGCTGTCGGAATCCACGCCGGTTCACAGGCGGGTAAAGGTATCAAATGACGCAAAGGCTAGCGTCAAGGCGAGTCCTTCTCCCCAAAAAGCTGATCATCCGTGGAAGTGGCCCTGGCAGCATGCGCAGGCTTCTCCGAGCCCGAAGCGCTAGTCGCGAAGAAAGGATAACAGATGGACAAAGACCAAAGAAAAGCGTTCGTGCTGATCGGCTGTTTCGCGCTGGTGTTAGTGGGCGCTTTCCTGTTGTTCGGCTGGCGCGGTTTATTTGGGGGCAACGGGCAGAGCGTGAAGCGCCAGGCGTCTGCGGAGGCGAGTCCGACGCCGAAAGCTAACGCGCGCCAGGCGGCGGAATCCGAGGGCGAGATTACCACGGTGGAAGGGCCGAAATTGGAGGGTATCAAGCCAGAGGTGTCGCCCTCAGCTTCGGCGCGTCCTCAAGGACAGCCGCAACAGAAGAAGGCGAATTATGAGATGGTGGCGTACTACACCTCGTCGCGCCCGGTGATCGCGCCTACTCCCCTGCCCGATCCGAAGCTGTATCTGCCGCGCGCGACTCTCATTCCGTGTGCATTGATTTTGACTATTGATTCATCCAGCCGGGATACACCGGTTTTGGCCGAGGTAACACAGGACGTAAAAGCCTTTGGCGCTAATGGCAAGGTAGTGATACCTGCCGGGACGCTGGTTGCGGGTTTCGCGAGTCCGAATCGGGTGCGTGACCGGATCGAGGTCAAAGGCTCATGGGATCTGATTTTCGTCAAAACCGGCAAGGAGTACGAATTCCGTGGGATCGCATGTGATCGAATTTATGATCAAAATACAGGGCGCTACGGACTGACCGATGGCTCGGCTGGGTTGCATGGACAGATCTTTTATACAGATCAATACGCGGAGCTGAAGGCATTTGGCGCGGCTGCATTGGCGGGTGTGGCGCAAGGGTTTCAGACGGTGCAGGGGAATTCGCTCGCCGGAAACGATCTGGAGCACACGCCGCGGAATGCGGGGCTCCAAGGATTAAGCAACGTGATGGAGCTCATGGTGCAAAAATATCTGAACGCAAATGACGGCGACGAGACTTACGTGCGGGTGCCTGCGAGCAAAGAGTTCTACGTGTTTACGACGTCAGTCATTGAGCCTGATCGAGCCAGTGTAGGTGCTTATGAGCAGGGGGCAAAGGCACAGACGCTCTGGGAGAAAATCGAAGCATCAAAAGCAGAAATAAAACAGAACGGAATCAGTCCGGAACTCAAACAGATGTTGAACGACATGGCTCAGCGCCAAGCGCAGCTGGAGAAGCTAAAAGCTCAGGCTTCGCCCGGTCCGTCGGCCAGTGGCGATAACCCGTTCTAAAGAGCAATATGAAGACGAGAGTGATCATTGTTAGTTTGGCGGTTGGAGCTGTGTTGAGCGGCTGCTCTTACTCGCAGCAAAAGCCTCTGGCGACGCGCGCGAAAGCTTCGGTTGGCCGCCGGCCTTCCGGGCGCCGGATAACTTATCAGGGAAATGGGCTTGTCCGTGTACCGGACCAGACTCATGTCTACAAGGTAGGACGGCTGCCCGATGGAGATTCGATGCGTGAGGCGGGTAATTACTACCATATCGAACAGAGCGCTTACTGGAACCGCTTTGTAAAGGGTGGACGCCCCGTGGTGACGAATAGGGTATCGGTAACGAGCGGGCCGAGCGAAACCGCGGCAGCGAAGGCTTACCGGATTGCGCCGGATGACCACGAGCTTACCGAGTTACGGAACGAGGCTCGGGATGATAAGGAAAAGGCGGCGCGGGAGCTGGCCCAGGCGGAGCTGGCGCGGGAAAAGTTGGAGGGCCTGACGCAGGGACTGGCGCATACAGATCAAGTCATTAAAGAGGCGCAAACACGAATCGCTGAACTCGAAACGCAAAACGACGAATTGCGGCGTAAAGCTGCTATGAAAGAGAACGAGAAATCACCGGACACGGGTTTTTCGAAGTTCGAGGGAATGAGCAAACAATCCAAGATAGAGGGTTTGCGACCTGGTCCAGGAAGTGATGATTGATCCTCTATTACGGGAAAAACTCAAAGGCCTTGAGAAATGCCTATGCAAGAGCATTCTCGGACAGGAGGAGATCATCAGGGAAATAGTTCCG
>Ga0137415_10002161_pt1 | contig 19571 bp, 17 predicted proteins | sample CZODoug3_1_1_16f_FD_183082 | JGI IMG/M metagenome (GOLD analysis project Ga0137415, IMG submission 183082) | Vadose zone soil fungal communities from Angelo Coast Range Reserve, California, USA - CZODoug3_1_1_16fungal (Hybrid Assembly) | ecosystem: Environmental > Terrestrial > Soil > Vadose...
CCGACGGTGATACCCGCGATCAGGTCGAGCAGGAATTTGTGGCGATCATAATGGCGGAGACAGAGGACAGACTTGGGAAGCCAGCGGTCGTCCAGGAAAGCAATGGCCATCGTTACATTATGGCAGCGAGGAAAGCCTGCGGATAGAGATTGCAGTGGGAAGCACTGACGAAGGAACATGTCCCTATTGTGCCGACGGTAGCAGCGAGGCCGCGTTCATACCACAGGGGCTCAACCTAGGCCCGCGCTGTTGATTTTGTGGCACTTACGGAGCGGCCAGGCGGCGTCCCTGCAAGACAAAAACCAAACCGGTGTTCTTCACCAACCTGCTAGAATGTAGGCCTTCCCTGGCAGTGCTCTGACCTAGAAGGAGAAAACCCATGACCGCCCCGGGTCGCCGTTTTATTTTGTGGATGGTTGTTTTAATCAGCGCTTCCATCGCTTCAGCCCAGGACTTCAAGAAACAAGTCATCTACCAGATTATTACTGATCGATTTGCGAACGGGTCAACCGCGAATGACAATCCTTCGCAAAGCGCAGGACTGTTCGATTCCACGAAGACCAACTGGCATCTCTACTGGGGTGGAGATCTTACCGGGATTCAGCAGAAGCTGAGTTACTTGAAGGGTATGGGTATCAATGCAATCTGGATTTCGCCGCCGGTGGACAATCTCAATCTTAATATCGCCGACGGTTCGGGCAGTCCAACCGCGCCCTACCACGGCTACAGCGCGCGCGATTTCAAACGCATCGAAGAGCACTACGGGGACACGGGGAATGCCTGGACGGAGTTTGACGCGCTGGTCACGGCGGCGCACCAGAATGGCATTAAGGTTATTGTCGACTTCGCGGCCAATCACAGCAATCCGGAAAATGCCGGCGAGTTTGGATCGCTATACGACAACGGCACATTCGTAGCTGCCTACAACAACGACCCGAACGGGATATTCCATCACAATCCGGATGTAATTGATTTCAACGATCGCTACCAATTGCAGTATTACAGCATCTTCGGCCTGGCCGATCTCAACCAGGAGAACGCTACCGTAGATGCTTACCTGAGGTCTGCGTTGCAACTCCTGCAGCAGCATGGCGTCGACGGCTTCCGCATGGACGCGGTAAAGCACGTAGCGTGGGGTTGGGAGTACGGCGAGGTAAATTCGATATTCAACAATGGCCCGAGTTTCGTGTTCGGCGAGTGGATGGAGGGCGGCACGGGCGACACCCTTTATCACGACTCCTATAAATTCGCCAACAAGAGCGGCATGTCGCTTTTGGACTACCCGCTGTACACGGCAGTAAAGGATGTGTTTGCCGGTAACAATTCATTCACCGAAATCGACAACATTTTGACGGCTGAAAACAGCAACTTCCTGTCACCGAACGATCTGGTAACGTTTGTGGATAATCATGACCAGCCCCGGCTGCTCAGCATCAACAACAATACCAACCGGTTGAATGAGGCGACGGCATTCATCCTGACCTGCCGGGGTATCCCGACCATCTATTACGGGGACGAGCAGCTCCTGCACAACGATACGAACGGAGGCGGCGATCCCTACGACCGCCCGTGGATGTCTTCGTTTAGCACGACGAGCACCGGTTACCAACTCGTGGCCAAGCTGGCCGGATTGAGGCAAAGCAATCCCGCGCTGGCGTACGGCATGTCCCAGCAACGCTGGATCAACAGCGATGTCTATATCTACGAGCGGAAGTTCTTCAACGACGTGGTCTTAACCGCGATCAATAAGAGCGACACAACGGCTTACAGCATCGGCGGACTTTTCACAGCTCTGCCTGCTGGGACGTACTCGGATTATCTTGGCGGGTTGATGGGAGGCGTGGGCATCACTGTAAATTCCGGGGGCGGGAACAATCCTGTCAATACTTTCAATCTGCCCGCACACACGGTGGCAGTATGGCAGAGCAGCTCAACGGCAACGTCGCCGGAGGTAGGCTCGATCGGGCCCACCGTAGGCCAACCCGGAGTGAAAGTTACCATCGCGGGTAAAGGTTTCGGCAATGCGACGGGCAGCGTTCTATTCGGAGCTACTGCAGCGACCATAAATTCATGGTCTGACACCAGCGTGACGTTCACCGTGCCGGCAGTCGCCAATGCCGTTTACAACCTTCAGCTCAAGAACTCGTCTGGAACGGCCGCGAACACTATCCAGTTCACCGCGCTAACTGCGAGACTGATTCCCGTCACCTTCACTGTCAACAATGCCACGCCTACCAACCCAGGCGACTACATTTTCCTGACCGGCAACACGGTGGAACTGGGCAACTGGGGTACGACATTCGACACGGCGGTAGGACCCATGCTCACGCCGAATTATCCCAACTGGTTCCTGAACACCTCAATGCCGGCTGGGACAACGATTCAGTTCAAATTCATAAAAATCGCTTCCAACGGTACCGTGACGTGGGAAGGCGGCTCCAATCACACTTATACGGTCCCGACCAGCGGCACTGGTTCTGTGACAGTGAATTGGCAGAATTGAAAGCAGGGGTGCGGATCGCGTAAGCGTAGACGGATCGCGGATCCGCATGTCGGTGTTTTTGACGCCCTCATTTTCTGCCTGCTAAACTATTGGTTTGCCATACTAGTTCAACCGTCCACCGTAGCCACTAGAAGGGAAGTCTGTGCGCGCACAAACCCGCCATCAACTGAAACAGGATGCTTTTAGCCGCGTCACCATGGAAGCGGCGGAGAAAACCGCCCATTGGACCGTAGAACATCGATCTACGCTGGTCATGGTGGGAGTTGTCGTCGCAGTGGTGTTGGCAGCCACACTGGGCGGGTGGTATTACCTGAGCGCGCAGGATGAAAGGGCAAGCCTGGAATTTTCCCAGGCGGTTCGTACCCTGGACACGCCGCTGCGCCCCGCTGGTTCGCCCCCGCAACCGGATGTGCCCAGCTTCACCTCCGCCAAAGAGCGCACAGAGGCCGCCAAGAAACAGTTTCAGCAGATCGTCGATCAGGGTCGCCATCCTCTGGCTGGCGGTGCGCACGCGTCGCAGGGAATCCTGTCCCGCTTCGTCCAGCTGCGCGCCATAGTCCTCCAGCAGGATCTGGCTGAATCCATCGATGCTGCGCAGCGGGGCGCGCAGGTCGTGTGACACCGAGTAGGCGAACGCGTCGAGCTCCTGATTGGCGGCCAGGAGCTCCGCCGCATTGCGCCGCAGCGTCTCGTTGCTCTGCTGGAGCTCGTGGGTCCGCGCCTCGACCCGCTGCTCGAGTTCCGTAGCGTAGCGCCGCAGCTCGCGGTTCTGATCCTCGATCCGGCCGAGCATCTGGTTGAAGGCGTCGGTCAGCGCGCCCAATTCGTCCTGGCCGAGTTTGGGCGCCCGCACGGAATAGTCCTGCCGCGTGGAAACGACCTGAGCGGTCTCCGCCAGCGCCAGGATCGGCTGCGAGATCGTGCCCTGCAGGACCCTGGACACGAGGTAGGCCGCCAGCAAGGCAACGGCCATGACGGCCAGGCCGATGACACCGGAGAGGCGAAACGTGTCGTAGATGGCCTCGAGATCGGACGCGAGGTACAACGTGCCGAGACGCTGGCTGCCCGCCTCCTCCACCGGCTGGAACCCGATCAGACGCCCGCCCTCGAAGCGGTACCCGTCCGGCCCCGGCAACGCGGGGACGACGTCCCCGGCCACGCCCGCCGGATATGCGGCGAACACGTTGCCGCCCTTGTCGTACAGGACCGCGGCCACGATGTGCCGGTCGGCTCGGAGGGCGGAGAGGAGCTCTCTGGCGTCTGCGACATTGGAGAAGGCCAGGGAGGCGGTACTGTTGGCGGCGATGATCCGACCGCGGACGGACAGGGCGTCGCGCGTGGCCTGCCGGAGGTACCAGTACTGGTATCCGGCGAACGCGGCGGACGTGAGCAGCAGGACCAGCCCGCTGATCAGGACGAGCATCGCCGTCATCTTTTGCTTGATTGGCCAGTCGCGCAGCGCCATCTCAACGCCCAGAGGGGGTGATGACCTCGGCCACCCGTAACAGCTTGGAGCTGATCGTCAGGTGCGCCGCGTCCGCGGGCTCCGGGTTGATCTGCAGCCGGATGCGACTCCGGTCGGTCACGAAGTGAATCATGCCGCCCCGTTCGGCGAACTGGTCGGCGTCACTCACCGTGAGGATCGGCCGGTTCTTGAGACGCGCGAGGATCTCCTCCGGCCGATCCGCCAGGGGCCGACCGATGAACAGAATGTCGCACCTCGTGATGTCTTCCACTCGCTGAAAACGACGGACCGCGAATGGCCGCGCTCCCCGATGCTCGCCGCGCACGGTGGCATCGAGGAAATCGCCGAACGGGTCGTCACCCAGAATCCCGATGACCAGCGGCGCCTGCGAATCCGGAACGGCCTCAGGCGGCCAATCGACGAATTGCGCGAAGTTGAACAGGAAGACGGCCTTCACCTGCGCCTCGGAGGCCCGCGCCCCTTGCGCCCCGAGGCGGGCGGCGCAGACCAGCAGCAACGCGGCTGTGACCCTTAGAAGCGCCATGCAACCGCCCCGTATACGCCGCGCTCGATCTCCCGACGGGCGGCCCCAGGTGCGCCAAACTCCACGTGACGACGGTGCAGGAGGTTCTGGCCCACCAGCGACAGATCGAGCGCCGGCATCGGCTGCCAGCTGAGCTTGGCATTCAGCTCGCCATACCCCGGGACCTGCTGATTGGTGATGTCATCGATCGCGCGCAATCCGACGTCGAATCTCAGGTCGGCCGGCAGGTCGACCGACGACTGCAGGAAGAACTGCCGATCGGGCGTGTGGGACTCCGAAGCGCCCCGGGACTGATCCGTGCTCCCGGGGTTCGGCCAGATGTGAACGCGCAGCTCCGTGTACCCGGCGCGCAGGCGCCAGCGATCGGTGACTCGATAGTCGGTTGCCAATTCCGCGCCGTAGGACTCGCCGTCCTGCCCGTTGCCGATGACCATGGGGGTCGCCGCGGGCGGGTTGGCCTGCTCCAGGCTGCGGAGCCCGTGGTAGCGGCTGTAGAACGTCGCCAGCGAGAGAGCTAGGGGTCCCCGCTGGTGGCGGAAGCCGAGCTCGTAGGCCAGCTCTTCTTCTGAATGGAAGCCCGGGCCGCCGGCGAGGAAATAGGGCGGCTGCCCGGGCGCAAACAGCTCCCGGTCGATGCGCGACGGCGAGCGGAGCGCCCGCGAGATGGCCGCCCAGAGGGTCCCGGACGGACTGAGCCTCCAGTTCACGCGACCGCTGGGCTGGATCTCGAAGCCGACGTAATCGTTGTGCTCGATCTTGGTGCCGAGGGCCAGGTGCAGCCGGTTGGGGACGAGCGCGATCTCGTCCTGGACGAAGCCCGTGAACCACTGTCGCGCGACGTGGGCCGGTAGAAAAGCCAGCGCCGCGCTGTTGGCGACCCGATCGTTGATCAGGCGGTAGCCCAGTCCCCACACCAGGTCGTGACGAGCGCCCAGTCGCGTAGCGTGTTGCAGATCGACGTCGTAGGTGTCGAGATCCTCCCCGAACGTTCCCGGAATGTTGCGGTGGGTCCGATCATAGTAGAGCTGCGCGGCGAGACTCGACGTTTCGGAGATCGTATGCGACCACTTCGCCATTACGTTGCCGCCGCTGACCGCGATGTCGGCGGCGGGGCTCGCCTGGCCGATGCGGCCATCGTACAGATCGCCTTGCAGGGTGACCTTATTCGCGGTCGCCGCGTCCCAGTCCATGCGGAACCCACCCTGCCACAGGTGCCAGTCATCGCTGCTTTCCGCGCCGCCGGGCAACGCCGACGCATCGCGCCCAAATCCCCTGCCGTAGATCTTGGCGCGAACCGTGCTGCCCAGCGCCCCTCCGTAGCGGACGGTGCCGAAGCCGCGCTGCTCGTTCCCGCCACCGCCCGTGAGGAGCAACCCTTGCGTGTCCTTGACCCCTTTCGTGATGACGTTGATGACCCCGTTGACCGCATTGGACCCCCACAGCGTCGCCCCGGGGCCGCTGATGACCTCGATCCGATCGATGTCCGCGAGGGGCACCTCCTGCACGTCCCAAAACACCCCGGAGAAGAGCGGCGTATAAACGGTCCGCCCGTCGATGAGCACGAGGAGCTTGTTGGCGGTGGTGCTATTGAAGCCGCGCGCGCTGATGGCCCATTGGCGGGCATCCACCTGCGCGACTTGCAAGTTACTGGCGAGGCGCAGTGCCTCGGCGAGGCTGGATGCGCCGGCGCGACGAATGTCCTCCTGTGTGATCACTTGGATCGCCGAGGCGGTTTGGGACAGACGCTCGGGACGTTTCGAGACGGAGGTGACCTGCAGGTTCATCAACTGTTCGATGCTCAGCTTCTTCAAGGCGTCGGCGGACAGGCTCGAGTCCGGCTGTTGGGCGAACCCGGGTTGAGTGAAACTGACAAGCCATAACGCGAGGACCATCGATGTCGCAACCGCAGCGGCCCGCATGTCAGCCATCGATCGCTGCCCCCTTGTCGATCGTGCCCGTGAACCGTCGCGAACTATTTCCCGAACAACTTGCCCTTCCCGCACAGAGCCGTTGTGACGTATGTCACGCTCCCTGACGCCGGGCCACAAGATGGCGGTTTGTGGGCCGGCGGCTAGGGCGTTTTTGCGGCACCGAGGGGTGGTTTCGCGACACGACCCGTCCTTTCATTATCACACCCCCTATCACGCCATCCCATCCCCTATCACGCCCCCTCTCCAAGCAGTTCCCGAATCGCCGTGAGCAGCACCCGTGACGCAAACGGCTTCAGCAGCGTGCGCGAAGCTCCCAACGCCGCCGCGGCCCTCAGCACTTCAATTTGTCCTGTCCTCCCCCCACCAGACACGGCGATGATCTTCGGTTGAGGAATCTCGGCACGGAGTGCCTTGATGACCTCCAGCCCGTCGCGCACGGGCATGAAGATATCCACGAGCACGACATCGGCCCCTTGCTCGCGGTGCAGCCGCAGCCCTTCGTCCCCGTTGGCGGCTTCCACTACCTCGTAGCCGGCCGCCTCCAGTGCGACCCGGAGCGCGCCCCGCAGCAGCTCGTCGTCGTCCATTACGAGAATTCTTGCCACGCCGCCTCTACGAGGCCGGCGCTGAATCCAGCACCTGCCGCACCCTTCGCCCCAGTGTCTCGGGGGTGAACGGCTTTTGCAGGAACGCGATGCCGGACTCGAGGATTCCGTGATGGACGATGGCATGGTCCGTATAGCCCGACGCATACAGCACCTTCATGTCGGGTCGCAGCTGCACGAGCTGTTCGGCCAGCTGCCGCCCGCTCAGCCCTGGCATCACGACATCGGTCAGCAGCAGGTGAATCCGACCGTGATGCTTCGCCGCGAGCCGCAGCGCGGTGTCCCCGTTCGGCGCTTCGAGGATCGTGTAGCCATAGCGCTCGAGCACCTGTCGGGTCACCATGCGCACCGAGGCCGCATCCTCGACGAGGAGCACGGTCTCCGTGCCGCGGAGCGGCTCCGCCGTCGCCGTGGGTACGGCGGCGGGCTCCGCCGGCTCCTCGACCCTCGGCAGGTAGACCTTGAAGCTCGTCCCCTGACCGGGCTCGGAATACACCCAGATGAATCCGCCCGACTGCTTCACGATCCCGTACACCGTGGCGAGCCCCAACCCGGTGCCCTTGCCCGGCTCCTTCGTGGTAAAGAAGGGCTCGAAGATCCGGGCCTTGGTTGCCTCGTCCATCCCGATTCCCGTGTCGGACAGCGCGAGCATGACGTAGCGGCCGGGGCCGGCGGGTGCGTGGCCGCGCACGTAGGCCTCGTCCATGTCCACGTTGGCCGCCTCGATGGTCAAGCGGCCCCCGGCAGGCATCGCATCGCGGGCGTTGACCGCGAGGTTGATGATGATCTGCTCGATTTGACCGGGGTCGGCTTTCACCACTCCCAGATCGGGCGCCAGGAACGTGGTCAGTTGAATGTCTTCACCGATGAGGCGCTTGAGCAGCTTCTCCGTCCCGGTGACGGTCGCCTTCAGGTCCAGGGCCTTGGGCTGCAGCACCTGCTGGCGGCTGAACGCCAGCAGTTGGCGCGTGAGTGCGGCGGCGCCATCGGCGGCCTTGCGGATCTGCTCGACATCGTCGCGCTTGGGATCATCCGAGCCAAGGTCCTCGAGCAACAGCTCGCTGTAGCTGGTGATCACGGTCAGCAGGTTGTTGAAATCGTGGGCGACGCCGCCGGCCAGACGGCCTACTGCCTCCATTTTCTGCGCCTGGCGCAACCGCTCCTCGGACTGGCGCAGCGCTTCCTCGGCGCGCTTGCGTTCGAGGCCGACGGCCACGGCACTCGCGACCGACGCCAACGCCTTCGGCACGAACTCGGAGAGCGGCTGGCGGGAGAACATCGCCATGACGCCGAGCACCCGCTCCTGCACCACCAGGGGGAAGCCGGCGAACGCCACCATTCCCTCGCGCTGGGCCCACTCCTGGTCGTCGACTTGCGGATCGCCCGCCACCTGGTTGGTCAGGTGGGGACGGCGCTGCTGGGCGATCACGCCGATCTTGCCCTGTCCCAGCGGCACGCGGCCGTGGGGCCCGTCGATATGCGTGTACATACCGGCGCTCGCCTGCAGCTCGAGGGTGTTGGTGGTTTCGTCGAGCGTCCAGATGCGGGCGAACGCGACATCGAGGTGCCGCACCAGCGCTTCGACGCAAAGCTGCAGTGTCTCGCGCGCGGCCGCGCCTCGCGTCAGCGCCATCCCGACGTCGGACGTCAGTTCCGCCAGACGCGCGCGCTCGACCAGGGCCGTCTGCGCCCGGCGGCGCTCGCGGCGCACCTCGGCGTCACGCAGCTCCCGCTGGATCGCCGGGACCAGCCGCCGGAGATTCCCCTTGGTGAGGAAATCCTGTGCGCCCGCCTTCATCGCCTCGACCGCGACGTCTTCGCCGATCGTGCCCGACACGAAGATGAAGGGCGTATCGAGATCGCGGGCTCGCAGCAGGGCGAGGGCCGCCGGCCCGCTGAATGCCGGCATGCTGTAGTCGCCGATCACGAGGTCCCACCCCTGCCGATCGAGCGCCGCCGCCATGGCCGCCGGGTGATCCACGCGCTCGTGTGTCGGCTGGTAACCCGCGCGCTGAAGCTCCCGTAGCAGCAACCGGGTGTCGTCCTCAGAGTCTTCCGCGATCAGCACCCGCAGCGGGACGCGCATCGACGTGTGTAGACACATGCGTCCAGCGGCAATTCCCGTCCAATACTTCCTTGTTAGGTGAGGTAGCGCTCCGAGCGATAGCTACCCGTTGACATCCGTGGTGTGGAGCGAGAACGTTGACGTGACCGTTATATCAGACTGTCCGTTCTTGAACGGAAGGGCGCATGCCACGGACCAAAGCCTTCGAGCCTGCCGAGGCTCTCGACCGCGCCATGGAGCTGTTTTGGCGCCAGGGATACGCCGCGACCCCGCTGGACCGGCTGGTCCGCCGCACCGGGGCCAGCCGCTACGGTCTGTACGCCACGTTCGGCGGCAAGCGCGATCTGTTCCTGGCGAGCATCGAGCGCTACTCGCAGGCGGTCATGGACCCCCTGCTGGAGCCGCTCGAGAACGCGGGGGCGTCCGCTCGCGAGATCCGGGCGTTCTTCGATCGGGTGCTCGAGCTGATTCGCAGCCCGGGCGATCGTCGGGGGTGCCTCATGTGCAACGCGGCGTTCGAGCGCGGGGCCGTCGATCCCGCGTCGGCGCGGCGGGTGCGGCAACACTTCGATCGGGTGCGCCGGCTGCTGGGACGGGCGCTCGCGAACGCGCGCCGCGATGCCACCGTATCGCGCGACCGGGCCGTCGGGGACTACGCGGACCACCTGCTGGGCACCGCGGCGGGGGCGTTTCTGCTGGCGCGGAGCGGGATGGCGAGCGGTATCATCCGGCGGTTCGTCGAGACCGCCCTGCAAGGACTGGCCTGAGTGGAGTTGCGGCATTTGCGGTACTTCGTCGCGGTCGCCGAGGAAGGCAGCTTCCTGCGAGCCGCGCGCCGGATGCACGTGGCACAACCGGCGCTCTCGAAACAGATTCGCGACCTCGAGCGGGAAGTCGGCGTCAAGCTGTTCGAGCGACTGCCGCGGGGGGCCAGGATGACGCGGGCCGGCGAGCAGTTCCTCAGTAACGCACGCCCTGCGCTGGAAAGCGCGGCGCGCGCCGTCGCCACGGCCCGGCAGACCGACCCCGCGACGGGGCTCAAGTTCGCGCATAGCGATCTGTACGTCTACACGCCCGCCTTGCTCAAACTCCTCGCCGCGTTCCGGGCGGCGTCACCGCAGACGCCGCTGCGCATCGTGCGCGTGGATGACGTCGATCAGCACGCCGCGCTCCGAGAGCAGCGCATCGACGTGGCCGCGACGTTTGTCGGCACGTGGCCGATCCCCGGGCTCGAGGCGTTTCAGCTCGTCGACTGCGCCGCCACGGGGGTGCTGCTTCCGGCGACGCATCCGCTCGCGGCGCAGTCGCAGGTTCGCCTGCGGGACCTGTCCGACCTGACCTGGCTGCATCCCTCCCAGCACAGCCGCCCCGAGCTGTATCGCGTGTTGCGGACGGCGCTCGAGAGCCGCGGGCTCGTGCCCACCAGCCATCGCGGGCGCCGCGGCGACATCGGGGCCAACGTGGCGATCGCCGCGGGAGACGCCTGGGCGCTCGCGAACCCGGCCGTCGCCGCGCTCTACGCCGACACGGCGGAATCGATCGTGCACCGGCCCTTCGTCGACCCCCCGATCCCGATGTGGTTTGCCCTCGTCTGGCGCGGTGACTCTGCCTCACCGCTGGTCGACACGCTGGTCGACGTCGCGCGCCGCACGGTACCCCCCGCGAACTAGCCAGGCCGCTCGCGCAGGATCGTGTCCTGGGCGAATATAGGCCCCTACGAACGTCATGATCACCGTCGGCCTCGTCGGGTTCGGCTTCGCTGGCAAGACCTTTCACGCGCCCGTGATTCGCGCGGTGCAAGGCCTCCGCCTCGCCGCCATCGTCCAGCGCAGTGGTCCTCCCCCGGACTCGCGCTATCCGGATGTCGAGTTCGTCCAGAGCGTCGAGGACCTGCTCACCCGGGCCATCGACCTCGTCGTGATCGCGACGCCCAACCCGTCGCATCATCCGATCGCCAAGCAGTGCCTTGTGGCGGGACGCCATGTCGTCATCGATAAGCCATTCACCACCACCGTGGCGGAGGCCGCGGAGCTCGTCCGGCTGGCCCATGACAAGCGCCGCGTCCTGTCGGCGTATCAGAACCGGCGTTACGTGGGCGACTTCGTCACACTCCAAAAGCTCCTGTCGGACGGCGTGCTCGGCCGGGTATCGATTTTTGAATCCCACTTCGATCGGTTCCGCCCGGAGCTGCGATCGGCCGCGTGGCGCGAACAGCCGCAGCCCGGCTCCGGCATCTGGTTCGATCTGGGCTCGCACCTGCTCGATCAGGCCCTGGTCCTCTTCGGTCCTCCGGCCGCGATCTCCGCCGACGTCCGAATCGAGCGCGAGGGCGCCGCCACTGACGACGCGTTCGACGTCACGCTGCACTACCCGGGCATGCGGGCGCTGCTGCGAGCCTCCATGCTGGCGGCCTCACCGGGGCCGACCTTCGCCGTTCACGGCACGCGAGGCTCGTTCGTCAAGTATGGACTCGATCCGCAGGAAGAGGCGCTCAAATCCGGTCGCACGCCCGACGAACCGAACTGGGATGCGGAGCCACCGGACCGGCACGGCAAGCTGACCACACCCGAGGGAACCCGAACCATTCCGACCATCCCGTCGAGCTTCACGCACTACTACGAAAATGTGCGCGACGCCATCCAGGGCACGGCGCCACCGGCGGTCACGACTGAACAGATGCTCGACGTCATGCGTGGACTGGAGCTGGCGCTCGCCAGCAGCCGGAAGGGCTGCGTCCTGCCGTGGGCCACGTCCGAGCATCCGGTCACCGCGCTTGGGCCAAATCGACACTGAGAGCACGGCGCAGTAGCTTCGCCCGATGAGGCTACGCGACAGGCTGGTCGTCCATCCGGACAAGCGAGTCACGCTCGCCGATTGGGACGCCGACGAAACGCTCGGGTTCCAGAAAGGGGCGGCGGTCGAGAAAACCGAGAAGAGCATCGCACGCCTCGACGAGCTGCAGTATCTGATGTATGCCGAGCACCGGCGTGCCCTGCTGGTGGTGCTGCAGGGGATGGACGGCGCGGGTAAGGACGGAACGGTTCGCCACGTCATGAGAGGCCTCAATCCCCAGGGGTCTCACGTGACGTCATTCAAGCCGCCGTCCGCCGAGGAAGCAGACCACGACTTCCTGTGGCGTGTGCACCGGGCGGTGCCACCAGTGGGAAACGTGGCCATTTTCAACCGGTCGCACTACGAGGACGTGCTGGCCGCACGCGTGCGGAAGCTCGTGCCCAAGGATGTCTGGTCCGGTCGTTACGACCACATCAACGGCTTCGAGCGGCTCCTGACGGACAGCGGCATCGTCGTCGTGAAGTTCTACCTGCATATCAGTAAGGACGAGCAGCGGCGACGCTTGGAGGAGCGGCTACGCGATCCGGCGAAACAGTGGAAGCTGTCGCCCGGCGACTTCGAGGATCGGAAGCACTGGGACGAGTACGTCACCGCCTACGAAGAGGCGCTCACCCGGTGCAGCACGCCCGACGCGCCCTGGTTCGTTGTACCGGCGGACAAGAAGTGGCTCCGCAACCTCGCCGTATCGGAGATTCTGGTCGAGACGCTCGAGGCTCTCGACATGCGGTTTCCCACACCGTCCTTCGACGTGTCTCGGATCGAGCTGGCCTAAGCGCGCGGAGACTTGACGGCGGGCCCGCGTGTAGCGGCACGATCGTAACGGAAACGAGATGGGGATGGGCGGTCTGTATCAACGAGATCGTGGCGCCCGAGCGGATCGTCAACACGGAGCGGTTCGACGAGGCCTGGTACCCGGGCGAGGCCCTCAATACGCTCGTGCTGGTCGAGAAGGGAGGACGAACCACGCTCGCCCAGACTGTGCGCACCTGCTCGCGTCATAATCCTGAGGAGACCCGTATGCAGAAGATCGTCCCGTTCCTGTGGTTCGATGGCAAGGCCGAAGAGGCGATGAATTTCTACGTTTCGATCTTCAAGAATTCGAAGGTCGTCCGGGTCACGCGCTATGGAGATGCCGGTCCAGGACCGAAGGGGACAGTCATGTCCGCGACGTTTCAGCTCGAGGGACAGGAGTTCTACGCCCTGAACGGCGGCCCGCAATTCACATTCACGCCGGCCATATCGCTCTTCGTGAACTGCGAGACGCAACAGGAGGTAGACGAGCTGTGGAAGAAGCTCTCCGCGGGCGGCAGAGAAGATCCATGCGGCTGGCTACAGGACAAGTATGGCCTCTCGTGGCAAATCATTCCCACGGCCCTGGGGAAGATGCTGGGAGACAAGGATCCCCAGAAAGCAAACCGGGTCATGCAGGCCATGCTGAAGATGAAAAAGATCGACATCAAGGGCCTGCAGCAGGCGTACGACCGGGGATGAGCGACCGCTGGTCAGCTCACGAAATGGGCGTCGGGGTGGCGGAACAGGTCCGGATGGCGCTGGACCAACCGGGCCGTCTCCAGCCCGGAGTAGCTCCGCGCGTCGTATAGGCACGCCGTGGTCACCGGAAAGCGCCGCGACAGCCTCTCGTACGCGGCCTCGTACTCGAGGACCTGGTCGAAGTCGCCCTCCCGGGCGAGCCTTCCGCCGGACACGTCGCCCACCACACGGAGGGCGCGAGCGCCGTCCCGCATCGCCGCCCCGAACGTGGTCTCCCAGAACTCCAGCTGCGTCGCGGCCGTCTCGGCGTATTCCGAGACCAGCAGGCGCTTCGCCTCGAGGTCGCGTCGCAGCAACGGGCGGCGGCGCGCGAGCCGGGCGAGGACCGGCTCGCAAACGCGACGCTGCGCGGTGAGGATGCAGACGCCGCCGGCGTCCAGACCATTCTCGACGAGGCTCGCCGCCTGGCGCGTGCGCCCGAGATCACTCGCATAGAAGCCGCAGACGTGGCGCGCCGGCGTCTCGCTCGCATCGCCTTCCAGGAACGCCATCAGATCGGCCCGTCGGAAGCGCCGCTCGCGGCGCCCGCCGATGCGGCGGCAGGGGAGCCGCCCGGCGTTGGTCCAACGGCGCAGGGACGCCTCGCTGACCCGCAGCAGCGCGGCCGCCTGGGCGATGTCGAGCAACTCAGAATCGAACGCCATGAGTCCGGAGACGTTCCTCTGTGAGGCAATGCATAGTATAGTATAGCAAAGTCCAGAACAGGGGCAATGGAGCTACGGCATTTTCGCTACTTCGTGGCGGTCGCTGAGGAGCACAGTTTTGCGCAGGCCGCGCGCCGCCTGCGCGTCGCGCAACCCGCCCTGTCGAAGCAGATCCACGACCTCGAGACGGAGCTGGGGGTGACGTTGTTCGAGCGCCTCCCCCGCGGGGTCCGGCTCACGCCGGCGGGCGAGGCCTTCCTCGCGGATGCACGCGCCACGCTGGAAGCGGCGGGACGCGCCACGACCAGCGCCCGCAGCGCTGGCAAGAACGGCGCCTCCGACCTCGAGTTCGCGCACGGCGAGCTCTCGGTGTACGCCGCGAACATCGAGGATCTGCTCGCGGCGTTTCGCGACGCCCATCCGGAGGCGCAGGTGCACGTGTCGAGTAAGAGCGATGCGGACACGTACCACGCCCTGCGGGAGGGACAGGTCGACGTCGCTTCCGTATTCGTCGCGCAATGGCCCGTCGCCGGGTTCAACGCGCTGCGCATCGTGGACTGCACAACGAAGGGCGTACTCCTCCCCGCGAAGCACCCCCTCGCCGCCCGATCTTCGATCACCTTGGCAGACCTGCGGAACCTCACGTGGCTGCACTCCTCGCCCCAGCGGTGGCCCGGCTTCTTCCGGACGATCGACGAGGCGCTGCGAGACCGCGGGTTGGTCCCGTTGCGGCGGCGCGAGCGTCCCAAAGAGACACCGTCGGCGAACCTCCAGATCGCCGCGGGAGAGGCCTGGGCGCTGGCGAGCGAGGAGATCGGGGCCCGCTACCGGGCCACGCCGACCGCGATTGTCTATCGCCCGATCATCGAGCCTCCGATCCCTTGCTGGATCGCGCTCGTCTGGCGCGCGAAGGCGCCGCGGCTCGTGCACCACCTCGTCGAGGTAGCGCGCGCCCTGCCGGCCGCCCGACCTTAGAAGGCCGAGCCCGTTCGGTTGCGTTGGGGGGAATCGCTGAGCTGATCGTGCCGCGATGGTGACACTACTGAGGATCAGCGTTCCTGGTCCTGCTCCTCGCTTGGCCGCACGGGTAAGCCGATTTCTCCCGCCCACCCGTCCGTCAGCTCGAACGTCTCGCCCATGTCGAACTGGAGCACCCGGAGCCGCCGGGCCAGATCCTTTAACGCCCAGATGACGGTGTGCTGCACCTCCGCCGAGGACCACTGCCCGAATTCGTTGTGACTCAGATCCGCTTGCAAGGCTCGGGCGATACGCGCAGCGAACTGGCCATGAGGCTCCTGGGACGTGGTCTCCGCTGGCGGCTCTGTCGCTTGGGCGTCTTTCGCCCCTGTGCGGGGCCCCGCCCCTTCACCCCAGAGCACCCACTCGAGCGTCACGCCGGCGACGCCCCGCTCGCGCGCCCTGCTCACGATCAACCGCGCTACATCGGCTGGAAATTTCTTGCGTTGTGGCCACTTCTTGATCGCCCCTTCCGTCACGGGAGGACCGATTTCAGCGGCAAACTGGCGGTAGCTCAGGGAGATCCCTGGCCAGGGGCTGAAGGCGTCCAGGAGGCGAGCCAGCCGTTCCACTATGGGGCCCTTGCTAGATCCTTTTACGGACTTGACAGATGACAAATTGGTCCTAGGTTAGTGACACAATGGGTACCATTTCAGCGTCCGTAGCGAGCCCCGATGAGGACAAACTGTCACGCCCGCAGGCTGCCGTCAAGAGGCTCAACCACCCACGCGTGTGTGCCCAGTAAGGAGCGATGACAGGTGCTCGGACTAGGAATGATCATCGGAGTGCGCAATGCTCGGCAGTTGACATGGGACCGTTCAGAGGCGTCTCAGGAGGACCACATGGTACGAAAGGTCGAGATGTTGGCAACGAAGGCAGGTGCCGTCGAGGGTGAGGGCGCGCTCGAGCGCGAAGGCTTGAAGTTGGCGCACGACATGCCGTTGAAGGAGCAGGTGATCTTCACCGGCTCCTCCGATTGGAGTCCGGAACAAGCCGAGCATTACATCGATTGGCGGATTCAGTGCGTGGATTCGGAAATCGCGAGGCTGCGCCAGCAGCTCGACGACCTCATCGCGTCGCGCAAGCGGTGGCTGGCCGTCACGGGCGGGCGCTCCAAGGTGTTCGGGATCGGTAACGGCAACGGTCACGCGGCCACGACGCCTAGCGCGTAGGGGGTTCGGCACGTCATCGCGCCGTCCTGACTGAGTGGGCCACCGCCCCGCAACGGGTTTCGTTGCGGGGCGGTGTGACATTCTAGGCCTGACGCCGGTCGCGCGGCGTTCGCTGCGCGGGGATCGGGAGAGTGACCTCGAACGTGGAGCCACGACCCACCGCGGAATCCACCTTCAGGGCTCCGCCGAACATGTCCTGCGTGATCTGACGTACGACCGTCAATCCGGTCCCCGAGCCCGAGCCGAATTCCTTGGTGGTGAAGCCCGGCTCGAAGATCCGCTCGAGATGCTCCCCCGCGATTCCCACGCCGTGGTCCTGGACCTTGAGGCGGAGCGCGTCGCCGACCTGCTCCAGGGTGACAGTGACCGGTGACTTCCGGTCCCCCGACGCCGACACCGCATTGCGAATGAGGTTCGTCAACACCTGGTACAGGGCGTTCGGATCACCCTGGAGAAAGACGCCGCTCACGGAGATTGACGCCTGGAGCCCGACGCTGCGCTTGCCCGCCAGGGGCCGCTCCAGCGCCACGCACGACCGCACGACGTGCGCGGCGTCGAACCGCTCCGAGCGGGCCAGGCCTCCTCTGGCACGGTCCTGAATCGAACGCAGGAACTGGATCGCCTGCTCCATGCCTTCCCCCACGCCTGCGAGCTCTTGGAGCAGCTCCGCCCGGAAGGCGGGTGCGAGCGATGCCGTCGTCCGGATCAGGTCGAGAGAGAGATCCAGGCTCGCTAGGGCAGCGGTCAGGGGGTTCGCGACCTCGTGGGCAATCACGCTGGGCTGGCGGACCAACTCGGCCAGGGCGTCCGGCTCGGCCAGGCGGGGCCGGTCCGCCACGGGTGGCTGGTCCACGAGACCGAGACACAGCCCCGCCAGCTCGAGAGTCATGCGCTCCCGGCTGCGACGCTCGACGCCGTCGGGCGGCGGGGCGGCGGGCTGCTTCCGCACCGGGGCGACGCACCACGCCCCCGCGTCGTTCAGGCGGCAGCCGACCCAGCGACTGCCCTGGATGATCCGGGCGCCCCAATGGTGCAGCGTGGTGTCGAGGTCGAGGTGCGTGTCCCGCGAGTGGGGGGTCGCGGCGGTGGTCAGGACGGGGACCACTTCGGCGCGCGACGAGACCTCCCACAGGGTGACGACCCTTCCCTGGAGAGCGACGCTCGCCTCGCGCAACACCTCGCGACGGTGCTCTGGCATCCTTCCATCAAGCTTGGGAGGCGACGCACCCCGGTCCTAGGGCGTTTTTGCGGCACGGAGGGGTGCGAATGCGGCAGGCGGCGTCCGGCCCGTCAGCCCTCTCCCTTGCGACGCCGCTTGCCCTCCTTCTCGAGGTCCGCTCTGCGGCCGGCGACCACCACGCGATCGCGACCCCCGCCCTTGGCCTCGTACATCGCCGCATCGGCGCTCGCGATCAGCTCCTCCGGCGTGTCGCCGTGCGTGGGATACTCGGCGGCGCCGACGCTCACGGTCATCTTCCCGCCGCTGAATTCCTCGGCCGCCACGCGGGCTCGGATGCGCTCACCCACCGCAGCCGCCGTGGCGATCGGGGCCTCGATCAGCATCACCAAGAACTCCTCCCCACCGTAGCGCGCTACGCTGTCCACGCCGCGCGTCATCTTCCGCAGGATCTCCGCGACCTTGACGAGCGCGGCGTCGCCCCCGAGGTGCCCGTGGGTGTCGTTGTACTGCTTGAAGTGATCGACGTCGGCCAGGAGGACCGAGAAGGTGCGCCGCAGGCGTCGCGACCGCTGGACCTCGTTGGCGAGCGTCCCCATGAGATGGCGGCGATTGTACAGCCCGGTGAGTGCGTCGGTGACCGAGAGGCGCTCCAGCTCGCCTTGACCTTCGCGCTCCCGGAGGCGCGCCACCAGGTTTTTGAATACCTGCGACAGGGTACCCACCTCGCCGCGTCCGCCCGACGGGATTTCGACCGACAGATCGCCCGCAGCGACCTTCGCTGCGACCCCCGCCAGGCGCTCGAGCGGACGCACCATGAGCAGGCCGACGTAGGTCACGAGCCCCGCGCCCGCGAGCAGCAAGACGAGCGTCACGCCGATGCCGTTCCCCGACCCGCCGGCCCGGCGGAGCGCCTGGGCCCGCGGCATCTCGACCACCGCCGCCCAGCGGAGCACGGGTACCCGCCGCAGCGTGCCGATGACGTCTCGCCCGTCCGCGCGCTTGTACTCCACGGTCGCGCCTTCGCGATCGATGAGTGCCTGGGCCGTCGCGGGCGGGAGCTTCGTCCGCATCAGGTCCGCCGAGCTGCTCCGTGACCGCAGGATGAGCCTTCCCTGCTCGTTCACCAGGTAGACGTCACCCGAGTCGGCCGGGGCCAGGCGCTGCAGGATGTCCGCGACGGAGCGGAGGTTGAGCTTCGCCATGAGCGCCCCGACGTAGCGCCCGTCCGCCTGGCGGATCGGGACGGCGAGCGCGAGCGCGGCCTTCCCGAGTCCCGCGTCCCAGTACGCCTCGCCCACAAGGGCGTCGCCCGTCCGGAGGCCGGTCAACCGGTCCTGGGTGAACTGCACGCCGCTCATGCGGCCGCCGCTGCTCGTCACGAACCGGCCGCGCGCGTCTACGACGAGCAGCGCGTCGCAGTCGGGGCAGCGCTCGCGCACGGAGTTGAGGTACTCGCGCAGCCGGACGAGCGCCGCCGCGTTGCCCTGGATCCGGGCGAGGTTCTCCGCCGCCGCGTACGCCGTCGCCGCCACGCGCAGGTCGCGCAGCCGATCGCTCAGCCACTGATCGATGTCCCAGGCCGCGTCGGCGCTGGCAGCGCGCAGCTCGGGTGCGACCTGGTCGCCGATCGACGGCCGGTCCTGTCGGTGTGACGCGACGGTCACGGCGAGCGCGGGAACGAGCGTCGCCACGACGGCGAACACCAGCATCTGGTTCCTGATGGTGTCGAGATGCAGCGCGCGCAGCCGGCGCGCGATCGTTTCCTGCCAGACTCTCACGGTTCGGTCGTCCCCCCGGGGTACAGCAAGATTCACCTTCCGCCACCCCACGCAAGGTGAGCCCGCTCACCGGTTTGGAACGAGCCGGAGCGGGCTCCCTCCTTGCAACGGCCTGAATACTAGCGTATAAGGCTCAGATGAACATCATCTTTCCCGAACTGCTCCGCTTCAGCGACGTCGGGCTCTTACTCCTGCGACTGATGGTCACCGCGGTGTTCTTGACGAGCGGACTGAATCATCTCAAAAACCCGACCGAGCGCGCC
>Ga0137415_10002163_pt1 | contig 19565 bp, 15 predicted proteins | sample CZODoug3_1_1_16f_FD_183082 | JGI IMG/M metagenome (GOLD analysis project Ga0137415, IMG submission 183082) | Vadose zone soil fungal communities from Angelo Coast Range Reserve, California, USA - CZODoug3_1_1_16fungal (Hybrid Assembly) | ecosystem: Environmental > Terrestrial > Soil > Vadose...
GCCGCCAAGTCGGGATAGAGGCGACCTGCGTTGCCATTTTGGTCGGCTACAAACCCGTCAAGCGAGATGGTCATCCCGACGATTACTTTTGCCAATAGTTCCTCCGTGTCCGATTATGTCGATCCGTCATTTCAGGATTATCTCCGAAATGGGAACGGCGTGTCCCACTGAAAAGGCCTGAATTTTTGAAGCTGGTGTATCTCAATTGCCGAAATCAGGCGTTTACACTCGGGACCGGCACTCGCAGTTCGGGTCCTGGTCAGATGATGACGGGCAAACCGGAAGTAATGCCTCCGGGTTGGCAGATTGCTCCGGAGAAACGAGCCAGCAGTGAGCGATCAATCGCTGGAGAGAAGCCGACTTACCTAACCGCAACCTCACATCTAAGCCCTGTCGCGCTGGCGCAACTCGAGAACTCGAACCCCAGTCGAGGGTCTGCTAACTAGCCGTCGTGCAATTCTGTCATGTGGGCGCCAAGCAGGTATTTCTGGCTTAGGCCCTGATGCCTTGCGCATATGGACCTCCGTTCCTTGTCGCTCAAACGACACTTCGTCCATAGTCAATTTCATCAAGTGGATGCCGCGTCCGTGTTCGACAGCTAGGTTTTCGACCGCCAGAGGATTAGGAACATCATTGGGGTCGAAGCCATGTCCCTGATCTCTGACCACGATGAACACTCCGTTGGTGCCTTGGCAGCAGCAACGCACATGAACCAGCTTGTGAGCATCCATCCGATTGCCATGGAGCATCGCGTTACTCACGGCTTCGCGAAGCGCGAATTCAACGAACTGCTCCTTGTGGCGAACACAACGGGATCGAGCGATCAGACTCATGAGCCAGTCGACGAACGGTGATATCAGGGCAATCTCGGTCCGCAGCCAGGTGTGCACCTCCAGCGGATCACCTGGTGAAACACGGTAGACGCGCCTTTGCCGCAGCCCACATCGGCGACGCGCGCGCCGGCCTCGAGCTTGGCCTTCACACCTTGGAGAGAAGGAATCCACGAGGTCACGAGGTTAGCCGCATAGCCCGGCCGGAAGAATTTCTCGCAGCCATGAAACACGTTGTCGTCGTGCTCATGCCAGCCCATGCCTGCGCCGGAGCGGAAGGACTCGGTAATCCTGGGAACAGCGGCAAGGGAGCCGAGCGCTAATTGGAAGGCCCCAGGAATGTAAGCGGGACTGTCTTCGTTCACCAGTGTAAACGCCTGTTCTTCACTCAGACTGAACTTGCGCGTCTTTTCGTCGTACGTGACGTAGCCGCCGGCAGCTTGGGAGCTCAGCCATTCGCGCACATAACGCTCATCTGTTCTGGTTCTGGCCGCCAGTTCGGCGGAGTTCAAGGGACCTTCGGCGAGAGCCTTGTAAGACCCCAGTTTTTCGCCAATCACCACCATGCCGGAGTGGACCGCGGCTCCCAGATCCCCAACGAATTGCCCTACGAACGCGTTCAGTTTGTCCATGTCGACTGCCATTCTTATTCTCCTTTGAAGTGGCAATTTTTTGAATTTACATACAGTAGTGCACTAGCGGGTTCTCACGAAGCTGTCCCCTCGGGTTAGCCCCAGGAAGCGGTTGCCGCCGCTTCCTGGGCCGTTCAGCATGCGCCCGAGTGGCTACTTATTCCTGCTTGGGTCATCGTCTGGATTGACGTAGTTGAACTGCAGGGGAGATTGCCCGTGAACCTGCACGATGGTTTCTCCGCAGGTCATGGCGTAGTGGTGCATGTCGGGATCGAGAAAAGCAAAGCTCCCGGCGATGAACGCTTTCATCTTGTTCGCGTCAAACTCATCGCCCATCCCGACCTTGAATGTGCCGGAGATGATCGTGACGTTTTCCCGCCGGGGGTGCCAATGGGGAGAGATGCGGAAGCCGTCAGGCATCTTCAAGCGAATGGTGAAGTCGCCGGTCGATGCGGTTGGGTCACCTTCAAGCACAGCGAACTGCGCGCCCGGGCGTACGACCGGCGGCGCCGGCCCCCAGGGAATGGTATCCGGGGTGAATCCGTTTGTTTCGTGAGAATGGGTGTTCGCGGCGGTCGGGAATGGCTGCCCTGCCCAAGCGAGCAAACCGGCCACCGCGAGTGTAAGGAAAGAGTATCTTTTCATGATTGAGCCTCCTTGCTCAGCAGGAACGCGTGGGATCATCAGGTGAGCGGGTGAGGAATACAATGAAGAGCGGGTACAGTTTGCATATCTTTCGCATATCGTCGCAAATTACTGATTCCTAGGGGATAATGCGCTGCGAGAGCCTTATGCGACGTGCTAGCCCGCCATTGGGCGTGATTGAACTGGACCTGGGGCGCTACGAGCTTCGCCGCTCCGGACGGCGAGTTAAGCTCGAAAAGAAGCCCATGGAACTGCTGATCCTTCTGGTGGGCCGGCGGGAACAACTGGTTTCGCGCAAGGAGATCGTCGCGAAATTGTGGCGATCGGATCTATTTATCGATACCGAGCCCAACATCAACAACATCGTGCGAAAAATTCGTACGGCTTTGGGGGACGACTCCGCTAAACCGCGCTTCCTGGAAACCGTAGTAGGCAAAGGGTACCGATTCATCGGACCGGTGCGGGTGATTGATGCGCGATATCCGCCATCCGATATTGGATCAGGTGCCACGCGCGCGGTCAGTCAGGAGAAAGCGGGCGCGTGGAGCGAGCGCTCGTCGTTGGCCGTCTTGCCGCTTATCCTTCTCGGGAAGCCCACGGATGACCACGGCTTATGCCTGGGATTTGCCGATGCACCGGTCACGCGCCTGGGCAATCTGCCGGGCGTGGACGTTCTGCCCATTTCAGCAGTGATGAATGTGCCGGTCGAAGCGACAGCTTCGGAGACCGCTTCCCGTCTTGGGGTCCGTTTTGTCGTACACGGCGCTATTCAAATGTCAAAGGGCCTATGGCGCCTCTCGATGGAAATGTTTGACACCCACTTGCAGAGCCCTTGCTTTTCAAGGAAACGCGATCTCGACGTTAACCGCCTGTCCGACCTCGAGGACGAGATTGCGAAGCAAATCGCCGCCGCATTGAACCGGCCGCTGAGTCCAGGGATGGTCCAACGCCGCCCACGTTATAGCAGGGACCCTATGGCATATGCGGAATTCATACGGGGCTACCGGCTCAGTTCCTCCGGCGATCCAGCGGCGTTCGACGAAGCCGCTCAGCACTTGAGCAATGCGGTCACTCGAGATCCCGCTTTTTCCCTGGCGCATGCCGCCCTTTCCCTGGTGTGCGCGACTCGCCACTTTGAACTTGATCCAGCGAGCAAGTGGTTGGAGAGGGCCGAGTTTCATTGCCGTCGCGCGCTTGAACTGGATCCGGATTTGCCCGAAGGGCACGTCGCTTGCGCTTTTCTCCTCTGGGGACCGTCGAAGAACTTTCAACACCTTGAAGCGATTGCCGAACTCAAGCGCGCCATTGCCCTGCAGAACAATCAGCCCCACGCCTACAACCGTCTGGGCACGATCCTGGCACACATCGGGCTGCTCGACCACGCTCATGAAATGTATGAGAGAGGGCGGCCATTTCATCCCAGAAAAGCCGTTAGTCATAGTATCGTGCAGGTGTACGTTTGGAACGGAGAATACGACCTGGCGCGGGAGGAGATTCAATCGTGGCGAGCCGAGAATCCAGGCAATAAGTATCCTATCTATTTTGCTCCGCAGCCGGCCATGATGACCGGAGATTGGAAAGAAGCAAAAATCCTACTGGATGAGGCGGTCCAGCTTTTGCCTGAAGAACCACTCATCGTCAGTTTACTAGGCATCTTTTACGCGTTGACGGGGAAAGATGGGAAGGCGCTCGACTGCCTGACCAAGGCTTGTGCGAGCCCAAAATCCTTTGGACATGCTCACCACAGCTACTATCAATTCGCATGCATTCTCGCCTTGTTGGGGCGGCGTGAAGCTGCGTTCGAGTGGCTGGAGCGAAGTGTCAGCAACGGCTTCGCATGCTGGCCTTTTTTTCTGAAGGACGCTTACCTCAAGAATATAAGAGAACTAGCGGGGTTTGAGGTTCTGGTGAGCTCGTTGCAAGCCAAGTATCCAGACCATCTCGGACTGCTCTAGGTTGTGGCGCTTCCTCGTTTGCTCGTATGCACAGCATGCGTGGATCTGCGTAAGTCCCGAATCGTCGACTATCCGGAAACTATCTACAAACGGGGTTCGCGGAGATAGGAGCATTCTGACACAGTCGGACAGCGCCTCGCTTCCTCGAACGGGACTTCTGGAGCGGCGAGTGCGAGTTACGGGGCCTGCCAGTCTAAGGCGTAGATTTCCTTGGTGCCAATGTCGCGAAGCAGAAGCGGTGAGTCGTCGGGAGCCATGCCGAGCCAGAACGACCAGTAGCCGGTTTGCCGGAAGTTTTTCAGGTCGGCCACCCGCTCGAGCCTCCGATCTCGAATGCGTATTCGCATTACCGACGGCTGGTTCTCCCCATGCAAGAAGTAAACATAGTCTCCGTTTTTCGACCAATTGGGGAAACCCAGACTTATCTTAGTGATCTCCTCCCACTTCTGGGTGGCAAAATCGAAAAGGATAAGGCTATGGGATGCGAAAGGTAAGGCGACGAGATAGCGTCCGTCGGGAGACCAGCGGGGGGAGAAAAAACCCCTTGAGCCAGGCAGCGTCGAGGCTTGATTGGTCCTAACATCAAAGATGAGGATGGTACTGTTCGGATCAGTTGATCCGCTGCCGAAGACAATTCTGGTCCCGTCGGGGGACCAGGTCGGGTCCCACTCCTCTTTGGGGTCCCCGGGCATCATTTCGCGCGGCGTTCCCCCCTGGGTCGCAACGGTGTACAACTTCGGCTTGGGGCCGGAAAAGGCATAGAAAACGATCTGCTGGCCATCGGGTGACCAGCTAGGCATCACGGGGGTGAGCGGCGGATAGGTGAGCTGAATTTTCTGGCTGCCGTCCAATTTGCTTCTCCAGAGAGTTCCCTCCGGGAAGCTGACATAAGCCACCCACTGACCATCTTTAGAAAAGCTGACGCTATCCGCTGAAATTCCGGAAAGAAATGGAATGAACTCCGCTGACCTGGTGTCATAGCGAACCAACTCCCCACGCGCCAAGGCGCCCACCACGAACAGCTTTTTGCCATCTTTGCTGGGCAAAGGCGAAGAGAAATTCATCGGCCCGGAGGTCAACTGGACGGGTTGGCCATTGGTGTTTCCAAGTAAATTTCTCTTTTCTGCAAGGGCCCATATATTGCCTTGTGACTGAAAAACGAAATATCTTCCGTCGGGAGTCCATTGGCCGCAACACTCCTCGGGAGGAGTGTGCCAGCCGGGAACCAGGGGGTGCAGGTTCGTTCCGTTGACCGCGACCTGGTAAAGAGGGCCAGTAGGCGTCGAAGCCCCCACAGCCCCGACGTTAAATCTAATCGCCGTTCCGTCCGGCGACCAGGCGGGATAATAGGCTCGATCTGGCGCCGAGACGAGCTTGTGGGGTTCGGAACCATCGCTCTTTGCCAGGAATAAGTCGTGTCCGTCGGCGTAAACCATCCTTTGCCCATCGGGAGACCAAGCAGCGGCCTGCCCAGCAGCCTCTCCCAGTCTGCGAGGTGACCCGCCAAGCACCGGCACTCCCCAGAGCGGTCCATGGAATGCGGTCTGGCCCACCTCGTCCGCCACAAGCAGGGTCGCCCCGTCGGGAGAAACTGCAAGCAATGACATAGTCGGCGCGGGAACTGAGACGTGTGCCACCTCTCCACCGGAGCTGGACACCTGCGCGATGACAGGAACCGACGCGGGATATTCATTAAAGAAAATCCTTGACCCGTCCGTACCGGCCAGACCCTTTCGGTGACCGTCGTGAGTGACTGGGACGTACCCTGATACCTTGGGGGGCGGGAGAGGGCGAGACTCCAGATAAATGAGGGACGCGATGACGAGAAGACCCAATCCGCCGCCAGCGAACGCCCAACTCTTCCATTTAGGCCGCCCGGTTCGGAAGGTGGTCGTCTCACGCGGCAGGCTATCGGTCCCGGCCACTGCTGAAAATTCAGCACTCCCCACAGATAGGGCGGCGGACCGTCCCGAATCCGTGTCCCGCTTCAGCCGTTGGAGGTCGGCTCGCATCTCCGCCGCGCTCTGATAGCGCAGATTGCGGTCCTTCTCCAATGCCTTGCCGATGATCGCTTCGACCTGCGGCGGAAGTTGCGGATTGAAATGCGACGCTGGCCGGGGGTTCTGGTGTAGGATCGCGCCGCATATTTCTCCAGAGCTTGAGCCTTCGAATGGCATACTGCCCGCCGCCATCTCATACAACACCGCGCCGAACGAGAAGAGATCGCTTCGCGCATCCAGTTCTTTCGCACGAATCTGCTCAGGTGACATGTAAGCCACCGTGCCCAGCATCGTTCCCGGGCTCGTCAGTTGCTGGGAGTCGATCTCCGTCACCGTATTCGCCAATTCAATTTGGCTGGAAGTACTGCCTATCGGCGCGACCTTCGCCAGCCCGAAATCGAGAATCTTGGCGTGCCCACGCTTGGTTACAAAGATGTTCGCGGGCTTGATGTCGCGGTGAACGATCCCCTTTGCGTGGGCGGCGTCGAGCGCGTCGGCGATGTCGGTGGCGATGCGCAGAAGAACGTCCGTTTCAAGCGGACGTGCCGCAATGCGGTGCCTCAGTGTCACGCCGTCCAGAAACTCCATGGCGATGAACGCTTTGCCGTGCTGGTCGTCAATTTCGTAGATCGTGCAGATATTCGGGTGATTGAGAGCAGAGGCAGCCTTGGCTTCGCGCTGAAAGCGGCTGAGGGTTTGCGCGTCTTTGGCTACGTCGTCGGGCAGGAACTTGAGAGCCACAAAGCGATCGAGCTTTACATCCTCAGCCTTGTAGACCACGCCCATGCCGCCGCCGCCGAGTTTCTCGACAATGCGGTAGTGCGAGATGATTTGGCCGATCATCAGAAGATGCTTGGCTTTCGGGTCGCTTCATCTTACGGACGCGGCATTCGCGAGTCAACGAAAGGCGGCTGCGGCACGAGTATGTCCGACCTAGAACATTTGCCCTGTGCCGGTTTACCGAAGAAGTACGCGGGATAACTCCCGGTTTGTCGGCAAACCCGAAGTAATACGCGAATCGGGTCTGCCGGGATTACTTCCGGCTTCGCCGTCATTCGACCCCTCGGAGGCGAGTTCGACTTTCTCGTTCGATCAGCTTTTCATTTGGCGGCGAGTTTTTGTCTTGCCAGCTCGGTACGGAAATCTCGTTCCTTTTGGGTAATGTAGTTTTTGTACCCATTAGGATCGACAAACGGGATCGCACCTCCCTCTTTCATAAGAGGGTACTTTTCTTCGAGTCCGAAGTAATTGCCATGGGCACCGAGGAAAATATCGCATGGCAATGACTTCAGAACGCGCCACATTCGCTCGTAGTCTTCGGCGATCTGCGGGTAAGCGGTGTTGTCGACCAGCTTGTAGCCAGGATTCACATTGGGGCTGCCGAGGATCACCACGTTGTATTTCTTATCGTGCTCTGTCACCTCCATCGTCCAGGTTGTGCAGCCTTTGGTATGCCCTGGTGTGAGGTGCGCGACGAGTACCGTGCCGCCGAGTCTCACTTCATCGCCATCGTGCAATACGCGGTCCACCTTGGTGGGCCGATAGAGAGTAGTAGGAGTGTTGCCGTACTCAAAATCAGTCTTGCCCCCAGATTCGACCACGGGCACGTCCGCATCCATCACCATATAGGTCGCGCCGGTCATCTCCTTGATCATCGCGCTGCCGGCGTCGTGATCCCAGTGCGCGTGACTGATAAGAAGAATCTTTGTGTCCTTGAACTTGAATCCGAGTTTCTCGACACTTGCCTCAATCATCGGCACATTGGCTTCCAGATCGCTGTTGATCAGGATGTTCCCTTGCGGTGTCGTTACGAAATAATTCGCGAGCCCCTTACTCCCCACGTAGTAGAGGTTACCTGCGATGCGAAACGGTGGGAACGGTTGGGTCCAATCGGGATTGGCCTGGGCGAACACACTACCCGCAGTGGCCAGGACGAGAATTAGTACGCGGGATATGATCGGGATGATTTGCCGCATTGGCGGAGTATAAGCGAAATCCTCGGCATGAAGCCAACACCACAATTCCGGACGGCTCGTCCCCAATCCGGCTCCTCAGGGGAACACGGACTACAGGTCGGCTGGCTTGAGGGCACGCAGGCGCCGCGGCAACTTACGGCGCTTTTTTCGGCAGGCCGGGGCAGATCTTGTATCAGGGCACTCAAACTTCGCCGAAGATCATGAGTATCAACGAAGACGGCAGCGGCCAAGTCGCGGTCTCGGACCTTCAAATCATGCGGTTGCAAAGCGTTTCGCCTGACGGGCGCTGGGCTCTCGTGGGCGTGACGCCGCCGGGTAGTCACGGCGACAAGAACGCGATGGCCATAGCTGTGCCGCTCGAGGGCGGTGCACCGATCACCGTATGTGATAATTGCAGCTTCGGGTTCGGCATCTCCCGCTCCTCGGTCCCGATGCTCTCATGGAGTCTGGACGGGAAATGGGTGTACGTGTCGCGGCGGCACTTTCCGTTCGGCTCATCAAAGACGGCGGTGATACCCGTCAAGTCCGGGGCCGCGCCTCCCACGTTTACGGAGGGCTTCGGCAGCGAAGCGGATTTCGCGCGGATACCCGGCGCGCGTTTGATCAATCAGGACGAAGTATCTCCGGGCATGACGCCGAACTACTTTGTCAATAAGCGCCGTTCGGCGAAGGCCAACCTCTTCCGTATCTATCTCCAACAATAAAAGCCCTGGCGTTCTGAACTCCGGGGGACCTCTGCAGTGCTTCGACCTTGCGGGCCGCTTGGGGGACTGACATCCGGCATGGGCTACACAGGCTTTTCGGGTAGGGTCTATCGCTCATTCACTGCGACTTCTTACTGCTTTCGCATTACCGCAAGACTTCGAGAAGATTGCTGTAATCATCCGTCCAGAGTGTCGTGCCTCCCGATGAGAGGAGACTTCTTCCTGCCGCGTCAATTTCCGGATGACGCAAAGAGGAATGGTTTTGCGACAAAAAGACCCAATCGGATTGTGAGGAGAAAGAGTTCAACCACGGGCGATAAACACGAACGGCAGAGAACTGAAATTCTTTTGCGATCCCGGAAAGGACCGGGCTGAGATCGAGCGAACGGTTTGTAATGTGTACAGCAATGATGGAGTCCGCAGAGCGAAGATGCTCGCGGTAAAGGGAGAAAGCTTCGCGCGTAAGCAGGTGAACGGGGATCGAATCTCCAGAAAAGGCATCAAGAACGAGAACGTCAAAGTTTTGACGCTGACCGCGAGCGGCTTCCCGTTCAAGAGAAAGCCTTGCGTCTCCATGCACCATTTCAACCGTTCCCTGGGAATCCCGCAGATACGTGAAAAAGGCATGGCTCCCCTGGGCGAGTTGAATAACATCCGAGTTGATTTCGTAAAATCGGAAAACATCGCCGAACCTGGAGAAGACTGCAAGATTGCCGGTTCCCAACCCCACCAAGCCAACACGAATGGGCTGAGCTGGATGGTTGCGGAGCAGAAGATTGATCCCGCTCTTGGGGCCATAATAACTGACTGACTCTCGAGCCAGCTTGGGATCAAGATATTGCCTCCCGTGATCGGTCAGGCGGTCACGAAGGTAGAGGAAGTCATGTCCTGAGTCCGAGCCGCGAATAACGGCAAGCACACCGTAAAAATTCCGTGAGCGCGCAACAGAATCAGATAGCTTCAACCGTGCCTCACATACAAATGCGATGGCGACGGCAAATAGTGCGGCAAGCGCTGCCGCACGGGTCATCCATCGCCCAGGAGACTGGACCGAACGGCGGCGAGTGATCCAATAGACGGCCAGAGCGGCAAGAATAAGAAATCCGGAGAGCACACGATACCAGACCGAAGAAATAAATCGATTCTTCAATTCAAGGCCATGTAACAAAAATGGGATCGGGAGCATGACCACGGACAAAAATGCCAAGGGCATCCAGGGAAGGGATCGGTGCCACCAAGAATTTGCATCTTGCCGAACGACGAAAAGAAGAAGCGTTCCGGTCATGACGATCGTCAACGGGAATTCCCATAGACCCAGGAAGAGGAGCGGCGCAATCACGCTGACAAAAATCCCGCCAATGGCGCCGCCTAACGAAATGCAAAGGTAGAAGCGCGTAACGTGGCGCGGGGCGGGCCTGGACAGCACTATTTCTCCGTGGCAGACCATGCAAGTGGCGAACATACTGGCGAGATACACCAGGAGTCCTACTGCGAGGGGCATGGCCGCAGAAAAGAAAAGAGAAATGGCAGCAAGAAATGCGGTCAAGGCGAAAAAGATATGAAACAAGCCGCGCCGGTAAAGAGAGGGGTATTCGAAGCACACAATGAAAGAGACCAGATATAGACACAATGGCAATACCCAGAGGAAAGGAAATACCGCCACCTCCTGGCTAATGACATTAGTCGCTGCTAGGAGCATTGCTGAGCCACAGGCCGCTAAGGACACCCACAATAGTTGCCGGCTGAGGGTTGGGCGCACAGAGAGAGATTCTTCCATCTGGTGCTGCGGTTTTCCCGTTGAAAAAGCATCCGCCGGAATCTTCCATGGAGCGACAGCCACGCAGAGGACAGCGAACAGTAGGTAACCAATCGACCATAACCAAGCTTGCGTTCGCAGGTGCAGCATCGGCTCCACAAGAAGTGGGTAGGAAAGCAACCCTAACAAGGAGCCTAAGTTCGAGAGCGAATATAGACGGTAAGGAGAGACTCCTGGGTTCTTCCGCGAAAACCAATGTTGCAGAAGCGGACCAGTCGTCGACAGCAAGAAGAATGGCAGCCCTACGCTTGCAATCAGGAGCCAAAGAATCAGCACAAAAGGATTTGCATCGGCTTGCGGCTTCCAGGCGAAACCGGGAGTGATGGGGGACGGCCACAAAAACGACATCAAGATGAGAAGGACAACGGAACAGATCAAAATCCCACTGTGCAGCCGGCTCTGCTTTAAAGGCGGCAGTCGCATCGCGACAAAGTGCGAATACGCATTTCCGCCCAAAAGCAGAACCTGAAAAAACAAAAGGCATACCATCCAAACGCCAGGCGCACCGCCAAACCAGGGAAGGATATACTTTCCGAGGAGCAGTTGAACCTGAAAGAGCAGAAAGGCACCGGTAAAAACTGTCAAGCTGATCAGGTTGTTGTGAGAGACGGTTGCGTGTTCTCGGAGCTGATCTGGATTTGTCGTTTGGTCTCCTACCTCGCCAACAATAGGCACTACATCTTCGAATTGTTCCGCCATGCCGAATAGCCTTTCATGAATAGTGTGCGCGATGCCTCACAGTTAGGGCGGACATTTCAGAGAACCTGCCTCCTACAAATAACTATGGACAGACTAAAATCTATGGCAATTTCAGAGATAGCCAATGTTTGAGCAACGGAGCACATGGAACAGTTGATTCTTCCCTGACTTGATGCGCACGCAATTGACAATTCGAGGTTGCCAGCTAGGGTTGATCGAAGGACGATTGGTAGAGCGTTTGGAAAATGTAATGACAAATGGGGGGTAGAGCCATGCGCCTATGGATATACGCTTCGTTGCTGGCTATAGCAGTGGGAATAGCCTCTTGGACAGCTGTGCAACGTCACCGACAAACCCTGTGGTTGAGAGCGTACCGCGAAGCGAGCGACTCCCTCCAACGCGGACATTACGCGGACGCCGAAGGACAACTTCTGATCTTGACCGGCAACAAACAGCCCGGAGCGCATCAATCGGCTCTGACAATGAACCTGCTGGCAGTAGTTTATCAGGCAGAAGGAAGAAGGTCGGAGGCCGAGCCGCTCTTTGAAAAAGCTATCCAAATTTTCGACAAAGAACGCCCTTCATCGAATCTGGATTTTGGCAAAGCTTGCACTAACGAAGGCAGAATGTATTTGGAAGAAGGCAAGCTGCAAGAAGCAGAGCAAAGGCTGGAGCAGGCTATTGCAGTCTACAGAGTCAAACCTGACCTGGCTGGAGTGGAGCTCGGCGGCGCCTTGCACAATTTGGGATTGGTGCGTATTGGCCAACGACGCACTGCCGAAGGACAGGTTCTGCTTGAGCAAGCGGTACAAATCTATGCCAAGAACCTTCGCCCGGACGACTTGAGTATGGCGCAGGGGTACCTGGACCTGGCCATTGCTTACAAGATCGGAGGACGCCCGCAGGAAGCCCAAGAGATGGATGGGAAAGCTCTACGAATTCAAGAGCAGGTATTTGGGATGGATAGCCCAGTTACACGAGAAACACGCGCACGCATCAAGCAAAACTCGAATAGAGAACAATTGCAGAATCCACAGGCATCCGGAAAACCCCCGGTTCAGCATGCCAAGGCAAACTGAGGGATGATTGTCATGTGTCGAGCGTTAGCAATTAGCTAACCGGGTCTAGGCTGCAATTTCCAGCCTACTGCACCGGGCCTTCAATTTCTCCGTCCGAGAGCACGCGACCGCTGCTTCGCTGCTGCAATGATCCGTCTATAAGAGGCGTGGGCCTCACTGCGCCCTCGCCATTATGAGCCAAGCAAAGTATATCGGCATGCGCCGTTGTCGGCGGTATTGCTTAGGTGTATGCTGGTTTCCCGGCCTGCTATTTTTCTAGCGAAGTGTGCGTGGCATGCGGAATCCGGCCCGCCTGCTGCCCTGCCCTGCCAAAAATTCAACGCCGTCTGACTGGGGAGACGATTGCCGTGAAAGCTCTCGCCGCATTTTGCATGCGTTTGCTGGCGTTTACTCTGCTTGTTGTGATTGCCGGAATCTTCTTCATTGACAGGGAGCGTCCGCCCAAAACGGTCATAGGCGGCGATGGCCTCCAATCCGCTGGCACTTTAAGCCCTGTCTATGCTTCGCCGGTCCAGGTCAAGCTTGTGAACCTCATCCCCGCAAGTCTCAGCGGCGAAACCAATCAAGACAGCGAACCTTTCCTCGCTGTCCAAGCTGCTAACCCGCAGGTCATGGTCGCTTCGGCATTCACTCCCAATCCCGTTTCGAGCAGTAGCAATGCGCCCGTCTATGTTTCCGAAGACGGAGGCAATAGCTGGGTCCTGAACGCCATCACTCCCGTTCCGCGAATGACCTGCGACATCACGCATGCCATGCCCACTGGCGAGAACCATCCGCGCGGGGACCTCCACGCCGGCACCCTGGCTTGCGCCGCCTCCATCACGCTCGACGAGTCGGAATCCAATGACGTTTCTTCCGGTGCTGTCATGAACGTGCAGTCCACACGCAGCAACGTGGACCAGCCCTTCGTCCGGGCCCTGGCCATTTCCAATAGCGACCACATCTATGTGGGAGTCAACGATTTCAATCAGCCCAATGGCCACACCGCAACGGTGGACGTCTCGGTCGACGGTGGCGTGAGCTACAAATCATTCTCCATCGAGGCGCGCAATACTGCGGGACAGGATGGGCCCTCGGTTCGTCCCGCCATCGCTCCAGACAATACCGTCTACGTGGCCTTTTTCGGCTGGCGCAAATTTAACGGTACAACCGCCACCAGCGACGTGGTGGTCGTGCGCGACGATGCCGGAGGCACTGGCCCCAATCCTTTCCAGGCGCTCAGAGACCCATCCGATAAACTTCCGGGCCGCCTTGTCGTCAAGGGCACATCTATTCCGTGGTCCAATGGGCCCACGCTGGGTCAGGAACGAATCGGTTCCACGCTTTCCATCGCCGTCGATCCCAATAACAGTTCCACGTTGTACGTCGGTTGGGCCGACCATGGACGCAAGGGCGACATCTATACGCTCCATGTGCGCCGCTCCACCGACCGCGGTGTGACCTGGTCCAAGGCGGACCTGCCCCAAACGACGATCAGCAACGCCACGAACATCGCGTTGGCAGTGGCTAATAATGGCGTCGTCGGACTTCTCTACCAGCAACTTTCTGCCGGCCGCTGGGTTACACATGTAGTGCAATCGCACGATGGCTTCGCGACGGCTCAGGACCTCATTCTCGCGAATGTCCCGGCGGACACCCCGGTGCAGCAGTTCTTGCCTTACTTGGGGGACTACGACTATTTGCTTTCCGTCGGGAACGAGTTCCGCGGCGTTTTTTGCGCCAACAACTCGCCAGAGCTCGCGAATTTCCCGCAAGGCGTAACCTACCAGCGCGCGGCGGATTTCAGAACAAAGACCCTCACGGATGGCTCGGGCAGCCCCGTGGCGGTTTCTATCGACCCGTTCTATTTTAGCGTGCCCGTGATTCCGTGAAGCGCGTTCGCGCCATGACGCGGAAGAAGGAGAGGCAGACATGAATTCTTCGTTAAACTTCCTTGCTGGCGTCCTCTCGACGGCCTTGCTTGCACCGACAGTCGTCGCGTTCCCGCAGGGGCAGAACAACCAGGCAGCTCTGGCCAAACAATCGAGCATCATCTTTTCGGGCACGGTTAGCCAGCTTGGCGCAGTCTCCTTTGTGGGCGTCCCCCAATCGCCGCAGACGATAGTCGTTCGCGTGGACTCCGTCTTGAAAAAGCCTTCGGCTGTCTCGCTGAAGAAGGGCGACAACATCACCGTCGAGGTGAAGGACCTATCCGCCTTCCAACAAGGCGCTCAAGCAACGTTCTACGCGGAAGGCTGGATCTTTGGTTCCGGCGTGGCCGTCAAGGAACTGGGGCATGACTTCAACCTGGGCGGGGGAACTCCTGCCGAGAAAGTCCGTACCAGCGAAGCCGCCCTCGGCCAGATGCAAAAGCAAATCAGCGATCAAGATCTCCAAAACCGCATGGCGTCGTCGGACTTGGTTGTCATCGGCCGCATTACGGATGTCCACCGCTGGACCATCCCCAAATCCGCCGCCGCGCGTTATCCCATCTCCGAACACAGCGCGGACTGGCATGAAGCCGTTCTCCAAATCAAAACAATCCTCAAGGGAACAAAACCCAAGGGGGGCAAGATGGCCGTGCGCTTTCCGCTCTCCAGAGACGTAGCCTGGATTAACTCTCCCAAATTCCAGAAGCAGCAGCAGGGGATTTTTTTCCTGAAGAGGGATCAGGTTTCCGGCGATCCCACGGCCACGCTGGGAAGCGAACAAGTGTACGCCTATACCTGCCTAAAGCCCGGCGATTGGCTCCCCCTGTCGGACGAAGCCCGCGTCCGCTCTCTGCTCAAAAAGTAAGGACCGCACGGCTTGGAACAAACGCACCGCGCCAGAACCAAACTCTCGGCGAAGCGTGCGATTGGCCGAAACCTTGATTCAATTCAAACAATCTAGGCGCCGGAAATCACTCCTTTGGCGAACGCTATGGCTTCCTCAGCGTGTTCGTTCTCATTCAGCCGCGCGCGAACGAAATCGGGGGTACCGCCGCCTTTTCCCGGAAAGCGTTGGAACGTTTGCTTCAGTAAGGCGTTTAAATCTTTTCCTGTGCCCGGGTGCTGCGCAAAAATCACGTGGCCGGACGCCGATCGCGCCAGCAGCGCGACCGTCTTTTCGAACTTGGCAAGCTGCGTAGCCAACTGAGCCGGATATTCCTCCTGAGTCTCTTCGCCAAAGACGCGAGCGACCACGCGGATACCGCTCGCGCTGGCGTTCGTAGATTGCAAGGCGGCCACCGCCTCCGCTTCCGCTAATCGCTGGAGCAGCGCTCTGACATTCTTGAAATGTGCGTCGCGCTCGGTAAGCGCGCGTTGCGAAGCGGCCACTACGTCTTCCGGGGCGCACCTCAGTTCTTCGGCAAGGCGTCGCAGGAGTTGAAAGTCGCGCCGTGCGAAACGTTCCGCACGGCGGCCGCAGACAAATTCGACGCGCCAATCCTGGCGGACTTTCGTGCAGCGGCGGACAAGGAGCATGCCGATCTGCCCGGTGCGCTGGACGTGCGTGCCGCCGCAGGGCTGCAAATCAGCAGACTCTATTTCGATAGCACGAAGGATGCCGTCCCGCTCGACTTCTTTTCGCACGCCGAGTTGCGACAACAGGTCCGCGGTACCGTAGCGTACGTTGACCGGGCGATTCTCGAAGATAATTTGATTTGCAGCTCGCTCCGCGCCTTCAAGAATTTCCTCGGTCGGTTCCGGGCCCCGCAAATCAATGGTGCACAGTTCGCTTCCAAGATGGAAGGAAATCGTGGGCAGGCCGAAGCGTTCCTGAAACATGGCGGACAGCAGGTGCTGGCCGGTGTGCTGCTGCATGTGGTCGAAGCGCCGCGGCCAGTTGATGCAGCCCTTGGCTTCGCCGAGTTCCACGGGTTGGTCAACGGTGTGGATGATTTCGTCCTCAGCATCGCGGACATCGATGACGTTGGCTTCACCCAGCTTGCCGAGGTCGTGCGGCTGGCCTCCGGAAGTGGGATAGAAGGCGGTTTGATCCAGGACGACTTCCCAAGCTGGCGCTTTGGCCACTGGTGAGAAAGGAACCAAAGCCGGCTCACAACTTTTGACCCGTGCGGTGAATTCCGTTGCGAACGCGTCGTCGTAATAGAGCCTACGCGTGATCACAGTCCCCCTCCGCCGGCGGGCTGCAGCGCGCGCTGCCAGGCTTCCGCGTATTTGTATCCCGTGCCGGTATTGAAGAGCACGACGGTTTCCTCCGGCTTGATCCAGCCGGAGGCGGCGAGCTTTCTTGTAGCGATCACGGTTGCTGCCCCTTCGGGAGCGGCGAATATCCCTTCGAGAGAGGCGAGTTCCCTTCCAGCGTGGAGCATCTCATCGTCAGTCACGGTCAGCGCGGTTCCTTTCGTCTGCCGAAGCATGCTCAAAATCAAAAGATCGCCGAGCGGCCCCGGCACGCGCAGGCCGGAAGCGATAGTCGCAGCGTTCTGGAAGAACTGAGACGAACTCTGGTGTGCGAGCCACGCCCGGACGATTGGCGCGCAGCCCTCGGCCTGCACGGCCACCATGCGCGGCCGCTCCGTGCCGATCCAGCCCATCTCCTGCATTTCGTCGAAAGCTTTGCACATGCCGATCAACCCGACGCCTCCTCCGGTGGGATACAGAATAACCTCCGGCAGTTTTCCTCCGAACTGCTCCCACAATTCGTACCCCATGGTCTTCTTGCCCTCGACGCGGTACGGCTCCTTGAGCGTGGAGACGTCGTACCAGCCTTCGCGGTCCTTGTACTCGGCAACGTATTTCCCGCAATCGGAGATCAACCCGTTCAATTTGACGACCTTGGCGCCAAACGCCTGGCACTCCATCACGTTGGCCGCAGGAGTGTCCGCGGGCATCACGATGACCGCTGGGAGCCCGGCTGCCGCAGCGTAAGCTGCGAGCGCACCGCCCGCATTGCCGGCTGTGGGAGCCGCCAATGCCTTTGCGCCAAGCTGTTTGGCGCGAGAGACGGCGGCCGTCATCCCGCGCGCCTTAAACGAACCGGTAGGATTCAATCCCTCGTCCTTGATGTACAGGCGCTGCAAGCCCCCCTGTCCACAAACGATTGATGCGCCAAGCCGCTCAACGTGTACCAAGGCGGTCATGCCTTCACCAAGCGAGACCGGCGGGTCGTTGGGCAAAACTTCAGCATAGCGCCAGAGGGTGCGCGACCGGCTTTTCAGGCTATCAAGCGTAAGCGTGGCGGCAGCCCGCCGCAGGTCGTAGCGAGCCAGCAGTGGCTTCCCGCAGGTACAGAGGTGCTGTTCTATCGAAGCATCGTATTTCTTACCGCACGCAGAGCACTCCAGCTCAACGACATTCAAGGTTTTGGCCATCACCGTAAAAGTCTAGCACAAGCGTTTTTAGCCCTGGCCGAGTCAAGCAGCGCTTCTTCTGATTTCCTTAATCCCATACCCAAGGTGACGCCGCAGAAGGGTCCTGAGAGTTACGCCATCGGCGTATCCGACTCGCGCAGCGACTTCTTCTACACTCTCGTCAGTCGTCTTCAGCAGATGCACCGCGCGCTCCACACGCAGCTCCTGGAAGTAAGACAATGGTGACTTCCCCAGCACGGCTTGCATGCGGCGAGCCAGTGTCCTCTTGCTCGATCCGGCTGCTGCCGCCGCATCGTCGAGCGAAAACCCATGCGTAAGCCTGCCTCGCGCCCAGCGCTCGAACCGCTCTACGAGTGGATCAGAGTGGGCAAGATGATCGACAAGAACATAGGCGGACTGTGACGGCCGTGAATCCACAACCAGATACTTCGCTGTCAGAGCGGCAAGCCTCGGGCTTTTCTGCCGGATGAGCCATAAGGCCAGGTCTATATGGCTTAGGGCCGCTCCAGCCGTAACGAACTTCCCGGATTTTACGATCATCCGCGATTCATCCAGGCGCACCTTCGGATATCTCTGGCGAAATAAGGGAGAGAGCCACCAGGTTGTGGTCGAGTCTTGGTTATCGAGCAGTCCCGATTCAGCCACGACGAATGTCCCGATACACGCAGCCGCCGTACCCGCGCCTCGCTCCGCCCACCAGCGCAGTGTCTTTCCGGCGTCGCTCACATCGGCTCTCGCAAGAGCTGCTTGCAGCGGGCCTGGCATCTTGAATCCGATCGCCGGAACCACCACCCAATCGGGAATGATCCGCATGGGGGCAGTAGCAACGGGAACGCTCAGCCCTTGCGATGTTTTGACCGCCTTGCGCACTCCGACAATAGCCACGTCGAAGCGCGGCGAAGCCAGACCAGACATTTCCGCGAGTTCGTTCGCGGTCTCAAAGGCGTCAAGCACGGTCGCCAAGCCCGTATCAAAAACCCCATCCAGCGCCAACACGTAAATCCTCATGGCAAATATAATATCAAATTTGGCGATCTTGCCAATGGCCTAATGTCTGCGTGAGAGCTATCTTGGCTGCTCGCGGGATGGATCGAGTTAAGGAGAAACCCGATGGTTACAGTCGCATTGTTCCTACGTTTGGAAGCCAAAGCCGGGAAAGAAAACGCCGTCGCAAAGTTCCTGGAAACAGGACTTGCCCTGGCCAATCAAGAAGCGACCACGCCTATATGGTTCGCGCTGCGCTTGGGGCCGGCGACCTTTGGCGTGTTCGACGCGTTCACGGATGAAAGCGGACGCCAAGCTCATCTGAATGGTCCCATAGCCAAAGCGCTTATGGCCCAAGCGCCCGAACTGTTCTCCAAACCACCTGTAATCGAACGGATTGAAGTTCTAGGTGCAAAGCTTCCCCGATAGCGCGGTTGCCATGTCTGGCGGGTGCCCATACTCCGTTTCTGCGTGTGGGGCTTTTGACTTTGATTCTTCCACGGCTGACCCCTGCCAAGCAGAACGGATACAATCAGCATCTCTCGAAAATCGCTGTCTGCGAATTGGGGACCATGATGGAACACAACTTGCCGCACACAATATCGCTTCTCACTCGCACCCCCACTGCTCTCGATGCGCTTCTGCGTGATCTACCGGAAGCGTGGACGTTCCGAAATGAAGGTGAAAACACTTGGAGTGCCTTCGATGTCGTTGGCCATTTGATTCACGGCGAACGCACCGATTGGATGCCCCGGGCGAGGATGGTGCTGCAATTTGGCGAGACCAAGGCTTTTGAGCCCTTTGATCGTTGGGGACAGGAACGAGAGAGTCAAGGTAAGTCGCTGGCGCAGTTATTGGATGAATTTGCCCGTTTGCGGTCAGAAAACCTGGGCGAACTGCGTGCATTGAATCTGCGGCAAGAGGATCTAGAGCTGCGCGGACGGCA
>Ga0137415_10002164_pt1 | contig 19559 bp, 18 predicted proteins | sample CZODoug3_1_1_16f_FD_183082 | JGI IMG/M metagenome (GOLD analysis project Ga0137415, IMG submission 183082) | Vadose zone soil fungal communities from Angelo Coast Range Reserve, California, USA - CZODoug3_1_1_16fungal (Hybrid Assembly) | ecosystem: Environmental > Terrestrial > Soil > Vadose...
TAATTGATTTCCGCAGAGGCGCAATTCCGAATTCCGATTCGAGGGAAGAACGAATGGCGTTACAAACGCGCGTCAAACTGGCAAAACTTGACGCCCCCAAGTTTCACGGCCTCGATCACGAAACCCTGATTCGCATTTACCGCACGATGTTCCTCTCGCGTCGGCTCGACGACCGCGAGATTCAGCTGAAGCGCCAGAACAAAATCTACTTCCAGATTTCCAGCGCGGGGCACGAAGCGGTTTGCGCGGCCATGGGGCTGTTCCTACGCCCGGGAGTGGATTGGATTTATCCCTATTACCGCGACCGCGCGCTCTGCCTGATGCTTGGCGTAACCCCAGAGGAGATGCTTCTTGCGGCCGTGGGTGCAAAGGACGATCCAAGCTCCGGCGGCCGGCAGATGCCGTCGCATTGGGGCCAGCCGAAATTGAACATCGTCAGCAAGTCCTCCTGTACGGGTACGCAATTCGTGCAGGCTGTGGGAGCCGCCGAAGCCACGCTCTACTACGAAGGACGTCCCAAGGCGCTGGCGCAGGCGAAAAAAGCGCCCCTCGGTGAATACGTCCATCACGAGCGCGACGAAATTGTCTATGTGTCGGGCGGTGACGGAGCGACGAGCGAGGGTGAGTTCTGGGAATCGCTGAACGTCGCGTGCGGCAAGAAACTCCCGCTGCTGTACCTCATAGAAGACAACGGCTATGCCATTTCCGTGCCGGTGGAAGTGCAAACCGCGGGCGGAAGCATTTCAAAACTGGTGCGAGGATTTCCCGGGCTGCACGTGGCGGAATGTGACGGCACCGATCCGATCGAAAGCTATTCCTTGTGTAAGGAAGCGGTGCAGTACTGTCGCGAGAGGCGCGGCCCTGCGCTGATTCATGCGCACGTGACGCGTCCGTACTCGCATTCGCTTTCCGACGACGAAAAACTGTACAAGTCCGCCGAGGAGCGCGAGGAAGAAGCGCGCCGCGATCCAATTTCAAAGTTTGCGCTTTTTCTGGTGCGCGAAGGCGTGCTTGATCAGAAGCAGATCGAAAGCCTGGAAGCGGAAATCGACAATGAAGTCCGCGATGCCGCCGACCAGGCGCTCGCTGCCGAAGAGCCGTCGATTGATTCGATTCGTGCAAACGTGTATTCGCCGGACGTGGATCCAGCGTCGGCCGTGTTCGAAGCGCAACCTCGGTTGAGCGGCGCGCCAAAGACCATGGTCGAAATGGTCGCGCTGACCCTCGCCGACGAAATGGCCCGCGACGAGCGCATCCTGGTTTTCGGCGAAGACGTTGCCGACGCCAGCCGCGAAGACAACCTCAAGCACGTCAAGGGAAAGGGCGGCGTCTTCAAAGCTACAGCAGGGTTGCAGCGTAAGTACGGCCACGACCGGGTGTTCAATACGCCGCTCGCGGAAGCCAGCATCGTCGGGCGCGCTATCGGCATGGCCACGCGCGGCCTCAAGCCCGTCGCGGAAATCCAGTTCTTCGACTACATCTGGCCGGCCATGATGCAGATTCGCGACGAATTGTGCGTGATGCGCTGGCGTTCGAACGGGGCCTTCAAGGCGCCGGTAGTTCTACGCGTGCCCATCGGCGGCTATCTAACTGGCGGGGGCGTGTATCACAGCCAGAGCGGGGAATCGATTTTTACGCACTGTCCCGGCTTACGCGTGGTGATGCCTTCAACGGCTCTCGATGTTGCGGGGCTTTTGCGCACCGCCATACGCTGCGACGACCCAGTGATGTTCCTCGAGCACAAACATCTCTACCGCCAGCCATACAATCGCTCGGAAAATCCGGGGCCCGATTTTACGATTCCTTTCGGCAAGGCCCGCACGGTGAAGGAAGGCAGCGACCTGAGCATCATCACCTATGGTGCATTGGTGCATCGTGCGGAAGTTGCCGCGGCGCAGTTTGAGCGCGAGGGCATTTCCATGGAGATCGTCGACTTGCGTTCGCTATCGCCCTACGACTGGGAAGCCATCGCGGCCACCGTTCGAAAGACCCACCGGGTTATCGTGGCTTACGAAGACACGTTGAGCTGGGGATATGGCGCGGAAATCGCGGCGCGCATTGCGGATGAACTTTTTGAGGATCTGGACGCCCCGGTCCGGCGCGTTGCGGCGATGGATACCTTCTGCGCGTATCAGCCGAAGCTCGAGGATGTGATCCTACCGCAGACGAGCCATATTGCGGCGGCCGTGAAGCAGCTTCTGGATTATTGAGCCGGCTGGCTTTAGACTATTTTCCCGAGGAAACTTTTTCGACCCCATTTGCGTAGCTACTAAGTAGGAACGCCAAATAAATCGCTCTGTGGGGGTGATCCAATGACTTGCGTAAGCTGCCAAAAAGACATCGCGGTTGGCTCGCGGTTTTGCTACAACTGCGGCGCCAAACAGCCGGAAACTCCTGCGCCGGGCCTCTCGCCGCAAACGGGCGGCAAGAGAAAACTGATGCGCTCTAGCACGGATAAGAAGATTGCGGGCGTGTGCGCCGGCCTCGCTGACTATTTTGATCTTGATCCCACGATTGTCCGGATCCTGTGGTTCCTGGCCGTATTTTGTGCAGGGACGGGCGTGTTGTTGTACATCATTCTTTGGATTGTGCTGCCCTTGGCTCCTGCTGGAGTAATCCCGACCTCGGCGACTGTGACTTCTTAGATTCTACCCGTCAAAAATAAACTGGATGCGCGGCGATTCTCTCTTTCGCCACGCGTCCATTTCTTGGTCGCTAAGCGGTTGCAGCCCTGCTCTTCGCGCGGGTGTCCGACTGGTCTCTGAAATTCCAGCGCTTGTGGTTGACGCTCACCGATGCCACATCTTCGGGCGAAAATGGGATTTCCATATACCCGCGGACTTCGATGATGCAGCCCTCGCTTATGGCCACTTGCTCGAAAATTCTTCCGTCTTTGAGTTGCACGGAAACAACCTGATAACCGAAGCCGGTTTCTTCCGCACTTTTCAAGTGTTCTGCACACCCACAGGGAATGGGTACCAACCGTTTCATTGCAACCCTCCAGGCGAAGTCGAAAGTATCACGGGGAGCCGAATAGTACGATACGGTGACGGACCTGTCTACCCCGCAGAGGCGAAGGATAAGCGAACGAATTTCAGGAACCGCGAACTGCCAACCCGCCACTCAGGATTTGCTCGCAGGCGATTTTCTCTGGCGAGCTTCGATCATCTTAGAGGCCGTGACCTGCCACGGCCCTCGAATAGCACGTGGTCGAGAGACAAAAGTCCCGCGCCGATGGTGGCCAGGGCGAAGCTTCCTGCCAGCATCGCCAGTGGAAATTCGTAATTATGCACCGCAAGGTAGCCTCCGCCGCTGTGAACCTTCCAAATGGCCACGCCCATTTCGATGGCGAGGAGCAGCGCTGCTCCTCGCGTAAACACTCCCAACGCCAAAAGAACCGCGCCGAAGACTTCCAATACCCCGGAAATGTAGACGAAATATCCCGGCAGGCCGTGCTCCACAAAGAAAGCCTGCATTCCCGGCGCGGAGTGCGCCACCTTCGGATAGCCATGAGAGAAGAAAATCAGTCCCAGAGCCACGCGAAGGACCAGCAACCCCACCGGCTGAAGGGAATTGAGAGACTTCATGAAGATTCCTCCGCGATTCGCTGCGAGAATTGATTCGAACGCTTGGGGATTTTACCAGAAAAGCCGAGCCGCCACCGGCGACCCCGGCGCTGGCGGAGTTTCAGGTACAATCTCTAGCGAATCACCAAGAGTGACGGGGAATCATGACGAAAGTTGAGACGAGTGGTGTCGCTTCACGGGCGGCGTTTGGTGGCAGCGCATGAAGAGGAAACTCCTCATTGCCGTGCCGCTGCTGAGCCTGGTGGTCCTGGTGGCCTGGATGCTCCGGCCCAAGCATGAAACGTTGGGCGAAGCCTTTGTCAGTGAAAAAGTGGCACCGCTCCTGACCGGCATCGCGCAAGTCCGCGAGCAGGTGGGAACTCTGCATTACGGTGAGCGCGTGGACGTGGTCGGCAGGCGCAATGACTATGTAAAGGTGCGAACGAACACGGGCACGGTAGGCTGGGTGGAGAGCCGGAAGTTGATGGAGCCAGTGCTGTGGCAGCGAAGCATCAAGCTGCTGGACCAAACGCGAGGAATGCCGGTGCAGGCGCGCGGGCGCACTAAAAAATCCACGAACTTGCATGTGCAGCCTGGGCGGACGGAGCCCCGCCTGTATCAGTTCGGGCGAAACGCGCCAGTGGAAATTGTAGGCCGGGCGGTGGCCGATTGGGTGCAAGTCACGGACGAGAAAGACACATCCAATGAGCCCGAAGAAACGAAGAAGGAGGACTGGTCTCTGGTCCGCGGCCTCGCAACGCGGCCGCCTGGGGAAGACTCGGGGCGCGCCGCTGAAGTCTCAAACACGACGCAGCCTGGCGATCAGACTGTGCCCATCGCCGGCTGGGTGGTAGCGCGATTCGTGGAAATGGATCTGCCTGAACCGGTGCGCGAAGGCGCGGCCTCCGCAAATATCCGTCCGCTGGCGTGGTTCGAACTGAATCGCGTGAGCGACCCTTCGGGCGACAAGTCCCAGTATCTTTTGGCCGGTACGCGCGGCCCGGAAGGCCAGGTGTGCGACTTTACAGCGCTGCGCGTTTACACGTGGTACGTCAAAAGGAGCCGGTACGAGACCGCGTTCATCGAGAACAATCTGTGCGGCCAATTGCCCATTCGCCTTGGCAAAGGGCCCAAAGACGAACCGGAATTTCGGTTCCGCATCATGGGCGGAGACAAAGAGGAACGCGTCTACCGGTTGATCCAAACCGTGGTTCGCCGAATCCGCCAACCGGGCGAATCTTCCGGAAAACACAGCACGCTGAAACAGGCTAAGCCGGCGGCAAAGAACTAATGCGGAGAGTGAAACGATGACGCTGCATATCAGCGAAGCCGAAGTGCGGGCGGTGCTAACGATGCCGCAGGCTGTGGAGGCGGTCGAAGAGATTTCGCGCAAGCAGGCCACTGGAGAAGTGGTCGTGCACCCGCGCAGGCGATTCGAATTGCCGGGCGGCGGATTCTTTCACTATATGGCCGCGGCGGATTTTTCGCTGGGCTTCGTCGCCATGAAGCAGTACACCTACGTGCGCGGCAAGCTGCGGTTTCTGGTTCCTCTCTACGAAATGGCCACCGGCGATTTGCTGGCGTTAATCGAAGCAGATTACATGGGGCAGTTGAGGACCGGAGCGGCCTCCGGCGTGGCCACCAAATATCTCGCGCGTAAGGATGCTCGCGTCGCCGCGATCATTGGCACCGGGGGCCAGGCGAAGACGCAGCTTGAAGCGATTGCTACCGTTCGAAAGCTGGAATCCGCCCGCGGCTACGGGCGCGATGCGGCGAAGCGCGAAAAATTCTGCGCGGAGATGTCCGCGCGGCTGGGCATTCCAGTACGCCCCTGCGCCTCAGCGGCGGAGGCGGTGCGCGGCGCCGACATCATTTCGACGGCCACCACCGCTTCGCAGCCGGTGGTAAGCGGCGCGGACCTGTCGCCCGGCGTGCATATCAACGCCATTGGCGCCAACCACGCGCACAAGCGCGAGCTGGACGATGAAGCAGTCGCCAGCGCCGATGTCATCGTCGTGGATTCCGTAGAACAGTCGCGGCAGGAAGCGGGCGATCTGATCATCGCTTTTCACGGCGATGAGATTTGCTGGACCGGTGTCAAAAAGCTTTCCGAGATTGTCGCTGGGAAGGCCAGCGGCAGGACCAGCGATACGGAAGTGACCCTCTTCAAGTCGAATGGGATTGCGTCCTGGGATCTCGCGGTGGCCATGAAGGTCTATGCGATGGCGCGAGAGAAAAAGCTCGGCAGGGAATTACCATTCTGGAGTGAAGACGCGAAAAATTAGAACGGCGGCCTAAACACTTTTTTCATGGAGCTTGCGGTGCAAGGCATCATGCAGCCGGGACTTCACATCGGGGGGCAGCTCCACCGGCTTCGAATCACAGAAAACATCCACGGTCAGTCTGGTTTGATCGACCACCATCTTGCAGTCTTCACAGTGTTCGAGATGGCGCTCGAGCTCCTGTCTGGCCGATAGCTCGAGTTCGCCGTCGATATAGTCGGAGATCTCGCGAATGACACCTTTGCAATTCAATTTGTTGTACCTCGCCTAAAATAACGATCCAGCCTCTGGCGGAGTTTGAGCCGGGCGCGCAGCAACCGGGATTTTACCGCAGGAATTGAGATACCGAGAACTTTGGCGGTTTCCTCGGTGGAAAGCTCTTCGACGTCCCGCAACACAAAAACAACGCGAAAATCCGGCTCCAGCTTATCGATGACTTCGGACAGGATTTCGTGCATTTCCGTTTGGGCGAACCGCTGTTCGGGACTCGGTCCCCAATCCTGGAGCTCGCGAGGCATGAGGTCTTCTTCGCCTTCGACGGGCTCGTCAAGCGAAAACTGATTCGGGCGGCGTTTGCGCAGCCGCATGAGCGCCTCGTTTGCGGCGATACGCACCAGCCAGGTATAAAACCGGGAGTCTTCCTGAAAATCCTTGAGGTGCGCGTAAGACTTGAGGAAAGCGTCCTGCATGGCGTCCTCGGCGTCTTCGCGATTCCGCGTGATGTTCATGGTCAGGCGGAAGATTTTCGCTTCGTAGCGGTTTACCAGCTCTTCAAAAGCATGCACGTCGCCGCGCTTGGCGGCGGCTACCAGCAGATGCTCGTCGTCGCGGGCGACGCTGGAAGGCAGACGGTGGGGATTGGTTGCGCTCAATGGCATCAGCAGCTCGATGGGGGGCTGCATCCTCGCTTTCACATCTATAAAGGTAGCACAGAGCATCGAACAGTTCCGCCGTCCTTGTGTTTGGATGCCCCGGCTGGCGATAAGATTCAGGAAATAGGGTAAAGTTACGGGCTTGTTGCATTTTGCGAAAAATGCGGCGAGGACGCCGATGACCGTCTGGCCGCCTATGTCAAAAAGTGCGCTCCTCACTTCCAGGGTAAGTAGTAAAATCAAGAGCCAAAGAAAGCTGGCTTGATGCGAACACTTCCCGACCACCTCCGCAAAGGCATGAAGCTCGTGATCGTCGGCTGCAATCCGAGCGAGTCTTCCGTCCGCGTTGGCCATTACTATGCCGGCCGCGGAAACGAATTCTGGCCCATGCTTTATGAAAGCGGCGTTGTGCCGGAACCCTTTGACTACCACGACGACAAGCGCGTGATCGAATTCGGCGTTGGGCTTACTGACCTGGTGAAGCGTCCCACGAAAGGCATTGAGGAACTGAAGCGCGAAGACTACGCGGAAGGGCGAATCGTTCTTTCGCAAAAGCTCGAAGAATTCGCTCCTCACGTGGTGGCTTTCAACGGGAAATTGACCTACGAACAGTTTGCGCAGCGGAAGTGTAAATTTGGCATTCAGAAAGAGTTGCTCTACGGCGCGCGCGTGTATGTGCTGCCTTCGACCAGCGGCGCGAATGCTACGGACAAGAGCGAGAAGCTGAGGCACTTTAGAAAACTGGCGCAACTCGTTGCCCGCATCGGCAAAGAACACGAGACTCGAGGCCACTGAACGGAGTTTTCCGTGAGCAATACTCCACAACCTGCGCAAGCCGGACCGGTCATTCTGGAAGCGAAGCACGACGGCATCGCCACACTGGTGATGAATCGCCCCGACCGGTTGAATGCGCTGAACAACGAGCTGGCGATGGCTGTGAATGCCGCGCTCGGCCGTTTGGCCGAAGATCCGAGCGTCAATGTGGTGGTGATCACTGGCGCGGGGAGAGCTTTTTGCGCTGGCGGCGATCTCGGCGCGCTTGGCAAGGGCCATCAGACCGGAGCGACACATGAGTTGGAGCCGCTGCTGCGCGCCGGGATGCAAATGGTCCTCAAGATGCGCACGATGCCTCAGCCTGTGATTGCCGCGGTAAACGGGGCCGCGGCAGGTGCGGGCATGAACATCGCGCTGGCTGCGGATATTCGCATTGCCGCAGAAGAGGCGACGTTTGGACAAAACTTTGCGAAGGTTGGCCTGTTTCCCGATTATGGGGGAACGTATTTCCTTCCGCAGTTGGTTGGGCCAGCCAAGGCGGCGGAGCTTTTTTACACTGGCGACATGATTGACGCGAAAACGGCGCTTGCGCTTGGGATCGTCAATCAGGTCGTTCCCGCCGCGCAACTGGAAGCGGCGGTGAAGGCGTTAGCGCAAAAAATCGCTCAAGGGCCGTCGCTGCCTATCCGCGCGGTGAAGAAGGCGCTTTTTGCCAGCGAGGAAAAGGAACTTGCGCAGGCGCTCGACAAAGAAGTCCGGGAACAGATTCGGTGTTACCTGTCCGATGATTGCCATGAAGGGATTCGAGCTTTTTTCGAAAAACGGCCACCGAAATTTCAGGGAAAGTAGCCTTCCTGGTTCAAGTCCTTCGACGATCATGACCAACGGACACGAAACGAAGCAGCGTCAGCTTGAAAAGTGGGCACCGATTCGAAAAGGAGAATTGATGGATGAGTTGGAGATTACTCCCGCGGACGTGAAGGCGCGGATGGACCGCGGCGAAAAGTTGCATTTGCTGGATGTTCGGGAGCCATGGGAATACGATGTCTGCCGGATCGAAGGCGCGACGCTTGTGCCGCTTGGCTCGCTGGCGGCAGGCTTGCAAACGCTGCCGGATGTGGACGAAGTGATTTGCTATTGCCATCATGGCATGCGCAGTCTGGACGCCGCGGCGTGGCTGCGATTCCAGGGGATCGAAAAAGCGAAATCTTTGGCTGGCGGGATTGAACGGTGGTCGCTTGAAGTCGATCCGAAAGTTCCGCGATACTGAAAGAAGCGTCTCCGAGAATAAAGCCTTGCCCAAAACGAAAATTAAATTTTTGCAGAAGCCGACTTGAACGACGTGTCGCAAAGCAAGAGGTCTCTTGCTGGAGATGGGCGCCGAACTTGAATCGCGCGATTTGGACAAAGAGCGTTTGACCGAGGCCGAGCTCGACGAACTGATTGGCAGCCGCGATTACAAAGAATTTCTGAATACGCGAAACGAACTCTATCGCATGCGGAAAATGAAGGAACATCCGCCCACGCGCGCGGAGGCCATCAAACTCATGGCGAAGGAGCCGAATCTCATTCGCAGGCCGATCGTGCTTCAAGGGTCGCAGATGATTCTGGGATTTGACGAAGATGCTTACAAAAAACTTTTGAAATGATTTTCCCTCGATGGGGAAACAGCTGCCCGCCTCAGAAGGCGGCCCCTACAAAAGCGAGAAAGGAACGGATGGATGTGAAGACCATCGCCGTGGTTGGCGCGGGCACGATGGGGCGGGGGATTGCCTATGCTGCTGCTTTCGGCGGCTACAATACGGTCCTCGAAGATGTTTCGCGGCACGTGCTTGAGCAAGGCGTTGCCTGGATCCGGCAATCTTTCGACGAAGGAGTGGCGCGCGGCAAGGTGGAAGCTGCTGTGAGGGACAAGGCGCTTTCGTTGATTTCGACGGCAAACAATGTCGAAGACGCCATTCGCGACGCCGAGCTTATCATTGAAGCTGTGCCGGAAGAGTTGGAGATGAAGCTGGAACTCTTCACCATCTTCGACAAGTTTGCCAAGACGGGCGCCATTTTTGCAAGCAACACATCTTCGCTTTCGATCACGGATTTTACGGACGTCACGGTTTCGCGCGACCGCTGCATCGGGATGCATTTCTTCAATCCTGTGCCAAAAATGAAACTCATCGAACTGGTGAGGACGCCGCATACTTCGGATGAAACGGTGGCCACGTGCCGCGAAGTTGCGCGCCGCATGGGCAAGGAAGTGGTGATCGTCAATGAGGCTCCCGGGTTTATCACCACGCGCGTGAACGCGCTGATCGGCAACGAGGCTTTCAACATGCTCGAAGCAGGAATCGCCACTCCCGAAGACATCGACAAAGCGCTAAAACTGGGGCTGAATCACCCAATGGGACCTTTCGAACTGGTCGATCTCGTGGGCCTGGATGTGCGGCTGAAGATTCTCGAATATCTCCATCAAACGTTGGGCGAAAAGTACCGGCCCAATTCCTTGCTGCGGCAATACGTCCAGGAAGGACGGCTGGGCCGCAAGACGGGACGGGGCGTTTACGATTACACGCAGCAAAAAGGCGCGGAGAAAAAAGCCGCGGGAGAAAAAGCATAGTGGCGCCGGAAAGAATGGATTGAATCCATCATGAGCTCACTCGCAGAGAGAGTTAAAATTCAACAGGGCGACTTGACGGAGATGGATACGGACGCGATCGTCAATGCGGCGAACAACGATTTGATTCTGGGCGCCGGCGTCGCGGGCGCGATTCGCCGCAAAGGCGGAGAAGAAATTCAGCGCGAATGCGATGCGATTGGCAGCATCCCGGTCGGGTATGCGGCCATCACCACGGGCGGAAAGCTGAAGGCGCGATTCGTGATTCATGCGGCGAGCATGCAACTTGGCGGCAAGACGAATGCGGAGTCGCTGCGGCGTTCGGCGGCACATTCTTTGAAAATCGCCAATGAGCGCGGGCTGAAAACCATCGCCTTTCCGGCGGTTGGCACAGGCATCGCGGGATTTCCGTTGAAAGACTGCGCGGAGATCATGCTTCGCGAGACGGCAGAGCATTTGAGAGGCGAAACTTCTCTCGAAAAAGTCTATTTCGTGCTTTTTGACGAAGCGGCGCAAGGTGTTTTTGAACGGGCCTGGAGAAAGATCCAGGGCGAAACCGCGTCTGATTCGGCTGGAGCCAAGGGCGCGTGACGCCGCTTGCTGAATTACTTGCCGACCGCATTCGCCGCTTCGGCCCACTCACGTTCGCGGACTACATGCGCGAATGTCTCTACCATCCGGTGCATGGCTATTACAGCAAGGCGGAGTCGAAGCGCTTCGCGGATTACTATACGAGCGTCGATGTGCATCCCATCTTTGCGCGGCTCCTGGTGCGGCAGTTTGCTGAGATGTGGGAACGGCTTGGCCGCCCTGCGGAATTCGTGCTTGTTGAGGCAGGCGCGGGAGTTGGGCGATTCGCTGGGCAAGTGCTCGATTTTTGCGAGGTGAAACTTCCTGCTTTTTACGATGCGCTGCGCTATGTAGCGATGGAGCGCTCGGCATCGCGGCGCGAGCAAGCTGCGTTTCGCTCGCAACGCCACTCGGCTGCGGGGTATTTTACGGCATCGGCTGAGATTCCGGCGCACATCGCTGCGGGCTGCACCTTTTCCAATGAATTGGTGGATGCGCTGCCGGTGCATCGGGCGGTGATGGATGGCGGCGCGATGAAGGAAATTTTCGTTGGCTTCCGAGATGGGCGCTTTATGGACGTGCTGGGGCCACTCTCGACTTGCGCGATCTCCGAATATTTTGCTGCGCAAGAAATTGTTCTGCACGAAGGCCAGCACGCCGAAGCTGGGCTGGAAGCGTGCGACTGGATCAGCGAGATCGGCCGGCGGCTCGAACGAGGCTATGTGCTCACGATTGACTACGGTCATCCAGCGGCCGACCTATTTGACGAGCACCACATGCGCGGGACGCTTCTTGCTTATCAAAATCATCGCGCCAGCGAAGAGTTTTATTCTTCGCCCGGCGGGCAGGATTTGACGGCGCACGTAAATTTCACGGCGCTCGAATTGTGGGGGAAACGAGCGGGCCTGGAATCGGCGGGCTTCACTTCGCAAACGGCCTTTCTGCTCGCGCTCGGGCAGGGTAACGAATTTGCAGACCTCTACGATGAGGGGCAGACCGAGGCGGAGCGCACGGAAGCGCGCCTGCAACTCAAGACGCTGATCCATCCCGAAGGGATGGGGGAACGATTTCAGGTTCTGGTTCAGCGAAAGGGCGTAGATGCATCGCAGTTGACCGGTTTGGTAGGATTATCACCAAGCATTTCTAGCTAGAAAGGCCACCCCTCCCCCCACCCCCCTGTTTTTCATCAAGTGTTGATTCTAAACGTGGTTAAAGCCCTTTGTTTTGATACACTTTTGGAAGTGTTGATTCTAAAGGGACTTATATTGCACCAAAATTGTGCAAAATATGGCCCCACCTTGTTTTTTGTAAGTGTTCCTGTCCGCGAGACCTCTACGCCAATCGGCAGATTCATCCCGCCGAACGCGCGGGATGGCGCAGAGATGGCCTTCCCAGCTGGGAGAAATAAAAAAGGCGGCGGAGAAGCCGCCGCAGTTGGAAACACCTTGCACTCTTACCCAGGAAGTAGAGTACCAAACAAAGTATAGAGAGTCAAGGAGTTTCCGGGTGGCGGGTCTCCGATTCTGACGTTAATCAGGCAAGCGGATTTGTTTTCCGCTCCGCTCGTTTATCGTCAACAGCCGCCAGCAAGAGCCTTGTATTTCTCTCTCCAGGCCCTCGCATTCGCATTGAATTTCCAAACTGCATAACTCCAGGCTTCAGAGTGCGAAGCCGACGTGATTACCTCATCTTGGCCATCGTTATCTATATCCAGCTGATCTACGTACGTGCGTTCTGTTTTGTCAGTGCCGTCCTCGACATTATGCTGTATTTCGAGGTTTGCGAGCGTAAGCCGATACTGCCCTCGATCCCGCTCCGCGATAGCAAACAGGCGATGGATTGCGTGCTTACTTTCGACGTCAAAGCGACCAATGAGTGCGCGACCTGCACTCTCGCGGAGCACCGCGGAGATCGCCTGTCGCGTGCTACCGCGCTGCAACAACTGTTTGTCGAGGCCATAGTCGGTCAGCCACTGTATTGCAAGTTGCCGTAACGTCGCAGTTTCTGCGGGGGTGGGCGGCACGTCGAGTGGAGGCATGACCGGGGATTTCGGATGTTGTACTCGCAGCCAGAAGCGGCTTTCCGCTGCCGCCATAGGTGACCACCGCGGAGAGATCGATGCAACCACCATCTCTACCTTCGATATTGCTGCTAAGCACCGTCGCGGTTCCAAGCTTTTCGCCGCCTGAGAACACGCTCACGAGAGTTCCCGGCTTGTAAAACGAGTCCTCGATCTTGTCGAAGTCTGCATCGGTCCAGTCGTGTGACGGCAGCGGCGAGTTCAAAGCAGGGATCGTCCTAAATCGTTGGTCAGCTCCGTAATGGACAATCACCAGTGGATCGACCGAAAGAGTCTTGCCTTCGTGACGAACAGCAAATACCGCTACATCCTCCGGCATACGCCTTGGCGGGCCGGTTTGCGCGGGAAGTGCTGCCACAAGCAACAAGGCAAGGGTCAGGATTTTCACAACCCAATGATACAACGATTTGAGATCTTACCCTTGCGAGAGGATTCCTATTGCTGCGGGGGAGTGGGCTTTTTCAGGACGGGTTTTTCGCCGGAGGCGGGGGCGGGAATTGCCGCGGCGGGCTTGGAGGGTTCGTTGGTGGCGGGGGCGGCGACGGAGGTGCCGCCACCTTCGGAATAGGCTTTTTTCAGGTAGCGCTCGGCGGTTTGTTGAGCGCCGCCGGTGTCGTCGTTGGTTTGTTTGGCTTTGCTGTATTCGTTGACGGCACGCTCGCGCTGACCCAGCAAATCAAAAATCTCTCCGAGATAGATGTGGCTCCAGACTTCCGTCCACTTTTCCGAGGGCTCCGGAACGGTCTGCAAGGATTCGCGAAAGGCGTTGGCGGCGGCTTGATAGTTTTTCTGATAGAAGAAGGCTTCACCCATGCGGAAATTCGCGAGCGGGCGGCCGGGCTGAATCGAAAGAGCGCGCTGATACTGAGTGACCGCGTCATAGAAGCGGCCTTGCTCGGCGAGATCCTCGCCCCGGGCAATGGCCGCGCGGGCACGAAGCGAAGTGCTTCCCTTCAGGATGACATTGTTGGGATCGATCTTGATTCCACCGGGTTTGGGGCGGCCAAAGGTCTCTACGGTGAATCCCGATTCGGTGCCAATCACGTCGACGGTCTTCAGCTCCGGGTTTCCTTCCGTATCAATGCGTAGGTCCACGGGCATGCGAAACGTGTCCAGGGGCTGCTTGATCTTGCCATTGATGCGAAATCCCTTCGGCGTGCGGTAGACCACGTATTCGAGGGAGAACTCCGGAACGCCGGTTGAGTTCAGCCACTGGGCGAAAAATGCCCGCAGGTTCGGCGGGTCCTGCTGCGGCTTCGCGGCGGCTTGCGCGCGGCGCTCGGCGATCTTCTCAAAATCCTCGATGCGGGCGCTCTTCTCCGCAAATTGAAAGTAGAAGTCGCGCAGGGCGGCTTTGAACGCCACGTCGCCCATTTGCGCCCGGAGCATGTGAAAGAGCATGGCGCCTTTGTTCATCACCACAGAACGATAGTCGGGAGAGTAGGGAGCTAGCCGAGCGGCTTGCGCGATCGGCGCGGCGTCTTCATACATCAGCGCGCCAACGGCAAATTCGTCCACGGCGCGGAGCCCCGCTTCTTTGCCCGCGTTTTGCTCCGCATAGAGCGCTTCGGAATACCGCGCCAGCCCATCGCTGATCCAGACGTCACCCGGCGTTGCCGGCGTGACCTGAATCCCCCACCATTGCGAGGCCACCAGACGCGCAATCGTCCGGTCGCCGCTCCTGGGGTCCCAGATCCGCTGGCTCAGGAGTAAGACTCCGGGGGCCGCGAAATCGCGGAAGGTTCCATCGGGAATCTGGATCAAGGTGAAGGTGGGATCCGGAATGGGGCCAAACATGTCCGAGAAAATAATCGCGGAGCGCGCGACATCCTCGGCAAAATTCTGCGCATTCCCGGACACCGCGCGCGGGGCGTAGACCGAAACGTTGACTCCTTCCGCTTGCTTTGGATTGAGCTGGAGATTGCCGGCGACGAAGGTGCCATGCGGCGCGAGACTCTTGCACTCGAAAACGTAGAGCAGGCGCCTGCCTTCCACAGCGTTCTTGCCGGGCATGGGCGTCGGAGCGGAGGAGGTTTTGCCGGTTCCGGCGACGGCAAAGGCTTCCGGAACGTTCAACCGGAACGTCGCGGTGTAGCGGTTCGAGGGAAAATCCGTAAGCGGGAACCACCTTGCCGGGAGGAGCAAGTAAGCGCCATCTTTGTTGATCAGCGCGGCGCGCACGCCGGGGACAGGGCTGTTTTCTTCGTTTACGAGTAATCCCGAATACGTGTAGGTGAGGGTGACGTGGCCGGCGGTGGCCACGGGCGTCGGAAGCTGGACGACAACGACGAGGGGGTTCTGATTGTCGCGCTCGAAGGTGAGCGGCTTGCCGTCAGCTCCTTTTACTTCTTTGACGATGAGATGGGGGTGCAGCTCGACGCGGACGCTGCTGGAGGCTTCCGCGGCCTTGAAATCGATTTTTGCGGTCGCAGAAATCGATTGTCCAATGGCGTCGAGAGACGCGGAGACATCGTAGTGTTCGGCGAGGAAAGTCGCGGGCCGGGGAACTTGCGCATGGAGCGGCGCGGCAACGCTCGACAGAAAGATCAGCGCGAGGCAGAAAAATGTACTGGAAGCTCTTCGGAGAAGGGCCATCGGACCCCTTTCAAATGTATTCAATTCTGCACCAATGTACATCTATAGGATACCAAACCCATCACTTCGCGTTGCTTTGAGCCGCGTTCACCAGCTTTGCAATCTCATCCGCGGCTCTCTCGACCGCTCCCGGAGGGCCGAGAAGCCTTCGCACTTCTTCTAACCCGCGATTCATCGCTTCTACTCGGTTCTTGCCTTCTTCTGTGGCAGAGAGCAGCTTTTCTACTTCCTCAGCGACCCTTTGGGGCGTGAAATCATGCTGGATTAATTCGGGCACGACGGCGCGGCCGGCGATCAAATTCACCATGCTGAAGAACCTTGTTCTCACCAACGGTTTTGCGAGCCGGGCCGTCAGCGGAGAGAGCCGGTAGACGACAATCATCGGCTTACCGAGCAGCGCCGTTTCCACGGTGGCCGTGCCGCTGGAGACGATGGCCAAATCCGCGACGGCCAGGGCGTTGTAGGCGTCGTCCTTGATCAATCGCACCCCCCAATCGGAAGGGAATCTTGCCTCGAGGTGAGCGACATCCAGCCCTGGCGCTACGGCAACCACAATCTGGGGCGGGCTTGGCAATTTTTGCCGGATTTGCGCTAAGGCCTCCACCAGCACGGGTACATGGTGCGCGATTTCTCCCCGCCGGCTCCCTGGCAGAATCGTGAGTATTTTGGTCCCATCTCTAAGACCATATTTCTTGCAAAATAATTCCCGCGTGAGGGTGGCCTTTACGTTTCCTACGAGCGGGTGGCCGATGAATTTCACGGGAACACCGGCATCGGCGTAGAACTTTTCCTCAAACGGAAAGATGCAGAGGGCCTGGGCGAACCGTCGCCGGACCAAATTCACGCGCCACGGGCGCCAGGCCCAGAATTGCGGGCAGATGTAGTAGATGTTTCGAATGCCTTTGGGGCGCAGCTTGCGGGCGAGGCGGAGATGAAAGCCGGGGAAGTCCGTGAGAATGGCTAGCGGGGGACGGCGGCGTTCCGCTTCGTTAACGAGGCGCCTCATGGCACGGAATAGTGAGGGCAGCCGCTTCAATACTTCGGTGATTCCCACGACGGAGACTTCGGAATAATCCGTGATGATCTCGACGCCCGCCGCGCGCATTTGCGGGCCACCCATGCCGAAAATCGCGACGTCCAGGCGCTGCTTGAGCGCGGTGGCGAGGCGAGCGGCGTACATGTCACCGGAAGCTTCGCCGGCGGAGAGAAGGAGCGGTATGGGTGGCATGTTTGGGCGCAGGGATCAGTCGCTGGCCGGTAACACCGTGGGTTCCGCCGAGCGGTCGGCTTCGATGGGAAGGTGCAGTTCCTGCTCCTTGTATTGCAACTGGTACAAGCGATAGTAAATTCCGCGCTGGCTAAGGAGTTCTTGATGCGCGCCCTGCTCGCGCAGGCGCCCTTTGTGAAACACGAGGATGCGGTCGGCATGCTGAATGGTGCTCAGGCGATGCGCAATGACGAGAGCGGTTCGTCCGGAGAGCAGGCGATTCAAGGCTTCGCGAATCAGCAGTTCCGTTTTGGTGTCCACGCTGGAGGTGGCTTCGTCGAGAATCAGGAAGCGCGGATTGTGGGCGAGCGCACGCGCAAAATTGATTAGCTGGCGCTGGCCGACGGAAAGCGTGGAGCCCCGTTCGTTTACATTGCTGCTCACACCTTCGGGCAGGGAGCGAATGAATTCACCAAGGCCGATTTCTTCGACGGCGCGTTCGACTCTGGCGCGGTCGATGCCCGGCGTACCCAGCCGGATATTCGTTTCGATCGTGCCGGTGAAAAGAAATGGATCCTGCAATACGATGCCGAATTGACGACGCAAATCCTGCAATTCGATCAGGCGAATGTCCTTGCCATCGAGGAGGATTTGCCCGCGCTGAATGTCGTAAAAGCGCAGCAGCAGGGAAATCAGAGTGGTCTTGCCCGCACCGGTGTGCCCCACGATGGCGATGGTCTGGCCGGGCGCCACGCGGAAGGAGACGTCGCGCAAAACCCAATCTTCGTCGGCAGGATCGGGGATGTTGTTCATTTCAGGGTTTGTGAGTACAAACCCTGAATCCCGGCGATAGCTAAACCAAACGTTGCGGAATTCGATTTCGCCGCGAGGATGGTCGAGCGGAATGGCGTTGGGATCCGAATCGACGGACACCGGCTCATCCAGCAACTTGAAGATGCGCTCGGAGGCGGCCATGGCGGACTGGAGAATGTTGAATTTCTCGCTGAGGTCTTGAATGGGGCGGAAGAAGCGCTGCGCAAACATGGTGAAGGCGGTGAGAACGCCAAGGGTGAGAGTGCCGGAGAGAATACGAATTCCGCCGGACCAGAAAATCAGGGCGATGGTGGCGAAACTGAGAAATTCGACCGCGGGGTAGAAGAGCGCGTAAGCAAGAATGGCGTCTCGCCAGGCGAGCATATTGTCGCGATTACGCTTTTCGAACTCATCCATGGCTTTGCGCTCGCGGTTGAAGAGCTGGACGACGCTCATACCGGAAATGTATTCCTGAAGGAAGGCGTTGATGCGGGCAATGGCAGTGCGGATGCGGCGATTGGCGTCGCGGACGAACTTGCGGAAAATCATGGTGACGATGAGGATGCCGGGGAGAACGGCAAGCGTGTCGAGCGCCAGGCGGTAGTCGATTTTGAAAAGCAAGCCGGCCATGACGACGAGGAGGAAGAAGTCGTTGATCATGGTGACGACGCCGGCCGCGAAGAGATCGTTGAGGGCATCGACGTCCGTGGTCACACGGGTCACCAGGCGGCCGACAGGATTGCGGTCGAAATAGCTCATCGGCAGGCGCTGCATGTGGCGAAATATTTCGCCGCGCATGTCGTACATGGTTTGCTGGCCGACGCGCTGCATGATGCGAATCTGAATGTATTGCGCGAGGAAGTCGAAGGTAAGAACAGCGAGAAAAATCAGACTGAGCCAGCCGATACCAGTCCATGCCGACGATTCCGGGAGGAGATGGTTCAGCGCGGGAACAAAGTAGCTGTCGATGGCCTTCCGAAAGATCAGCGGTGGGGCAAGCTCAAGTGGGGTGACGATGGCCACCATGACGAGGGCGAGGAACACGCGCCACTTGTAGGGCTTCATGTATCGCAGAAGCCGGCGCATCAAGCGCGAATCGTACGCTTTGCCGAGGGCCTCTTCTTCGTGCAGGTTACTCATGCGCGTTCGAGCTCTTCTTCCAGTAGCTGCTTCTGGTACAAATCCGCGTAATAGCCGCCGCGGGCGAGCAGTTCGTCATGCGTGCCACACTCGGCGATGGCGCCTTCGACCAGGACAACGATCTGATCGGCGTCGCGGACCGTCGAGGTGCGGTGCGAGATGAGAATGGTGGTGCGGCCTTGCATGATTCCGCGCAGGCCGTTGAGGATGCGTTCCTCAGTTTGGGTGTCCACGGCGGAAAGGGAATCGTCGAGGATCAGAATTCGCGGATCGCGGACGACGGCGCGGGCAATCGCGGCGCGCTGCTTCTGTCCTCCGGAAAGAGTGATGCCGCGCTCGCCGACCATGGTTTCGTAAGCTTTGCCGAAGTCCTGAACGTCGCCGTGGAGGCTGGCAATTTCGGCGGCTTCGCGGATGCGCTGCTCGTCATATTCCGGCAAGCCGAAAGCGATGTTGCCGCCGACGGTCTCGCCGAAGAGGTAGGTATCCTGGGGGACGAAGCCGATGGATTGGCGCAAGGTGGTGAGCGGCCACTCGCGGATGGGACGGCCATCGATCAAAACGCAGTCATCGGGCGCTTCCCACAGACGAGCGATGAGAGCGGCGAGCGTAGTCTTGCCGCTGCCGGTGGGGCCGACAATGGCGAGCGTCGAGCCGGCGGGAACTTTGAAATGAATGTCGCGAAGGACGGGATGCGGACCGCTGCCATTGGACTTAGAGGCGCCGTTCGATCCGGCTCCAGAAAGAGTCGTCGGGTAAGTGAAGGTGAGATGGCGGAATTCGATTTCGCCGCGAGGCTTGGCGCCTTCAGGAACTTTCGCGTTGCGATCATCAATGTTTGCCTTGGCGGTGAGGATGTAATTCAGGCGGCCCATGGAAGCCGCACCGCGCTGAAAAATATTCGTGACCCATCCGAGAGCAATCATGGGCCATACGAGCAAAGTGAGGTATCCATTGAAGGCAATGAGCGCGCCGAGGGAAATCTGGCCGCGGAAAAGCTGGTGGCCGCCTTGCCAAAGGACGATGAGGAATGTTGTGCCGATGAGCGCCTG
>Ga0137415_10002165_pt1 | contig 19557 bp, 19 predicted proteins | sample CZODoug3_1_1_16f_FD_183082 | JGI IMG/M metagenome (GOLD analysis project Ga0137415, IMG submission 183082) | Vadose zone soil fungal communities from Angelo Coast Range Reserve, California, USA - CZODoug3_1_1_16fungal (Hybrid Assembly) | ecosystem: Environmental > Terrestrial > Soil > Vadose...
GACCCGGCACCTCGCCAGCGAGGGCGCGTTGGTTCGCCTGGAGGAGCTCAGCTAGCGTCCTGATCACCCCACCCGGCCCACGGGTCACTTGCCCGTACACCGGGAGCCTTGCCTCGAGCAGCCTCGGGAGCAGGTCGGCGACGAGATCCGCGGGCCGGTCGAGCCGCGGCAGGAGCCGGAGTGCGAACGGGCTCACGACGGCAAGTCCCGCCAGGCCGAACGAGCCCGTCCTCGGCAGGCTTGGGAGCAGGACGCGACTGTCGTCTGTGAGGTCCAAAACGCCATCGGCGGCGGGGGTGGGCTTGACCAACAGAGTGAGCGCGGCGTCGTGGGCGCGGTGGAAGGCGGCGGCTTTCGCCAAGTCGGCGGGAACCAACGCCGTGCCGGCGGCCAGCACGAACGGCTCCGTCCATGACGCGGCGATTCGACGCGCGCTCCCGGCGGTGCCTAGGGGGGCGCGTTCGAGCGCGTACTCGAGCCGGAGCCCGAGTCGCGTGCCCTCCCCGAGGCATGCTTCCACTGGATAGGGGTAGTGGTGCATCGCCAGGGTCGCGGACTCGACACCATGACGGACCAGCATCTCGAGGAGATGCTCGATCACCGGGCGGTTCACCACCGTGAGCAAAGCTGCCGGACGGTCCCGCGTGAGCGGCCACAGACGGGTGCCCGCGCCTCCGGCCAGGATCACCGCCTTCACGATCCGGTGTCTCCCTCGAGCAAGCGGCCCGCAGCCCGGAACGGCGCACCCTGAGCTTTCGCGACCACAGGGCCCACTGAGCGGTCCATCAGCGCCAGGGCTTCGCGCGCTTGGGAGATGTCGCTGCACATCTCGAAGAGGAGATGCAGCTGCATAATTTCGAGGAGGATCCGTACCTCGGGGCGCGATCCGACTAGGCACAGCCTGCCGCGGCGACGCTCCGCGTCCCGGAGGAGCGACACCAACGCGCCGAACCCGCTGGAGTCCACGTGGCGGACCTGACTGAGATCGACCGCGATGAACGGCGGGCTCGCCGTCGCGAGCAGGCGACGGGCCGTTCGGAGGAACGCCGGGGCAGCCCCATTGACCAGCTCGCCGTCGAGCGCGATGACTAGCACGGAATCGATCTCACGGGCAGTGACCTTCATCGCCTCTCTCCCCTTCGACTGTCCACCTTCGATCTCAACCGTCGACCGCATCCCATGGCCCCCCGGTCCGTTCGACAGCGAAGCTAGGAAGCCCCCTTACCGGAGAGGACCGCTGGAATGGTTCGCGCCAGGATCTCGAGATCGAGCCCCAGGGTCTGGCGCTCGATATACCGGATATCGAGCTGCACTTGCCCATGGAAGTCGATGTTGCTGCGCCCGGAGATCTGCCAGAGGCCGGTGATTCCCGGTACAGCGGCGAGCCGCCGCCGATCGGCAGGATCGTAGAGGGCGACCTCCGAAGGAACCGGCGGGCGCGGCCCGACCAGAGACATCTCTCCGCGAAGGACGTTGACGAACTGTGGCAGCTCGTCCAGGGACAGCTTGCGGCAGACGCGCCCGACCCGGGTGACGCGTGGGTCCTTGCGAATCTTGAATAGAATCCCGTCGGGCATCTCGTTGAGCGCCATGAACGCGGCCTTGCGCGCCTCGGCGTCTGGCACCATCGACCGGAACTTGTACATCACGAACGGGCGGCCGTTGCGCCCCACCCGTATCTGCCGGAACAAGACGGGGCCGCCGTCTGCGAGCTTGATGGCGAGTGCGATCGCGGCGAAGAGGGGACCACCCAGGGTCAGGGCCGCGACCGCCCCGACGACGTCTACGCCGCGCTTGAGGTGTGCCGCCAGCCAGATGCGGGACCGCCAGGCGAGCCGGCGGAGCGTCCGCGATGCGATCTGCCGGCGGCGTGCCGAGCCGAGTCCGCCGCCGGCAAGGTGGTGATACCGCTCCTGGAGCAGTTGGACCTGGTGGGGACTCACGGCGCTTTCTCTGCGGGACCCACGTGGCGCCTCATATCGCTCGTCGCTCGGTCGGCGTCCACTCGGCCCTTCCCCGCCGCGTCACCCGGGCACAGACCGCGACCTTGTTAACTAGGTATCGGGGTGCGCAGTAGATGAGCGCCAGGTAGGTCCGGGCGGGTACCCCAGCCAGCGCGCAGCCAGTAAGCGCGTAGAAGGCCTGGGCCATGAGCAACCCTGCCCAGCAGGCCGCGGGGCCGACCGGGCCGCCGGCCAGCCACACGATCGCGTGCGCGGTCGCCATCAACGCTGTGCCGGCTGCCAGCAGCGCGAACGGCGGAGTTCCAAGATCGAGTGCGGCGTCGAGGCACGTCCAGGACCGATGGCGCCATGCGGTCCGCAGGAGCACCGGCAGGTAAGCGCGGGCGATCTCGAGCCGACCGCCCTCCCACCGTAGCTCCTGGCTCTCGGCCGCCTCGAAGGTAGGCTCCATGACCGTCGCGACCTCGGCGTCCGGGACGAAATCCACGTGACCTCCCGCGAGCACCAGCTGGAGGTGATATTCCTGATCTTCAGCCACTGAGCACGTCTGCCACGTGGCCCGGCGGAGCGCGACGCGCGTCAGGCACACGCCGTTGCCATGCAGGCCGACCGAGGCCCCGAGCGCCTGCTTGCCAAGCGGCCGCAGGTAGTGGATGAGAGCGAGGTCGGCGGCCATGAGCGCGGTGCGCCAGCTCTCGTGCGGGTTCCCGACGCTGACGTGACCCTGTAGGGCATGGGCTCCGCGCTGGAGCTCGCGGTCGAACGCCCGTAACAGTGTGGGAACCGGCTGAGAGTCGGCGTCGAGGATCACGAACGCGTCGTGGCGGTCTTCAGCCAATAGCGCCGCGAAGGCCCACCGGAGCGCGAAGCCCTTTCCACCGCGCGCGCCCTCGGTATGCTCGAGTACCCGTGCATGACCGGCGCGCGCGAGGCTGGCCGTCCCGTCGGAGCAATGGTCGGCGACCACCACGATCTCGTACAACTCTCGCGGGTATTCGAGCCGCTCGAGGCTCCGTAGCAACACCGGGAGCATCAGCGCCTCGTCGTGTGCCGGGATCACCACCGCGAACCGATGTCGCGGTGGCAGGGCGGCGCCCCGCGGCTCTCGGCGAGAGTGACCGACGATCGCCGCTACAGTCAGAAGCGTGAGGTAGCCGGTGAACACACCCGTCGACAGAACGAGCGTGAACCCGAGCAGGCTCAGGACGGCGAGCAAGATATCCATTAGCCGTAATTCGCGTAGAAGTACCGGTTCCGGGTCAGGCGAACATGGTTCAGCACGAGGCCCAGGATTTTGGCGCCCGAGAGTTCGAGGCGGTCGCGGGCCACCCACACGGCCTCGACCGGCGTGGCGTGGGCTCGCGCCACGAGGAGCACACCGTCGACAACGGGCGCCAGGACGGCTGCGTCCGAGGCGGGAAGGACCGGGGGCGAGTCGATCACGACCCACCGATACTGTTCTCTCAGGTTGTTCAGCAGGTCGCTGAGCCGCTCGGACGAGAGAAGCGCGGCAGGGTCGGCGGGCCGCGGCCCGGTGGGCAGGAACGACAGGTTCGAAACCCCGCTGGGCACGATGGCGGAGCAGGGGGCGTCCCCGCGAGCGAGAAGCGTCGACAGCCCGACGCTCGGAAGCTCGAGGCCGAACGCGCGGTGACACACCGGCTGGTGGAAGTCCCCGTCGATCAGCAGCACCGGGTGGCCGGTCTTGGCCAACGCCGCCGCCAGGTTCACGGCGACGAAGGACTTGCCCTCGGACGGCTGGGCGCTCGTCACGAGGAGCGTACGCGGCGCGGCCGAGGCGCCGCGCTTGAGGACGGTTGCCCGAATGGAGCGGAACGCCTCGCCGGCGATCCGTTCGGGCCACAGCCGCGTTTCCCTGGGCAGAGCCCGGACCGGGAGATCATCAAGAGGGGCCAGCATCCGGCGCGTGTAACCGCGGATGGCCGGCACAGTCCCGACGCTCGGGAGCTGGGTGATCAAGTCGGCTTCACGTGCGCTGCGCAGCGTCGTGTCGCCGAGCTCCAGCACAAACGCCAGGGCCAGCCCGCCCAGGAGGCCCCCAGCCAGTGCGAGCATGAGGTCTCGCTGGTGGTTCGGCCTCACCGGCTTGCGGGGCCGCTCCGCGGCGTCGATGACCTTGATGTTCGCGACCCGCAGCTGGGCAGACAGCTCCAGCTCTTTGAGACGCTTGATGAGGTCGCTGTAGACCGTGTCGGTGGCCTCGGCCTCCTTCCTCAAGAGTTGCAACTGCGTCTGCCTGGCGTACTGCTGGATGGCCAGGTCGCGCTGGCTGTCGACCCGCCGGCCCAATTCGTTGGCCCTCCGTGTCGCCGCGAGGTGTTCGCGCTCAACGGCATCCCGGGCTTTCGTGACCTCGTTGTCCAGGCGGGCCTTCGCGTTGGTGAGCTCCGCCTCGAGCTCCAGCATCTTCGGATGCTGTGATCCGTAGACCGTGTGCGCGCGAGCGACCTCCCGCTCGAGGCGCGAGAGGTCTGCCTTCAGCGTCCGGAGGAGGTCGTTGCCGACAGCGGCCGCGACAGTGTCCGGGTCCGCCGTGGCCAGTAGCCGGTACTTAGCCTCGTTCCGGATGCGCTCGCTCTCCGCCTCTGTGTAAGCGCGGTTCTGGTCGTCTAGCTGACGCAGGACGAATTCGAGCCGCCCATCGGCGGTCGGTACGATTCGGTGCTCTTGGACGAACCGCTGGATGGTGCCGCCCGCCTCCTCGCTCCGCCGACGGAGGCCGACCAGCTCCGTCTCGAGCCACCGAGTCGCGGCCTCCGAAGCCTCACGCCCCTCCTGGCTGGCGGTGTCGATGTACTCTTTCGCGATGCGGTTGGGAATGGCGGCGGCCAGCTCCGGATCGGGGACCCGGGCGGTAATCTGTACCATCCGGCTTCTCTTGACCTGCGATACGTCGACGTACGACTCGAGCCCGGCGTGGCCCCCCTGGGTCTTGGAGGCGAACGCCGGATGGTGATTGAGGTCGAGCGCGGCCCCGACGCGGGCCAGCAAGCTGTGGCTCCTGAGCCGTTCATACTGGGTGGTGTAGTAGGCCTCGAAGACCCGCTCGTTGAATCGTATGTCTTCCTGGGGCGCCGGCTCTGATGACATGCCGGTGAACGCCACGACCCTCGGGCGCTCTGGGTCGATCTGCAGCACGGTCGCCGCCTCGTAGATCGGCGTCGTGGTGTAGCTCCAGAGCGCGACCAAGGCCACCACTGTCGCGGTGAACGCGACAATCAACCAGCGACGGTGGATGAGGATGTCGTAGAGGCTTCGCGACGGTCGGGCGCGGGGCACTCCCGCATCGGCCGACTCTCCGCCAGGGATCGGGAAGGCCTGGACCACCCGGGTCTGCGCCGGCAACTGAAGTCGGCTTTCCATGTCGGGAATCATGGGACGAGGCCGATGCTGAGGAGGCGCCCCAGGACCTCGAGGACCGTGTAGCCGACGACCTTCGCGCGGCTCGCCGGGACTACTACCACGTCGTGCGGCCTGAGGGGCAAGTCCTTGGTTGAGTCCCCCTCCAGGATCGCGTCGAGATCCAGGCCAGCGATCTCCTCGCGATTCCCGTTCTCGGTGGTTCGGACGATCGTGACTCGATCGGACGCCCGCTTGGTCACACCCCCGGCCTCGGCGATCGCCTTGGCGACCGTCGTGCCCCGGCGCAGCGTGTACGCACCGCGCTTTTCCACCTCGCCGCTGACGTAGAACGTACTGGCTTCCGGGACGTACACGGAGTCGCCCGGCTCCAGCATCACACCGCTGCTCTGGCCGGCGCGGAACAGCCCGTCGATGTCGACCTCGAGTGGCTGCGGCTCGTCGCTTCGGGGCTTCGCCCTGCGTATATACGCGACCTGGCCTGCATTCTCGCGCGCGCCGTGCGCTTCGGACAGGGCCTCCCGCAGCGTCACCTCGTTGCTGCGGAGTGGGTATGAGCCAGGCTGGTTCACGGCGCCGACCACCGCGAACTGGCGTCCCCGGAATTCAGAAACCGTCACCGAGACACGGGGATTCTTCAAATACGCTGGCTTCAGCGCGTTCTCGATGGCCGTCTCGATGTCGCGTCCCGTAAGGCCGGCGGCCCGAATCTCTCCGACGAGCGGCAGCGTGATGGTGCCCCTCTCGCTGACTCGCGCGGTCCGGCTGAGGTCGTCATGGCCGTGAATCTGGACGAACAACTGGTCACGTGGCGCCACGAGGTAATCCCCCACGTCGGGTGGAGCGACAGCCGGACGCGCCGGCTCGGACGGGGGCGTTGGTCCGGGCCGCAATCCGGGCAGATCTGTACGTGTGGCGGTTGGCGCGGCCTTGGTCTCGCGAGGCGGGGCCGGCGCGGTTGCTTGTGTCGCCGCGCTCGGTCCACTTGCCGCGCATCCGGCAGCGAGCGCCACGACGAATAAGCTCGCGAGCGATCCATGCATGACGGCCACCTCCTGCCTGGCGGCGAGGTGCAAGGGGAGTGCCCGTCGGGCCAGGGGTCGTGCGCCCCGTGCTCCCCGGCGCTGTGGACCGCGCGGGCGACGGGGAATCGGGACTCCCGGCGTGCCTCGGTTTCTGTCGTCGATCTCGCTCGGGACTCACAAAGTTGCCGACGAAGCGGCAAAAATTGCTGCGCGGCTCGTCGCGGTCTTGGGTAGCTTGTCATCGGCCCGGTCAATGCCGCCGAGAACCTATTGATGGTCTCGATCGGACCGAGGCCGAGCTCCACCACATTGAACTGAGCCCCCCCGAAACTTCGCGTCCTGCTTCCATGAGCTGGGCGTAGCCGAAGATCGTGGCGCCGGAGCTAGCAGAGGAGATGGAGACGCGCGGGAACCCACGGTCTCCGATTACTGGATCCGCCGGATTGCCGGCGCGAGCGTCTAGGCACACGTTATGCGAGCGACAGGAGAGGCATGCTGGTAGGAACGAGATCCGTACTCGGCGGGAAGCTGACAGTCGAATTCAGGGAATCAGACGCCAACTGCCTCGACATTGGCCTCATCAATAATATGCCTGACGCAGCCCTGGAAGCGACGGAACGGCAGTTCGGCTCCCTTCTCGACACGGCGGCCGACGGCATGCTGGTGCGCCTGAGGATCTACGGGATGCCGGACGTTCCTCGAACGGAGTCCGGCCGCCGCCACGTGGACAGCTTCTATTCCGACATCAAGGAACTCTGGGACGACCATCTCGACGGCCTCATCGTGACCGGTACGGAGCCGCGGGCATCGAACCTCATGGACGAACCGTACTGGGGGAGCCTGACAAGAGTCCTGGAGTGGGCCGAGGACAACACGCACTCGACCGTCTGGTCCTGCCTGGCTGCGCATGCCGCGGTGCTCCACATCGATGGCATCGGCCGGCGAGCGCTCAGCGATAAGCGGTTCGGAGTCTTCAAGTACGCACGTATCTCAGATCACCGATTGACGGCCGACACCCCACCCCGACTGCAGATGCCCCATTCCAGGTGGAACGAGGTTCCGGAGGACGCCCTGACGTCGTGCGGCTATCGCGTGCTCACGTGGTCGGCCGATGCGGGCGTCGACGCGTTCGTCAAACAGCGGAGAAAGAGCGAATTCGTCTTCCTCCAAGGCCACCCAGAATACGAAGCGAATACGCTGCTGCTCGAATATCGCAGAGACATCAGGCGCTTCCTCCGGCGCGAGAGAGAGACTTACCCGACAATGGCGCAGGGCTACTTCGACAAACCGACCGTCGAGGCACTGGCCGCGCTGCAACGGCGTGCGCTGGCGGATCGGAGCGAGGCGCTGCTCGAGGATTTCACGACCACTCTGGCACGGGCCAGAGTGAGCAACACATGGCGTCCGGGCGCGGCGCGAATGTATCGCAACTGGCTGTTCGACATGTGCGCCCAGAAGGCGCGAAGAGTGAGGGCGAGGAAGTGGCGCTGACCCGGGGACCTCCTCCTGGCCCTCGGCAGGGCTCAGCCGCTTGAGTTTCAGAGCTCCACTGGCTGGACTGTGGGGCCCCTGCAGTTCCGAACAGAAACGAGGGACCACGGAAAGCTGAGATGAGTGACGTGACGACCAAGCCATCGAGCGCCACGCCGATCCAAGAGCGTGTCGAACGTACGATCGAGGACCTGATCGCGTCGTGCCCGGACCCGGTACAGCTCTCTCCCGAGGAACGCCGCGGGATCATCGCGCGCTACGCCGCAGTGCTCGAAGGGAATTTCATCTACTGGATGACCGCCGCCTATCTCTCCGTCGCGTCAGATGAAGCCCACGCGATCATCCAGGACAACCTCCGTGAAGAAGTCCGTGACAATCATCCCGGGATGCTTCGACGCTTCGCCATGGCCGCCCAGGCCCTTCCGACGGATTCGGATGCGCTGGCAGTCTCGCCGGAGCTGGAGAGCGTCCGCCGATTCGTGGCGGGACTCTCGGGCGTGAAGATCGTGCTCATGATGACCTTCTTCGAGGGTTTCATCAGTCGGTTCATGCCGTATCTGGCAGAGCTCGCTGCGAGCCGGGGCTCGGCGGAGCAGCAATATACGGACGTTCACGGCGTCGTCGACGTCGAGCATACCCAAGGACTCTTCCGCGCGTCGGAAGCGGAGATGATGCTGCTGCACGACGATTGTCCGCCTGCGGAGGAGCTCCTCGAGGGGCTGGAGCTCCTCCGGACGCTGATCCAGAGCATCCTTCGTCTCGGTGCCCCGGGCGTCTCGGTGTCCCGGGCCAGCCTCACTCGCGGTGACCAAACATGGCGAGCTCCGAATATGTCAGGTCCCCGAGACGCGGTGGATGGGGTCCCTTGAAGTATTGGGGATGTGAGCCGAAATACCTGCCGATGAGCCCTCGGATCGGGCCGTTCGAGTCGAGCATGACGAGCGGGCATCCGCGCCAGGCGAGGAAGCGCCCCAGCGGCCCGGCAAACCGGACGAAGTCTTCGAGAGCGCGGCAATAGACGAGGCATGCGATGGGCACGAAACGGAACCGGCGGAGCCTGAAGATGAATGGGTGGCTGCGGTTCGCCGAGCTGCAGACCAAGCTCACGCAGCCATACCGCGCGTGGTCCAGCAGGAATTGGATCTCGGACGGCGACAGGTCCTCTCGCGCATACGTATCGGATTCGACGGCCTCGACACGAGCGCCATACGACCGCGCCGAGAGCGCCGGGATGGCCACGAACCGCCCGCTGCAGTACCGCGTAAAGCCCTGCGCTTCGAGTATGGGGAGCGTATGAGGCGCGGGCGAGATATTGAAATACGTGACGTGCTCAGGCTTCAGAGCATGGGCCGCGAGCATCGCCGCGTGACTCCTGAATGCGGGCTCCACGTACCAGGCCGACAGATTGCATCGGATGCTCACGTCTCCGTCGACGGGGATGGACGAATGTATTCGAAGAGTGACTCCCACCGGAATGCCGGCGCTCTCGAGCAGATAGCCGTACTTCGCGAACCCAGACGGCGTCGGATGTTGCGACAGGCGCTCGATCGCGAGCCGAAAGTAGTGAGAGTCGCGGCCCGGGAAACCGCGCTCGAGGAGCGCGATGATCCCGTCGGTGTCGCTCTCGCGTATCTCACGACAGCGGACCCGCTGCGGTGGTCGCAGCGCCATGAGGGGCAACATACTCACATTGCCTTCGAAGGGCAATCACGAACGACGGAGGAGGCCTCAGAGCGATGTCCGTGAGAACCGACGTCATCTCACTATTCGAGCAAGTCGCCGCGCAGCAGAAGAAGCCGTTGGCGCCACTGTTGGATGAGCTCGTCCTGCTGGATTCGGGGCTCGACTCGCTATGCCTCGCGATCATCGTCGCCCGGCTCGAGGATACGTTGGGGGTCGATCCGTTCACCGCCGCCCAAGACGCCGATTTTCCGGTGACCCTGGGCGAGTTCATCAGATTCTACGACGATGCCGTGCGATGACAGGAGCTCGCTGTGGAGCTCGTTGAGTGCGGCCGGGGGCCTGGCCCATTGCACGCTCCGTGGAGCCGAGGCGAGCGTGACGTTGGCAGATTTGATTCACGGCTCGAGCCTTGGCGGCCGACTGGAGGAGCTCCGCGGGCGCTCGGTCCTCGTCGCGACCCGGGACCAGCTCACCGCCGCGTTGGCGCTGGTCGAGCTCGACGGCATCGCGGCGCGCCTCGTGCTGTGCCCTCCGGATCTTCCGGTCGAGCATGTCGCGTTCGTCGCTGAGACGGCGGCGGTGGACGCGCTCGTCTCCGACCGGGCCGCGGCCGCGGTCGAGTCTCTGCACGTTGGCCGTCTCGTCACGTGCAGCCCGAGGATCACACTTGCCGAGCCAGAGCGGAGCGGTCGCCTCCGGACGGAATGGATCCTGCTCACATCCGGCACGACCGGGCGGCCGAAACTCGTCGCGCACACGTTGTCGAGCCTGGCCGCGGCGATCCGGGACAGCGGGACGCCGGCGCGCCCCGCGGTGTGGAGCACCTTCTACGACATTCGCCGTTATGGCGGCTTGCAGATTTTTCTGCGCGCGCTCCTCGGCGGGGGATCGCTGGTGCTCTCTAGCGCCGAGGAATCGACGGCGGACTACCTGAACCGGGTCGGAACGCACGGCGTGACCCACATCTCCGGGACTCCGTCCCATTGGCGTCGGGCCCTCATGAGCCCGGCGGCTCACAGCATCTCGCCTCGGTACGTTCGTCTGTCGGGGGAGATCGCCGACCAGGGGATCCTGGACCATCTCCGGTTCGTCTATCCGGAGGCCAGGATCGCCCACGCCTTCGCTTCGACGGAGGCCGGTGTCGCGTTCGACGTGGGCGATGGTCGCGCAGGCTTTCCTGCGAGCCTGCTCAACCGGCCAGGCGTCGACGTCCAGATGAACGTCGAGGCCGGCTCGCTCCGAATCCGCTCGGCGGGAACCGCAATCCGCTACCTGGGCTGCCCGGCAGAGCCCCTCGCGGACGCCGACGGCTTCGTCGACACCGGCGACATGGTCGAACTGCGTGGCGACCGATACTATTTCGTCGGCCGGCGGGGCGGGATCATCAACGTCGGCGGCCTGAAAGTCCATCCAGAAGAGGTCGAGGCGGTGATCAATCGCCACCCCAGGGTATGGATGTCCCACGTGCGATCCAGAAAGAGCCCCATCACGGGGGCGCTCGTCGTCGCCGACGTGGTCCTGAAGACCTCGCCCGGGTCCGGCCCGGTGGGACTCGAGCACGAAATCCTGCGGCTTTGCCGTGAGGCGCTTGCGCCGCACAAAGTTCCGGCGGCGATCGACTTCGTTCCCACCCTCGCCGTCGCAGCGTCGGGCAAGATGGCGCGCGCCAATGCGTAACGTCGTCGTGACGGGCGGAAGCCGGGGCCTGGGGCTGGGCATTGCCCGCAAGCTCACCGGGGCGGGGTACCGCGTGATCGCCATAGCACGAAAAGAGAGCAACCAGCTGACGTCCGCGATGGAGGAAGCCGAACGGGACGGCCCCGGACGGCTCCATTTCGCCCCGTTCGATCTGGCCGAGATCGGGGAGATCCGCCGGCTGGTCACGACGTTGCGGAAAAACTTCGGGCCGATCTACGGGCTCGTCAACAACGCCGCCATCGCGTTCGACGGCGTTCTCGCCATCATGCACAATTCGCAGATCGAGGACCTCGTGCGTGTGAACACCCTGTCGCCGATCGTCCTCACCAAATACATCGTGCGCTCGATGATGGCCGACGGAGGCGGACGGATCGTGAACGTCGCCTCGGTCGTTGGCTTCACCGGATACAGCGGTCTGTCGGTCTACGCCGCGACCAAGGCGTCGATGATCGGCTTCACCCGGTCGCTCGCGCGCGAGGTCGGGCGTCTGGCGGTGACCGTCAACTCAGTCGCGCCCGGCTTCGTGGACACCGCGATGACACAGAACCTCGACGCCGAGCAACGGCAGCAAATCGTGCGGCGCAGCGCGCTGCGCCGTCTTCCCGACATCGACGACGTGGCGAACGCCGTCGAGTTCATTCTTAGCGACAAGGCGAAGAGCATCACGGGGACCGTGATCACGGTCGACGCCGGCAACACGGCATGAAGACCCTCGACGATCGTTCGACCATCACGCCGTGGGTGCGGGCGCTCGAGTTGACGGCGCCGATCGCGAAGAATCCGCGTCGTATTCTCCCGACTGTGATCGAGGAGCTCGCCGAGCAATTCGATTCGGCGCCGGCGCTCCTCTCCGACCACGAGCGCCTGAGCTATCGCGAGCTCGCGGAGCGGTCGAACCGATATGCGCGCTGGGCACTCGGCCAGGGTCTCGACGAGGGCGACGTGGTAGGTCTGTTCATGCCGAACCGGCCCGAATACATGGCGATCTGGCTTGGGATCACGCGGATAGGCGGGATCGTTGCGCTGCTCAATACGAACGTGGCCGGTTCCGCGCTCGCCCACTGCGTCGATATCGTCGCCCCCAAGCACATCATCGCGGCCGCGGAGCTCATCGAGCCGTTGAGCGCTGCGCTGCTCGACCGCGAGGAGGCGGTCAAGATCTGGGTCCACGGCCCCGGCCGCGACGAGTTCCCGCGCGTCGATTGCAACGTCGAGCGACAGCCAGCCGAGCCGCTGCGCGAGGCCGAGCGCCGTCGGCCGACCATCGACCGTCCGGCGCTCTACATCTATACCTCGGGCACGACCGGGCTGCCCAAAGCCGCGAAGGTGAGCCATTTTCGGCTGATGCAGTGGAGCTATTGGTTCGCCGGTATGATGGACACGCGCCCAAGCGATCGGATGTACAACTGCTTGCCGATGTACCACAGCATCGGCGGCGTGGTGGCCACCGGGGCGCCGCTGGTGGCCGGCGGGTCCGTGGTCCTCGGGCAACGCTTCTCGACGAGCCGCTTCTGGGACGACGTCGTCGAGTGGGATTGCACCCTCTTCCAGTACATCGGCGAGATGTGTCGGTACCTCGTGAACAGCCCGCCGCACCCGCGGGAGCGGGAGCACCGGCTCAGGATCTGCTGCGGCAATGGGCTGAGGCTCGAGGTGTGGAACGCCTTCCAGCGCCGCTTCCGCATTCCAAGGATCCTGGAGTTCTACGCGGCGACCGAAGGCAATGTCTCGCTGATCAACGTCGAGGCTAAGCCCGGCGCCATCGGCCGGATTCCGCCGTTTCTCGCCCATCGATTCCCGGTGGCGGTCGTGCAATTCGATGTCGAGCGCGACGAGCCCGCCCGCGACGCGCGAGGATTCTGCGTTCGCTGCGGTCCGAGCGAAGTCGGCGAGGCGATCGGCAGGATCCCGGAGGATCCATCGAGCGTGGGCGGCCGCTTCGAGGGTTACACCAGCCGGGAGGCGTCGGAGAAAAAGATCCTCCGCGGCGTGTTCGAACCGGGCGACGCCTGGTTCCGCACCGGCGACCTGATGCGAAGGGACGCGGGGGGCTATTTCTACTTCGTCGACCGTATCGGTGACACGTTCCGGTGGAAGGGCGAGAATGTGTCGACCGCGGAGGTCGCCGAAACGATCGCCGCGTGTCCCGGCGTGACCGACGCGCTGGTCTACGGCGTCACCGTCCCCGGGGCGGAGGGTCGGGCCGGGATGGCCGCGATCGTGGTCGGCCCGGGCTTCGACTTCGTCGCGTTCCGGCGGTGTCTCGTCGAGCGCCTTCCCGACTACGCCCGTCCGCTGTTTCTGCGTATTCGTGACGAGATCGAGACGACGGCGACGTTCAAGCCAAAGGCCAAGCGCCTCGCGCAGGAAGGCTATGACCCGGCCGTCGTCGGTGACCCCGTCTATGTCGATGACCCGGGCCGCCGCGCATTCGTTCGGCTCGATCAGGACGGGTTCCTCCGAATCCAGGCCGGCCCGGTGCGCCCTGATCGGGCCGCGTCGCTCCCGAGGTGAATCCATGAAAAGCGAGACGATCGCCATCCATGCCGGCTACGACGTCGATCCGACGACGAAGGCGGTTGCCGTGCCGATCTACCAGACCGTCGCGTATGCGTTCGACAGCGCCGATCACGGCGCGGCGCTCTTCGATCTCGAGGTCGAGGGATTTCGCTACAGCCGCATCGGTAACCCGACCACGGCGGTGCTGGAGCGGCGAGTGGCCGCGCTCGAGGGAGGAGTGGACGCGCTGAGCGTGAGCACCGGGCAGGCGGCGCTGAACTATGCTGTGCTCAACGTCAGCCAGCCGGGGAGTAACATCGTGTCGGTTCCGCAGCTGTATGGCACCACGTACACGCTGTTTGCCCACGTCCTGCCCAGTCAGGGCTTCAATGTCCGCTTCGCGGACTCCGATCAGCCCGCCGCTATTGAAAAGCTGATCGACGGCAAGACGCGGGCGGTCTTCTGTGAAAGTGTCGGCAACCCGGCGGGCAACATTTGTGACATCGAGGCGCTCGCACGCGTGGCCCACGCCCACGGCGTTCCGCTCATCGTCGACAACACCGTCGCAACGCCCATCTTGCTGCGGCCGATCGAGTACGGCGCGGACATCGTGGTGCATTCGCTCACCAAGTTCATGGGCGGGCACGGCACGACGCTCGGCGGAATCATCGTCGACGGCGGGAAGTTCGCCTGGCGCGAGCACGACGAACGGTTCCCGATGTTCAACCGACCGGACGCCTCCTATCACGGGCTGGTCTACACCGAGCGTTTCAAGGAGGCCGCGTACATTGCGCGGTGCCGCAGTGTCTACCAACGCACCACCGGGGCCGTGTTGTCGCCGCTCAGCGCCTTTCTCCTGCTGCAGGGAATCGAGACGGTGGCGCTGCGGGTCGAACGCCACGTCGAGAACGCCAGACGCGTCGCCGAGTGTCTGCGCGCCGATCACCGGGTTGACTGGGTCAACTACGCGGGCTTCGCCGAAAGCCCCTATCACGCGCTCGCGCAGAAATACTTCGGCGGCCGTGCCTGCTCGCTGCTGACCTTCGGTCTCAAGGGGGGCTTCGAGGCAGGCAAGAAGTTCTACGACGCGCTCCGGCTCGTCAAACGGCTCGTCAATATGGGTGATGCCAAGTCGTTGGCCTGTCATCCGGCCTCGACGACGCACCGGCAGATGACGGTGGACGAGCAACGCAAGGCTGGGGTGACCCCGGAGATGATTCGGCTGAGCATCGGCATCGAGCACATCGACGACATCGTCGACGACCTCGATCAAGCGCTGGATGCCGCGTGGCCCGAACGCGGATCAATGCTGGCCGCGGGCTAGCGCTCCCGTGAGCCGTCACACGGCCATGACGTTTGACGACGTCCGGAGCGCGGTAGCGAAACTCGAGATCCAGATCGCGAGCGGCCCCATTGTCCCGACGGTGACGCCGGAAGAGATCCGTTTCCACCTCACCTCGCGTTATGATTTTACGAAGCCGCTGGATCTCGACGACGTTGGCGCGGACGTCGAACGGATGCTGCAAGCGTGGCAGGTGCACGTCACCCATCCGCGCTACTTCGGCCTCTTCAACCCGAGCGTGACGCTCGCGTCGGTCGTCGCGGACACGCTCGTCGCGATGTACAACCCACAGCTGGCGACCTGGCGGACCTCGCCGGCCGCGAATGAGATCGAACGGCACACCCTTGCGTGGCTGACGGGCAAGTTCGGCCTCCCGGCGAGCGCCATTGCGAGCTTCACGAACGGCGGTGCAGAGGCGAATCTCTCCGCGGTCATCGTCGCGCTGACGCAGACCTTCCCAGAGTACGGCGACGGCGGGCTGCGGCGACTGGGCGCTGCGCCTGCGATCTACCTGTCGGACCAAGCCCATCACTCGTTCAACAAGATCGCGCACATGACTGGACTGGGGCGCCGGGCGATCCGCACGGTCGCGACCGACAGCTACCTGAAGATGGATCTCGACGATCTCGCTCGCCGTGTCGCGGAGGACCGTCGAAACGGGTTCGCGCCATTCATGGTAGTCGGGACCGCCGGGACGACAGCGGCCGGCGTGATCGATCCTCTGGCGGATCTGGCGAGTTTCTGTCGCTCGCAGGGACTATGGTTTCACGTCGATGCGGCGTGGGGCGGCGCCGCGATCATCTCGCCGCGCCTCAGAGACCATCTCGGCGGAATCGAGGCCGCCGACTCGATCACCTGCGACGCGCACAAATGGTTCTCAGTCCCGATGGGCGCCGGGATGTTCTTCTGCCGGCATCCCGACGCTGTCGGCGAGGCCTTCCGTGTGGAGGCCTCGTACATGCCTGGAAAGACGGCCGGGCCGGTCCTCGATCCGTATACGACGTCGGTACAGTGGTCTCGGCGATTCATCGGCCTCAAGCTCTTCCTCGCGCTCGCGCAGCACGGCGAATCGGGATACGTGGAGATCATCGAGCACGAGGCTCGCATGGGCGACGTGCTCCGGGAGTCGCTGCGCCGCGCGGGATGGCGTGTGGTCAACACGACCCCCCTGCCGGTGGTGTGCTTCACCCGGGATGGCCTTGTCACCGCCAAGTTCTTGGCGGCTCTCTATGACCGCCAGATCGCGTGGATGTCGGAAGTCCGGCTGGGTGACGGCGCGCCGGTCCTGCGCGCGTGCATCACGAGCTTCCGCACGACCGAGTCGGACATCGATTGGGTCGTGCGCGAGATGGGTCGGCTCGTGTAGCCCAGAAGGACCGGTAGGCCGCTTGTGCGGTCCGCTCGAATCGATGCCGACAAGCAACTGACCAACTTGGCAGCCCGGTTCGACGGCAAGGTGGCGCTCTGAACACTTTGCAGGTATTTCCGGGAACCCAGCGGGGGCACTGACTCCAAACTGATCTGGCCGGTCCGAGACACTCCAGGCGATTTTTTGCCAGCGGCGCGCAAGGTCTTGGATCTTCTGGAAATTCGATTCCGGTATCAGATTTGCGTTGGAGTTCCTGCCGTGGACAGCTCTGGTGAGGTATCACCTGCACCGCGACCTCGCGGCGCCGGACGGCCATCGACCGTGGCGCCGTACGCGCCTGACGTCGCGCGGTGGCTGCGCGAGGATCCGAACCTCCCAGGCGTCGAGATCCTGCGGCGCGTGCGTCTCGCCGGCTATCGCGGCGGCAAAAGCGCGCTCTATGAACTCGTGAAACGGCTGAGAGTTGGGGCCTCCGGTCAACCGGTCCAGACGCTCCCTGCAGAAGTGACAGTCGCTGTCGAGAATTTGCTCGGCCCTGGACCAGGTCCGGGGGTCACACGTCGATGATCAGCCAGGTACGACGGCTTGCGCCACGTGTGCATTTCCCGCTGCGACAGCTCGCCTTGTGTCTTGATTGCGACGAATGCTTCGGACTTGGCCTTGAGACGTGCCCGGGCTGCGGGAGCGCGACATCGACATCACTCTCGCGGTTCTTGGGGCAGGCCTCGTCGCGGCCCCAGCGGCGGCTTGACGGCAGCCCGGCGGCGTCCAACGGCAACGCCGAACAACCCGAGAGGGTCCGGCAGCTCGTTATCGTGGCCCGCAATCGCAGGCATCTTTACGAGTATCTCGAGCGAGCGTTCGCCGGGAACGAAACCATTCGAGTTTTCCTGGATCGGCGCGTCGTGGCGCGCCGAGCACATTCCGGCCCCCATGCCGTCGAACGGCGCTCCGGCGATCGACGCTTGCCCGGTAAGATCGGCGGGTTACTACGCGCGCTTGGCTGGGTCATCGTTCCCGTGGGTGTTTCCGAGACTCGTCGAGGCGCTGCCCGCTAATGTCGGCCAGGGAAGCGCCGGGCACGTCGATTGCCGATCCCAAGATGAAAGAGCTCGACGGGCTCCAGCTTCTCAAGCAGATTCGCGTGATCGATCAGGCCGTTCCGGTCATCATCGTGGCAGGAACGCACAAGACCCAGGAAGCCGTCGAGGTGCTGAAGGTCGGAGACTTCGTACGGTTCGAACATCTCGTCGCGCTCGCGCTTCCATCGGGGAGCCCGAGCGCGGGTGACGAAGCACCCGTCGAAAACGGCAAGACCACAGGAGACTACAATGAACGCAACGTGCCAGAAGCTGGAAGTCAAGGACATCGGCGACTTGGAGAAGCTGGTCGCCGAGAACATCGAGGGCATTGAGTCCGGACTGCAGGTCATCGACTCGCGGGTTCGGCTCGGGCACGCGGCCATAGACCTCGTCGGGCTCGACGCGAAGGGAGCGCTCGTCCTCATTGCGCTCGACTTCACCGCGAGTGAGGGGCTCCTGCTCCGGGTCATGGATGCGCATTCCTGGTGTCTCGAGTACCCGGATACGATTCAGCGGCTGTACCCGGTCGCCACGGTCTCGTCGACCCGGCCCCCGCGAGTCCTCTTCATCGCCAAGCGACTGACGGACGCGTTCGTGCGGCGGATCAAGCAGCTCAGCTTTCTGGAGGTCGACTGCTTCAAGTTCTGCTACCTCGACGTGAACGGCGCCCCGGCGCTCTACTTCGAGCTCGTCGAGCGGTTACCGCGGGCAGGCGACCCCAAATCGTAGGGAGACTAATGTCCCTGAACGGCGCTAGAGGCGACGAAAGGCAGAAGAGCCGGAGGCAGGCCCGCGGACAAGAATCCGCGAGCCCATCGCACAAGGCGGTCCCGCAGTCACGCACGAACTCTCTCGCCCAGTCTATCGAGATCGACTGGTGGCGTTCGGCGTGAATCGCACAACAGTGTAACCGAGCGAAGAAACGTCGCCTTGCCGAATCCGCCGCGTTCTCACTAGTCGGCGTTCGTCGGCCACGGGATGCTGAGCTGCTCGGCGATCCCCAACCCGTCGCTCCATGATCACCTTCACACCACGCAGGCCGGCGAAAGCCCGCTGAAGGTAGTTGTGGAGCGCCGTGTCGTTTGGGCGCACGATGATGAGCAGTTCGGCATCCGGAAACGACTTCGATGGAAGGAGTTCCAGGAGCCGTTTGCGGTGATATGCGCATATGCAGTGTGTCGTCGCGGGGTTGTAGAACGGCTCGTGCTCACCTAGATCGCTAGGCCGACCCTCGCTCTCGCACCACGCGCAGATTGCTTTCATCTTGCGATGCGACTGTGCCAATGCCGTGCCAGCCCAATTCCGGATGAACCTCGTCGAGACCATCGCAGTAGCGGTGGCGGCAGCACCTGGCCGAATAATCGGTTCGGCACGCGATGTGGTGCCGCCACCGAACAGGCGTCAGCGATGGGGGCGCTCGGCTTCTCGATCCCGCAGGCTATCCTGGTGCGGGCGATCAGGTGATACTGCTCTACGCGGTCAAATCCGGGGATGTACGGAGATGCGAATGGGGCGCTACGTTTCCCGGCGCCTCACGATTGCCCAGCCGAACTTCTGAAGGTCCGTGGTGATGTCGCTTTGGCGGCGGTCTCGGCCGCGCCTCTCGGGCCGCGCTCGATCCGTGGCCACAAGTTGACGCCGCTCCCCAGCGCGACGGTCAAGGATCACGTCTATGGCCTCTTTCTCAAAGAGATGCTTGCGATACGCGTACTGAGCCGACTGCTCGCGCGAGACGATGATGAACATCCGGTTAATCGGTGAGCTTATCGGCGGTAGGCCAGTCCGTGAATCGGGCAAATACCGCAAAAATGAAATCGAAAAAGCCCAGGCGTTGGCAACGAAGACGGGCGAGGTGTGCGGTCCCCGGCCCATCATCGAGCAGTGACAGCGCGAAACGAGCGCCCGCGCCGTTCGCGGGTTGATGATGAACTCGAACTTGGTCGGCTGCTCGATCGGCAGCTCGGCCGGTGTGGCGCCTTTCAGTATCTTGTTCACATAGGCTCCGGCACGACGCCAGACATCG
>Ga0137415_10002166_pt1 | contig 19556 bp, 22 predicted proteins | sample CZODoug3_1_1_16f_FD_183082 | JGI IMG/M metagenome (GOLD analysis project Ga0137415, IMG submission 183082) | Vadose zone soil fungal communities from Angelo Coast Range Reserve, California, USA - CZODoug3_1_1_16fungal (Hybrid Assembly) | ecosystem: Environmental > Terrestrial > Soil > Vadose...
GAAATTCTGACGGCGATCCGCGAGTTGACCAACTCGAAGCAGATCGATCGCGCCGAATTGCACGGGCTTCTGGAGGACGGCATCAACGCCGCCCTCGCCAAGAAGCACGGGCCAACGGTGCAAGCTGAAGTCTCAATCGACGAGAACAAGGGCGCGATCAAGATCGTCCTGCTCAAGACCGTCGTCGACGAGGTCACCGACCCGGCGAGCCAGATCTCTCTCGAAGAGGCACGGTTCGAGGATGAGGAGTTCCAGGTCGGCGACCAGATGGAGATTCCGGTCGATTTCGCCGAGTTCGGGCGCACGGCGGTTCAAGCCGCCAAGCAGCGCATCATCCAGCGCGTCAGGGAAGGCGAGAGATCAAAGATCCGCGACGAATTCTCCAGCAGAGTCGGAGACCTTCTCTCAGGAGAGGTCCAGCAGATCGAGCGCGGCAAGCTCGTGATCATGCTCAACAAGTTCCGCGAGGCGGAGGCGATCATTCCCTACCGCGAGCAGAACCACCGCGAGCACTTCCATCAGGGCGATCCAATCCGCGCTGTCCTCAAGCGTGTCGAGGAAACTCCGAAAGGGCCGCGTCTTGTTCTCAGCAGAGCGGATGCGCTGTTCGTGAAGGCGCTGTTCAAGCTCGAGGTCCCCGAGATCCAGCAGAATCTGGTGGAGATCCGGGCCAGCGCCCGCGAAGTCGGAAGCCGGACCAAGATCGCGGTGTTCTCCCGTGACGATTCGGTCGATCCAGTGGGCGCATGCGTCGGTCTCAAGGGCTCGCGGGTTCAGGCTGTCGTCAACGAGCTGGGCGGAGAGCGAATCGATATCGTCCCGTGGTCGGCCGATCCCGAGCGCTTTGCCAAGCTGGCGCTCGCGCCAGCGCGCGTTGCTCGCGTGTTCAGCGATCCGGCGACGAAGACGATCCAGGCGATCGTCGACGAAGATCAGTTGTCGCTCGCGATCGGCCGCAACGGTCAGAACGTACGCCTCGCGTCCGAGCTCACCGAATGGAAGATCGAGCTTTACTCGAGTCGTGAGTGGATGGAGCGCGGCACCGATCAACCGATCTTTGCTCCGCTTCCGACCGATGAACCCGTGTCCGGCGTTAATCCGCGCCTCGTCGACATCGAGGGGATGCAGCCGGCGACGGTAGCGGTTCTCGAGGAGGCTGGTTACAAGACGCTCGACGACATCATCGATCTCGAGCGCGAAGACTTTCTGCGTCTGCCGGGCATCGCGCCCGAAGAGGCGGACCGTCTGATGGCGATCATCAACGAGCTGACGACCGACGAAGCGCCAGAGACGGGCGACGAAGCGGTTGCCACGACCGAAGCGGACGTCGAGGCGAGTGCAGAAATGGCGTCCGAAGGTGGAAACGCCGCTGCTCCCGAGGTGACGGCGGAGACGGAAGGGAAGGAGACGGAGTAACGAAGTGGACGCCGTTCAGCAGCGCAAACTCCTCGGCCTCATCGGTCTGGGCGTTCGCGGACGCGGGGCGATCGTTGGTGTGGAGCGGGTGCGGGATGCCGCGAGGCGCGGGAAGTTGTTTCTGGCTATTGCGGCGCCCGACGCGTCGAGTAACAGTTTGGACAAAGTGCTGCCGCTGCTTTTGGCTCGCGGAGTTGCGGTCATTGTTGGACCCCCAGCGGCAGAGTTGGGTTCGGCGGTTGGCCGCGAAACCACCGCCGTCGTGGGGATTGTCGATAGAGGCCTGGCAAAGGGGATTCGGGCACTAAGCCCGACGCCGATGCCGGGCGGACGTACGGAAGGGGAGGAGTAGGGTTGAGTAAGCTTCGAGTGCATGATTTGGCAGGTGAGTTCGGGGTTCCAAGCGACGAGGTGATCAATCTCCTTCGTCAAATGGACGTACCTGTCCGCAGCCATCTGAGTCCGCTGAGTGACGATCAGGTTGCTCGCATCCGCGCACGGTGGGAGCGCGAGAAGCGCGCACGTGTTGCCGCCCCCCCGGCCGCGACTCGTCGGCGGCGCGGAGCCGCGACCGCCGCTCCTTCTGCGGAAGCGAAGCCCGAGCCGGCACCTGCCGAGGGTGCCGCGAAGCGTCGTCGTCGCGCGGCCACGGAGCCAGTAGCGGAAGCACCGGTTGAAGCACCAGCTGTCGCGGAAGCAAAGCCTACGGTTTCAGCCACTCCTCCAGCTCCGCCGCCAGCGCCCATCGCGGCTTCGATGCCGGCGGATGCTCCGACAATCGAACGGCCCAGGACACCGACTGTGCCCGCGCGTCCGGTCGCCCCACCGCCGCAGGCTCAGACAGCGCACGCGGGCACTGAGGGTCGTGAGCGTCAGCGTCCGCAGCCCGTCGTTCCAGGCGCTCCGCGTCCGCGTCCCATTGCGACCGGCGCGCCATACGCGCCGCCTCGTCCGGTTGCATCAGCGGCGCCGGGTGCAGGCACCGCACCGCCGCGCCGCGACGATCGCGGCACTGGTCGCGGCGAAGATCGTGGCGGGCGCCGCGGAAAGAAGGGAAAGCGCGGAGTCGATCAGGAAGCGGTGTCGGCGAACATCGGAAAAACGATGGCGTCGATGCGCGGGCCAATTCGTCGCGGTGGAACGCGTCGCGCCGAAGATGGCAGCTATCGTGAGGAGCTTGCCGCCCAGCAAGCGGCCGAGGTCGAGCGCGAGAAGAAGACGGTTCGTGTCAACGAGTTCATCACTGTCAGCGAGCTCGCGCAAATCCTGAAGACCCCGGCGGTTCAGATCGTCGGGTTCGCGTTCAAGAACCTCGGGCTGATGGTCACCATCAATCAGCGGCTCGACTTCGACCAGATCGAATTGATCGCCGGCGAATTCGGCTTCCAGGCAGTGAAGGAGGAAGAATACGCGGCCGATCTCAAGACCACGCCAACCGCCGATGACACGGCGGAGCAGCTCGAGCCGCGCCCGCCCGTCGTCACGATCATGGGTCATGTCGACCATGGCAAGACGTCGCTGCTCGACTACATCCGCAAATCGAACGTCGTCGCCGGCGAGTCAGGTGGTATCACCCAGCACATCGGTGCATATCACGTCTCGTTGCCGGGCGGCAAGCACATCACGTTCCTCGACACGCCTGGCCACGAGGCGTTCACGGCGATGCGCGCGCGCGGCGCCCAGGTCACGGACATCGTCGTGCTCGTCGTAGCTTCGGACGATCAGGTGATGCCGCAGACGATCGAAGCGATCTCGCACGCCAAGAATGCCGGCGTCCCGATGATCGTTGCGATCAACAAGATTGACGTTCCGGGTGCAAACCCGATGAAGGTGAAGCAGGACCTGCTCCAGCATGGCGTCGTGCTCGAGGAGTTCGGCGGTACGGTTCTCTCGACCGAGGTTTCGGCGAAAAAGGGAACGAACATCGACAAACTGCTCGACCAGATTCTGCTGCAAGCCGAAATCCTCGACCTGAGGGCGAATCCGAACCGGAGCGCCACTGGTGCGGTGATCGAAGCGCAGCTCGATCCGGGTAAGGGTGCGGTGGCGACGATTCTCGTCAGCAACGGCACGCTCCACGTCGGCGATGATTTCATCTGTGGCATGTATTCCGGTCGCGTGAGAGCGCTGCTCGATGAGCGTGGCCGCAGCATCAAGGACGCGGGTCCGGCGATACCGGCTCAGGTCCTCGGCATCGGCGGCATTCCTACGGCCGGTGATCAGTTCGTGGTGGTGGAAGACGCGATGGAGTCACGCGAAATCGCGCAGCGCCGCCAGCGTCTCGACCGCGAGGCCAAGAGCCGCCGCACGGCCAAGGGTGTGGTCTCGCTGGAGGACTTCATGTCGCAGACGGCGCCCGGCCAGAAGCGGACGCTCCGTATCGTCATAAAGGCCGACCAGGGCGGTCCCGCGGAAGCGCTCGCGGACGCGCTTGGTCAGCTGTCAAACGAGGAAGTCTCGGTCGACGTCATCCACCGCGGTGTGGGTGCCATCACCGAAAGCGACATCCTGCTCGCACGCGCATCGGGCGCGATCATCGTCGGGTTCCACGTGCGGCCCGACAATAACGCACGCTCAGCGGCCGAGCGTGAGGGCGTGGAGATCAAGCTTTACAAGGTCATATACGAGGCGGTCGAAGACGTTCGGGCCGCGCTCGAAGGCATGCTTCGCCCCGAGGAGAAGGAAGTCGTGCTCGGCGAAGCACAGGTTCGCGAGCTGTTCAAGGTTCCTAAAATGGGCGTCATTGCCGGCTGCTCCGTTCGCAGCGGCGTCATCAACCGCCAGGGCCGCGTTCGGGTGATCCGCGACGGGGTCGAGGTCTACGACGGAGCCATCTCCTCGTTGCGGCGGTTCAAGGACGATGTCAAGGAAGTGCGCGAAGGGTTCGAGTGCGGAATTGGAGTCGAGAACTTCAACGACATCAAGGTGGGCGACGTGCTCGAATGCTACAAGAAGGAGCAGGTTGCGCGGACACTGACCTCGGTGGCGGGCGCTTCTGCGTAACACACGTCGAGCGGACCGCGTCGCCGAAGCGGTCCGCGTCGAGGTGGCGACATTCCTCACCGAATCGGTAAAGGATCCGCGGATCGTCGGCTTCGTCACCGTCACCGGGGCCGAGGTCAGCCCGGACCTGCGGCACGCCCGCGTCTACGTGAGCGTGCTCGGGAGCGATACCGAGAAGAAGGCAACCTTCGACGGGCTCGAGAGCGTTGCCTCGCACCTTCGCTCACGCGTGGCGCGCGAGCTCCAGTTACGCGTCGCTCCCGATATTCAGTTCAAGGAAGACGACACCATCGCTCGGGCTGCCCGCATCGAATCGCTACTCGCTGACGTGAAGAAGCAGGATGCCGCAGCGGGCCGTGGTCGCGAAGAAGACTGACCGCGGAGCTGAGTTCTCCACGCCGAAAGAGACTGACCGCGCCAACGAGACCTCGGCGCCTCAGGGTCTGCTGCTAGTCGACAAGCCCGCGGGAATGACTTCGCACGATGTCGTCCAGCACGTGCGACGGGTTTATGGTGAGCGCAGCATTGGCCACCTCGGCACACTCGATCCTTTCGCCACCGGGCTACTCGTCCTTCTCCTCGGTCGTGCCACGCGGCTCGCAACTTTTATCGAGGCCGAACCCAAGGTTTATGAAGCGACGATCAAATTCGGGGAAGAGACTGACACCGATGATGCGACCGGGACGGTCATCCGTACCGCCACCGTTCCGCGCCAGGCCGATATCAAATCGGCGGTGAAGTCTCTCACCGGCACCATCTCGCAGGTTCCCCCCGCTTACTCGGCGAAGAGCGTCGATGGCACCCGGGCCTACGACGCGGCGCGTCGCGGAGAGCCGCTCGAGCTCGCTGCCGTAAATGTCACTGTTCACGCTTGGGAGTTGGGAAAACTCACCGGCGATTCACTGTCCGCTGTCATCACTTGCAGCGGCGGGACGTACATTCGCGCTCTTGCCCGTGACCTCGGGCGCCTGACCTCTTCCGCGGCGCACCTCGAATCGCTCCGCCGGATCCGCGCTGGCACGTTCGACGTGCGCGATGCCGCGACGCTGGACAGCCTCGCGGACAATCCAGCGCGAGTGAGAGCGCTGCGCGTCGTGCCGGATGCCTAGGCAAATCGACGCTTCGGACGAGTCGGGCCTGCCACCGTACGTGACGGGCACCGTGCTCACCGTCGGGACGTTCGACGGGGTTCATCGCGGCCATCGCGACGTCGTCGAGCGGTTGGTCGCGCGCTCACGACATCTCAAGATTCCGAGCGTTCTCGTGACGTTCGAGCCGCACCCGCTCGAGATCGTGAACCCGGTGGCGGCGCCGTTACTGCTCACGACCCACGACGAAAAGCAGGAGGTCCTGGCCGAGACCGGTATCGATTATCTCGCGGTGCTTCCGTTTACCGCGCAGCTCGCCGCTTATTCTGCCGAGGATTTCGTCGAGCTCATCCTCAGGCGTTGCTTCCGGATGCGCGATTTGCTGATCGGCTACGATCACGGCTTCGGCCGGCAGCGGGCGGGCAATGTCAACGTTTTGCGCACGCTCGGAGAACGGGACGGCTTCCGAGTGGAGGTCGTGGATCCGGTCTCGACGGCGGAAGGACTCTCGGTGTCCTCAACCTCGATCCGGCGCGCGGTGGCGGGCGGTGATCTGCACCGCGCGGCTGAAGCTCTGGGACGCCTCTACTCCGTGAGCGGTCGCGTCATCGAGGGGGAACAGCGCGGCCGCAGGATCGGATTCCCCACCCTGAACCTTGGACCTCCTCCGTCGAGGAAGCTTCTTCCGCCCGAAGGTGTATATGCAGTGCGGGTTCAAACACCGGTCGGGCCTGTAGGCGGAATGATGAATCTCGGACCGCGACCGACATTTGGAGATTCAGCGACGTCGCTGGAGGCGCATCTGTTCGACACGAGCGGCGATTTCTATGGTGCGTACGTTCGAATCGATTTCGTAGCGAGGCTTCGCGAAACGCGAAAATTTGCCTCGGCGGAGCTGCTGTCGAAGCAGCTCGCGCACGACGAGCGCGAGGCGAGGAACGCGTTGACTCTCCTTAACGTTCCCGGTAACCTTATCGGCTAGTCTGGAAGCGCACCTTTCACCAATTCAGCAGCATGAACCTGAAGTATCGGATTGCCATCATTCTGGCTCTCATCGCAGCGTCCATCTGGACGCTGTTTCCGCGCACGGTAGTCGAGCGTGTCAAGCGCAATGGCGAGTTCGTTTACGACACGGTGCGGCGCGTTCCGCTGAAGCGTGGCCTCGATCTTCAGGGCGGAATGTACCTCGCGCTCGAGGTCGATGAGTCGAAGGGTCTCGTCCCCGACAAGAGCAAGGCGATCGACAACGCGCTCAAGGTCGTACGCAACCGCATCGACGAATTCGGTGTCTCCGAGCCGGTGGTGCAGAAGGCCGGCAGCGACCGGATCATCGTCGAGCTGCCAGGCATCGACGATCCGCTTCGCGCCCAGGACGTCGTTCAGAAGTCCGCTTTTCTGGAATTCCAGATAACGGACAAAACGCAGGCCCTCGAGAAAGCGCTGCCAAGGCTCGACGCTGCGCTCAAGGATGCGAAGGTGGCGGTTGCGGCTACGCCGTCCACGGGGAAGAAAGACACCACCAACGCCGGTCTGCAATCACTCTTCACGGCGGATACCTCCAAGAAAGCTGATACCGCCAAGACCGATAGCGCCAAGGCTGCAACAGGAACGGTCGGAGGTCCGGGCGCTTTCTCGAAACTGATCCAGCAAGGTCAGATGCCAGGCGAGTACTACGTCGCCCAGAGTGATGTTGGACTTGTAACGCAATACCTCGGCATGCCCCAGGTCTTGGCGGCGCTTCCTCCCGCGAAGGTAATTCGCTGGAGCAGCGACACGGTCTCCCTCGGTAATCGCGTCTACCGGCCTCTTTATGTGCTCGACGCCAAGCCCATCATCACGGGGGAGTACCTTACCGACGCCAAACCAAATACGTCGCCGACCGAAGGCAACCTCGTTCAGTTCACGATGAACAACGAAGGCGCCCGCCGTTTCCGCACCGAGACTTCGCGGCACATCAAGGACTTCATGGCGATCGTGCTCGATCAGCGCGTGATGGGGCGTCCACCCGTCATACAGAGCGCAATCGGCGCGAACGGCCAGATCACCATGGGCGGCAAGGATCTTCAGGCGGCCCAGGATCTCGCTCTCGTCCTGAGAGCGGGCTCGCTGCCCGTCCCGCTCAAGGTCGCGGATGTGCGGGTGATCGGCGCGAGTCTCGGTCAGGACTCCATCCACAAGAGCGTCACCGCCGGCGTTATCGCGGTGGCTCTCGTCGTCATCATCATGCTGGGTTACTACCGGTTCTCCGGCGCGCTCGCCGTAGCCGGTCTGGCCCTGTACATCCTCTACACGTTGGCCGCGCTCGCCGGATTCCAGGCGGTGCTTACGCTGCCGGGACTCGCTGGTTTTGTGCTCTCGATCGGAATAGCGGTTGACGCCAACGTCCTGATCTTCGAGCGAATACGCGAGGAGCTGAACCACGGCAAGACGGTTCGAACCGCGATCGACGAGGGATTCCGTCACGCCATGAGCGCGATCGTCGACTCGAACGTCTCTACGGCCCTGACCGCCGCCGTCCTCTATCAATACGGCACCGGCCCCGTTCGCGGATTCGCGGTCACCCTTCTGGCGGGTATCGCCGCCTCGATGATCACGTCGATCTTCGTTGTACGCACTTTCTACATGATCTGGCTGAATCGCTCGCGCGACGTCCAGACAAGCCTGAGCATCTGATGCTTCGAATTCTTCACGACACGAACTACGATTTCATCCGCTGGTGGAAGGTGATGGCGGCGATCACCGTCGCCTTCATCGTCCTCGGACTCGGCTCCCTCGCCATCAAGCCCCTCAACCTCAGTATCGAGTTCACCGGCGGAACGCTGCTGCAGCTGGAGTTCACGCAGCCGCCCGACGTTGGCGCGATTCGCTCGACTCTCGACCAGGCGGGAATTCATGGAGCGGAGATCCAGCAGTTCGGCACGAACCGCGAGTTCACGGTCCGGGCACAGGATCCGGCCGCGGTCGCCTCGCAATCGAGGGGCGCTGAGGCCATCGCGGTTACCATCGAGAGGGTACTGAAGCAGAAGTTTGGCGAGAACAATCTCAAGGTCATTCGGACGGAAGCCGTCGGTCCCCGCGTCGGAAGCGAATTGAAGCGGGGAGCAATTATCGCGATCCTGCTGTCGTTCCTGATTACACTCGTGTACCTGTCGATCCGGTTCGAGTGGCGCTTTGCCACCGCCGCCGTCATCGCGACGAGTCACGACGTGTTCACGACGATCGCGTTTCTCAAACTGATGCACCTCGAGATCTCTCTGACCGTCGTCGCGGGACTCCTGACCGTTCTCGGTTATTCTCTCAACGATACGATCATCATCTTCGACCGCGTGCGTGAGAACCTGCGGAAGGGAAGGAAGGAGACTCTCTACGAGACCCTCAATCGCTCCATCAACGAGACGCTGCCGAGATCGGTGTTGACCCACGCCACCGTTCTCGCCGCCACCCTCTCGCTGCTGATTTTTGCGGGAGAAGTCATCCGTCCCTTCGCGTGGGTGATGGCGTTCGGTGTCGTTACCGGAACCTTCAGCTCGATTTACGTAGCAGCTCCGGTTCTCCTCTGGATCGAACGCAAATGGCCTCGCTCGACGGGCGCGCGTCAATCTTCATCGACAGCCACGCCCACCTCGCGGACGCAGCGTTCACCGGCGACCGCGACGCGGTAATTTCGCGCGCCCGCGATGCGGGCGCGCGGGCGATCGTCTGCATCGGGGAATCGCTCGCCACGGCGGCGATCGCCGCCCAGTATGCGGCGGACAACCCGCAGTTCGTGTTTGCCACTGCCGGAATCCATCCCCACGACGCAGCCACATTCGAGGCATCGCGCGATGTTCCGAAATTGCGCGAGCTGCTTAGTGGTTCGGCTGTGGCGGTCGGCGAGTGCGGACTCGATTATCATTACGACAATTCGCCACGCGAAGCCCAGCGCGCCGCGTTCTCGGCTCAGATTGCGCTCGCTGCCGACGTCGGCAAGCCTGTCGTCGTCCACACGAGAGATGCGGAAGATGACACCCGGTCTATCATCCGCGATGCCCGGGTTGCGGGCGTCCTCGGAGTCCTGCACTGCTACACGGGCTCCCATTCACTGGCAGAGTTCGCCCTGGACGCGGGATGGTACGTTTCGTTCAGCGGCATCGTCACGTTCAGAAAATGGACGGACGACGACTTGGTTCGTCTGATTCCGCAGGATCGCCTGCTCGTAGAGTCGGATTCTCCATATCTCGCACCCGTTCCCTTCAGGGGGAAACGCAATGAACCAGCGTGGGTCGCACATACGCTCTCCAAAGTCGCAGCGGCTCGCGGCGTGCATTCTCTCGAGCTGGGACGGATCACGGCGGCGAACGCAGAGCGTCTCTTCGGTCTGGCCCTCGCGGCCGCATAGTGTGTAACATTCGCGCTTCACGCTGACTCTGCCGTTTCAAGGCACCCGACGGAGAACTGAATGCCACTCAAGAAGATCAGCACCGACAAAGCGCCATCGGCGATCGGCCCCTATTCACAGGGAATCGTCACCAATGGCTTTCTGTTCACTGCGGGACAGATTCCGCTTGATCCCGCCGCCGGCAAGATCGTCGAAGGCGGAATCGTCGAGCAGACCGAACAGGTCATGCGGAATCTTCAGGAAGTGCTTCGGGCGGCCGGAGCATCCTGGGGAGATGTCGTGAAGACGACGGTATACCTGCAGGATCTCGCGCACTTTCCCACCGTCAACGAGGTCTACGGCAAGTCACTCGGCGATGCGCGTCCCGCCCGGTCTACCGTCCAGGTGTCAGCACTTCCCCGGGGCGCGCTGGTCGAGATCGACGCGGTAGCCGTGGTCGGCTCGAAGTAACCGCCATGCTGCACGAATGAGCACCTCAAAAACGCGCGAGGAGATCTTCAGGCTGACTGAATTCGCGCGGTGCGCCGGTTGAGCGTCAAAAATGGGTCCGGGTGACCTATCCCGCGCGCTGGCCGCGCTCCCTGTGATTTCAGATCCAAGGCTGCTGGTCGGAAGAGAGACCTTCGACGACGCCGGGGTCTTCCGCCTTTCCGATGATCTCGCGCTCGTCCAGACGGTGGATTTTTTCGCGCCCATTGTCGATGACCCGTTCGACTTCGGACAGATCGCGGCCGCTAACGCCCTTTCGGACGTGTATGCCATGGGCGGCCAACCGCTCACCGCGATGAACATTGTCGCATTTCCCACGAGTGACCTGCCGCTCGACATCCTGACCGGAATCCTGGCGGGAGGCCAGGACAAGGTTCACGAGGCCGGGGCGTTCATCGTCGGGGGACACACCGTCGTGGATACCGAGCTCAAATACGGCTTGGCGGTGACGGGTCGCGCGCACCCCGATTTTCTGCTCACGAACGCGGGAGCGCGACCAGGCGACCAGCTCATTCTCACCAAACCAATTGGCAACGGGATTCTCGCCACCGCGGGAAAACGGGGCCAGCTCTCGCCGGAGGCACAGCGCGCGATGCTCGAGGCGATGAAAATGCTCAACGGCGTGGCGAGTCGTGCCGCGCTCGCCGTGGGATCGCGCTGTGCCACCGACGTGACGGGCTTCGGGCTGCTGGGCCACATGTCGCACATCGCGCGTGCGAGCAAAGTCACTCTGCGCGTCGACCTCGATGCCATTCCTGTTTTCCCCGGAGTCCGTGAGGCTGTGCGGGCCCGATTCGTCACCGATGGCGCGAAGCGAAACGCGGAGTACCTCCGCGATCTAGTCCGCTGGGAGAAGGGAACCGAGGAGGATCGCGCGATTCTACACGATCCTCAGACGTCGGGCGGACTCGTCGTATGCGTCAGTCCCAGCCGCGTCGCTAACTTTCTTTCACGCGTCGAGGGATCGACAGTCGTGGGCGAGGTCATCGAACGGGGAGAAGTTGCGATCGAAGTTCATTGAGATGCGTGGGGGTGGATGGGGCCTGGTGGCTTCCGTGATCTTCAAAATCACTGTGACCCTACTTCGTAGGGTCGGGTGGGTTCGATTCCCACACTCTCCCGCCACACTCGCTGGCGCAGCGTTCTTCTGCCTCGCCCTGTTCCTTCCCCGCGCCTCCGTCGCGCAGCAACGGGATAGTGCGCGGGCAGGAGTCGCCGCCCCAAAAAAAACGCCAGCGCCACAGCCCGCCGCAACAGATACGCCGAAGCCACCCATGACGCCGCGTCGCGCTTTCCTCAGTTCACTTCTCGTTCCCGGCTACGCGCAAACGGTCTTCGGTCGCGACCACGCCGCGATGCTATTCGCCGTGATCGAAGTCGGTTCGATCGGAATGGCCCGCAAATCGGCGCTGGACCTCGCCGAGGCGAAGGCGCTCGCCAAGGACAGCGTCGTCGCGACGTATCAGACGGATCCCAATACCGGACTGGCGATAATCAATCCGAAAACGGGATTGCCGATTCCCGACACCTACGTTGCGAGTCGATTCACTCCCGATCGAGTAAAAGCGCGGCGCACGCACTACGAGGACTGGATAGCGGCGATCGTGTTCAACCATCTCTTCTCCGGCGCCGACGCCTACGTCGCCGCCAACCTCTGGGACTTCAAGGCGAATATCGGCGTCGTGGCCGCTCCGCGTTCCGCCGGCGTTTATGCCGCCGTGAGACTGAGATGAGCAACGCTGCTGCCATTGGGGTTTTCGATTCCGGAATGGGTGGTCTTACGGTTGTCCGTGAGTTGATGCTCCAGCTTCCCAACGAAAGCATCATCTACTTCGGCGATACCGCCCGCGTCCCATACGGACCCAAGAGTCCGGATACTGTCCTGAGATATAGTCGGGAAATCACGTCTTATCTCAAGGGCGAAGGAGTGAAGACCCTCGTGGTTGCGTGTAACACCGCGACAGCGCACGCTCTGCCGGCGCTTCGTCGGGAGTTTGACATGCCGATCGTCGGCGTGATCGAGCCCGGTGCCCGCGCGGCCGCAACAGCGACAAAAACAAAACGGGTAGGTGTGATCGGAACGGCCGGAACGATCAAGTCGCGCGCGTACGAGAAGGAAATAAGAAAGCTTCTCCCCGATGTTGAGGTCACGGCGCAGGCGTGCGCGCTCTTCGTGCCGCTGGTCGAGGAAGGCTGGCTCGACAGCGAGGTGACCCATGCGGTCGCTCGCAACTATCTCGCATCGATCGTGTCGGCGGAGGTCGATACGCTGGTGCTGGGCTGCACCCACTATCCGCTCATGAAAACGGTGATCGGGAATGTGGTTGGTCGCGATGTGAGATTGATCGACAGTGCGCAGGAGACGGCACGCCAGGCGGGAGAAATCCTGCGGGAGCACGGCCTCGAGAATGAAACGCCCGATGGCGCGCGCTACCGCTTCATCGCATCCGACGCGCCCGATACTTTTCTGGGTCTTGGTGAGCGCTTCCTCGGGTCACCGATCGATCGAGTTGAGAAGGTTACCCTGGGCTGATCCGTCCCATTCGCGCAGCTCGATGGCCACCCCAGTCAGTTTAAGGAAGGTCGGTGCGTCGAGCCACGATCCCGCGTTTCCGAAAATCCCGCCGCTATCCATTTTCTCGAGCGCTGCGACGTGCGAGTGACCGTACACGAGCAGGTCGAGATCTTTCGCGCCCGCCAGCTGTTGCTTCGCGTAGGCCCGAAGCCCCCGACCCTCGTCTCTGGCGCGATAGGTTCTGCTCGCGTTGGAGCTTCCCTGCGCGAGCTTGCTCGCCAGATCGGGGTGCAGCATTCGAAACGCCTTGATGGCGAGAGGGTGGCGCATAATGGGACGGATCATGCGATAGCCGCGATCCTCGCGATCGCGCAGTCCGTCTCCGTGCTCGATCCTTACTCTCCATCCCGCGACAGTTCCGTCCCATGGGCCGACGACATAGCTGACTCCAACGTCGTCGCGAAGTATCTCGCCTCCCCAGCAGTCGTGGTTGCCGGCGACCCAGAGGATGTCTACACCGGCGTCCTTGAGCTCGGCAAGTGCTGCCAGCGCGCGAAAGCTGCGGCGTGGAATCACCGTTTTCCACTCGAACCAGAAGTCGAAAAGATCGCCGTTGATTATCAGCGAGCTTGCGTCTCCGGCCAGTCCGCGGAGAAACGAGACGAAGGATCGCTCGATCTCGGGACTTGCAACTCCCAGGTGCGCGTCCGACACGATGTAGCAGGGGGCGTTGAGCACCGCTCAAGTTAGCGCGGCGACGCAGGCTTTACAAAGCATCGCGAGCGGGACATTTTCGCCTCGCCCTTTCACATGACATCCCATTCCAACCGTGGGACGGCTCACACCGTCGAGTTCCGGGTCCGTTACGCCGAGACCGACCAGATGCAGGTGGTGTATCATTCCAACTATCTGATCTGGTGCGAGATTGGACGCACCGAATTCATTCGCGCGCTGGGAACGCCGTACGCCGAGCTGGAAAAACAGAATGTCACGCTGGCCGTAGTCGAAGCGAGTCTTCGCTTCCACTCCGCCGCCCGTTACGACAATCTGATTCGCGTGACCACCACCATCAGTGATGTAAGGTCGCGCACGATCACATTCGATTACATCATCAGCAACGCGGAAACCGGAGAGCGCTTTGTAACGGCTTCCACCAAGTTGGCTTCGCTCACGCGTGATTCTCGCCTTACCACTTTGCCTGACTCACTTAGCAAGGTACTAAAGAATGCAGCTTCGTAAGCATCTGCTTGTCTTTGCCACATTTGTTGGAGTTGCCGGAAATGCTGGTGGGCAGGAGCTGCCGCCGGCGATCGGTGCGAGGGAAGTCAATCTCTTCGCCCGCCTGCTGGCGATGACGGACACACGGCAGCTCGACATGTCGCTTGTCGATCGCGCTCTGGCGAGCAAATGGGGTCCGGTGCGCGCGGCGGCAACCCTCGCCATTGGACAGGTCGGAACCGAATCCGGAATGGCGGGCGCGCCCCGCCTTCGCGTGCTGCTCAGGGATCATGACCTTGCCGTCGCGGCCAACGCTGCCTATGCGCTCGGACTGCTTCGCGATACAGCGTCGATCACCGATCTCGGCGCGGCGCTCGCGCTCAATCATGAAGTCGCGCGCGAAGCGGCGTGGGCCTTGGGCGAGATTGGCGCTCCAGCGCGCACCGCAATCGTGAACGGACTGAAGCTTGACCACGATCACGACACAGCGATCCAGCTCTTGCTCGCGGCGGCGAAGCTGCGTCCCATTCCGCTCACGGACGTCAAGCGATACTTGCACGAGGGTCATCCCTCGGTGGTGTGGGCCGCAGCCTACGCAATCGCGCGCACGCGAGCGGCCGGCGGCGTACGGGAGCTGATCGACGTCGAGGCGTCACCATCCCTGCGCGCGAGACAGAATCCAAATCGGTCGGCAGACATGCCTGCGCCGTACGCGGACGCGCTGAGCGGGAATCAACTCACGCGCGCGGAGATCGCGCGCGGGCTCGCCAGATCCGCGACTGGCGATTCGCTTGGACCGAAAGCTTTCGCTGTTCTCGCGCGGCTCGTTGGCGATGTCGATCCACATGTCCGCATAAATGCCGCTCGATCTCTCGGCACGTATGGTCCGCAGGCCAAGGCGTCGCTCATCTACGCGACACGCGACTACGATCCCAATGTGAGGATCGCGGCGGCACAGAGCTTCGGGACAGTCCTTTCGAAGGACGCAACCGACTTTCCGGCGCTATGGTCGGCCGACACCTCGATCGTGTATCGCTCCTCGCTGTTGGCGTCTGCCGCACGAGCTGGTCTGAGGCCGCCGGAGCTGAGACAGTGGACGTCCAGCACGGACTGGCGACTCAGGGCGGCCGTGGCGTCAGCCGCCGGAGACACCCTCGATCGTGCATTTGCCATCTCACGGTCCGCTCCGCTGACGCGAGATCCCGATCCGAGGGTGCGCGAGGCGGCGTACGGCGCGATTGCCCCGCCGCCGGGGATGCCTCTCGAGGACAGCGTGCATGGCATTCTCGTAAACGGTCTAAGGGATCCCGATTTCTACGTGCGCGCGACGGTAATCGGTGCGCTGGCGGATCGGCCGTCCACGGCAGATCTCGCGGCCGTTCTCGCCAGTTACAGTCAGGCCGGCCGTGATTCGGCGAATGACGCGAGGGTCGCGGCGATTCAGTACGTCGGTAGTCTGTGGAAAAGGGACAGCAACGCTCTCAACGCGACGTGGCAAGCTCAGCTCGCTCGTACACCGATGCCGGCCGATCCGCTCGAGCGGGCTGCCGGAAAGGCAATACCTGTCTGGTCCAGTTGGGGACATGTAGCGCCCAAACCGAGGCCGATTGGATGGTACGAAGGAGTGGTGCGGGCAATCGTGATGCCGGCGTTTGTTGGCAAGACCGTGAACGCGACCATCAATACGGTGCGCGGACCCATTCGTCTCGAGCTCTTCGGCACCGACGCCCCGATCACTGTATGGAACTTTCTCAGCCTCGCGCGGTCTGGATACTATCGGAATACGCGCTTTCACCGAGTCGTTCCAAACTTTGTTGCTCAGGATGGCGATCCACGCGATGATGGAAACGGCGGGCCCGGTTACTCGATACGCGACGAGATGAACCGCCACCGTTACGAGCGTGGAGCCGTCGGGATGGCGCTCTCCGGACCGGATACCGGCGGCAGCCAGTATTTCATAGCTCACTCTCCGCAGCCGCATCTCGACGGTCACTACACTGTCTTCGGCAGAGTAATTCGCGGCTACGACGTATTGGACAAGCTCGTTCAGGGCGATCTGATTACGCGCGTTGATCCAAAATGAAACGGTTCGCCGTCCTCATTCTCGGCGCGGCTCTTGGTTGCGTACCATCGGCAGCGCCGCTCAAAGGTGTTCTCGCGCCGGATCGCTCGCTTCCTGCTCTTTCGCTGCCATCCGGCCACCGTCACCTGGTTTTCAAATGGGATTATCAGGAAGGCGACATCGCTGCCCGGGGTGATGGCTCCGTGCGTACCGCCGCGCCCGACAGCGCGCGGCTCGACTTTTTTCTCGGCGGAGGACTTGGCGCGGGAGCCGCGGTTCTCATCCGTGACTCGTTGCGTTCGCCGCACGCCGAGCTCGCGCGTCGCTACATTCCTCCTTCGCCGATGATGTGGGCCGCATTGGGTCGCCTCGCGATTCCACCGCTTCCAGACACCGTGGTTCGCATCGACGGGGACCTGCTCCGCGCCGATGTCGGGCATCCGGCGCAGTGGAGAGTTACCATTCGCGGTGACACGCTGGTAGCGCTCGAACACATCTCGGGTGGAAAGATCACTGAAAGTATTGCTCGCGGAGCCGACGGAGTGCTCACGTACCGCGCACCCGGAGCAAGGCGTCGTTTGGACCTGACGATTCTGCGAGATGAACCTGGATCTTTCGATGCATCGATTTGGAGCTTATAGTGTTGTCCTGGTTGCGCTGACTTCCTGCATCCCGTACGGATTTACGGGAGGTGGGCTGCCCTCTCACATAAGGACAGTGGCCATCGTTCCTTTCGAGAACCAGACGCCGACAGCAGAGCTTCCACGGCAACTCACCGACGCCCTTCGTACCCAGCTTCATGACCGGCTCGGGTTGCACGACGCGTCTGAGGCGAAGGCGAACGCAATCGTCCGTGGCACGATCCAACGGTACGAAACCGACATCCCCATCGGTTACAGCGCCAACAACAAGCAGACGACGACGGCGTCGCGAATGCTCCAGCTCGTCGTCGACATCGAGATGATCGATCAGGTGACAGGAAAGACCCTCTGGCAGCGGAAAGGACTGCTCGCTGAAGGCCAGTACGAGGAGCGCGGCGAGCCTACCGGGAGAAAGCAGGCGATCGACCGGATTGTGAACACCGTGATCGAGGGGGCGCAGTCACAGTGGTGAACCGGCGCGGGGTAAGCAGGATGGGCTGCCTGCTTCCTCTGCTGATTCTCGCCGTTGCGGCTTACTTCGCTGTGGATTTTGGCGAAGCCTATTTTCATTTTTATCAGTTCAAGGATGCAATGGGGCAGGAGGCGAGGTTTGCGGCCGATAAGACGGACGCCCAGATCACCGCTCGGCTTTCAGCGCTGGCGGACACTCTCCAGCTTCCCCCCGGTGCGGAGCTGATCACCATCGAGCGGACTCCAGTCCAGATCGCCATATCGAGTGATTACGACGAAGTGTTCAGGCTTCCCTTGAATAAAGAGAAGGTTCTTCATTTCCATCCCGCTGTGGTGAGCAGACCCTGAAGCCTCGAGACCCCGCGACAAAGGTTGCGACATGGACGGAGGCCGGGCGTTGGAAAGCTGGAAGAAAGGGTCGGGTGGCGTTCACTAACGGCGTATTCGACCTGCTTCACCCCGGGCACATCGACATCCTCACCGCCGCACGCGAGAGCGCAGACGCGCTCATCGTCGGCCTCAACAGCGATGAGTCGGTGCGCCGCCTCAAGGGTCCCACGCGGCCGGTGCGCAGTGACGCGGAGCGCGCGTACGTGCTCGCTGCGCTCGAGTGCGTGGACCTCGTCGTAATTTTCCCTGAGGACACGCCGCTCAATCTTGTCCGACATCTGAAGCCCGACGTGATCGTCAAAGGCGGCGATTATTCGGAAGAGACTATCGTCGGCGCGAAAGAAGTGAAAAGCTGGGGCGGCCGCGTGCTGGTAGTGCCGCTCACTCCCGGACATTCAACCACTGCCATTATTCGGAAGCTCAGTGAAACCAGGTAAATCGAAGCGCGTTGGACGCTCCACATCGGATCTCAGGCCGATCACATTCGAGCGCGGAGTCGCACCGTACGCCGAAGGCTCGTGCCTCATAACGTTCGGTGCGACACGCGTGCTGTGCACAGCGTCCGTCGAGGACGGAGTTCCAGGCTGGAAGCGGGGCAGTGGCGAGGGATGGCTCACCGCCGAGTACGCGATGCTTCCACGGGCGACCCGGACGCGCACGTCTCGTGAGCGGGCGCAGCTTGGCGGACGCACTCAGGAAATTCAACGTCTGATCGGCCGAAGCGTCCGTGCCATGCTCGACGATTTCAAGTTCGGTGAGTTCACGGTGAAGCTCGATTGCGACGTCCTGGTTGCCGACGGTGGAACTCGCACCGCCGCGATCACCGGTGCATCGGTTGCAATCGTGGATGCGTTCGACTGGATGGTGGAGACGGGGAAGCTCGCCGCAACGCCGGTCAAGCGACGCGTGGCCGCGGTGAGCGTGGGCGTCGTCGATGGAGAAGTGCGGCTCGATCTCGACTACGAGGAGGATGTGCGAGCCGAGGTAGACATGAACGTCGTGATGAGCAGCGCGGGACAATTCGTGGAAGTGCAGGGGACGGGTGAACACGGTACGTTCGATCGTGCGCAGCTGGACCAGCTTCTCGAGCTGGCGATTTCCGGGATCCATTCTCTCGACGCCGCTCAAATGAAAGCGCTATCGAAGTGAGTGGTGGGCGTTTTCTTCTGGCGACCCGGAGCGAAGGGAAGCTGCGGGAGCTGCGGCATATCTTCTCGGATTTCGGGCTCCAGGTCGTGGACCTCGTGACGCTCGGGATTCCGGAGAGCGCGGCCGAAGACGACCTCGAGCAGTTCGAGACATTCGAGGAAAACGCGATCGCCAAGGCGCGCTACTTCTTTCAGCTCTCGGGCGGAATCCCCACTTTCGGCGACGACTCCGGAATGTGCGTCGATGCGCTCGGCGGCGAGCCGGGTGTATTCAGCAAGCGCTGGTCTGGACGCGAGGATCTCGACCGCGACGCACTCGACGCGGCGAATAATGCGAAGCTCACCGCTCGCATGCGCGACGCAAGAGCAGCTCAGGGAGATCGGTTTACTGATGCCGCACGCTACATCTCTGTTGCCGCATTCAAGGATGAAGCAGGCGAGCTGACGCGTCGCGGGGATATCGAGGGCAGAGTGCTAACCAGTCCACGCGGCACGGGTGGATTCGGCTATGATCCCTACTTCGAGGCTCCCGAATTGGGAGGCACATTTGCCGAATCGTCTATCAAGAACACGGCTGCAGGAAGTCATCGCAGCCGTGCATTCCGCGCGTTGTTGAGCGCGTTGCGCGCCCAAGGCCGGGTATAGTAACTTGCGCTCACTTCGGGGCGTAGCGTAGCCCGGTATCGCGCCTGCTTTGGGAGCAGGAGGTCCCCGGTTCAAATCCGGGCGCCCCGACT
>Ga0137415_10002167_pt1 | contig 19555 bp, 20 predicted proteins | sample CZODoug3_1_1_16f_FD_183082 | JGI IMG/M metagenome (GOLD analysis project Ga0137415, IMG submission 183082) | Vadose zone soil fungal communities from Angelo Coast Range Reserve, California, USA - CZODoug3_1_1_16fungal (Hybrid Assembly) | ecosystem: Environmental > Terrestrial > Soil > Vadose...
TCATTGGAATATATCAAATGTCTCAGTCTTTTCAACTACAAAGGCAGATATCTATAACTTTCAGAAGATTATAAATCCCATGCATCAGCTACACAAAATTTATCACAGACAGTTGTCATCCTGGCATAAAGGACAGATATACATCTGCTGCTCCTGGATGAGGAGCTGCTCCTCCATAATGTTTCCTCGACTCTTGTTGTCGATATGATACTTGTGTTCCAGCCAAGCTTGCCATTCATCATCTTCTTCTTCTGTCCCATCATGTTCTAGAACAAATGCAATCATCCATGGATGTGCAAATGCCCTCTCCTGCCCTCGCTCATCCAAAAGATCCCTGGCTTCTGACACCAACCTGATGTTCCCTGTCACAAAGTGTGTGCTCCCACCACGTGCTGTAGGCTGGAATGCCACCTTCAAAATGGTTTCTGGGACAGATGGATGTTTCTCCATCTGTTTTCCAAGATATTCTTCCTGGCTGTATGTTGGATTCCCCAGGCACTTCAAATTGTACCATTTTTTACAACCCCAACAAAATCTTTGCTCTTGCTTGTCAGGAGACCACAGCTCATCGCAACCATCATTGCAGGATTGGGGGCCCTGATTGAATTGAGCCAACATAAAATACACTCAACAAAACTGGTCCACTCACTCAAAGGCTAAGTGTGTCCTTGTCCCAGAAATATCTGTGATAGGATCCCTGTATCAGCAAATTAATTGATCCAAAACACAATGTCACAGGTGCTGACCGGCAAAAATATTCCACCACTGGCCTCTGGTGTAAATCATTATCTAGGATGGTTACAACATTTACTGGACCTGTTTATATGCACCTGTAGGTATTATTGAATTCACAGTCTGTCTGAACGCTCTCACCTTCTATAGTGGCAGCATCTATTATGTCTTCACAATGTGATGAACATAGCTCCTGCTTTGCCATAGTGGCAACATATCTGCCCCAAGTTGAAAATCCATCAGTTGTTTTGCATATTGGTTTCAGTGATGGTCAGCACCTTTTTATTTCTGTGATCGGATGAGAACCAACCACATCTGATGGAGAATAAAACCACTGCACATATGCAAGAGTGGTTTTCTGCACAAGATCATTACTTTTAGATTGCCTGGATATACTGTTTTGACGTACAGAAATTCTGGATTGGCGAATCTCTATGATTTTGCCTTTCCAATAATCGTCTAGTGTTAGCCTTGACTGTGTGGACAACCTTTGGTGCTTGATCAGCACACTTCCAGAAAAGTGTTCAGAATTCTTGTATATACACAATATTATGTTGTCTCACCAATCGTGGGGCACAAAACTGTGTGAGTGGCCTAAATATAATTCAACTGGTGTCTTACAAATAGACAGGATGTCTCAAACCTACTTTTTCTTATGGCTGTAAATGAATCAATTGGTGTGGCAGATGTCCACTCATTTTGAATGCGACGTTGTGCCATGTGTGAGACTTGTATAAACAAGCGGGCACAGAACATGAAAGAAGTAGTCACACCGCCACTTGTGCACAGGCCACATTTTAGGCTAATGTCCTCATCCTCAGTATCCCAAAGCTGGGGTGATGACAATGATGCACTCGCATGCCTCACCCCTTCATGCTCAGTTCATGGATACAATGAAGATGCCGGAAGTGGTTGGGGTGACTCAGATGATGCTTTAGCAGGTGTTATGGACCTTCCTCCATCACATCCAATCCTAGAAAGTTCAGACACAGGTGGTTGGGGAAGTGATGGAGATGCACTGGGACACATCATTTCTAGCTCAAAAAGCCTGTCTGAAAATGCTGGGGTTGATATCGAAGAGGGGTTTCTTTTTAACTCGGCCGCCCACTATGCAGGACACTCAGACCTTCAAATATCTGCTCCAGATGACCATTGGATGAACTCAGATGCTGAAGAAGACCCTCACCCGACAGTGCGATCCTCTAGGGTAGAAAAATCTGTCTCCCGCCCCAACTCACCTCTTGCGTCAACTTCTCATTCCGACAGCCAAACCCACTCAGATTACAAATTGACAACTGATGTGGACCATCCAATGTATCCTCCTCTGCATGGTAATAATCCTAACCCGAGAAAGCAGTCCTCTCAAGAGGAGTTATTCGTAGGTGTGTGGCAGGTGTTCCAGAATTTACCATCAACAAACCTGAATAGCCTCTCCAGAATCAGTGCTGGCAGATCCTGCCCGTTGGAGTAATGCATACTCCCAGTTGTCCAGTGTTGCCCCTGAGGCATCTTTGCATTTGGCCGTTTTGGACTTTTATCTAACACAGGAGTGGTATTCTCTGGCGCAGCAGACCGGAGCTGAGAATTGTTCTGCTTTTTATTTAGACCGATCCACCGTTCATCACATAAATTCTGGCACCTTGCAGCACACCCTACGGAAATGGTTGTTGCTTCCACAGCAGGGTGTGGTCAAACAATGCCCTATCCTCTTCATTGAAGGACATGATGAGGGCACACACCACAAACTGGTGCTCCTCGATTACGTGGCTAACAGGGTATTTTTGTTCGGAGCATCTGGCCTACACGGCGATGATACCCTGTATGCCCAGTGGAACAACAATAGGCTTTGGAATGCCATTTGCCATGAATTCGGATGGGTCAGACACGATCAGGAACCCTCTGCTTTCCAGCTTGATTGGATCCAGGTATGTGAATCAAGTCAGTTGCCTGCCAACATCTGATTTTCTATGAGGTGGGACACAATGTTGGTCCAGGTATAGCAGCTGTCATACACCATGTGTTTCAGCATGGATGGAAGGCACCGAGGATCACCCAGTCTTCTTCATCTCCTAAAAATCTCCCCTGCATTCACTTGACACGCGAGCGGATATTTTACAAGGTACTCAAGCACTCACGAAGATATTACGATATCTGGCACATGTCTGAAGGTCCAAAGTTATATGACACAAGCCCACCACAATGCATAGTGGATGACATGATCACAGGGCCCACCAAATTCCTCAGGTTCAAACAGATTGCCCTTAGGCTAGACACACATAGATATAGAGGCTGCCGATCATGCACTCATCACAATGATGATTCCCAAAACAGTGATACCAGCTACACTGAAGACCTCAGGTCTCTGCATCCACCAAAAAACACTGCAGACATTCCTCTCAGATCTGGCCATTCTTTAACTAATGATGCCCTTCCCATGGACCATAACTCAGATTCTATTGTTGAAGCAATTCCTCTGTGTGAGGCAGGCCCTGACGATCAAATGCCACCACATCATACATCTGATGATGATTTCAATGACTATGACAGTGCTCCTATTCTACGGAAACAACAGGACATCTTGGTCAATACTTGGTCATTCGATGGTTATGGGAATTTCATACTGGAGAGCTGTTGGGGCACATGGATAGACTATGGATACAGGCTCATTCCCAGGTTCTTTTCCATGTTCCCTCACAACCCACCAGCTCAACACCTCGAACACCTGTTGCCAACAGAAGAGTCTATCCAAACACATCAATTTTCTGATACAGAACCATCAGAATCTCTATCCTCGTCATGGGCCACAAACTCGGTGGGATCCTCCTCCTTGGATGATGATGACCCTGGTATTGCTGCCATAAAACCCCCCACACCTGATCCACCCGAGTTAACATTGGGCCTTCAAGGCATGCTGGATGAAGCTGGCCTGCTGGAAGACACGATGGACAGCCAGAACGTTTTTGTTTGTGGAAAGGGCCGAACAGGTGAACTCTTCCGAGTTGACCCAACTATAGATGAAATAACAATCGCCCCAAACGCCATATCGACATCTTATGATCTCGATAGCCTCATATATGCCACTTATCGGCTGAAATTCCGAGCACCTATTCATTTGCACCTGAATCCCCTGCTTGGAAGTTGAGCACCATTCTGGAAAAATAACCAAATCCATGTCAATATCTTACGTCCTCCAAACGATGTGGGGTCTCACAGCAGAACAACAAAAACTTTCACGTTGAATCAAATTCCACACACACATTTTGGTCAACTTGGCATAGGTGCAGTCCTATTCAATATTTATATTTTTTTTCCCAGGATGATCCATAAGCATCCCAAACATAAATTCATGCTAAACATGATACCCCTCCCAGTCCAAGAACTGTGGTTCAGCAGTGCCATCATCCCTGCTGCCAGGGAAGTCTTTGCCAACAGTTTTCCTGGAACTACAGAATATCTCCCAGGAAGTTTGGAAGAGCTGCAGTTGAAGAAAGGTGTCCATGGCCCAAAAACCATAGTGACCTCTCCAGCATGCCTTGATATGTTGCAGGACACCCTGCGATCCCGCATCCTCAACAACCCAGACCTGCTACAACGATTTGGATCCTGCTTCTTTGTGGTGGACTCTCGTGGCATAAAGCTGTTGTCAAAGCAGTATGAATTACAAACTCAACCACAAGTTACAATACAAAAAATGCTTCCTTTCCTGGATCTCGAGCACATGATGGATAGAGAGCATGGGGAACTCATTTTGGACTTGGGAATTTCTTATCATTCCCCAACTAACCAAGGCCCGAGGATCGGACTATGGAAGTTGGCAAAAGTGAACAACTCGTACGGAATTATGGGCACCACAAAAGGAAGACAACACCATACATGCACATTGGATGGTTATGGTGGTAGACAAGCACCATTGGGGAAGGCACGTAAATTGCATACACAGCTCCTCTTGCGTTCCACATACAACCTGGTTTTCGAGGTTGTTCGTGTTGGCAGCCAGACACAGTACCTTTGTACTGATGCTGATGCTGTCATGGCTGGTGACAGATATATGAAGGCCTGCCAATCATGGAAAGATCTTTTTCACAAGGCCATCTCTCAATCCTTTGGTGTTAGAGAGGAGGTCCGTGGAAGTGTGGCAGCCATTTTTTATCTATTCCATCGGTCATCGGCAAAGGTAACATCATCATCAACCGCAATGGATATGCCACTGAACCTGCTTCATAGGCCAACAATTACTTGCGATCGGATCCTATACTTTGGCTTCCATCCAATATATACTTTCCCTGGATTTCCCGACGTTTTTCAGAACTCCAAAACATTCAGCAGAAATTATCTGCCATTCGGCCTGACAATTACCGGCTGATGACCGTTATTATCACCTATCTGATGAGATTTGTGATGGTGACCCCACGGGTCGACCATGACACCCTCAAAGACTCCATCCAAAGCCTTTGCTTCGATGGGATCATGGATCGTTTTGGGATGGTCTTCATCCATGACTTAGACCTTCGATCATTGAAGTTACCAGGGATAGATCAAAGGGATACAGCAAAACTGATGGACCTCGGTGGCAATGTCATAAGGCGTCCACCACCACATCATATGAAGAAAATCGCCAGACCATGGCAGCTCGGAGATGGTCAACATCAAAATGACTTTCCATGGGGTCCAGCACCCTCTTGGCAGCGCATATCGGATCTACTACGCACCGAGTGTTGCACCTTCCTGCGTCCATGGGAATATGTCCATGGGAACGAAGGCGACATTGCATTCCACAGACTTTTCATACGGTTCACTCGTGACATATGGTTGAGTATGGGAACACGCATCGTCAATGCCAATAGACTCCCAAATCCCCGATCCATAGAGGATGCCATGAGGACTTGGACACCACAGAATATCGAGCAAATATTGGGACCAGAACGGTGTCACTTCCTTCCCTCAACCCATGGATTGACAGGAAATTTTCCAAAGCATGTTTGCTCAAAATCATTTGCAAACATGCGTAACATTTTCTTTCCTGGTCTGGAAGTTGACATACCCGAAAATTCCATATGGAGTGCCTACACCAACAATGATGCCTACATACAGATATACCATGATTACCTCCAGTGTTGGTCCCAGCATGATGTCGACATACTAAATAACTATCTAGACCAGGTCTTTTCCAACCTCCAGTGCCTTCCCCCTAGTAAATCACCAGAGGCAGGTGGAACCACAATATGGTCTGCTGTCAAAGGGAAGGTGCAGTTTGTGACCAATCCATCATTTTATCGGATCCGCGAAGTCGGTGGAACAGAACATGACCAGGTGCGGCCAATACGGCCCCAAATATCATCAAAGCAGCTGGTGGCGAGGATTCAGGACACACATGGGGGGGCCAAGGCTGTTAAAATGCGCACAAGGGTCAGGACCAAATCAATAAAGACACGCAACAAACACACCATTCAGTCCTAATATCTGATGGTTATGTAGATAATACGATGACATTATATCGTTTAAGACGTCCCAGCGGATGTCCGCCGGATTATACATAGTATATGTTCTCTATGGGCCAGCGGACAGATATTAAATACGTGTAGACAACGTGTCCGATGGGTAGTAAGCTATTATATGGCTTTCCGACGTCGGACAATGGATATCCGATTGAATGCAATAGGCGGACGGGTTGGTATAAGCTCTATTATCACTTAATTATTACCTACCAGATATTCAATTAACATAACGAACGTCTTTGGCGGATATTACACATAACAGATGATGAATGTATGTATATGGGATGGATTACAGACCACATATTCATTGGTCAGGCACTTACCGATTAGATATTCATTCGCTGTATGAATCGGTCAGGCGGATTACCGATAAGATAGTCATTCGCTGTATGCAGGGTTAAATGGCTGACGGACCGAATATTCATTCGCTGTATAAATGGGTCAGGCGGATTACTGATCAGATAGTCACTCACTGTATGCAGGGTTAGGTGGCCGACGGACCAAATATTCATTGTGTGTCTGAAAGGGTCAGGCGGATGACTGATCAGTTAGTCATTCACAGCATGCAGGTTAGGTGGCTTACCAACTGAATATTCATTTGACGTATTCAGGTGTTAGGCGGATTACTGACTGAATGTGTATTCGGTGTATGCAGTGGCTGACCGATCGAATATTCATTCTGCGTATACAGGGCTCAGGAGGATTGTAGATTAAATATTTATTGGGTGTATGAATGAGTTAGGCGGATTGCCGATCGAATATTCATTGATGTATGCGAGGATCAGGCGGATTGTCGACCGAATATTCATTGGGTGTATGAATGGGTCAGGCGGATTGCTGACCGAATACTCATTCGGTGTATGCAAGGGTCAGGCGGATTACCGACCGAATATTCATTGAGTGTATGAATTGGTCAGGCGGATTTCTGACCGAATATTAATTGGGTGTATGCAAGGGTCAGGCGAATCCCTGACCAAATATTCATTAGGTATATGCAAGAGTCAGGCGAATCGCCGACTGAATATTCATTCGGTGTATGAGAAGATCAGGCGGATTGCTGACCAAATACTTGTTTGGTGTATGCATGGGTCAGGCGGATTGCCGACCGAATATTTGTTCGGTGTATGAGGGGATCAGGCGGATTGTTAACCGAATACTCATTCGGTGTATGCATGGGTCAGGCGGATTGTGACCAAATATGCATTGGTGTATGCGGGGGTCAGGCGGATTGTCAACCGAATATTCATTGGGTGTATGAATAGGTCAGGCGGATTGCTGACCAAATATTCATTCGGTGTATGTATGGGTCAGGCGAATTGCGACCAAATATTCATTTGGTGTATGCAAGGGTCAGGCGGATTGCCGACCGAATATTTATTCAGTGTATAAATGGGTCAGGCGAATTATCGACCGAATATTTGTTAGTGTATGAATAGATCAGGTGGATTGCCGACCAAATATTGATTCGGTATACACAAGGGTCAAGCGGAGTACCAACCAAATATTTGTTCGGTGTATGAATTGGTCGGGCATTCGGTGTATGCATAGTAACAGTAATATTAATCCATATCCGACACATACCTACAGTTGACTACCTCATAATGCATAACATCAGTTCCATGATTTTGTTATGCATTATGAGGTCTTTTGCATTACTACATCATTATTTGGCAGGGGGCTGAGAGGTTGGTGCACCCAAGGTCTGAGATAGTCAACTGTACTTGTAAGTCTGTCAAGTATCAATAATAGGTGATGTAAGTAGTGTCGGCGGTATATTTGTATCCGACAGTTGCATGCATCTCCAAATTGGAATCCGTCCTATCCGACATCTCTATTTCTTTCCGATTGGCAACAAGCCAACAATTTTCAACTTAACAATAAAATGCACTGAATGAGGTGTATTTGAGAGCTATACTACCGACAAAATGTAGCTAAGCTGAGTCCGAATTATCTGCATGGCTCCAGGATATTGCTGTTGGATAGTCCATGTTAGTCCATTGCCTCCGCGATCTCCTCGCAAGTCTTCGAGATGACTTGGAACTCCTTCGCAAGTTGCCCGAATAGTTGCCCGACATCCTTCTTGGAGTTGGCCTTGGCAGACCGCGTTGATTGCCTGGTAGGTTTCGGGGTCGGGTTCGACTGCTCATAGAGCTCTACACCATCGAATCGGATGCCACGGGAGGAGCTACTACCAGCGGTCTTCAGACGCTTGGGAGGTGGTTGAGCGGGCTCCGCGTCAACGTCAAGGACATCCATGACTCCGATGGAGTTGGCATTCGAGGTGGAGTAAACACGCTGCTTCTTCGTCGTCGGATTCTTTGGTGATTTTGGCTCCTCCTTGACTTTTACCTCGCGAGGGAGAGGACGAACTGTAAATTATGTGAGAATGTTAGTGTTATGGGCAAAAAAACAAGGATTATAAAGACTACATACTACGGTTGGAGCAGGCTTTTTTCTGCTGCCAGCAGACGTCGCACGCTTGTCCGATCGGGCCGGTGCAAATCTTCTCGCTGGTACGAGCGCAGAGCCTGCACAGCTGTGAATATCGGTTAGTAAGCGAGGTAAGTAATGGGTATGTGGTTTCACTTACCACATCGTGTTTCCTCTGCACGAGTTTGCTGCGGGCTTCCTTCTCGAGCTCGCGCTTGGTCTTCTTGCTAGGCACCTAAGATAGTTGTATTGTGTTAATAAGGAATTATATCAATGAATAGCATATATAAATACATACGCCTTCAGGAGCGGAATCGTTACCCTCTTCCTCCTCTTCGCGGTCGTCGTCCTCGTCATCGTCGTCCTTGTCACCTATTTCTTGTATGTCCGACCAGGTACGTTTCGAGGAGGATGTGTCCAGCCGCATCTCCGCCGCAAACCTTTGCCTCTCCTTCTCCGCATGGTCCGCTACCAACTTAGCGGCTTCCTCCGCTATACGTGCCCTGTCCTTCGCCTTTTCCATATCATCAAGCGCCGCCTTATCCGAATTGGCCTGTGCTTTCAATCCATCCTCAAGCTCGGTAATAGAGTCGCTGCAGACCTGGGCGACTGTGGCGATGATGTCCTGGTGTGTCGGCTGCGAACCCATGACGCGACTGAGTTTACCCTAGAAACAGTTAGTGTTAAATAAATTGGGATACTACAAATGACTTACCAGAAGAGTATCCATCCGTTCGCACCATTCCTGAATGGATTTCGAATCGTACCGACCCCCTGGAGAACGGACGGGCCGATTTTGGTAGTGGGTGAACGTGGCGACTGCCGGATCAAGGCCCAGAGATTCGATGTGTTCCAGAAACGCAGTTGGATTCGTGGCTGGGCTAGGGATTGTACCAGGGATAGACATAGTGCCGGTAAGCGCGGTGACAGAGGGAAATTGATGGTAGCAAACGACGTGTCATCCGATTCCGATTCTCATGCTAGCTTTATTTGGTGGCAGTGCAGTTTGCGGCTGTCAACAGATTAGTAAGGAACTTCCCATGATACACTAGTGTGCATTTCAACAGTCTAGTAACTGCAGTATTAATGCATTCCGGTCAGAGGCAGATTCGGATATCTTATTCAACTATCGGATATCGTATCCGACTATTGGATATCTTATCCGACTATCGGATATCTTATCCGACTATCGGATATGTTTTCCGATTATGTTTCACACACATTGTAACAACGTGAAATGAAGAAATTTTTATAGGTTTGACATATCAGCATATGCTAAAATACCTAACTACATTGGCGTTTTGATGAGCCAGCGACTGCACTAGCCGCTCTACTGCGTTTTTCCCTTTGGCTGCTGTCATGAGTATTGACAGCAGTAATGAATGTAAAATTGACTTACAGCTCAGGTATGGCCAGAATCGCGTTGAAGATGCGTTCAATAAGTTTCAAATTCGCATGCCAGTCTTTCCCAGCACCTGAATATACCGCCTGCCAATACAAGCAAAGTACAAGGCCAATAACGCCAGTTTGACCCGAGCGGGACCAGGCCTGGTTCATCACGGTACCTCCAATTGCGTGTGTACTTGCTGGAAGACTGCTAAGGTAGTCAGTAAACACCTTTCCGAATGCCTCTGATGGGCGTGGTGCATCAGTCTTCATGGCCTTTGCAAACATCCATTGCTTCCACGCGTCGGGAATAGATAGTTGATGTATTTCCTTCAAGGAAAGGTCGGTTCGGGCGGATCTAATGAGTGCAGTGTCGGTACGAAGCCAGAGCGAAGCCAGGGCTTGCCACTCTGCACCCATAGTTTCCCATGGCTCACCTGCAAGTCCGACCTCTTCACGCAGGTGCTGCAGAGTCGTCGGTACACCGGCCAGTCCAGGTGGACTTGGTAAATATGTCAGCAATTGAATATTGGTAACAGAAATATGGAGGCATACCGCCTGTGCCCACCACCTGGCCTTTTATCGGCCTCACCACCCCCAATATCTGTTACAATGGCCTCGTCCTTGTTTCCGACCCCGTCCACTGCAGCATTTGTAGCATTAGCCGTCGGCTTGGATCGTTTTGTTTTTGAATGAGCCGCCTCCAATTGTCGCAGCCTTTGTAGATCGTTAGAGGAACGTCGGAATAGTTATATTAAAGTTTGACTTACGTGTCCGCATACCCAGCGATGAGGTCGTGAATTGCATGGCTCAACTGCTCGTATTGCGAGAAGGGATATGGACTGTTGATGATGTAGGTGGGTACATCAGAATAGCTTTCCGGAAACTGTGAAATCCAAAGTCCACGGAATGCAAGTCCAACAGCCAAGATGACAAGTTCGACTTGCTTGTATGAAGCCAGCGCATTATCATCGGCCGTGATAGGATCTGCGGCAATCCATTTAAATAAGGCCGACAACGAGGACGGGGATTTAGTCTTGTAAAAGGCATTGGGGAGAAAAGGCGCATCGGACTTCCAAGAGGCCCATGTAGGCGAATTGCCTGCCAAGAGATCACCATCCTAGATATTAGTTAGATAGTGTAATTGACAATTAATAACGTATTACTGACATTGGCAGCACGAATAAGTAGCAATAACTTCTGGTAATTCTTATCATTGGAAAGCGTGGCAAGGAATTCACGACGGCCCATCCGCGTTTCCGATGCGCTGAGAGGGGTTGGTGGTAGAACTTTTGCGGTATTATCCCCATCGTTAGTATTGTCGGATTGATCATTCTTGTCCCCCTCATCGGATCGATCCTTCAAGTCCTCCTGAATGTCTCCTTCATCGGATTCGTCATCATCGGTCAACTGAGCCTTGGTTGCTTTGCCCTTATGCTTGGAAGACGAGGTCGGTTTCGGATGGGTCCCATCAGAGCCATCTTTGAGTATCAGGGGACTCTTGTTCCGCTTCTGCAATTTGAGCCAGTGCTTGAGCCAGGCATCAACACCATCGGACTTCATGTGAGATGGTTCTTGAAGCTGGTGGTCGGAATCAGGGTGTGACTTTTTCGCGATATATTGTGACGGATGGTCTGCAATTCCAGTCCATGGAGGACGTCCGGTGAGTTTGTAGAAGTCTGCATAGTGATGATTAAGCAACATCATTCAGAGTAATAATGGAAATATACAAACGCCTTGCTGCTCCCATGAATTGTCTCAACACCGCTTTCCGACGACTGAGCCGGAGTTCCAGCACGTTTACCGGAAGTAATGGATAGCCATCCTTGTCGGACTCAAGTGTTTCCTTACTATCCGCTTCTTCAGTGTTCTCTGCGAAATTTCCAATGTCAGTGAGCGTCAAAAATCATACATCACTTTATACCGAGATTAAATTCTTTCCATAAGCCTTGAATATTGTTCGGCCCCTTCCGATACTCCGGTTTGGAGGCAAAAAACTGTATTCCGTCGGTCTCGTATCTGTTAACTCATCAGATGTATGATAACCATAACAATCAACATAATATTACCTTCCATATGTCTGCTGACCATCCTCATCGTTAAAAGCAGCAAATGCAATAAAAGAAGCTCCAGTCCGATGGTTCATGAACTTCAGAAAGTCGGTAACCTCCGTCGCAATTGTTTTTGAGAGTCTGACTATCGGTTAATGTAATAATGGATAATCAGTTTAATACTTACTTGCGTTGAATTTCATCCGGTAATGGCTGAGTATTCCACTTGACTGCAGTTTCCTCACATTGTTTCACTTCCTCTGCACTGAGCTTTTCAAATATATTTGACAATGCAGCGCGGTATTTGCCGATATCCTTCTCTCCGTCATCGGACAGTCTTTTCTGCTCTTCGGAAATGCGGCCAGAGAATAAATGGGCACACACCGACTTTGCTGTCCACGTTTTCGATGATGTTGGATGACCGCGGGTGTCGACCTTCGATTTCGATGGCCTTGCTTCCTTGGCATATCCGCCCGCGTAGTTTCCGAACCAAATGCGCACACACTGGAGAAATTGAAGACATTAGTCGGTATGTATGGCATTTGTAATGGCTGGGTATTACCTTCTCCAATTCATCGGGGATTTCCTCTTTCTTGTCCTTTGCAATAGTGGATATCTCCTCGGCTACCCGAGTTATGAGTTTGGACCGCGTTTTCTCATTACCACGATCGTTTGTGTCAAGATATTCGTCGCAGGCATCCATCAAAGTTTGCTTGAACGACTGGTGAACCCAACGATGAGGAGCCATGTTAGTGGGGATGAAGATGCTCGGAAAATCAACAAAGTTCTTGACATACATTATTTACCCACGGTTCGTTTTATGTATCCCGCCACCTGCGGTACGATTGTCCACATTTAAAAACACATTCTCGTCGTCATTCAACGGTAATTATAATCCGATGAGTATCTCTGACATTGTCCGCTCTGTCTGTCTATCGTAGGACAATGGAGAACGACAAGTACTGAGCTTGTTGTCCGGTGCAGGATGTTTGTTTACATTCACATTAATACACAGACAGCTGCATACATTGGCAGTATTTTGCCACTTGATAAAATTGGCCTGATAATTTTTTGTTTTATTTGTGGAATTGCCAATCATGTCGGTATCAGTCATTCCGACTGTAACAACCTATTCTGACCGTTATTGACATGGTGACATGGAATCATCGGAAAATGTGAGGCATGGTTCTAACAATTGCATGAACCTAACACCACAATATGATATGGTATCGTACATTTCTCCCAAGTGTACACGACACGGAACGTTCATCATCCCGCTCGAAATAGTTGTCGGAGTCGGATTATGGCTTGCCTATCACTACATTGTGGCGGAAGCATGTCTGAATCGTCGGGCAGTGCGCCGAACGTATGTTAATATAGATCCAGCCTCACTGGAATGCAATCCGCCACCTTTGCACGTGTAGGATGTGGAGTATTGATCATTCCGAGCGGTGTCGATTTCAAATTCCGGTTAGTATGTCACTGATCCATTGCGGAAACGTGCTTGTATTGTCACCTCATGCGTTCTGTGAATCCGCCCATTGGTTTAGGCTCGAAAATAGTGACAGTAATGCATCCCGACACATGCGGATTGCGGAATGAGTGTTTGGACCATGTGTATGTTTGCATGAATGACATGCCTCAGGTTCAAAGCCTGTAAGAGTTCCATTTATCAAGCCACCTTCATGCACCACTTGCATGGTACAACAACATAACATCAGTAACCTTGGAGCGTACATTCAACACATACTATGGACCATTATTATATTCTGAGGCACCATCTACCAACTTGCATTATGTTTAAATGTTTTACCTAGTGTTCGACACATATCAAGGATCCCACAATCCTTCCACCACATTAGTGCAATACTCATCTGTTGCACTCAGCATAGATTGATTCACATGGTACTAATTGGTCTGTGTTATATTTTCGCATTTCCTCTATCCTGCATATACAGGTCCCAGGGACCGATATCTGCCTGGTGGCGGGTATGTTTTGGATGCATGTTACACCTTGTGGCTGAAACATGCCATCACTTTACGCATCTTTCCGCACATGATTGTAACATATGTACCTCCTTATTTAAACTTGTTAAATCACTTCAACCTTTAGCCCACCACACAGAATGCCGAAGATCAGAGACTCAGGATCCAAATCCGACATATTTGAGCCCGCTACCACACAGACCCGACGAGGGAAGAAAATCACACATGTTCCAGTCAAGGATTCGCAACCATCTCCAGCACCATCACGCAATGCATCTCCTTCAAAGAAACGGGCCTTGTCTCCTGGAGAACCGGATTTTAACAACGATTATGACGATTCCTGCACAGATCAAGTACCTAAGCGATCCAGAACGTCCGGAAAGGTGAGTATAAACATTCTTGGAGCTTCAAACTAACTGGACAGGTTTCATCAGACACAAAACGAATTTCTCCAGGAATATTTGGATCGACGACACAGTATCCTTATAGAACTTCTCCGACATGAGGCTTTGCCCTCAACTCCTTCGTGCTCACATTGTTATCAATCGGCTGCCACACACCGATGTCGGGATTGCTTTGGTCCCAACTTCTGGTGTGATCCATGTTGTATTTCCGCTCACAAATCCCTACCATTCCATCGTGTGCAGATGTGGAATGGACGTTTCTTCGAGCAGTCCAACCTTCTAACAAATGGGCTGACCTTGGATCTACGTCATTATCCGGATAATTGTCCATCTATTCACCATAACACAGAGATCGATCCGCCCACCGTTGATCTTTCCGACGAGTCGGATGAGTTCTCATATGAACATGAACCTTCGGCAGACTCAGAACCGACAGCGAATGTCGGGTCTCGATCTAATATAATCATTGTGTCATCAACCGGTATCTTCACGCGGTCTATCCAATGGTGCCATTGCGCTAAGTCTCCACGTCAATACGCTCAACTTCTCCTTCGAGCTAAACTCTTCCCGGCAAGCTTTAAGAATCCAAAAACTGCATTTACTTTCGAGGTTCTGGATCACTTCCGAATTGATTCTCTAGAATGTAAAACAGCAGTGATGAACTTCATGAGCAAAATTGGGCGGGTAACAAATGAAGCATTTCCAGCCAAAGTTCCAGTAAGCTGTCCGATCGATTGGAACGTATTCCGACATTGACCATCTGATCTAGGACCGTTATCGAGAACTTTTGAGGGTCTCACAGGAATGGCAGGATCTGCACAATCGGATAAGGGCTGGTGTTGTCCATGATTGGCCAGACAGTCCGGTTGATGGTGGCTTGGCGCTGTTTTGCCCTGCTTGTCCGCAGATTGATATCAATATCCCCCCCGAGACCGAATGGAGAGTGAATGACAAGTGAGCAAATCAATTAATGTTACTAGATTCTATACCAATGACGCATAATAGGTTACTTTACCGACCACAGCTTGTGTCTGACGGAAATATGAAGTTAGTCCATCTGAAGATGAGACGTCCTGAGGATGATGTTTCATTGTCGGATGGTGAGCTCTTTGTGGTTAAGCGCGCACCTTATGCGGAACATTTAGCGACCGCACCAGAACGACAACCAGTGAGTTGTCACAGGGTTCATATTAACTCAATGGCTAACCGATGGCCAGAAATCGAGATGCAATAATCACAGGGCCCAGAATCAGGGTAACCTTCATCGAAATCACTTGGACGAAACGGGGAAAGGGGCATGTGCCTGTGCAAGGCATGGCGCGTTTGTCCCACACTCTGTGGTAGCGTTCCAAAAAGGAGAGCGGTGGGTTGATTCCATTTCATGACAGTAGTAGTAATATTGATGTCGGGATAGGCAAATTAACATGGATTACTCAATTTGCCAAGCCTTGAAACAATTTCCGCGGCATCAACGAGCGCTTGTCATTTATGACATATGCTGTCAATGGATAATCCATTTCCGAGAGCGCGTATCCGAGTCGGAATTCTTGGAACTATGGGATTCCATGGAAATTACGGGCGCTGTCGGAAAGTGGCACCTTGCGGCACATATTCCGGAATGCTTTCCGAAGTTTACACTAAATTTTGTCGAAGGTGCCGGTGAAGTTGAGGGGGAAATTCTGGAGACCTTGTGGTCCGATATGGATGAAGTGGCGCCAATGGCACAAGCAATGTCGGTTGCCCATCACCAAGAGGTTGTCGATGATCATATGAACGATAGCAATTGGCGCAAAATGATTCGGACTGGTGAGTATCTGTATTATCTGTGCCATCCGATATAACCGTGGTCCCAAGGCGATTCATTGTGCGCAAAATGGAAGCAAGCACAGGAGGGTGCTTCCACGACAGAAGCGGCATTCGAGCAGCTAACGGATAGCCTAGATTCCGCTTTGATTGAAGAATGGACAAACCAGGAACGAGTTGCCATGGAACAACGTGGAGACCATCTAAACATTTTCACTGTGTCGTTGGATAAATGTAGGAGCATTCCGCCATTCCCCTTTGAGTTAACTAATGTATCCTAGTACCCACACTGGTGGAAATACGTTTGAAGCTGTCGGAAACCGAGGTTCGGCAGGGTAACCTGTCGGGCTTAGTTTCCGCCCTTACGGAAGCTCTATCTATTGAGAAGTCACAGTATGTCGTGTGCTATTTCTCCCAGCTAGCTACTTCCCTTACTATAAAACATCAGAATTTTACTTCAACATCATGTGGCATCACTCAGCGCAGGGTGCTCAGTAGCACAGAAGAATGATCTTCTTGATCGAAGGCGGAAATTAGAAGCAAGGATTTCCGCCTATGAACAGCGAATATCACTCATCATGAAACTTGATGACGACACACTGTGGTCAGCCGAAGTCGGAAAGGGTCGGGAGATAGATGCTGATTGGGAGGAGTCGTCGGACGACGTCCTAGCGCGCTATCCTGATGGCTGGTTTACACCGGAAAGGGAGAGTATCACTTTACCATCTGCATTAGCACCCGGGGAACTTGACCGTCAATCTCTGCAACCAATTGCATTGGTTGAAGCTGAGTTGAGGAAGGGCCAAGTGACAGATGCACTGGAGGGGCTACGTTTGGCTCTAGGGGAGAAGTCCCTTTGCTTCCGAGCGGAGGTGCGCAATGCAAACAGCCAGCGGACGACACATCGCGCATGGGATAGAGTGCATAAATTTGATGCAGACGCTCGCCAATGCCGCTCGACATATAGATATGCACGTAGTGCTTTGCAACGTCTACAAATTGAACCGGAATATTTGGCCACGCTTCATGATGTTACCGAAGATGACATGAAAGTCGCAGGAGATCTGACCGACGAGGGACGATTTAACCAACGTTCCGACACTCTGGCATGGTTTTGGCGGATCGGACAGACGGATAATTCTGATGGTCCGCGAATGCAAGAATGTATGTCGGACAACCTCACCTGATTTTACTTTCAGACTAACCCATGCCTAGTCTATCGTGTGAGCTGGTTGAGAGCAAAGGCACGGTTTTCCCGATGGTCAGAGGAATTACGGATCGTCGGATATGAAATGCAATGGACCGTCAATTGGTTTCGATGGAAGGAAGAGCAATGGAGACTGCGATTGAATGAGATGGATGATGAAGAGCGGCCTCCGGGGCTAGAATGTTACTGCCACAAGCAGATGGCGCTGTGGGGTTCACTTGCAAATCAGGCAGAAACCCAATTCACTAATGTATTGGGTCACCCTTTGTATTGGTAGCATGTTATAACACAGAAAATGTGTATCTATTTTCATCATGTTGTTTAGCAGTATATTTTTCATTCCAACATCAATTTCCCTACTCCTGACCTCTCCATCCACTGCATAAATTTTCGGTCGGTAATCCCCTTGATCGATTTGTGCATGAACAACTATTCGGTTGGCAATCCGCCTGACCCATGCCAACACTGACTAAATATTCGGTTGGTAATCCGCCTTACCCCTGCATACACACAATCAATATTCTGTCGGGGATCCACCTGAGCCTTGCATACACCCAACAAATATTCGGTCGGGAATCCGCCTGACCCATGCCGACACCGACTGAATATTCGGCCAGTAATCCGCCTGACTCCTGCATCCACACAATAAATATTTGGTCGGGCATCCGCCTGACCACTGCATACACCCAATCAATATTCAGTTGGCAATGCGGCTGACCTATGCATATGACAAATCAATATTAGGTTGGGCATCCGCCTGACCCCTACATCTACCCAATGAATATTCAGTCAGCAATCTGCCTGACCCTGCATACACCCAAATGAATATTCAGTTGGGGATCCGCCTGACCCCTGCATACACCTAATGAATATTCAGTCAGCAATCTGGCTGACCCATGCATACACCCAATGAATATTCGGGCATCCGCCTGACCCATGCATACACCGAATGAGTATTCGGTTAGCAATCCGCCTGATCCCCTCATACACCAAACAAATATTCGGTCGGCAATCCGCCTGACCCTTACTTACATATACTGAATGAATATTTGGTCAGGGATCCGCCTGACCCCTTGCATACACCAAATGAGTATTCGGTCAGCAATCCGCCTGACTCTTGCATACACCAAATGAATATTCAGTCTGTAATCCGCCTGACCCCTGCATACGCCCAATGAATATTCGGTCAGCAATCCGCCTGACCCTTGCATACATCTAATCAATATTTGGTCAGGGATCCGCCAGACCCATGCATACACCCGGTAAATATTCAGTCTGTAATCCGCCTGACCCCTGCATATGCCCAATAAATATTCAGTCAGCAATCCGCCTGACCCACGCATACATCAATCAATATTCGGTCGGGGATCCGCCTGACCCCTGCATACACCCAATCAATATTCAGTCGGCAATCCGCCTGACCCATGCATACACCAATGAATATTTGGTCGGGGATCCACCTGACCCCTGCATACACCCAATCAATATATGGTCTGTGATACACCTAATACACATTGATTCATCATATATTCTATTCAATATCCGCCGAAGACGTTCGTTATGTTAATCGAATATCTGGTAGGTAACAGTCAAGTGATATAGAGCTTATACCAACCCGTCCGCCTATCGGATTCAGTCGGATATCTAATATCCGACGTCGGACAGTCATATAATAGCTCATTACCCGTCGGACATGTTGTCTACATGTATTGAATATCCGTCCGCCGACCCATAGAGAACATATACTGTGTATAATCCGGCGGACGTCTGCTGGGACGTCTTAAACGATATAATGTCATCATATTATCTACATAACCATTGGATATTTGGACTGAATGCCCTCCAACAAACGGAACCCTCCCCATAATAAAGCACAGAAAAAACAATACATTGCCGAAATGTGAGTGCACCGAACTTTCTTCAAAACCTGACAAGTTTTCAACTCAACAAAAATTCACATTGTGCAGAGGCAACAACGGAGATGATGATCTGGGGCCCTCAGTAGTGCCAGATCCATCATCTTCATCTTCTGCAGCCTCTGCAGCATCATTTCCACCATCA
>Ga0137415_10002168_pt1 | contig 19548 bp, 11 predicted proteins | sample CZODoug3_1_1_16f_FD_183082 | JGI IMG/M metagenome (GOLD analysis project Ga0137415, IMG submission 183082) | Vadose zone soil fungal communities from Angelo Coast Range Reserve, California, USA - CZODoug3_1_1_16fungal (Hybrid Assembly) | ecosystem: Environmental > Terrestrial > Soil > Vadose...
GCCTACAACACGGGCGTGGGATGGCGGAACATCATCGAGAAGATGCACATGACGGCTACCCTCACCAAGTGGTACGAGGAGCATGGGCGGCATGAGATCTTCGCGGGGGGCAAGAAGGTCAACCTCGAGAACGCGGCTCACTCGCTGGTGCTCAAGGATGAACTCGTCACCAACGAAGAGCAGCACGATCTCGATACACTGGGCATCGCCAAGAACGCTCGCGAAGAGAAATTGCGGGCGCGCGACGAGAAGCAGAAGAACGATCCGGCCTACAATGCGCGCATGGCTTCGCTGTATCGGGAAGTCGTGCTAAAGGAGAAGACGCCGACCTCGGAAGGCGGCTTCATTCCGCTCAATGCCCTGAAGACAAACGGCGGGATTGCTCCGGCTCCAGCGGCGGCTCCGGAGGTTAGCGAGCCGGTGTTGGGGGATTAGCTGCGACTTTGAGAAAGCTTTCAGCCGCAAGGGGCGCGAAGGCAGATAGGCTTGGCGTGTCAAGGACGGGCCGCCGGATTCGGCGGCCCGTTTTGTTTGGGTCGGAAAGACAAAGGGCTCGATCTCATCGCGGGCGAATCGGACGCGGGATGAGTCTGCTCCCAACGTCATATGGGGGAGTCTGGGACGCACGAACATGGCCGCGATTAGGGGGAACGCGAAAGCCTGGCCACCTGCGGGTCGGTCGTCCCTGCGGGACTTTGGTGTGTTCTTCCGGCTTGGCGCCTCCGGGGCCAGTTGGCGGCGCTGGCGTTCGTGCGCCTCCCGTGAAAGCAGGGTTCCTCTCCCTCCGCTGCGCTCGGGGTCGGAATGGCACGGGGTAGAGAGGCACGGGTTGACAGGACAGGGGCAAAACGGATTGCTTCGGAACTACAAGAGCGAGATGGACTGCCGGCTTATCGGTTGGGCGCATCCTACGTCTGGCGCGCGACCTCGAACATTCTCCGCGAGGCGGGCGCCAGATGCGGGTTCGCCGTTACCACCCTCCACTGTCGAGAGCTACCCGTCCTCCCGTCTGACTCGATAAGCACATCACGTTAGATGCTTCGTCCTCGGATCGGCTGGGGCGCTGGGGCAATATCCACGGTCGGGGGCGTGCCTGGGGTCTGGTCTTAGTTCGGTCTCAGCGTCCTGCCTGGTTGCCTGGTCTGAGGTTCGGCCGCATTTTACGCACACCCATTCTCCGCCTGCTGAGACCCGTTGGAGCTCATGTTGGACAGCCATCGGCCAGGCAGCCCGGTGTCCCGACCGGGGCACGGCCTCGTCGTGTTTGTTTTAGCCGAATAGCGCCTGTGGAATCTCTACGCCACCGACCAGACGGGCTTTTCTTCCATGTACTCGAGCATCGCCTGCTTCAATTGAGAGTCCACTTCGTCTGCAATCGTGATCACGTCCAGCAGCACGCTGCTAAAATCCACATTGCTCAGATTGTTTTGCAGGGTGTTAAAGATGCTGACTTGCAAGATTCGCGATTCTTCCACGATCATCGCGGCCGTGTAGCCTTGTTTGCGTCGCAGATGGCCGTGCTCGCGCGCAGCTGAGGAGAAGAGACATTTGTCCAGTGTGGGAACACGTAAGCGGCGAATCACGTCAACCAGGAGATTGGGCAGATGGCCCGTACGATCTTCAAAGCTCAGCGGGATGCAGGTCAGTTCTTCGTTGACCTCCACCAATGCCATCCAGTCCCGAATCGTAATATCGAGGTCCCGTTCGAGTATGGTGGCCACGCTCAATATGGTGGATGCGGAGTATGACCCACGAGCTATAGGGTTCGCGAGCTTTTCGCGAATCAGCTGCCTGAGCAGGGAGATTTCGATAGGTTTGACAAGGACTTCGTCAGCCTGCAAGCGGATCGCGGCCAATGACTCGTCCAGCGCCGGGTATCCGCTCAGTACCAACGTTACCGCTTCTGGGTGGGTATGGCGCATGGCGCTGACGACGGTGAAACCATCACCGGCCTGAGGCATATGCAGATCGGAGAGCAGCACGTCAAATTTCTCTTTCGCGATGTGACCCAACGCTTCGGGTACCCTCCTTGCCGCGACCACCTGAAAGCCATCCCGTTCCAGGGCCGTCTGCAACATACTGCGGACAGCATCGTCGTCGTCGACTATCAATACTCTAGGCATCATGGCGCGGCCCTTCCCTCCTCCTGACAGATGTTTTTCCCTGGGATTGTTTAGATACTATCGGAGGGTCATCAACTGTGTCTGTTCACAATTGCACAAGTATAGGTGCAGCAATAGGTTCACGATAAGTTGGGGTCACAACCTTCCTTGTGCCGTTATTTCGGCAGTTGATCGACGTCTCGCCGAGCACTAGATGCTATGGTGCGTGCGAATACATTAAACTTCATTAAACTATTCAACTAACATTACCTTTGCCGTTTCCTCTGATTCGGTAGTACGTCGACGTCTCGTCTAGCCTGACGCCCATGATACGGCGAATAAGTGAATCCACTCGTCTGAACCTACTTGTGTTCGCTTCGCGTGATCGACAGTAGTGCCTGTTCCGATCCCGGAACAGAAATAATATTTGTGCCCCGCGTCCTGTTTGTGGGAATATGCTTCGTTAATGGGGTACCTCCCCAGAAGGTTTTCATGTCCCCAAGTAAAACGCGGCCATTTGATCCCAAGAGTTTCCTCGCTCAGAGCGGCCTGGGAAGAACCGTTCTGCAATATCGAAAAAAACAAGCCATCTTCGTGCAGGGAGACCCTGCGGATGCTGTGTTCTACATTCAGAAGGGTCGAGCCAAACTCACGGTTCTGTCCAAACAGGGCAAAGAGGCTACGATCGCTGTGCTGGGGGTGGAAGACTTCTTAGGTGAGGGATGCATCACCTCCGATCAGCCTCATCGCATGGCGTCCGCCGTCGCGCTCACAGAGTGTTCGGTACTCAGGATTGAAAAGGCGGCGATGCTAAATGTGCTTCACCGGGAACACGCGTTCTCGGACCTGTTTGTCGCGTACCTGGTCACGCGCAACAGTCGGATTCAAGAGGACCTGGTGGATCAGCTCTTTAACTCGGCTGAGAAACGGTTGGCGCGAACTCTCCTGTTGTTGGCCCGCTTCGGGAAGGAGGGGCGATCGGAGGTTGTGCTGCCGGAAATCAGCCAGGAAACCTTGGCGGAAATGGTCGGGACCACGCGGGCGCGCGTCAATTTTTTCATGAACCGGTTCCGACGCTTGGGTCTGATTCATTACAACGGTGGGTTGGAGATTCATAGCTCGCTGCTCGATATTGTGCTGCACGATTGATGAGGTCGGGACGGGTTCAACGAGGCCCGTTCTAAAGGGCTCCAGGACGGGTGCGAGCTCGCCGTGCTGCTCGCGACGGGTGTTTCTGCTCGCGGTCAAGTTCGCGGTTGAGCTTATCAGGAAAAATGCTGTCGCCCGACATTTTGGGCGAATGTTCAAGCAGGTTCGGCTTCGGCGGACCCAGGCCCCTCGGGCCGCCTGAGATTCCAACACTCGCGGGCAATCGCCCAGTCTTCCTGCGCGCGGATTACCAGCACGCGAACGGATGAATCTGCGGCGGCAATGTCCTGGTCTAAGGAAGGTTGGAGGTTCTTTTTGGCATCGAGCTTCAGACCTAGGTAACCAAAATTCCCACAGGTTGCGGAGCGCACTTCCGGAGAGTTTTCGCCGACTCCGGCCGTGAATATGACAGCATGCACGCCACCAAGCACCGCAGCCATTGCGCCGATACCCGATTGCAGGCGGTGGATGTAAATGTCAAACGCCAGTTTGGCACGCTCGTGACCACTCTTGACGGCGGTGAGAATCTGCCGCATGTCACCGGAGATTCCTGAGATTCCGAGCAGGCCTGATTCTTTGTTCAGGATCTCGTCGAGTCGTTGGGGTGATATTCCCTTCTGCCGCATGAGGTACGTGAGAATACCGGGATCGACCGAGCCGGAACGGGTGCCCATCATGAGGCCTTCGAGCGGAGTAAAGCCCATGGTCGTGTCTACACTGTGGCCGTCCTGGATGGCCGCCAGAGAACAACCGTTACCGAGGTGACAGCTCACGAGTTTCAGGGAAGTCAATTCCCTGCCCAGCAATCGCGCGGCGCGGCCGGCGCAGTACTGATGATTGATGCCGTGAAATCCATAGCGGTGGATGCCGTCCGCCACCCATTCGTAGGGACCGGGATACACCATCGCAGCAGGCGGCATTTTACGATGGAAGCCGGTATCGAAGACGGCAATCTGAGGCACGGGCCCTAGCAGCTTCTCAGTGATTTCCATCCCTTCCATTTCGGCGCGATTGTGAAGGGGAGCGAAGGCAGAAACCCTGGCGATGGCCAATTTGACTTCGGGCGTGATAACGACCGGATCGTCATATCGGCGACCGCCGTGGACGACGCGATGTCCTACGACGTCAATCTCAGAAGGGGCAGAGACGACGCGCGCGTCGCCGTCCCAAAGCGCAGCCAGCAAGTGCTCAATGGCTTGGGCGCGAGAGGTGACGCTTACGCGATCTTTTCGGACAACGACGTTCGCATTCTTAAAAGACAGATTCGCCTGGCCGCCCTCCCACTCGATCTTGCCTTCCCATGGACACGGCGGCGGGTCGTCAGGAACCGAGTCCCCAATCTTATAGAGACAGCTCTTCTGGCCGCTGGAACCAGAATTGAGTACCAGGATTTTCATCAGTACGGCCACATCCAGTTCTGGATTTCGGGCATATCATCTCCGTGTTCGTGGACGTACTGTGTGTGGGCGACCAGTTTGTCTCGCAGGAACTCCTTGAAGTGCGCTCCTATGCGCTGCAGTCGGGGCACGCGATCGACCACATCGCCGGCCAAATGAAAGCGATCGATCTCGTTCAGGACCGTCATATCGAACGGAGTCGTGGTGGTTCCCTCCTCTTTATATCCGCGGACGTGCATATTCTCGTGATTCCGGCGACGGTAGGTGAGGCGATGAATCAGCCAGGGATAGCCATGGTAGGCGAAGATAACCGGCCTATCGGTGCTGAACATCGAGTCGAAGTCACGGTCGGAGATTCCATGGGGATGCTCGGAAGGGGGCTGAAGGGTCATGAGGTCGACCACGTTGACGACGCGGATCTTGATATCGGGGAAGTGCTTGCGAAGCAGATCGACGGCAGCCAGCGTCTCGAGGGTTGGCACATCGCCAGCGCACGCCATGATCGCGTCGGGCTCAGAGTCCTGGTCGGTACTGGCCCAAGACCAGATGCCGATTCCGTTGGTGCAGTGCTCAATGGCTGCTTCCATGCTTAGCCACTGCGGTGCGGGTTGCTTCCCCGCCACGATGACATTCACGTAGTTGCGGCTGCGCAAGCAGTGGTCTCCCACCGACAACAGGCAGTTTGTGTCGGGCGGCAGGTACACCCGGACAATATCCGCCTTTTTGTTCACGACGTAATCGATGAACCCGGGGTCCTGGTGGCTGAAGCCGTTGTGGTCCTGCCGCCAGACGTGGGATGTCAGAAGGTAGTTCAATGACGAAATCGGACGACGCCAGGGGATGCAGCGGGAAACCTTTAACCATTTGGCATGCTGATTGAACATCGAATCCACAATGTGGATGAACGCTTCGTAGCAGGAGAAGAAACCGTGGCGGCCCGTCAGCAGGTAACCTTCTAGCCAGCCCTGACACATGTGCTCGCTGAGCATTTCAACGACCCGGCCGGTCGTGGATTCGTGCTCGTCGGTGGGCATGATCGGCTCCATGAAGACTTTGTCGGTGACCTCGTACAACGCGTCCAGGCGGTTGGAGGCCGTCTCATCCGGGCCGAAGACACGGAAGTTCCGCGAGTCCATGTTCAACTTCATCACGTCGCGTAGGAATGTGCCGAAGACTCGGGTGGCTTCGGAATTTTCCCGACCCGGCTCGGCTACCTTCACGGCGTAGTCGCGAAAATCGGGCAGGAGAAGGTCCTTAAGCAACAAGCCGCCGTTGGCGTGCGGATTCGCGCCCATGCGCCGGTCGCCCTTGGGGGCCAGTTCCGCGTGTTCGGGAAGAAACGCGCCTTTTTCGTCAAACAGTTCTTCAGGCCGGTAGCTCCTCATCCAATCTTCGAGAATCTTCAGGTGTCCCGGTTTCGTTGCCAAATCTGTGACTGGAACCTGATGGGCGCGCCACGTCCCCTCGATCGGTTTGCCATCCACAAACTTCGGACCGGTCCACCCCTTTGGGCTGCGCAGAATAATCATCGGCCACGCCGGGCGCCGAGCTGAGCTTTGGGAGCGCGCGATCTTTTGAATGCCCTGAATTTCTTCAATCACGGAGTCCAGAGTAGCCGCCATGAGCTGATGCATGCGCTCGGGCTCGTGGCCCTCCACGAAGTATGGTTTATAGCCGTATCCGGTAAACAAGTAGGTCAGATCTTCGTCGCTCAGACGCCCAAGCACCGTGGGATTTGCGATCTTATAGCCGTTCAAATGCAAAATGGGTAATACCGCTCCGTCCCGCGCCGGATTGAGAAATTTATTGGAATGCCAACTGGTCGCCAGCGCGCCGGTTTCGGCCTCACCATCTCCGACAACGCAACAGGCCAGCAGATCGGGATTGTCGAAGACCGCCCCGTAGGCGTGCGCGATGGAGTACCCGAGTTCTCCGCCTTCGTTGATTGAGCCGGGAGTCTCCGGGGCGACGTGGCTTGGGATTCCTCCGGGAAAAGAGAATTGCCTAAAGAGCTTTCGCAATCCGTCTTCGTTTTGCCGGATATCGGGATAAAACTCCGTGTAGGTGCCTTCCAGATAGGTATTGGCTACGATTCCCGGCCCGCCATGGCCTGGTCCGGTGATGTTGATCACATTCAAGCCGTATTTCTTGACGATCCGGTTGAAATGAACGTAGATGAAATTGAGCCCGGGAGTCGTACCCCAATGACCCAGAAGCCGGGGTTTGACATGCTCAATTTTCAAAGGTTCACGAAGCAATGGATTCCGCAAGAGGTAGATCTGTCCGACGGAAAGATAATTGGCGGCACGCCAGTAGGCATCAATCTGCCGTATGTGATCCGGGGAAAGCGGTTGATTCGAGGACAACTTCGCGGCATCCACGGGAGTCAGGGGGCACATGACGATCCTCTTTTTATAGGGTTAGCTTCTTAGATTCGGGCAGTCGGATAAAGGGCCTATGAATTTCAGGTGAATTCGGCGCGGCCAAAGCGAAACATCTGTATCAATGCCCTTGCGGTCCGGTGGATGGCTGGATTTTCATGAGGATCAGGATCGGGGTAGTCATGAAGGTTGTGGCCAGCGCCATGAGAACCATCATGGTGAACAGAGTAGGAGATAGGACACCCAGATCCAGCCCGGCGTTCAGGACCACCAGTTCCACCAGCCCGCGTGTGTTCATCAAGACTCCCAGGCCTAGCGAATCCTTCCATCCCATTCCTGTTGCCTTTGCGGCGAGGGCTGCTCCCACAAGCTTGCCCAGGACGGCAGTTGTGACAATCGCCGCTGTGTAGCCCCATAAGGATCTGTCCGTGAGCAGGTCGATGCGGGTCCTCAAGCCGGTGAGCGCAAAGAACAGCGGCAGCAGAAGGGCAAGGCTGAGAGACTCAATTCGCGCAACGATTTCCGCAATCATGCGTTCGGGTTTTGGCATTACCAGACCGGCCATGAACGCGCCAAACAACGCATGCACTCCCAGTCGCTCGGTCGCCCAACTCGCCCCAAGCATGATCAGAATCAGGACCGAAATGAGTTCTATCCCAGCGCCGTGGCTTTGATACAGGGATTCCAGCGAAGATGCTAGCCGCCGGATGGGGACCAGCATGATGGCGACAAACGCCACCAGCAAAAGCAGAGTGACCGCCAGGCGGTGCCAGCTGTGGGCGGAATGCACCATCGCGGTGAGAATGGCCAGCAACAACCAGGCGCTGATGTCGTCAATCGCCGCGCACGAGATCGCGGTGGTTCCCAGGTCGGTGGCAAGCAGATTACGCTCTTTCAAAATCCGGGCAAGTACCGGGAAAGCCGTGATGCTCATTGCCGTCCCCATGAAGAGGGCGAAAGCAGGAAATGGAACATTGTCTCCGGCAAATTGGGGATGGAGCGCTGTGGCCAAGCCCACGCCCAGGGCAAGCGGCAGCACGATGCTGAAGTTGCTGATGAGTACAATCGCGGCGCGCTGTTTCAAGATGCGGTTGAGATCCACCTCAAGACCCACCACAAACATGAAAAGCAGAAGCCCCAGCTGACTTAAAGCGGTGAGCACAGGCAAGGACGACGAGGGGAATACATGGGCAAAGGCACCGGGAAAGAACCGTCCAAGAAGAGAGGGACCGAGGACGATGCCGGCCGTCATTTCACCCACTACGCGCGGCTGGCCGATGCGCTGAAAGATCCAGCCCAGTACACGGGCTGCCAGCAGAATGGTTCCGGCGGAGAGTATCAATGGGAGTGTGTCCACGTGCCGAGTGCCTTTGTGGGAGTCCCCTGCTGCCCAGGTCGCGGCCCAAAGCGACCCACAGCAAGTTTGTGATCCTGGCAAACGAGCCTGACGCGGGGCTCCCGCCAGTCGCGGCATCTTACTCCGCCCGAGAGAGCACCATCTTGCTACGCGGCCGCGCTGCCCTCGAAGAAACGGAGGAGTTCCGTGGCAACAGCCTCGGGATTGTTCAGAGGAATGAAGTGTCCCGAATCTACCAAGACGACTTTGCACTCAGGAATCAAGGCGGAAGCTCGCTGGGCGAACTGTTCGGGCACGGCCTTGTCGCGCGAACCTTGAAAAATGATGGTGGGAATCAGCAGCTGTGGCAGCATCGCCGGGAGCGCAGCCAGGACCTCCGCGGGGTTTCCCCAGCGCAGCACCGACATCAGGCGCCAGGCGCCCCATGGGCCTGAAAAAGGGGCGTGAAAGTCTTTGACAGCGTCATCGAGCTCAACCCGTTCTTGTCCCACGGCGTCTCGCATCGCGATATTCCAGAAAATGGCGTTCACCAAGGGGGCGAGTAACTCGCCAATGAACGGTCTCCTGATGATGCGGAAGAGATGAAACGGCTTCAGCTCGGGAAACACCGCCGGAGACAGCAGCGCCAAACGTTCAACGCGCTCCTGAAACTGGTAGGCATAGTGCACTGCGATGGCGGATCCGGCATCATGTCCGACAACGTGCCATTTGTCGATCTTATGTTCCACGCGGATTTGCTCGATCCCGTCGGCGAGCGCTTCCAGCTGCTTGAGACCGTAGCGCGTCCTGGGCGTCTTCCCCAAGCCGGGCAGATCGACGGCCAGGCAAGTGAAGCGGCCCAGCAACCTGTCGATGACCCCAGTCCAGAGCTGACCGCTGGTCGGTATGCCGTGGATGAATAAAACCGGGTAGCCTGATCCGCGAGAAAGTAGATGCACGCAATACCCCTTCCCCAGAATTCACAGCATGACAAACCAGCCTGGCATTCCGGCGGCGGGCGTCCGCCGTTTGCACACCTGATACAAAATCCATGCACTTGCCCGGAAGAATCCAAGAAATGAGCCGAAAAGGAAGGTCGAGATGATTCCGCTTGGTCGGAGGCGCGAGTACACCACGTTCATGCTCCAGGCGGGGCTGGTATAGGCAGCACCTGAGCGTCCTATGCCGATACGGTTCCGTACAGGCGGCTCGTATACTACTTTCTCGATTCCACTGTTGAAAAACTTAGCCATCTGCAGAATCCGGCTGCTGTAGGAGACCCTTGCCCGGAGCGGCAGCTGTCCCCGCTGGCGGTACTTCAGAATCAGCGTGGAGGCCTCCGCTGCATGCCTCAGCGCGGCGGTCACTCCGTTCGCGGTTATGGGGTCGACCATGGATGCAGCTTCGCCTGCGATCAGCCAGTTCGGCCCGGCCACTCCGGCATAGACGCGGGATCGGTAGGAAGTCACGTTGAGGGCGTTCAGAGCGCCCGCCTGCAGCAGCGGTTCAAAGCGCGGGAACTTCATCAGTTGCTGCCGAAAAATGTCTTCCACAGAGAGTCCCTGCTCACGTTTGGGCTTGGTCGCCGCCCCGGTGGTGACGTACCCGACGCTCACGATCTGAGGCCTGATGGGATTTCCCAAACCCAGTCGAGGTATTCCTTCGGCAGCGGTTCCATGTACAGAGTGGTTCCTTCGATCAACTCGGGAACCGGGAAGTACGTCCAAAGAGCGATCTTGGCTGGACCAAACTGAATCGCGGGAAGATTGAACTCGTGGCCTAGCAAGCCGGCTGCGAACCCAGAGGCATCGATAAACCAGGGAGAAGAAAAGCGCGCGCCACCAGCGGTGTGGACGGCCGAGATTTTCTTGCCACTCCGTTCCACGCGAACCACCTTGTCCCGAACCACGGTGATGCCGCGATTGATGACCAGGTTCTGGAGCTCCTGGTCCAGGCGGAGACGATCCACATGCAACGTCCGCAACTCGATGTGGAAGGGCGCGCCACCGAGCCACGGAGTCGGAACATAGTGCTCGGCGCAGCCGTCGCGTGCTTTCAGAGTCACATGCCGCTTCCAGGTGGCCATCTGCGCCTTTATCAAATCCTCCATGGGCAGCCCCAGGACCTTCAACAGATCGGGAGCCGACCAGTCCAGCGACTCGCCCACCGGTTGGCGAACAGCTTCCTCAGGCTCAATGCAGATCACGCTGAAGCCGGCCTTGGCAAGATGCAGACAGGCTGCCTTTCCAGCCAAACCGCCGCCGACGACGGTTACATCGGAAACAGTAGAGGAGGTTTGGTCGGACATCAGTTTGGTGTGTCTGACAACCGGTCGATCATCGCCAGGCTATGAGACGACTAGGCGGTTTCCAGATGCGTTTGGAAGCGCCCGTGACTTCTGCTGTGGTCCGCTTGTCAGTGCGCCTGACACTGACCAAGTAAAAGGAAAGGCTCACCCCTAAGAATACGAGAGGGCGGCCATGCGCTCCCTTGAGAACCGGCGTCACCGGCCATCGTCCCCGGCTGCTTCGACATGGCGGGAAAGTATCACCTGCGGGCGGGAGCTATCGATAGTAGAAAAGGATTAGATCGAGGCCAGACTGCAGTTGGCTCAAGTCATTTTCGGGTGACGCCAGGGGTCGGGATGAAGATTGGCCGGGCTGAGACAATGCCCTTCCCCTCTTGAACCGTGACGAATTGATTGGGCTTGATGTTCGGCATGGAGTCCTTTTGGCCGCTGGGCCATACAATCGTCAAGGTCACCGTTTTGCCTTCCTCCGGTTTGCCCAGCCCGAAAGTCAAGGGCAGTTCACTCTGGGATGCATAGCTGGAACCAGTCTTGACCATGCCAAAAAAACGCGCGCCCGCGCTGGTTTGGACCGTAACTTTAGCGCCTATGCCGTCGCGATTCGAGCGTGTGCCGATGGTCTGCACGCGCAGCAGGTCGTTCTGATTCCCGTTGTCATTGCGCAACAGGCGTGCTGCACCGTTGTTGGCGGTGATCAGCACATCCAGATCACCATCATTGTCAAAATCGGCGTAGGCCCCTCCCCGGCCAACGATGGGCCGTTGCAGCGCGGGACCAAGTTTTGCCGTCACTTCTTCGAACTTGTTCTTGCCCAGGTTACGGAAGAGATGCGGCGGTTGCGCGTACTTTATGGTGGGCTGCACCACGCTGACATCGTCAGACACGTGGCCGTTGATGGCGAGAATATCCGGACGCCCGTCCAAGTCATAGTCAAAGAAGAATGTGCCGAAGGTGAGCGAGCGGGTCGATATCCGGGCGATGCCGGTGGCAGGGGCCTGGTCCGTAAACAGGCCCGAGCCATCGTTGTGATAGAGCGCCATGCCCTCATTGGTGAAATTGCCGATCACCAAGCTTTGCCAGCCGGAGTTATCGTAGTCCGCGGCATCGGTTCCCATACCTGCGCGGGTTGTACCGGCATCGCCGTACGCAACCCCGGCGGTGACGCCAACCTCGCTGAAGGTTCCGTTGTGGTTGTTACGGTAGAGCTTGTTGGGCTCGGTGTCGTTGGTGACCAACAGATCGAGCCAGCCGTCATTGTCGTAGTCCAGCAACGCAATGCCGAGCGCCTTGCTGGTGGGATCGTAGAGACCGGCGTGGCGGGTCACGTTCTCAAACGTTCCATTTCCCTGGTTGTGGAACAGGGTCGGGCTTTGACCCTTGTAGGTTTGCGGTGTGCAGTAGGACTTGTTCTTGTTGTCGAGCGTGCAATATTGATCCGTCGCAATGGACCAGTCGATGTAGTGGGCGACAAACAGGTCGAGCTTGCCGTCATTGTCATAGTCAAACCAGACCGCGCTGACCGAGAATCCCGGGTCGGCCACGCCCGCTTTCGCGGTCACGTCCATGAACTTGCCATTGCCCAGGTTACGAAAAAGATGGTTGGAACCGAGAGCTGTGATGTAGATATCGACTTTCCCGTCGTTGTCGTAGTCGGCGACGGCGCAGCCCAGCCCGTACGTCTCCACGCCTAGGCCCACCTGCCGGGTCACATCCGTAAAGGTGCCGTCGTGGTTGTTGTGATAGAGCGCGGAGAGCGATTTGCCGGACTCGTGCCCGCGCCAATCCATCGAATTGATGAGCAGGATGTCCTGCCAACCATCGTTGTCGTAGTCGAGAAAGCAGGCGCCGCTGCCCATGGTTTCCGGGAGATACTTTTTTCCGAAGGCGCCGTTGTTGTGTTTGAAGTGGATGCCGGCGCGCGAGGTCACATCCGTGAACTCGATGGGCCCGGAGGGGCGCGCCGAACTCAGCTCTGGAATTGGGACTGGCGGGGCGGCGGCCGAAGTTGTGGCCGGGGGCGCAGATTCAGCGGCAGACTTCGGCGAAACCGTTTCGGGAACGTTCGAGGGTTTCTGTTTGCAGCCTGCCAACAAAATGAGTACGACAAGCGCCCGGCGGCACAAAATCCGGCTTCGGAGCATCAAGATATCCAGGTTCCCTTTCGCCAACGGTCAGCGAGCGGCCACGGGCGCAGTGCTCGCCCGGCGCGCATCCATCCAGGTGTCCATCAGCATGGCAGCCGGCCCCACGATGAAGAGTGCGTAGAAAGGAGCGTAGACGATCTGGTGCAGACGCATCATCATTTCGACCAGCGCCACCAGGAAAACGACAACGCATTGCCCGGTCTTCGATCGCACCGTGGTCTTGGGATCGGTGATCATGAAGAAAATGAAAAGCTGATACATCGGTCCGGTGATGGGCGCGATCTCGGACTGCCAAGGACTGCCGGTGATCCAACTACGCAGGAACGCGAACACAATAAAGGATGCCACATAGATGCCGGTAATGTGGAACCTGCGCAGACGCCAGATGATCACTGAGCCCAACACCCAGATCACGACCATGGGCAAAAGATAGTTGCCCCACTGGATGCTCAAGCTCGCGACCGTTTCGGGAGCCAGGAAGAGCATCGCGGAAATGCCGAAGTTCGATGGATTCCAGAGGTGGCGTCCTCGGACACGCAAAACGTATTTCGACATGATGGAGATCGCGCTGCATAGGGAATAGGGCCAGAACGCAGGGGAGCGAACCAGGATCCCGACGCTGATACCGGTGATATACGCGCTCGCCGGATGCAGCCATTTGTGGAAGAAAATGCGGCCCAGGAGCAACTCCGTCGCAATACTCGTGGCAATTGCCAGCAAGGTCTTTTGGTAGCTTTCGAGGATGCCGAATGACAAGTGACCCGCCAGCAGGATGCAGGTGATGAACATCGGGGCCAGGTAACGGTTGTCGAGGCTGATCAGCTGTTTCCACCAGCTCATGTCTGCCGGTGGGGGCGCGACAGGAGTGCTCATCTGCTGGGTCATGCAGGCTCCTCGATCTTATGCACCAGCTCTGGGGCAGGCTTGTTGATGATCTGTACTTTACCCGACGGCCAGCGAATCACGGCTTTCTCAATTTGGGGATATTTGCCCAGTCCGAAATGCAGCCGACGCTGGTTTTGCGCAGCGAAGCCACTGCCTCCTGAAACTTCCTGCACCTGCTGCTGGCCATTCCAAAACAGCGCGACGCGGGCGCCGATCGCGCTGCGGTTGGTGGCGGTTCCTACCAACTCGAAATCGATCCACTCGTTCTCGGGCGTGACTGTGTTCTTGTAAATCAGCAATGGCCCCTTCTGATTGGCGACCACAACGTCGAGGACGCCGCGGTTCCACAGGTCGGCAAGCGCGACCGCGCGGCCGTCGTGAGTATCGGCAACTCCCACCGCCTGTGCCACATCGACAAATTTGCCTGCCCCGTCGTTCAGCCAGACTCGTTTGGTCTGGTAGCCCGACAGACTGCGGCCTTCAAACGCGGGCCAGTTCCTGGCATCGCCGATGATGGTGCTGTTGCCTCCGGCAACCTTGGAAAAGTCATACCAGTAGCTGCGGTTTCGGTCCAGCGAGATATAACCGTTCGTGAGATAGAGGTCGAGAGTGCCGTCGTTGTTCAAGTCGCCAAACTGTGCTCCGAAACTCCAGCCTCCGAGTTCGACCCCAAAGTCACGCGCCAGATTCTCGTACCGGATGGCATCGCCCGCCGTTCCCTCCTTGGGCACCCACAGGTTATTTCCCTGGATCAGGATGCCGTCTTCCGAAATATTGGAGACATAGACGGAATACCGGCCCTGGTTGAAGATATCGCCAAAGGCGGCGTTCATCCCGCTCTTCGGGGCGAAGCCCACGCCGGTCTGCTCACCGACTTCATGAAACCGTTTTCCGTCATTGAAATAAAGTTCCGACACTCCATAGTCGTTAGCGACGAACAGATCCGGATGTCCGGTGCCGCGCAGATCTGCGGCCGCCGCGGCTAGTGCCCAGCGTCGGCTATTGATGCCCACTTTCGCGCTGACCTCTTCAAATTTGCCGTTGCCCAGATTGTGAAAGAGATATTTCCGCCCGCCATTGTTGGCGTACTCAAAACTTTCCGGCATGATGCGCGTGGTGGTGAGGTTCCACAGATTGATGTCCTCTGAATAGTAGCCGCCGACAAACAGGTCCACCCGCCCGTCGCCATCATAGTCAAGCCAGACGGCTGTATTTGCATTGACCCAGGGTGGCAGTCCGGCTTGCTCGCTTACGCGCGTGAATCCCCGGCCGTGGTCGTTGTGGAACAGCTCCGGACGTCCCCATTTGATCAGGAACAGATCCTCGTATCCGTCGTTGTCATAGTCGCCCCACACCGCGCCGGTGGAGACCCCAGTTCCAGCCTGATTGACGTCAGCGATGCCCATTTCGCCGGCCACGTCCTTAAAAGTCCCGTCGCCCAGGTTGCGGTACAGGGCATTCTTGCTTCCGATGGCGCTATTGGTTACGTAAATGTCGGACCAGCCATCGCGATCGAAATCGACGATCGACACCGACGCGCCCATCGAGGCCACCTCCGGCATGATGGGATCGAGTTTGGGATCGAGCACCGGAGCCTGGTGCACGAAGTGGATGCCGGCAGCCTGGGAGACTTCCTGGAGGTAAAATCCATGCCGGTCCAAGGCCGTTCTGGCATCGGCTTTCGATCGCTCCGCGACACGCCGGGCCGAAATCCGCTTCACGACCAGAGGGGTGGCCAGCAACCCAATAAAGAGGATGCCCAGAACGATTCTAGCGATCCGGGCTCCGGTCATTGGGGCGGCTCACTCCGCAAGCTGTTTTTGAATACTTCAGGAGTCACATAGCGCGTGTGATAGGTTTGCCAGTCTTCCGTATGATGGCGGTATACCCATTCATCCTCCAGCTTGCCAGGCCGCGTCGTATATTCGCTCTTGGCGTGATAGGGCAAGGGCAATACGGTCTTCGAGAAAGTTGAGTTATAGTCGCCATCTTTGATCCAGCCATCGCCCTTGATCACGAAGTCGCGCACCCAGCCTGGAGGCGGTGGCGGCTGCTCGGGAAAGCGGAGCGACATCTCATCCCCCGAATTCACAATGACGTAACGGTCGTCGATGCTGGTCAAAAGCTCAAGAACATCGCCGTAGCGCGTGTAATAACCGATCAGGTCACGCCAGTGCTGTTTGGTTCCTTCGATCTGGTTGTAGTCCGGCACCTCCGGCGCGCCCGCGCCCACCGGCATGTGCATCACGGAATAGCCGCGATAGTGCAGATCCGCCACCGCCGGATCCAGGTCCACTTCCTTGAGAGGCGCGTCGGGCGCGCCCTGCGCCCATTGGATCGCGTCCCAGTAAATTTCAAGATTCGTCCGCAGCCGCACCCGGCGCGGTGTCCCGGGACGAAAGACATTGCTCAGATTGAACAGGATGGTCTTTTTGCGACCTGCTGGAAAGCCCAGGTTGTCCTGCGCCGTGATCCAGCCGCCGCGGCCGTCCGGTACTTCGACGCTCAGCCCATGGGCGCGCCAGCGACTGCCCTGGGTTATGGCGACATTCACCGACGACTCGGTGTCGTGGATCGAACCTTGGGCGATCAGGTAAAGCGGGCCGCTCTTTGGGGCGTCATCGCCGAGGTCCACCTCGAGATAGTGGTCGCGAGTCAGGCCCTGGAACTGGCCGCGCCCGAACGTGTTCACGGCTTTTCCGTCGAGCGTCGTGACGATATCCGTAACGTCCTGGCCGTTGTCGTCCAGCGCGCGAGCGATCTTGTGCGGTGTGGCAACCGTGGTGATACCCAACTTCGCCGGCGGAATCACGAAGCGCTCGTCTACAAAAATCTCCGTGCTCGCGGGGTGGTCAACGGTCGTGAGCGCAAGATAGTCGTAGTAGTAGACCTCCCACAATTCCGCGGTAACGCGAATATCGTAGAAGCCGTCGTGCGGCACCAGTTGATCCCGTCCGATTTTGTACCATTCTCCCGTCGCCGCGATGTTGGCTGAACCGAGAGTATTAATGCGCAATCCAATGGCAGATCCCCAGGGAACCGCGTCCTTCACAAACTCCATCTGCTTGCCGTTGTAGGCGAACAGGAACGGACAGGAGGCCTTCAGGCGCTGCTCGGTGACAATCTCCTGGTCCGCTTTCACGCCAAACTCGGCCCGCACTGTGCCATTCGGCCAAACGACGCGTACGACCTCCGCGGTCGTCTGTTCGCCCAATCCGAAATGAAGTTGCGGCCCAGCGATCGGCTGCTTCTGTACCAGCAAGCCAGAGCGAATTTCCACCTCACCGCCCACTCCGAACGGATTGATGCGCTGGTCGCCGACGGCTTGCGCAGCGTGCGGCCGGACCAGTTGCCAGTGATAGTTCTTTGAGCCTTGATTGATAGCCTGTATGGGTTGTCCATCCACCGACAGACCCAGAAGATCGAGCTTACCATCGCAGTTCAGGTCCGCAGCGTCGAACACAAGCGCCAGTCCCACTCGCTGGTCCGGCATCACAAATTTGGCCTGCGCGTCGCCAAGCCAAACCAGCGGCCCCTTGCTCTTGCCGAGAACTTGCGTCGTGCGGGACAGGAACAGATCGAGCGCCCCGTTGTTATCGAGATCGGCGACCCGCAACCGAACACTGTCAGCAGCCTCGCCAGCAAGATAGTTGGCTGCGTCCGGGACTCGGGCAATTTCGGCCGTGTCCCAGCCCTGTCCTTCGTTCTTGTCTGAAATCCGAATGATGGCGCCGTCGGCTTGCAGCGCCAGCAGATCGAGGATGCCATCGCTGTTGGCATCCGCCACCGCGACCGCTTTTACGGGGAACAAGCCGGCTGGAAGGGGGCGCTCGCGGAATTGGCCCTGCCGTTCGTTCATGAAGACATGAAGCCGGCCTGTCCCGTCGATGATGGCGGCATCGGGATTGCCGTCGCCATCGACATCAGCCCAGGCAAAACCCCGCACTCCCGACACTCCGGCGAAGGGATGAATCGGTAAAAACGTGCCATCCCCGTTGTTTCTCAGCACCGTGGGCACGCCTTCGCTGGCGCCGAGCACGATGTCCAAATCGCCATCGGCTTCGATGTCAACCGCCCACGCGCCGGTGTAGGACGCATTGGTTACGGACTTCGGCAATTTGGTTTGAGCCGTCACGTCATGGAACGAAGTCGGCGTGTCCTGCGCTAAGAGTCGGACTCCGCCCGCGCCTGCAAGAACCAGGTCGGTCTTGAAGTCGTAGTTGAAGTCGAGCGGCAAAACTCCTTCGGGCTGTGGCGGCACGCTGGCAGGGCCGCCCGGGAAAGGAAAGGTCGCACCGCTGGACAAACGCACTTCGCGCGCATTGGCCGCGGCGACGGCAGGTGTGCCCGCACTGCCCAGCGGAATCGCTCCAATCCAATTCCAATGCCCGTTGCCCAGGGTGGCGACAGGCTCAGGATTGAACCTGAGCGCGCTGTCTGCCGGCGCCGGCCTGAAATCCGGAGACTCCAGTCGAAGGAAACGGGTGAAGGGCTCAGCCTCTTCTCCGGGCGCCGCCTTGATCGCCTTGAGACTCTGACGGTACTCGGGGACTCGCACCAGGACATTGCGCAGAAAAGTTGTCTGGGTCGCGGCGAGATGCAGGTCCGGGCCTGCGGCGGCCGATTGCACCACGGCCAGTTGATGCCGCACTTCCGGCGGCCACGCGGGCGAGCGGGCGCTAATCTGAGCGACAGCCGACTTCAGTGTCGCGGCGTCACCGCGCTTCGCGGCAATGCGGCTCAACTCCAGCAGCGCCGCCAGATTATCCGGTTGCGCCGTCAGAATCTTTTGGATGAGTTCCTGAAATTCGGATTCACTGTTTGCGGCGCCCTGCCGTTCTATCTCCTGCGCAAGCTGGTAGATCGCCCTCAGGTTTTGCGGATTCAGTTCGGCCGCTTTGCGCAAGTCGGCGATCGCCTGGGCGGAATTGCCGCGTTGGCTTTCGAGAATCCCCAGGAGATGATAGATGTGATCGTTCTTCGGGGCTACAGCTCGCGCGCGTTCAAGCCTCTGCGCTGCCGGGTCATAGTTTCTTTGGCGCAGGGCGAGTATTCCCCAGTTGGCCCACCCGGCCGGCTCGGCGGGGACAAGCTGCGTGACTTCCGAGAGCCTGCTTTCCGCATGCACATCATCGCCGACCTGCAGTGCCGCCAAGCCGACGTAGAACGCGGAAACCACCTTGGCGTATTGCTGGGAGGATTTGTCGGGAAGCTTGCCACCTGAGTGACATCCTGAGGAGGCTGCGATTACAGATCCCAGAAGACAAAGGAAAATCAAGCGCCGAAAACTCGGGGACTTCCCCTTCAAAGGTGAGCCCTTCTCGAGGAAGGAATCCATGAATTGATCTTTCAGCATCATGCGGAGTGTTGCCTCTTCATCCGGCTTCGCCGGCGTGACATGCCGCGAAGCCACAGGAACGCAACCAATAAAAACGGTAACAGAAAAACCAGAAGGTCCCATTTTCCAAAACCGACCGGAGTCGCTTCCACCCGTGAAAATTCTTCTCCGCGGCCCTGAGAGCTTTGCAGGACCAGGCGCACCCGCCAAAACTCGTCGCGATCGAACGCCACCAGGGCCTTGTATTGTAACTGGCCCCCGCTGTCATCGCGATTGGCTGTATAGACTACCTCGGGAAGGCGTCCGCTTTCCGGCTGAACGCCGATCTGAACCGTGAGATCCTTGGCGACGGTACCCCCCGCAATCGGCTCCACAAACACAAAGAAGGCGCCCGTACCCACATCGGGGTGCGTCCAGAGAGAAATGATGCAGGGACCGACTCTGCGGTTCTCGATGATGGGGAACGGCGGGCCGTTGTGGGCTGTGGCCGGAGTCGGCAACAGCAGCC